>Ga0209810_1003808_pt1 | contig 15315 bp, 10 predicted proteins | sample Coa_R1_7_FD_187159 | JGI IMG/M metagenome (GOLD analysis project Ga0209810, IMG submission 187159) | Surface soil microbial communities from Centralia Pennsylvania, which are recovering from an underground coalmine fire - Coalmine... | ecosystem: Environmental > Terrestrial > Soil > Unclassified...
GCTGCTGCCTCTGGAGAAGACGGAGAGAAAGGAGAGGATAGGCGCACATTAACAGCGGCAAGGTGGGGAAAATTCAGGACGCCGAAACGGGGATTTTTCACTGTGCCCTTGACACCGAAGGGACATCGTTTTCGTGCTTTTTGAGTTGCACGGTCAGCGTTACGTAGGTGCCGGCGATGTCCGCAAGGTTCCACTTCTGGCCGCCGGGCATCGATTCGTCGAGGCCGTTGGCAACGTCGATCAGGCTTTGATAGACCCCACCCTCCTGCATCCTCTGCTGGCAGAACACCAGCACGCGCCCAATCTGTGGATTAGTAGCTCCCGTCTTGTCGTGGATTGAGTTCAGGGCCGCGTCCATCTCCTTGACTTTAGGATCGTTCTCATCCACATCCCGGTTTGTGTCTATCTTCGCTAGGTCCTGCGCCACGTTGGGAGAATCGTCGAATTGAGCCGGGGCGGCTGGAGGGGGTAGCGGAGCGGGGTTCGAGATTGAAGTTGTCGCCGAAGCTGGCGGCGCCTGTCTTTCTGAAGGCGTCGGTCGGGGTGAGGAAGAGTGGCAGGAGTTGGCTACAATCGAGATGAGGACCCACCCACAGATGAAGACGCAGACGACTCGGAGGTAGAACCGGGCGGGGGCAGTCTCATCCGGTGGCGGCGCGTTCTGCTCGCGTAGACGCTTGGATTGGAAGTAGGAATCCGAAGGAGCGGAACGCGCCTGCTGTTCTTGCTGTTCAAGCTCTTTCCGAATTCGTATCCGCTCCAGCTCTTCTTCATAGATACGCTGCTTGTCTTCATCCGAGAGCGGCATAATCCATCTCCATAGCCTCAAAAACGTGCTTTAACTTGCCGGGCATAGGCTTTCCTTCCCTGCCTCAAGCCCTGAGCCCGTAGTAATCGAACTCGGTAACCCGATCAGGTGCTAGTATGGCATCTGCTGGTATGCCTGATAGTGTACCCTGGCGAGGTCATCCAAGTCGACTCAGTAACCACGCCTGCTGCCCGTCCTGACGCGCTCCCTGCAAAACGGGAGTTGGGCCGTCTGAACAACTGGTCGCGTAGAAATGGCGCGTAGGGGCAGGAAGGGGCTATTAAGTTCCTGGTGCTGGTGTGCCGGCTACGTATCCCGCCCATGCAATTAAAAATGGGTAATCCTACCCATTGCTATTGTTTAATCAGGATGTTATAATTGTTTGCATCTGTCATAAATTTCCCGGGTGAATGCTATGCGTAACACATCTGAAACCGCAAAGATGATAGGTGGTTGTGGTTGTTGGGGATTAATTATCCTTATGATAGTTCTTGCCTGCATTGGCTATTTTGGCAATTTGGATAAGTCGGAGAAATTCCGTTCTTACATTCCAAAATATAAAAACATCACGAATAAAAGTTCAGATGGAGGACCCTACCTCAAAGGGAAAGTCATTATCGTAGATAGTGACAACAATGACATATATACAGGGGATAAGTTTGTTCCATCAGAACTCATAGCTGACAGCCCAGATGAGGTTGGCACAGTCGTTCTCATATCAAGAAATACAACCTCAAGCGGACTATATGAATACAAAGATAGTAAATATCACGACAGGCCGCATGTGGGTCATCTATATTTAACATTAATTGACAATACTATTCCAGCAATAATCGATCAACGTGACTTTTATCACGATGAGGCAGGAGTCAATTCCGAGGGACAATTATATGAAAAACCGGATACTGCCGATTCTGATAAATTAGACGACGAAGCTACGGAATACTTGAACAAATTACCTCGCAGATGATAGAACACTGCCTTCAGCTTTAGGATTCGTGTCGGGCTGCCTCCAAATGGACGTTTCATCGCCTTATGCCGCCCGCTCTAAAAAAGGGCGGATTGTAGCAGAGACCGCTTCCAGGCGTTGCTCGACGGATAGGTTTTCGTAGTAGGCGCGGCTCTTGAGGGTCTTAGGCGACCGGTCGGAGAGCTCGCCGTCCATCAGCCAATTCCGGGCGAGTCCGGCCATTTCCGAGACCGGTAACGAAGGCTCAGAATCGACAAAAGAGTTGCGCAAATTTTGCATTTTGCATCCTTTCCGGGGCAGGAAAGGACGGCAGAGACGAAAGAGAGCAGGTTGAATTACGCACGAAATCGCGTAATAGCGAGCAGGGAAAAGCCGACGGTCAGATTCGAACTGACGACCTGCTCTTTACGAGAGAGCTGCGCTACCACTGTGCTACGTCGGCGAGGTCGATTTCAGCATTAAGTATAGCAGAGGGATGCCTGTTTGTCAACCGGACGGACGGGCTTTGCTTTCCGGCTCCTTTGCCTTTTGCGCGGTGGCGATGGCTTCCTCGACGGTCATCGCCCAGCCCTCTTTCCAGGCTTTTTCAAAGGCGGCATCGCCGAGGGAGTCGTGGGCGGCGGCTATCTGGCGGTCGTGTTGCGCCTGGAGATCGGGCGGTATCGGGGAGCCTATGGCTTCGCGCAGGGCTTCCGCCGCCGCCCATAGCCGGGTCGCCAGTTGCGGTTGTCCCTGCCCTATCGCCACATCTGCCACGGCTATCAGCGCGCCGACAAGGATATACTTGTCGCCCAATTCCCCGCCGATCGCCAGACCTTCTTCACACAGAGCACGCGCCCTTGCATAATCCCCCTCTTGTCGGGCCATATCTCCCAGGCTCAGGAGCGCATAGACCATTCCCTGCCTGTCTTCGATCTCCCTGCTGATCGCCAGACCTTCCTCACATAAAGCCCAAGCCACGGGATAATCTCCCCGTTCTTTGGTCGCATCTCCCAGGATCATGAGCGCGTCCGCCATGCCCTGCCTGTCCCCTAACGCCCGGCTCAGGACCAGACTCTCCTCACATAAAGCGCGTGCCGCCGCATGGTCGCCCAGCTGATAGGCCACATTCCCCAGATTGTTGAGCGATTCCGCAACGCCCTGCCTGTCCCCGATCTCCCTTCGGAGCGATAAGCTCTCCTCATAAAGCGCGTTTGCCGTTGCAGAGTCGCCCTGGGCGTGGACGACATTTCCCAGATTGTTCAGCGTGATGGCAATAGACGATTTATCTCCTAACTCTCGGGTTATCGCCAGGCTCTGCTCATACAAAGCGCGTGCCGCGGCATAGTCGCCCTGTCCTTTCGCCATGATCCCCAGGTTAATAAGCGCTTGCGCCATGCCCTGCCTGTCCCCTAACTCCCGGCTCAGGGCCAGACCCTCCTCGCATAAAGCGCGCGTTGTCGCAAAATCGCCCTGCAGCCTGGTCGTGCCTGCCAGATTAAGGAGCGCTTGCGCCATGCCTTGCCTGTCTCCCAACTCCCGGCTCAGGGCCAGACTCTGCTCGTACAGGGAACGGGCTATAGGAATATCGCCCTGCTCATAGGCGACACGTCCCAGGTTATTGAGCGACGAGGCAATCCCTTGCCGGTCTTCCAGCTTCCTTCGTATCGCCAGGCTTTCTTCCAACAAAGTGCGTGCCACGGGATAGTCTCCCTGCTCGGCAGATAAGACGCCAGCCCCTTGCAGCGCCCTGGCCCGCGCCGATGCCAGGGAACAGACCGTATTCCGGGCCAGGGCCTCCTGCAGATGCTCTCGGCCCTCGCTATAGTGTCCGCGCACTTTCCAGAAGCCCCAGAGCGCTCCCGCCAACCGCAGGCCCATTTCGGCACGCGATCTCTCTTGCCGGCACCAGCTCAGAGCAGCCCGCAGATTGTCATGCTCGCTCTCTAAACGCTCCAGCCACTGCGCTTGCTCGGCTCCGTTCAAATTCGGCTCCGCCGCTTCTGCCAGCCCGAGAAAGAACTGCAGATGGCGATCTCGCCAACCCGTTTCCTCTTCCGTCTCGCGCAGCCGTTCCCAGGCATACTCCCGAATGGTCTCCAGCAGGCGGTAGCGGGTCTCGCCTTCTCGCTCCTCGGCCATCACCACCGACTTTTCTACCAAAGAGGCCAACAGATCCAGCGCCTCCCAGGCGTTCACCTCCTCGTCGGAGCAGACGGCTTCTATCGCGTCCCATGTAAAGCCGCCGGCAAACACGTTGAGCCGTTGGAGTAATCGCCGCTCTTTTGGGGTGAGCAGATCATAGCTCCAATCCAGGGCCGCCCGGAGCGTCTGTTGGCGGGGCAGAGCGGACCGGCTGCCACCCGCCAGCAGACGGAAACGGTCTTCCAGGCGTGCGTGAATCTCTTCTACCGACAATACCGGCGCCCGCCCGGCCGCCAGCTCGATCGCCAGCGGGATCCCGTCCAGCCGGTGGCATACCGAGGCCACGACAGGAGCGTTCTGCGGGGTCAGGGTAAACGCCGGCTTCTGGAGGCGGGCGCGCTCCACGAAGAGCCGTACCGCGTCATACTCGGAAACAATAGCGGCGATCTCTTTCTCTTGCTGGGGAAGCTGCGCCGGGTCCGGCGCGGGAAGGGAAGGCACGCGATAGACCTGCTCTCCTGGCAGGCGCAACGCCTCGCGGCTGGTAGCCAGAACTTTCACATGGGGGCAGTGTTTCAGCAGTGTCTCCGCTAAGCGGGCACAGGCCGGCAGCAGATGCTCACAGTTATCCAAAAGCAACAGAAGATGTTTGGGTCGCAGATGCTCTGTCAGGGTCTGCAGCAGCGCGCATCCCGGCTCCTCGCGCGCTCCCACTGCCGAGGCGACTTCCTGGACCACCAGATCGGCATCGGAAAGAGACGCCAGCTCCACCAGCCACACGCCATCCGGGTAGTCCTCCAGCGCCTCCGAAGCGACTTGCAGGGCCAGCCGGGTCTTGCCGCAGCCCCCACTGCCCGTCAGGCTCAACAACCGCGTCTGCGCCAGCAGGCTTTCGACCTCCTCGCGCTCCGTCTCTCTGCCGATGAAGCTGGTCCACAGGACCGGAAGGTTGCTCGGCGGCAAGCCGCCGGGAAGGTCTGCCGGCGCCGCCGCCATGCCGGGTGGCGTCAAGGGCTTCTCCCCGGAGGCAGCCATGCCTTCCAGACCTGGGACGGAAAGCTTGCCCGCGCTGCGCGCTCGCGCGCGGATCTGGTGGAAAAGCGCCTGGGTCTGCGCATCCGGCTCGGAATGCAGCTCCCGATGCAGGCGAAGGCGCAAATCCCGATAGACGGCCACGGCTGCCGCATAGTCCCCGGCAGCCGCAAGCGCCTGCATCAGGGCGCGGTGGGCGCTTTCGCGAAAGGGGTCTATCGCGGCGATCTGGCGCAGATACCCGATCGCTGCGGCCGTGTCGGCTTTCGCCATCGCCCGCGCCGCCAGCGTCTCCAGCGCACTCAGATAGGCCTGCTCTCGCGCCTGCCGCTCCAGCAGGCTCCATTCTTCGACGCAGCCTTCCAGCAGCGGACCCCGGTAGAGCGCGACGGCCTTCTGCAAGGAAGTGATGTCCCCACAGGCGTTGGCGTTATCAAAGGCGAGCACGTCCACGTCGGCCCCGGACAGATCCAGGCGGAGGGTACGTGGAGCCGGCGATTGCAGGCGGCAGGCCTGATCGCCGAGGGCGCTGCGCAGATCGGACAGGCTCAGACGCAGGTTGGTCAGCGCCTGCTCCTCCAGGCTCTCCGGCCAGAGGACGCCCGCCAGCCAACTGCGCTCTACTTCCTGACCGTGACGCAGCGCCAGCAATGCCAGCAGCCACCGGCCTTTGCGGGTCCGCAGGCGTGGCAGGGGCTTGCCCGCTATGGAAACCTCCATAGATCCGAAGAGCCTGAGCGTCAGCATCTCCTTATGCCCCTCTTCCACCACGCGCTTCCTCCCTGTTTCTTGGACTCTATCTTTAGGACTCAGTTCTGATGACGCTTTTCCTCTATGTTTGCTTCCCCTCTCAGAGAGTGACGCTAAAAGCGCTCGGAGATGGATTTGGCCTGCAGGAAATGGCTCAGGTAGTCTCGACCGCCGGCCTTGCTGTCGGTGCCGGACATGTTGAAGCCGCCGAACGGCTGCACGTCCACGAGCGCGCCCGTGCATTTGCGGTTGAGATAGAGATTGCCGACCATAAACTCGTTGCGCGCCCGCTCCAGGTGGGCACGGTTGTTGGAGTAGACGGCGCCGGTCAGGCCGTAGATGGTGCCGTTGGCGATGTCCAGGGCATGCTCGAAGCTGTTGGCGCGGATGACCGCCAGCACCGGCCCGAAAATCTCTTCCTGGGCGATGCGGGCGTTGGGGTCCACGTCGGCGAAGAGGGTCGGATGGATGAAGTAGCCGCCGTTGTTGACTTCCTCGGAGTCCTGTCCGCCCAGCATCAGTTTCCCCTCACTGCGCCCGATGGCGATGTAGCTGAGGATCTTCTTGTAGGCGTCGGCGTCGATAACGGCGCCCAGCGTGTTGGACGGGTCTGCGGGGTCCCCGACGGTCAGCTTGCCGGCGCGCTCGACCACTTTCGCCAGGAGGGCGTCGTAGATTTTGGCATGGGCGATCAGGCGCGAACAGGCGGAGCATTTCTGCCCCTGGAATCCGAACGCGGAGGCGACCACGCCTTCGGCGGCGACCTCCGGATTGACATCCTGATCTACGATGATGGCGTCCTTGCCACCCATCTCCAGAATAGCCTTTTTCAGCCACCGTTGGCCGGAGACCGGCTCGGCAATGCGCTGGTTGATACGCAGTCCCACATCCTTGCTGCCGGTGAAGGAGACGAAGCGCACGCCGGGATGTCCGGTCAGGGTCTCCCCGACCGTCTCGCCGTAGCCGGGCACGAAGTTGACCACGCCGGCAGGCAGGCTCGCCAGCTCCAGCAGCTCCATGAACTTGGCGGCGATGATGGGCGTCTGCTCGGCCGGCTTCAAGACGACCGTGTTGCCGGTGACGACCGCCGAGACGGTCATGCCCACCAGGATCGCCAGCGGGAAGTTCCAGGGCGTGATGATCGCGCCGACTCCCAGCGGGATATAGCGCACCTCGTTCTCCTCGCCGGGATAGTCGGTGGTCGGGTGCGAGCCGCCCCACCGCAGGGCCTCCCGCGCGTAGAACTCCAGAAAGTCGACGGCTTCGGCCACGTCCGCGTAGGCTTCCGCCCAGCTTTTGCTGGCCTCGTAGACCTCCCAGGCGGAGAACTCATAGATGCGCCGCCGCAGGATGGCCGCGACTTTGACCAGATAGCGGGCGCGCACCTCGACGGGCACGCGCGCCCAGCCCGGAAACGCCTGCGCCGCTGCCTTCACCGCGTGGTCGGCCAGCTCCGGGGTGCCTTCGCAGACATGGCCGACGACCTGGCTCCAGCGGGCGGGATTGCGGCTCTCCATCGTCTTATCCGTATGGATGCGCTCGCCGCAGATGATGATGGGATAGGTCTTCCCCAGCTCTTTGCCGACGCGGGCGAGCGCGTCCAGCATCTTGCGACGGGGCGCTTCGTCGGAGAAGTTCACATACGGCTCGTTTTGAAAGGGAGTAAACATAGGGGTATCCTCATCCGAAATAATGAACGGCTATCTTTTCTCTGACTGCTTCCTCGCCGCACAGGTTCCCGACCGGTCAGGCAAGAACGTAGCGGCATCCCGGTCGCAGCTTCAAGGCCGCCAGGGTCCCGGCGGGCAGCTCGACGACGGTCCGCGCGCCCCGCACCGGCCCGCAAAAGCGCCAGGGCCGCAGATTCGCCACCTGCCGCAAGACGCAGCCCTCCGCATCGAGGAACAGCACGTCCATCGCAAAGCACATGCCGAGCGTGTGGACGCCGTTGCAGGGTGACAGCCATAGCCCTGAATCGGGAGCAAGCTCCTTTCGGCCCAACAGCCCTATCGAGCGTTTCCAGGCCGTATCGGCCACCTCCAGGCGGGCGACCACGATCCGGCCCGTCTCCACTTCTCGCAGCGTCAACCCTGCCTTAACTCCATTACTTCCTGGACGGCCTGCTCGACGGCGTAGGTCTGCTGGTTCATCTGAGAGACGGTTTCAGCGATCTCCTGCGCGGCGAGGGCGGTCTGCGGCATGGGAGTCAACTGCATGCGCGCGACGGCGGTCTGGACCGAGGCGAGCGTGTGGACGAGGGCTTCTTCCTGGGCTTTCAGCCGCTCCAGTCCCTGCTCAAAGACCCGCGCATTCTCCAGCCGCGCCGCGCACATCTGCACGCTCTGCTCCAGCGATTGGCGCGCTATGTGATCGGTCGTTTCCGCCAGACGAGCGCGGAGCGTTTCCAGCTCGGCTTCCAGCTCTTCGGCGGAGTTCGTGCCCAGGACCGGCAGCAAACTCAGACGTCGCGACTCCAACTGCCGCGCGCTCGCCAGCAGATCGTTGAGCTGTTCCAGCGTGGCGCGCAGATTCTTCTCGGATTCGGAATCCACTTCCATGCGCGCCAGCAAAAGCAGCGTGTCGCAGTAGGTGCGCTCGGCGCGCGACAGCGAGAGCAGCGGCACGACGGCCCGCATTTCCACCGGCAGGATGGACCGCTGCAGATAGGCCTTCGGGCGGGACTGAAACGCCCGCGTTCCTGCAAACAGCGCTCCTCCGAGCCAGACTGCCAGGCTGCCCACAACGTTCAGGGCTATAGAAACACCCGCCAGGCCAAGAAGCCCGCTTACTATCAGGGCGGCCAGTATCGGCAGGAAGATAGCCGCGGCGATGCGCAGGCCCATCCGCTCTTCCCGCTTTTTGCGCAGCTCGTAGGCCTGGCGCTCGTCCGCGTTGGGCTCGCGCTTGCGCTTGAAGCGGATGCCGCCCGCATGAAACTGCCAGTTGAAATTGAAGCCGCCCCAGTGAATGTCGTCTTTGAGGAACTCGCGCGGCAGGGCACTCAAGCGGTCTTCCATCGCTTGAGCGATCTTAAGGTCTATGTCCTGCAGCCCGATGCGCACGTCTTGCCTCCAAACCAGTTGTCAGTTATCAGTTGCCAGTTGTCAGAAAATCCGGTTTTACTGTCAACTGACAACTGGCAACTAGCAACTCCCATTACTGCTCGTCTTCCATATCGTAGCATGAGTAGAAATAGGGCGTGGCGGCCTCGAATTCGGCGGCGCAGGTATCCACCATCTTGTAGATGGGCACGATCCCCAGCCGCTTCCGCAGCGCCCGCAGTTTCGCCTCCGGAATGGCGGCGAACTCAGCGATGGTGCGGTCGGCAAAGCCGGCGTGCTTGGCCTCCCGCAGCAGTCCCACGGCCCGTGGAAAGTCTTGATAGGCTATGGCCAGGAACGCTTTCACCTTTTCCGGCAGCGGCGGCTCGGCGCGGTCCTCCGCTTCGTCCGCCAGGTGCGCGATGGCTCGCCCATTCACCTTCAGCCGCGTCTCCAGATCGACCAGCCCTCGCATCTTGCGGAGGAACCAGGGATCGATACCGCTCAGAGAGTGGATCTCTTCCACCATCATGCCGCGCCGGAAGCCCTCGAAGATCGCCCACAGCCGCTCGTCGTTGGGGACGCGGATGGCCTCTTCGAGCTGAATGTCGCTCAGCAGGTGGCCGCTTTTACTTGCCAGGCCGTACAGGCCGACCTCCAGCGAGCGGATCGCTTTGAGCAGGGCCGGCTCGAAGGCGCGGTCGATAGCCATCACCTCGCCGGTCGCCTTCATCTGCGTGCCGATGGTCCGGTCGGCCAGCGAGAACTTATCGAAGGGCCAGCGCGGGATCTTCACCACGCAGTAGTCCAGGGCCGGCTCGAAGCAGGCCAGCGTCTTGCGGGTGACCGCATTCTCGATCTCGTCCAGCCGCAGGCCGACGGCGATCTTGGCCGCCACGCGGGCGATGGGATAGCCGGTCGCCTTCGAAGCCAGCGCGGACGAGCGCGACACGCGCGGATTGACCTCAATCACATAATACGCAAACGAATTCGGGTCGAGCGCCAACTGGACGTTGCAGCCGCCCTCGATGCCGAGCGACCGGATGATCTTCAGGGACGCCGTGCGCAGCATCTGATACTCTTTGTCCGAGAGCGTCTGCGACGGCGCGATGACGATGCTGTCGCCAGTATGCACGCCCATCGGATCGAGGTTCTCCATATTACAGACGGTTATGGCGGTGTCGTTGGCGTCACGCATCACCTCGTACTCGATCTCTTTCCAGCCGCCCAGGAACCGCTCGACCATGACCTGATGGCGCATAGAAAGGGCAAGGCCGCGCCGGGCGATCTCGTAGAGATCGGATTCGTTTTTGGCGATGCCGCCGCCCGTGCCGCCCAGCGTGTAGGCCGGACGCACGATGAGCGGCCAGATTCCAGACGCCACCGGCTCGGCCAACTGCGACTCGTCGGTGACGATCCAGGATTCGGGGACCGGCTCGTCGATGGCGCGCATGAGGCTGCGGAACTCCTCGCGATCTTCCGCTTTCTTGATGGCTTCCAGGGGCGTGCCTAAAAGGCGCACGTCGTAGCGATCCAGAATGCCGGCCTCCGCGAGTTGGGTCGCCAGATTGAGGCCGGTCTGCCCGCCCAGAGTGGGCAGCAGGCCATCCGGCCGTTCCCGCGCCAGGACCCGCTCGGCGAACTCCACGTTCAGCGGCTCGATGTAGACGCGATCGGCCATCTCGGCGTCGGTCATGATCGTGGCGGGGTTGGAGTTGATGAGCACGACCGAGACGCCTTCCTCGCGGAGGGCGCGGCAGGCCTGCGTGCCGGCGTAGTCGAATTCGGCGGCCTGACCGATCACGATCGGCCCCGATCCGATGACCATGACTTTACGGATGCTTACGTCTTTCGGCATAGAGTGTATCGGGCCTTAAACCCTACCTTTACTTTGAGTGGAAATGCGCGCCATAGGCGGCGGCTCGAGCGTATAGACCCCGACGGGCCAGTGCAGCAGCCGGGGAAAGAGATGGATACGATGCTCCTGCGCGACGTACTGCGGATAGTGCTGGAGCCACCAGCGCTCTTTCCACTTACCGTCCAGGATGACGAGGTAGCGCGGCGCGGGCGCGAACCGTTCTACCGGCGCTTTGTCGTTGCAGAGGCCGGGAATGACGTTGATGGCCTGGAAACGGTTATCCAGGCAGAGACCCGGCGCGACGTCGCCGATCAGCACGCTATTGGCAGGAAGATTCGCCGCCAGCCAGCGATCGGCATCCCGCTGCGCGTAGGAGAGATGCGCCAGCCAGTCCCCGGTCCAGTACAGATTGACGGCGACCCACAGCAGCAGTGCCACGGCAATACTCCGAGGAGCAAGACTCTGTATCTGCGAAGCCACCTGCCACCGTTGCGGCCAGATCCAGAGCGCGACGATGACCGCTGCGGTGAACAGATAGATCGCGGTCTCGCTCATGGCGCTTTGCCGGTGGAGGAACGCTTCGGCCAGGTGGAACGCCGTGAAGCCACCCAGGAGGGACCGCGCCCATCGGGAGGCCGCGATAGACCGGACGACTTCCGGCAGGGAGACCAACGCCAGAGCGGCCACGCCCGCCAGCGCCGGGTAGAACAGCACGTAGTAGCGGCTTGGCGCGTAGCTGACGACGACCATCACGGCCCACCCCGCCAGCAGCCACAACCCCAGGAACCACATTGCGGCCCGCCGGACCGGCTCGATCCTCCGTTTGCGGCCTTCCAGCCCCCAGGCCAGGAGGCCGGCTAGCGCCAGCAGGAACAGAACGGGCGTATGCCGGAACAGATAGGGCGTCATCCCGCGCTCGTCACCGAAGAGCCCGTGCATCAGGTTCCTGCCGGCCTGCGAGAAGCTATGCGGGGCAAACAGGGGACCCGTGTAGTAGCGATTGGCTGGCGCTATCTCCGCCCGGTGCGGGAAGTACCACAGGACGGCATAGGCGATCAGCACGACGGCCAGGCCGAGGGCTAAACTAGCTAACCCCCCGGCCCACCACCTGTCCTCCTCCCTGCGAGCGTAGCGAGCAAACCAGGGAGGGGGAACACGACTGAAAGGTTCAGCCCGCTTTGGCGGGCTTTGCGTTTTAGCACGGGGTTTTAACCCCGTGTAAACCAAAAACGGAATAGGCAGCAGGAACGCTGCCAGCCCGCGCGTCGCGAAGGTGAGGCCGAGCATCAGGCCGCAGACCGCTAGCCAGAGCCGCGACCCTGCCGGCGGGCTTCGGAGTGCGCGCACGAATGCGTAGAAGGCGCAGACCATCAGGAACGCGGCGGGCGTGTCCATGAGCGCCATGCGGTTATAGAGCAGGTTGACGTGATCTAGCCCTAAAAAGAGCGTGCCCACTGCCGCGACCGGAAGGCCGAAGACACGCCGCAGCGCCGCGAAAAAAACGAGGAGCATGAGCAGGCTCAGCACGACCGAGATCAGCCGCGCCTGGATCGCCCCCACCCCGAACAGCGAAAAGACGGCGACCTGTACGTAGTGCAATGCCGGCATGATAAGGTCGTTGTTAAACCCATCCGTGCGGGCGTGGCCGAACAGGACGACGTTGCGGGCGTTGTGGATGTAAAACCCCTCATCCGTCAGCAGGGCGGCGCTCCAGGAAAGGCGCGCGTAGATGTCCGAATCGAGGGCGACCAGCCGCAGGGCGATCGTCAGGGCCACGGCGGTCACGGCTGCGATTCGAAGGAGCATCTTTCGCCCTGGCTGCGCCAGAGGACGTTCGCCGGAGACAGGGTAAAGTGAAACCGCTTCCGAGGCTCCGTCGCCATTCGCGGCTTCGGAAACCCCGTTCGACGTGATCGGCTTCAGACGAGTCTCGCTGGCTCTCACGGCGCGTTTTCTCCCTGCGCGCTTTGTCCTTGTGTCCCCTCTACTTCTCGGTGGAATAGCACGAAGAGAAACTTGCCGGTGATGAGATTACGCTTGACGGTACCCCAGAACCGGCTGTCGTCGCTGTCGTCGCGGTTGTCTCCCAGGACATAGAACTGGCCCCGTGGGACTTTAAGCGGCCGGCTCACTCCGTATCCGTACTCCTCGCCCTGGCCCCAGGGCCGGGTGATATAAGGCTCGACCAGATCCTGGCCGTTGACCGAGACTTTGCCGCTGTGGATCCAGACCACATCGCCCGGCAGGCCGATGACCCGCTTGATCAGGATTCCGCCTCGGATGCTCTCGCGCGAAGACCGGCCGCCGTTGCCTGTATCCGAGGCCGTCGTATCTCCCGTATCGGCGCCGCTATCCGATGCGTTGCTATCCTCCTCCGGATCGCCCGGATAGTGGAAGGTGATGACGTCGCCGCGCGCAGGCGATGTGCCGAACGGATAGGCCAGCCAGGCCCGCATGGTCACGGTATGGTCGCCGGGGCGAAGCGTCGGCTCCATGGATCGAGAGGGAATATAGTCCGAGGCAAAGCCCAGCGCGATAAATCCCAGCACGATCGCCAGCAGCAGCATGACCTGAGTGCGCCGCACGGTGAAGAAGCTTTCCCGGGTCTTTGGCGGCGGGCTGCTCTCCGGTTCCGGCCGATGCAGGCGGACCTGGGTCATTGCTCTCCCCGCTCGCGCTCGATCATGGCGAGAAACTGCCGGAAGAAGTAGCCGCTGTCGGTCGGGCCGGGCGACGCTTCCGGATGGTACTGGATCGAGAAGATAGGCAGATCGCGATGGCGCAGCCCCTCGACCGTGCCGTCGTTCAGGTTGATATGGGCGACCTCCATCCCTTCCTTGAGCGGATCCGGATCGACGGCATAGCCGTGGTTCTGCGAGGTGATATAGACACGCCCGGTCGTCAGGTCTTTGACCGGATGGTTGCTGCCTCTATGGCCGAACTTGAGCTTGAAGGTCTTGCTGCCGAAGGCGTAACCGAGGAGCTGATTGCCGAGGCAGACGCCCATGATCGGCTTTTTGCCGACCAGATCCCGCACGGTGCTGACGATGTAGTCGAGATCGGCGGGATCGCCGGGGCCGGGAGAGAGGACGATTCCATCGGGGTTGCCTCGTAACAGGGTGGCAGCGCTTGTAGTGCAGGGATAGACCGTTGTTTCGCAGCCCAGCTTCGCCAGGCTGCGCACGATATTGTATTTGACCCCGCAATCGAGCAGCGCGATGCGGAAGCGCGGCGCCAGCCCGACTTCCGCCGGCTCCTCTACCCCCATCGGCTGCCGGGCGCCGGGTATCCAGCGATAGGGTTTTTCCGTGGTCACCTTGCGGGCGAAGTCGATGCCCGCGTAACCGGGTGAGGCGTGGATGCGTGCCAGGGCTTGATCGGGCGTCTCGTCGGTGGAGATAGCGCCCATCATCACGCCGCGCACGCGCAGGGCACGGGTGAGGGCGCGTGTATCCACGTTCTTGATGCCGACGACGCCGCGCTCTTTCAGGAAGGCGTCCAGGCTCTGGGAGGCGCGCCAGTTGCTCGGTGTCTCCGCCGCTTCGCGCACGATAAATCCTTCGACCTGCACGCGCCGCGACTCGAAGTCTTCGGGATTGATGCCGTAGTTGCCGACGAGCGGATAGGTCAGCGTGACCATCTGCCCGGCGTAGGAGGGATCGGTCAGGATCTCCTGGTAGCCGGTCATGCCGGTATTGAAGACGACCTCACCGTAGGCGCGCCCCGGCGCGCCCAGCGACTCGCCCTCGAATACCGTCCCGTCTTCCAATGCGAGAATAGCTTTCATCCCTCTCCTTCGCCGCCTTGTCGTATGTTAAAGCCCCCACCCCCGGCCCCTCCCCCAAGCTTAGGGGAGGGGAGATTCTGTTGGAAGCTAGCGCCCTCTCCTTAAAGCTTCTCTTGCCTGCAAGCAGAGGCACAAGAGAGCAGTTATGTTCCCCCTCTCCTTATGAAGGAGAGGCAGGGCCGGTACGGAGCGTAGGCGCGAAGCGCCGTCCTACGCGGAGGAAGGCCCGTGGTCGGTTAAGGGGGTGAGGTCGCCACCGCGACCAGCCGTTTCGCATTCTGATCGTAGGGAGCGCCGGCCAGGTCCCCATAAATCTCCACGCCGGCAAAGCCGCTCGCCTCCAGCAGCGCGGCCAGCTCGGCAGCGGAATAGAGCCGGTGGGAGACCGTGAACGCATGCTTTTTGCCTTCGGCGAAGACGATCCACCGGGTTTCGATCCAACTCCAGTTCTGGAGGATTTTAGGCTCTTCCAGAATGAAAACCCCATTGTTCTCACTCCAATGGCGCTCCCGGAACCGGCGCGCGAGCACTTCCTTGCCGATCACATCCATGACCAGCCGCGCGCCGGGTTTGAGGGAGCGATGGATATTCTCCAGCACCTGGCGGTCGTCGGCAGGATCGGCGAAGTAGCCGAACGACGTAAACAGATTGATCGCTCCATCGAAGGCTTCGGGCCGGCAGAATCGCCGCATGTCCTCCTGCACGAACCCTACGTTCAGGTTTTCGGCTTGGGCGCCTTTACGAGCCGTTTCCAGATGGAAGACCGTCCGGTCCACGCCGGTCACCCGAAAGCCGCGGCGCGCCAACTCCAGCGAATGCCGGCCCGGCCCGCAGCACAGATCGAGAAGAGTTGCTTCAGGCGCGACATCGAGCAAAGCCAGCACCTGATCCACCTGCTCGGGCGCCGCTCCCCAGCGCGCCTCGTCGAACATGACCGGCGCCGTC
>Ga0209810_1003812_pt1 | contig 15306 bp, 9 predicted proteins | sample Coa_R1_7_FD_187159 | JGI IMG/M metagenome (GOLD analysis project Ga0209810, IMG submission 187159) | Surface soil microbial communities from Centralia Pennsylvania, which are recovering from an underground coalmine fire - Coalmine... | ecosystem: Environmental > Terrestrial > Soil > Unclassified ...
CATTATCGCCGGTCTGGACAATCCCAGCACCGGGCAGGTGTTAATCGATGGCGTGGATATCACGCGCATGAGCGAGGGCAGGCTGGCAGGCGTGCGCAATAGCAAGATCGGCATGGTCTTCCAGGCATTCAACCTGATCCCCACGCTGACAGCGCAGGAAAATGTAGAAGTTCCCCTCTACGTCGGCAAGCACAAAGGTTCACCCTCTGCACGGGCGCAGGAACTCCTGGGGCTGGTTGGCCTCTCACACCGGCTCAATCATCGCCCCAACCAGATCTCCGGGGGCGAGCAGCAGCGTGTCGCCATTGCCCGCGCGCTGGCCACCGATCCGGCCATCGTCATTGCCGACGAGCCAACCGGCAATCTGGATGCGCGCAACGGCGAAAACATCCTCAAATTGATTGCCGAGCTGCGCGAGCGCACCGGCAAGACTTTTATCATTGCCACCCACGATCCTGTTGTGGCCTCACACGCCGACCGCGCCATCCGCATTGTCGACGGCAATATCGGCCAGATCGACTACACGGGCGGGGCAATCACGCAATAACTATACAGACGGTATAAGGGCCTGAGAGAAGGAAGGAGCATACAATCATGAAGGCTTCAATGTACTTCCACTACGCATCCCGCTCGCTCTTGCGCGGCGGTCAGCGCACTATCCTGGCGATCTTCTGCGTAGCCGTTGGCGTCATGGCTATCGTCGGCCTGCAACTCGTCGGCTACATGCTGCAAAACTCGCTTACGACCAATACCCGCGATACCAATGGCGGCGATATCGCCATCACCGCGCAAAGCATGCCGTTCAAGGCCAGCGATCTCGCCTTTTTCGACCGGCTCAAGCAGAATGGCACCATCACCAACTATACCGCCATCATCACCGCCAGCGGCACCCTGAACGCCACCGGCTCATCCACTCAGGAGTTCAGCCTTGAGGCGGTTGATCCGAACAATTTCCCGATCGTCGCCCCGCCAACATTTGTGATGCCGAACAATGGCAGCGTTGCCACCCTGCTTACGGGCAACCAGGCCATCGTCACGCAAAGCTTTCTCGATACCTATGCGAAAAGGGTGGGCGATAGCTTCACCATCTATATCAAGACACAGGTCGGTTCGGGCGAATCACTGCCCGTCACCATTGCCGGAGTCGCCGCCAACACGGGCATCTTTGCCCAGGCCAGCAGCCTTGTGCTGGTCTCGTCCGCCGATTATCAGGCAGCAGCCCCGAACAGTCCCATCACTTACAGTGCAGTCGATGTGACAACGGCGGATCAGGCGCACACGGACACGGCGGTGAAGGCCATTAACCGGCAATTCCCGTTCGCCGCGACACAGACGGTTGCTGACGCGCTCAAGGCCCAGCAGTCTTCAATCGATATGATCAACAAGTTTCTGGAAATTGCCGGTCTGCTCGCGCTCCTGATCGGCGGCGTTGGCATTGTCAACACCATGCAGGTACTGCTCTCACGGCGCAAGACGGAGATCGCCATGCTCAAGACAACGGGCTACCGCCGCGTGAACCTCTCCCTGCTCTTTGGGCTGGAAGCTGGCCTGCTCGGACTGATCGGCGGCATTGTCGGCGCGGCGGCGGCCATCGGCGTCAGCTACGTGGTACGCGGCCTGATGCAAAATCTGGGCATCGCCGTTCCCTTCCTGCTCAATCCCTGGACGGTTGCCGGTGGCGTCGCCATTGGACTGGTCACCGCCCTGATCTTCGGTCTGATGCCGATTGTGCAGGCAGCCAACATTCGTCCGCTGAATGTGATCCGCGAACTGAGCGGAGGGCGTGGCAAAAGCGGCCTCTTCCTGACAGCCGCCCTGCTGCTCATCCTCTCCGTCCTCTTCTGCGGGCTGGCGATTGTGATATTGAACAACGATGTCCTGCTCGGCGTGGGCGCCGTCTACGGCACGTTCGCCTTCCTACTCTTGCTGAGCCTGTTCTTCGGCCTGATCGTCTTCGCCATCAGCAAATTGCCGGTTCCCGAACACTTTAACCTCAAGCAACTTGCCCTGATCGCTGCTGGTCTGGCTGCGTCAGCCCTGCTATACCTGGTAGTTCCGGTGTTTGGCGTCCTGCTGGGCGTCGCTTCACTGGCAGGCATGGCCATCGTCCTCCTGCCGCGCGGCTGGAAAGTCAGCACAAAGATGGCGCTGCGCAACATCGGTCGGCAGCGCACGCGCACGACAACTACTATGCTGGCGCTCTTCATTGGCGTCTTCACCGTCGGACTGGTGCTGGCGCTGGGCGTTGGCCTGCAGGCGCAGATCAGCGACTCGTTCGCGCAAAATCTGAGCTACAACGTCGTCGCCATGACCTCTGGCACGGATACGACCACGCTCCAGAGCCAGCTTGGCAGCATTCCGGGCCTCTCAAAGACCCGCACAGACACCCTGACGCAAATCACGCCGGTCGATATCAACGGGCAGCCCTTGCTGCAAGCCCTGCCAGCGGGCCACAGCCGCCAGGAAGTCCTCGGCTTCCTGAACACAATGGAAGGTTACGACCTGGCACAGACATCGCCGTCATCAACGATTGTCCACGGTCGCAATCTGAATGCCGGTGACGCGGGAACCGGCAACGTCCTGATCAGCGACCTGCTGGCGAGTGATGGCCCGTTCCAGATGCATCTGAAACCCGGCGATACCATCACCTTTGCCAGCGCAGACGGCAAGACGCTCAAGACCGTCACCATCGTCGGGGTCTATGCGCGCACCGCTACCGACCATGCCGGGAGTGTCCTCGCCTCGGCGGCTATGGTGCAGGCCCTCAGCACGGCAAAGGCCGGGCTAACAACCGTCACCTATATGAAGATCGACAGCGCGCAGGTGAGCAAGGCTCTGAACCGGATTGGCACGATTGTGCCGAATGCCAGCGTGCAGAATCTGGGCGATATTGGAGCATATATCCAGCAGTTGCTCAACAATATTCTGGATATGCTTGTCGCCATCGCCTCGCTCTCGATGATCGCCGCTATCATCATCGTCGCCAACGCGGTCGCCCTGGCGATGCTGGAACGCAGGCGTGAACTGGGCATCCTCAAGTCGGTCGGCTACACCAGCAGCAGCGTCATGAGCGAGGTGATGATTGAGAACGGCATCGTTGGCGCGGTCAGCGCGTTCATGGCCATGCTGCTGGCGGCTGGCGTCATCACCCTGCTTGGCAGTCAGTTCTTCAACCTGACGCTGCACATCTCCCCGCTGATTGCAGTAAGCCTGGTAGGCGGCTCGGCCCTGCTCGCCATGCTCATGGCAGTCCTCGTCGCCTGGGGTTCCGTCCGCGTGCGCCCCCTCGAAGTGCTGCGCTACGAGTAAGGCTCCCGCTCGTGTCATGCTGAGCGAGAGCGCAGCATGACACGAGCGGGATCGAGATATGATATACTTGGAAGCAGGGTGATGCTGCTGAAGATTGGAAAAAAGTTATGCAAAAGAAACGCTTCATACAACCTTTCCGGCAGTTACGAGGAAAACTGACCTTATCATATACCCTGACTTCAGTGGCAACCTTTCTGCTCGTCGAGATCACGCTTATCTCCATCCTCTTCGGCTATGTCAGCGCGAATGTCTCGACCATTGTTTTGAACCAGCTCAAACAGGACGCTCCGCAGGCCGCGCCATATTTTGTGCATGGCTCGCCCGACCAGGAGGCGCTGACAGCATGGTTGCATGTCATCGCCCCCTCAGTCTCCAACACCGGCCCTTTCCGGGGCAGCCCGATCTTTCTTGCTGTGATCGACGCGCAAGGGCGCGTTATCTCCTCAATCGGCACACAGCCCGTTGCCGCCGGTACTCCTCTGCAAACGCGGCTTTCCTCACAAGACCAGGCAAATCTCCAGCGCGTCCTCAGCAATCCGTCGGGTACAACCAGTACCGTTGGCGAGGAGGCAGGCGATACGCTGGTGGCAATCACACCCATCGTGGAGATCAATGGGACGATGCACGGCGCGCTGGTAATGAAAATCCTGCAACCGGATATCTTTCAACTGGCAAAAGGGCTTTTGCAACTCATCATCTTCAGTATGATTGTTGTTACCACGCTGGCCGCTATTACCGGTCTGATCTTCGGTTCGCTGAACACAAGGGGCCTGACCAGCCGCTTGAAAAGCTTATCCGCCGCAGCCAACAGGTGGAGCGAGGGCGACTTCTCTGCCTTCACCCACGACAGATCGCAGGACGAGGTGGGGCAACTGGCACGGCAATTGAATAGCATGGCCGAACAGTTGCAACAATTGCTTCAGGCGCGGCAGAAACTGGCAACGCTGGAAGAGCGCAACCGGTTGGCCCGCGACCTGCACGACAGCGTGAAGCAGCAGATCTTTGCCATCTCCATGCAGATCGCTGCCGTCAAAGTTCTGCTGAAAAAAGATGCCGACGCGGCAGAAGTACGCTTAAACGAGGCAGAGAAGCTTGTGCGCCAGGCCCAGCAGGAACTGACATCGCTCATTCGCGAACTGCGACCGGTCGCGCTGGAAGGCAAGGGACTCGCCGCTGCCCTGCGCGAACTGGCAACCGGATGGGCGCAACAGACAGGCATCGTCGCTAACCTGCGCATAGATGTAGAGGGAACGCAAACGCTCCCGATGAGCGTTGAAGAGGCCCTTTTCCGCCTCGCTCAAGAGGCGCTGGCGAACGTAGCCCGCCACAGTAAGGCCACTCTCGTACAAATGCACCTGCTCATCACCGACGAGGCGGTCACGCTCTCCATCACTGACAACGGACAGGGCTTTGAGACAACCAGCAAGGGCGGTATGGGCGTTGGCCTGCTCTCCATGCGGGAACGGATGAAGGCGCTGGGTGGAGACGCGCGGATAGAAAGTACACCTGGTAAAGGCACAACCATCAGCGCGCATTGCAAGCGATCAGGCATCAGCGTGCCAACTGGCGAGGAACAGCATCTGACATCACAGAATCTCCCGGCCTGAACATATGAGAAAGGGGCAGTGAAGAAAACATGCCAGAGAATATCTCTCTTCTGATTACCGACGACCACGCCATTGTGCGACAGGGGATACGAGTGTTTTTAGAGCTACAACCAGACTTTACCGTTCTCGGCGAGGCCGATTCCGGCGAGGCAGCCGTGCGTATGGCGGCGGAACTCGTCCCCGATGTAGTGCTGATGGACCTCGTGATGCCCGGTATGGGAGGCGTCGAGGCCACGCGGAAAGTGAGGCAGGTCAGCCCGCACTCACAGGTGATCGTCCTGACTTCCTACCACGAAGACGAATTCATTTTCCCCGCACTGCGGGCCGGGGCAATCTCCTACGTCTTGAAGGATGTCAGCCCGGACGAACTGGCCGAGACGGTGCGCAAGGCAGCACAGGGCGAATCGGTGCTGCACCCTCGTGTTGCCTCGCGCGTGGTGCAGGAACTGCGCGGCGCGAAACGCGACACCCCAAACCTCTTCCAGGAACTCAGCGACCGCGAACTGGAAGTGTTGCGCCTCATCGCTGACGGTCGTTCCAACGCCGAAATTGCCGAGAAGCTGATTATCAGTGAGAAGACGGTCAAGGGGCATGTCAGCAATATTCTGAGCAAGTTGCACACGCTGGATCGCACACAGGCAGCTGTGCTGGCCTGGCAACAGGGACTGATGCAACGAAAACTTGAATCATGAGCCATGAAAAAGACGCCCGGACGTGTCACGCCGTAAAAAATGTCCCTTCGTGTGTCATGCTGAGCGGCAGCGAAGCATCTGAAGCAACCACTGACGTGATGGTTTCCACAGATGCTTCGCTGCCGCTCAGCATGACATGACAGCTTCCCTCCTCTATTAATCCTCAGGTCTGGGAAACTCTCTTCCCTCCATCTGCTCAAATGCGTAACGCAGTGACGGCGGCACGGGGGCCGGGCGACCGATATGATAGTTTGTCCAGACCATCACTGAACGCCCGGTGGCAAAGATGCGCGTGTGGTCATCGATATCGCGGATTTGATGCTCCATGATGAAGCTGGTACGGCCCACGTGGGCCACACGCACGCCCACTTCAGCGTGATCTTCCCGAATGAGTGGCAGGTTATAGGTGCAAGAAATCTCTTTGACCAGCAGGCCATAGCGATGCGCCACCGGCCCCGTCTGAATGCGCGGATTGTGCGGCTCGTCGTCTTCATCTCGCTCCTGGTGGTGTTCTTCTGAAGGCCACTGATCCAGCCAGGGTTGCAGGTACTTAAAGTAGTGGCTTCTTGCTTCCTCAAAATAGATAAAGTAGACAGAATTATTCACATGTGCCAGCGGGTCCAGATCGCGAAAACGAATCTGCAACGGGTACCAGCAATGAAATTGCTCTTCCATCGTATCTCAAAAACCTTTCTGCGTTCAGTTTTTCCTACATCTTAGCAGATGCCTGCCGCTCAAAACAACTTTTCCCCTGATCTAACCAGAAAATTTGAGCGTAGTCTAATCTGAAGGAACCAGGGAACAGGATATGCTTACTATGCAACAATCTGAAGATCGGGACGCTGAGCGCCGCAAGGCTACTGAACATATTTTATCTTCTATTCATGAGCTAAGCGACGAGGCGCTTATCCGCGCCATTGCACGGGGAGCTGTATGGGCAATGGAACCTCTTTATCAGCGTTACAATCGCATCCTCTATTCGCTGGCTTATCGCATGGTCAACGATCACCAGATCGCTGAAGACCTGCTGCAAGAAGCATTTCTCTCGGTCTGGCGCCGGGCAGATTCCTACTCGCCGCAGGCAGGGGCTGTGCGTAGCTGGCTTATTTCTATTGTGCATCACCGTACCATTGATTATCTGCGGGGTCAACGCCGCCGTTCGACAGCAAAGGACACCACCCTGGAAGACGCGGAACAGAACGAGCAACTGGCCTTCCCCGATGTGTGGGATGAGGCATGGCGTTCAGTACAAAGCGCGCAGGTGCGGGCCGCCATGATGAAGCTCTCTCCAGAGCAGCGGCAGGTCATCGAACTGGCCTACTTCCAGGGCTGGACGCATACGGAAATTGCCACCGGGTGCAACATCCCTCTAGGAACTGTCAAAGCTCGTATGCGCCTGGGCCTTATGCATCTGAAGCGAACACTGGAACAGATGGGCCTGCACGAGCCGTAAAGACACAAACCCGTAATGGCAAGAGGGGAGTACCGGTGTACCGGCACTCCCCTCTCAGTTTCCCCCAGATTAAGACCCATGTGCTGAATCATCAGAGATATCCCCCCCGGATACCCCCCATGTATCACTTTTATCCCCCACCAGAATATTACTTTATAGTGGGTACCAAACAGGTTGCCAACCTGTTAAGATAGTATTGAATATAGCAATTTTCGGTTAAGAAAACTCCATCCCCCTGCAAAAGGGAAAGAAAGAAGGGTAACAAGCGTGTTCAGTGAGATAACACAGGTACAGTATCGTAGAACCGTTGGGAAAGAGCATATCTGGAGCGTGGGAGAAGAGGCCACTTCGCCCTGTTTGCTACTGGGAGCCGTGCTGGGCGGCGAAGTGCTGCGCGTTCGCCTGCTGCGCGGCAATCACTTCGATGATGTGCGCTACCAGCTTGCCGAGGGCGGGCCGGGAACGCTGCCCTACCACTCCTGGATAGTCGTCAAAGGCGACGAGAGTTGGCCGAACTTTGTGAGCGAGAAGCAGGCAGTGGAGATGCTGGAACCATATCTGCACGGGTTCTCCTATTCTGACACCTCCCTGCGCCTTTCGCGCCCGCTGGCGAGCAAAGAACGTATCTTCGCACTGGGCGAGCGCACGGGCAGTATGGATAAGCGCGGGCAGGCATTTCCCATCTGGAATGTCGACCCTCCCCAGCACCACACGGCGGCGACGGAGAGCATGTATGCATCTATCCCTTTCTACATCAGCTATCATCCGGCCAATGGCAGATGCTACGGTGTGCTGGTTGATTCAACCGGGCGCGTAGAGATGGATCTGGGGCGGACAAACGAGGATTTCGCCAGCATGACAGTGCAAGGCGACAGCCTGGTGGTCTATTTTTTCGTCGGCCCCACCCCCGCCGCTGTACTGCGACAATACACCGAACTGACAGGCCGTATGCCCCTGCCCCCGCTCTGGTCAATTGGCTACCAGCAATGTCGCTGGGGCTATCGCAGCCAGGAGCGCGTCGGCGAGGTCGCAGCCCGGATACGTGCCGGTCATCACCCCTGCGACGCCATCTGGCTCGATATTGACTATATGAACGGCTACCGCAACTTCACCTGGGATCCGCAACGCTTCCCCGACCCGAAACAGATGGCGCAAAACCTGCACGAGCAGGGCTTCCACCTCGTCACCATCCTTGACCCCGGCACAAAGATCGATGAAGACTACTTCGTCTACAAAGAGGGCATGGAACACAACTACTTCTGTCGCTATCAGAATGGTGAACTGTTCGTAGGTAGTGTCTGGCCCGGCCCGTGCGCCTTCCCGGACTACTCACAGACAAGCGTGCGCGAATGGTGGGGCAACCTCTACAAGATACTGCTCGATCAGGGCGTGGACGGCATCTGGAACGATATGGACGAGCCTGCCATGACCAATTTGATGGTACAGGGCGAATCTTCCCTGCACGGCACCACGATGAGCCTGGAAGTGCTGCACCGCGCCGGGGGAGACGACCCGACGGGACCCGATGGCCCACCCGTTCTCCACGAGTTCTTCCACAACGCCTACGGTCTGGAAATGACGCGCTCCACACACGAAGGCTTGCTGCGCCTGCGCCCCAATACCCGCCCATTTGTGCTGACTCGCGCCGGAACCGCAGGCACCCAGCGGTTCGCGGCCATCTGGACCGGCGACAACGACAGCACCTGGGAACACCTGCTGATGGCCATGCCGATGTGCATGAATCTCGGCATGAGCGGCATCCCCTTCATCGGCGCCGATATCGGCGGCTTCTGGGATAAAAGCGATGGCGAACTGCTGGTGCGCTTCGCCCAACTCGGCGCCTTCTTCCCCTTCTGTCGCAACCACAATTCAATAGAAAGCCCCGATCAGGAACCCTGGGCTTTTGGCGAGCCCTATGAAAGCGCCTATCGCAAGGCCATCGAGACGCGCTATCGCTTCATGCCCTATCTCTACACCCTCTTCCGCCAGGCTAACCTCACCGGCGCGCCCATCATGCGCCCCCTCTACTATCACTTCCCCCAGGACGAAGAGGCCCTCTACATCGAATCCGAGTTCCTGGTCGGCGAAGTTCTGCTCTCCGCGCCCATCTACGAACAGGGCGCGACAAAGCGCGATGTTTACCTGCCATCTGGTCTCTGGTATAGCTACTGGGACAACCAGGAATATCCCGGCGGCGGCTGGACAGAGATCGAGGCGCCGCTTGATCGCTGGCCTCTGCTGGTGCGCAACAACAGCATCCTCGTCACCGGGCCGCTCATGCAGTACACCGGCCAGATACCCATCGACCCGCTGACCATCACCTGCTATATGGCTACCGACGGCCAGGCCAGCTACACCCTCTACGAAGACGATGGCACTTCCCTCAACTATAAGAAAAACGCCTTCGCCGAAACTGCCATCAGTTGCCGCGTGATTGGCGACCTCGCCATCGTAGAAATCGAAGAGTTCTGGGACCACTACCGCCCCACCCGCGACTGGTACGAGATCAACATCCATATCGGCAACCGCAGGCTCACCGAGCATGTGAAAGCTGGACAGGGAAAGGTGATGCTGCATTTGCAGGGGTAATAGCTCACCTGCATCCCATGCTACGTGTACTCAGGCCGTCCACCCAGGCCACTCATGCTGCCGCAGGCCACCCACACAGGCCAACCAGGCCACCCGCGCGTACCCAGGCCACCCGCAGGCCAACCAGGCCACCCGCGCGTACCCAGGCCACCCGCGCGTACCCAGGCCACCCGCAAGGGGTGGCCCTACTATATACGATCGCTTGCCAGGCCCACGACATGGAACGTATATAGTAGGGCCACCCCTTGCGGGTGGCCTGGGGGCGGGCTGGCGACCAACGACCAGCGACCAGCGACCGGCGCCTGGGGGCGGGCTGGCGACCAACGACCAACGACCAGCGACCGGCGCCTGGGGGCGGGCTGGCGACCAACGACCAGCGACCGGCGCCTGGGGGCGCGCGGGCGACCAACGCCTGAGGGCGGGCGACCGGCGACCGACGCCTGGGGGCAGTTGGACGGGCCTGATGAGTTTGACATTGATATCACTGCCATTGCACAACTTTATCGCCCAGCTCGCTAATAAAACGCGATTCGGCCCCTCTCACAGTCAGCAGGTAGAGGGCTTCGGCGGCGCGGGTCATGCCAACGTAGCAGACGGTGCGCTGCTGCTCAATAAAGAGTTGCGCTTCCTCCTGCTCAGCATGGCGCAGGCCCTGCGTTGAGGGCAATGTGCCGGATATCAGGCCAATCAGAAAGACGACGGGGAATTCTAATCCCTTCGCGGAATGAATGGTCAGAATCTTCACCCGTTCTTCCAGCAGATCAAAATCGCTGTCTTTGTGATAGACGGTGCGCAGCCCGGCCCGCTCTAATTCTCGCCTGCACTGCTCGCACAGAGCGTTCGTGGGGCAAAGTACGGCGAAATCAGAGAGGCGAAAGGTCTGGTCGGCCACCAGATCAAGAATGCGGTCCCGCAGCACCTCTAGCTGATTATAGGGGTTTGTAGCTCTGATGACTATAGGAAATGCACCCTGCCTCTGCGTCCATTCAGGGTCTACGTATTCGTTTGATGAGCGCATGAGGGTATTCTGTTCCAGCAGGTGCGCGGCGGCTTCGGCAATCTGGCGCGTGTTGCGGAAGTTCTTGCGCAGGATGGCTGTGCGCCCCCGCGCCTGCACGCCCGCCTGCTTCCATGAGAAGCCGCGCGAGTAAAGCGTCTGGGCCGCGTCCGCCAGAATCATGATACTGCTCCTGGCAGGCAAGCCACCGGATGAAGGCGCGACCAGTTGCTGGATAATGCGCAGATCAATCGGCAGTAAATCCTGGGCTTCGTCAACGATGATATCATCATAGGGCAGTTCCAGCGGCGCCTCCTGCAACGCGCGCATCGTCAGCAGCGCCACATCTGACCAGTCATGGATAGCCCGTTGAGCGAGACGACGCTGATAGGATTCATAAACCTTCCACACCACTTCTCGCTGCTTCTGACTGAGAGCGGTCTTGCGGCCATAGCGTTCCACCTCTTTGTACTCCTCGACGCTCTGCACCCCCAGCCCCTTGATGACGCGCCGGATTTCTTCCGCAAAAAATTCCTTCTCGCGCTGCAAAACAGGCGCGTTCAGCCGCCTGCGTACCTCTGTCAGTGCTTCATCCAGCTGGTGCGAACTCTCATCGCTCACATTCAACCTTACGGAACGCCGACGCAGAAAACCTGCCATCCATTGATGCAGAGTCATGACAGAGAGATTAGCGGGCAGAGGGCCAATCAGTTCCTCTATCAGCGATTTTGTGGCAGATGAGAGGGTGCGATTGTAGGTGAGGACGAGAACACGCCGCCCCTGCTCTGCCAGGCGGATGGCGCGATAGACGCCAACCGTTGTTTTGCCGGAGCCAGCCGCCCCTTTGAGCAAAATTAAGGGCGCTCGCTCCATATCCACAAATTGCTGCTGTTCCGGGCGCTGCAGATTGAGCATCAGGCGCTTAATCTTCCCTTCACAGTAGCCCTCGAATCGATCCAGCGTCGTGCGAAACAGCAGGCGCGACGAATCGAACATTACCTCTTCCAGTTCAGGTGAGGTACTCAACTCTTCCAGCCACAGGCGCGTCCGCTCAGGCAAGCCGGGCAAACTCAATGCTTTTTCCAGCGAAGGCGCGTTCTTGAGCGGCTGAATCAGGTGGGCCGGGACACCAAGTACACGCAGGTGGGCAGTCTGGAAATAGGCAAAACCATTCGGCGTTCCCTGCGGCACCTGAACAGGCGCAGGCGTCTCTGTCTGTCCGGGGTAAAAAGGTGCAATTTGATGAACGGGTGGGCGCGAGGATGGTAATTCAGCAGCAGGTGGGGTTGATGGTACTGCTGGCATCTCCATACGGCTGAAGCGAGTATGGCCAGCAAAGCCACGCAGATGCGCGCGATCGACAATGCTATGGCTTCCCAGATCCCAGAGCCTCAACACCCCATCCTTCACCTCAAATAACAGGCGCATATTTGCTGTGATATAGCAATCCCAGATATCCGCTTTGATCTTCTGCAACTTATGCACCTGCAGCGATGGATAGGCCGGGTTATCCGCGAGCAAGCGTATTTTGCTCAATACGGTCTTCCGCATCGACTCTGATAGCTGCCTTAATGCCTGGTCAACTGTTTCGGTCGCGAGGATTTCGACTGCCATAGTATTCTTCTCCCTCAATCTCTTGTATATAGAAACACTTTAATCTCTAATCACAACTACTGTCAAGTCCTATTCCGGTTGTCAGAGCGCATGAGAACATGCTATAGTATGGTTCCGTGTTTAGAACATATTTCAAAGTGAGGAAGAGAACCGTCGTATGTCCTTGCATAACGCAAGCAACAACCATAACCACAGCCATAAGCAGACAACGAACAATCGTTTTGCCACAGGGGCGGCGAAAGCAGCCGGGGCATCCGGCAAAACCCGTAAAGCGGAGAGCAAAGCCTTTGTTGCCAATCCTCAGCAGGAAGCCGCCATCGCCCATACCAGCGGCCCCGCAGCTTTTATCGCGGCGGCGGGAACGGGGAAAACTTCCATTCTGGTGCAGCGGCTCGTAAGGTTGATCGCGGATGAGCAGGTCGCGCCGGAGCGTATCCTGTGCGTGACCTTTACTCGCGCCGCCGCCGACGAGATGGAGAAGCGCGCACTGAAGGCATTGAAGGCGCGCGGCTTCGCGGCAAAGGACGTGAAGGGGTTGCGCGTCGTGACTTTTCACGGGCTGGGCCACCAGATGCTGCGCGAGAAGTTGCAGTGGAAGCCGCAGGAATTGAATGCGCGCCTCGTCAGCGGGGAGCCGCGACAGTGGCTGGCGGAGGATATCCTGCGTCCCTGGCGCAGCAATCGCACGCGCGGCATGAACTGGGAGGTGGAGATACTGGATGTGCTGGGGGCTGTTGACCGGGCGAAAGAAGCTCTGGTGCGGCCAGAGCAATCGGCCTCGTTTTTCCGCTCTGAACTCGTGCTGGATACGGAACTCGCCGAACGCTATCAGGAATTCTTCGTGCATTACGAACAGACAAAACAGAAAGAAAAACTCTATGACCTCTCCGACCTGATCTACGTCCCGCTGCTGCTGCTGGAAAGCAGTCCGAAGTTTCGTAAAAGCTGGCAGGAACGCTACCTGCACTTACAGGTCGATGAGACTCAGGATACGAACCCTTCACAGTACCGGCTCATCCAGTACCTTGCAGCCTCGCATCACAACGTGGTGGTAGTGGGCGACCCCGATCAGGCGATTTACCAGTTTCGCGGCGCCAGCCCTGAAGCCTCGATTCTCTCCTTCCGCACCATGTATCCTGAAGGAACCATCTACCGCATCGAGCATAACTACCGCTCGACGCCGCAGATTCTTGAGGCCGCGAACCGCCTGATCAGCCACAATGAAGCCACGCCCGGTTTTGAGAAGCAATTGCGGCCAACACAGCCGGATGGCGCGCCCGTGTTGGTCACTGCCTATGAAGATCAGGAGGCGGAGGCCAACGGCATCGCGGACAGGATCAGGATGCTGGTGCGCCGCTGGTGTGAGCAGGGCGAATCGCTCTCGTACCGCGACATCTTCGTACTTTCGCGCACCAACCATCACCTGGCCTCGCTGGAAATCGCCCTGGCGCGCCAGCATATTCCCTATCGCACAGTGGGCGGCTCGTCCTTTTTCAAACGCAAAACCACCCGCGACATCCTGGCCTACCTGGCGCTGGTCGATGGCGAGCGCGTCTATCACGAATATCTGGCGGCGCGCTCTGGCCCACAGCCGCCCAGACGGGAAGATGTGTTCACGCCTATCCATTGCGGCGAACAGAACGCGGCTTTCAGAACGGTGGCTAATATCCCTTCGAGCGGCTATTTCGCTCGCACTGGCAAAACGTCGCATCGCTTCACGCCCACGCTCTTCGGCACCCTGAGCGCGCACGCGAGCGGACACCCCCTGCTATCGTTTTGCCAGGAACACCCTTATGTCATCCCCGCAGAATATCAGCCCGGCATTAAAGACTTCGTAGGGTTGATCCAGCGCGTCCACGTCGAATGTCAGAATCGCCCGGCGGAAGCCATCCGACTCGTGCGTCAGCTTGCCTACGATTTGCACCTGCGCCACTGTGATGGCAAGCACCAGGACGAACAGGGTGAAGAGCGAGAAGAGCGAGAGACGCCTGCGCATCGCGAAGAGGTACGCCCCGAAGGCCGCTATGACGAACTGGAAGAACTGGCGCAGATCGCCGCGCGCTACTCCACCATTCGCCAGTTTCTCAACGGCATGGCGCAGCTCAAAGAGCAGGCGGAAGATAGCAGCAAGAACAAACGCGACTGCGTCAGCCTGATGACGGTTCACAAATCGAAAGGGCTGGAAAGCGCCGTCGTTTTTGTGATGGGGCTGACTGAGGGCATCTTCCCGCACCGACGCTCTTACACAATGGCCGAAGACGACAGCCCGGTCATCCTCTCCGGCCTCGCCGAAGAACGCCGCCTCGCCTATGTCGCCTTCACTCGCGCCCAACGCCTGCTCTTCCTCTCATGTATCTTGCGTTACAGAGGCGGAGATGCCGTGGTCTCGCGCTTCATTCGGGAAGCCGGTCTCAAGCCAACCGATGAAGATGGCATTCTCAATCCCTACCTGTTTCGACGGGATGGCTCGCCGCGCAGGCTCAGTCCTCTGGTGACATCTCCCGGCCTGTTCGACCAGTCCGCTCTTTAAGGGCGGGCTGGTTATTCCCTGTAACAGATATTGCATGCACTCTGTGAATATCCTCCCGTGTATCCGGGCAAATGTCCCTCTTATTCCCCCTAAAATTCCCGATAGAAAACCTTGACGCGAGGGAAAGTAGCATGGTATGCTCAATACAGAAATGTAACAACAGTTTCAATCAAGGAGATTTTCGTAGAGAAACGTAACAACTGTACGTTGAGCCTTGTGAGAACACTGACGAACGAAACATTGTAGTACGCGAGAGGTGCCGCTTGGATTATCGTATTTCGCTGGTTGGCCTGTTTATCGGCTTCCTGGTTGGTCTGACAGGAATGGGGGGCGGCGCGTTGCTGGCTCCCATTATGATCTTAATCATGCGTGTCCCCCCTGTCTGGGCGGTCGGCACCGATATCACGTATTCAGCAATCACCAAAGCCCTCGGCTCGGTTGTGCATATCCAGCAAAAGACGTTCAGCGCAAAAAACCTCAAGATCGCCTTCTGGCTTGGCTGCGGCAGCGTCCCG
>Ga0209810_1003815_pt1 | contig 15296 bp, 11 predicted proteins | sample Coa_R1_7_FD_187159 | JGI IMG/M metagenome (GOLD analysis project Ga0209810, IMG submission 187159) | Surface soil microbial communities from Centralia Pennsylvania, which are recovering from an underground coalmine fire - Coalmine... | ecosystem: Environmental > Terrestrial > Soil > Unclassified...
ACGTTCCGCACAAGCGGTCAGGAACGCGACGTGACGCTCACGCCATTTGACCGCATATTCGGCAAGCGTTATTCGGTCTACTGGACAGTCAGCTGACGCGCGCCTGCCCTCAGGCCTTTCAGCAGGCCGTCTACTTGCCTTCGTGTTTCAGGTGGCGGTCGTAGAGGTATCCGCCGCCGGCGCCGGCCGCGGCGCCGATCGCTGCGCCTTTACCGCCGCCCGCCAGCGCGCCAATCACAGCGCCTCCCGCCGCGCTTCCGCCGACAATGGCCGCAGTCTTCCTGCCGCGATGCCGGCGCCGGTAATGCCGATGATGGCGGCGCCGGCGATAGGCCACGTCCACGTACTGGACGTGCGTTTCCGGGGTGATGACCGCCGGCACGAACTGAATGTCCTGGGCCGGCAGGAGGTCGCCCCCAAGCATCGTAAAGAGAGCGGGGATGGCCCACAGTGCTCGGATTTTCATTATCGGTTTACCTCGACGAATGCTGGCGCCGTGCGCATCGCGGCGCTCGCTCCGCCTCTGCCGCCGGTGGCTTTCGCAGCCGAGCCGAAGGGAGACGGTTTGTTCACCGCGCCCGCGGGAGCAGAGTTTTCGATCGCCGCGATCGCCGCGCGATCCACGAGCGGATAGGCATGCGTTCGCGGCGCGAGGCCGGCAAACGGGTTCAGCAGCCAGAGCAGGAGAACCGAATCCAGAACGATAAAGCCGGCCATCGCGCCAAAGAACGATTTTGCAGGCAGGTCGAAACCCTCGTGAGCGCCATCAGCGGTTTGAGTTCGGTTGTACATCGCAGCGTACCTGCCGCGGACGAGAGCATCCGCAGGGCCAGTCGTGCATGCCAAACATTCTCAAAGACAAAGGGCGCACGGCAGCGCCCGCCGGACAGGCGCGCCGGAAGCAATTTCTTCCCTCAGCGGTCCGCGGACTGTCGAAAAGATAACCGTTAGGTGCCGCTGGTATCGGCGCGCCCGGTCTGCACCTTGGGCGTGGCCAGATAACCGGAGATCAGATTCTTCTGGACGTCGTTGACCACGATCTCGTAGGGCTGACGGGCCTTCGAGGTATAGAACTGCAGCGGCTCGTTAACCGTGCGGTCCTTCTTTTCAACGCGCTTGTCGTCCGCCGTGATCTCCAGGGTGTAGCGGTTGTGCTTGGGGTCGGACTTCTTCAGTTCGATAAGCACATCGCCAACCTTCTGCGGCTGTTTGCTCTTCGAGAGCTTGAACTCGAAATAATTGCGCTCGCCGAGGGCGCGCAGCGCCGCGAGTTCCTTGCCATTGGTGGCGATGAGGCCGCTCTGTACGTTGAGATCGCCGTTGGTGCGCTTCAGGTCGGCGATGGTCTTCTCGAGCTCCGAGCGGGTGGAGGCCACGTCGGACTTGACGCTGGTCACCTCCGTGCCGACCTCGGCCACCTTTGAATTCGCGGTGTCGGCGCTCTCCTTCACGGCGCTGACCTTCGAGTCGAACACCTGGGCCTGCTGAGCCTGCGCGGCCTGGAGGTCCTTTTTGGCCTGCTCGACATTTCGGAGGGCATCGGCGCGGGCCTGTCCATTGGCCAGGGTCAGCTGGCGCCGTGCCGTTTCGAGCTGATCACGGAGTTCCTCGACGGTGCGACGGCTGGTCTGCGAAGACACATTAGAGGTCTCACGCAGGCGGGCCACTTCGTCGAGCAGCGATTCGCGCATTTTCGCCATGTCCGTGCGAACGCCGCTCAGCTGAACGTAAAGATAGATATTCGCCGCAATCAGCGCGATCACGAGTCCGAACAGGATGGGTATTTTTGCCCCAGCGGAAGAAACAGGCGCATCGGCCTGCGGAGGCACGTAATCAACTGCCATGGGCGAAACAACTCCTTTTAAGCGGTTCCTTCGAATTCTAACATCCTCATCGGCGGCTCGCCGCGCACAGTATAGTGGCCGACAAACGTTTGGGTTGACATTTTACCCGAAGGCCCGCATACTCGGGTCAAATGTCTACCCAGGACGAGAAGGAAAGGCTGGAGCTGCTGCAGGGCACGCTGGACCTGCTGATCCTGCGAACGCTGATTTTCGGCCCACAGCACGGGCAGGGAGTCGCGCGCGCGATACAGCAGACGTCGGAGGACGAACTTCTGGTGGAACACGGGGCTCTCTACCCGGCGCTGCAGCGGCTGGAAACGCGAGGCTGGATTGCGGCCGAATGGGGAACGTCGGACAACAATCGCCGGGCGAGGTTTTACACGCTGACGAAGGCCGGGCGGCGGCAGCTGGTGGCAGAAACGACGAAGTGGCGGCGGCTGGCGGCGGCAATCGGGCGGGTATTAGGCCCGGATGCCGAAGAGGGGTGATGCATGTTCGGGCGAAAGAGAGCCACTCACGATTTCAAGGCCGAGATCGAGGCGCACGTTCAGATCGAGATTGACCGCCTGCGCGAGCAGGGGCTCCCCGAGGATCAGGCCAGGATGGCGGCCCTTCGGACGTTCGGGAATCGTACCGGCGCCGAGGAGCGCTTCTACGAGTCGGGCCGCAGTCTGTGGTGGGATTCGATGGTCCACAATTTGCGGTTCGGTCTGCGGACGCTCGCGCGCACGCCGGGCTCGACAGCGGTCGCGATCATCACCCTGGCCCTGGGTATAGGCGCCAACACGGCGATTTTCACGCTGCTCAACACCGTGCTGCTGCAGAACCTGCCGGTGCGCGATCCTTCGCAGCTGGTGCTGTTCGGCAAAGGTCGCTGGGTCGGGAGCGTCAACAGCCTGCCGGCCGATCCAATGCAGCTTTTCTCCTACCCGTTTTTCAAAGAATTCCGGCGGAGAAACGAGGTCTTTTCTGATGTGGCCGCGATGGACAGCATCATGTTCGGAACGCACGGCCGCGTCGGCGATGGCACGGAGCTGGAGAAGATCGACGTCGAGCTGGTTTCCGGGACGTATTTCAACACCCTCGGGGTGAATCCGATCCTCGGCCGCGTTCTCACCGGGAGCGATGACCGCGCCGCCGGGGGACATCCGCTGGCGGTGGCGAGCTACGCGTGGTGGACACGGCGCATGGGCGCCAATCCTGCCGCGGTGGGGGCGAAGGTGACTATCCGCTCGACCGTGTACACCATCGTCGGTGTGACCCCGCCGGAGTTCTTCGGCGCCACGGTTGGCCAGTCGCCGGACCTTTGGATTCCGCTGGCGATGGAAAAGGAGATTTCACCGGGCTGGAACGGCCTCGATGACAACCTGTTTCAATCGCTGTATATCATCGCGCGCCGCAAACCGGGGGTGAGCATGGAGCAGGCCAGCGCGAATACGAATCTGCTGTTCCATCAGATCATCCGCGCCTACGCCGGCCCGCAGCCCAGCGCGAAGCAGCTCGCCGGCATGGCGCATGCGCGCATCGACCTGACCCCCGCGGCAACGGGCATCTCGCACCTGCGACTGGAGTTCTCGTCGCCGCTGATGATCCTGATGGCGGTGGTCCTGCTGGTCCTGCTGATCGCGTGCGCGAATGTAGCCAATCTGCTGCTGGCGCGGGCCGCCGCGCGGCAAAGGGAGATCGCGGTGCGGATGTCTATCGGCGCGGGGCGCGCGCGTCTGGTGCGGCAGCTTCTCACGGAGAGTGGGTTGCTTGGCGTTGCCGGCGCCACGCTCGGAATCCTTGTGGCATATGCAGCGGGCCGGACGCTGCTCGGCATGGCTTTCAATCCCGGGCGTCCGCTTCCGGTGCACGTAGCGCCTGACGCACACGTACTCGCGTTCACCGTGGCGGTCACCATGGGCACCGTGCTGCTGTTCGGCATCGCTCCGGCGTTGCGCGCCACGCGGCTGGAACTCGTCCCGGCGCTGAAGGAGACGCGTAGTGTGATTGGCGGGCCGGCCCGCAATCGTCTGGCTCGCGGCCTCGTCATTGGCCAGGTTGCCCTGTCGCTGCTGCTGCTGGCAGGCGCGGGCCTGTTCCTGCGCAGTCTGAACAACCTGATGAACGTGGATACCGGTTTCGAGAAGCAGAACGTGCTGCTGATTGGCGTCGATCCGGGCGCGGCAGGGTATCAGGAAGACGCGCGGCTGGGAACGATGATGCAGCGCGTGGAGCAGCGTGTCTCCGCGATTCCGGGAGTTCGGGCCGCCGCCTTCGCGTTTATGGTGTTCAACGGCGGCGGCTGGACGTCGGGGGTGACCGTGCCCGGAAGGCCGGCGACAGATCACGACCCTTCGGTGGACCACAACATCGTGGGCTGGCAGTACCTCGATGTCATGCGCATGCCCATCGTTTTCGGGCGAGGACTTACGGCCGGCGACGATGCCGGCGCGCGACGGGTGGCGGTGATCAACCAGACCATGGCGCGGCAGTATTTTCCCGGCGGCTCTCCCCTCGGCCGCACATTCTCAATTGGCAAGGACGCGGAGTGGCAGAACATCGAAGTGGTCGGCGTGGTGAAAGACGGGAAGTACATGCAGCTGCAGGAAGACCCGATGCCCGCCGCATTCTATCCACACGCCCAGCATGTGGCTTTTATGGGTAACTTCGTGGTGCGCTACAGCGGTTCGCTCAAAACGATCGTGCCGCAGATCCGCCGGGCCTTTGCCAATGTTGATCCGAACGTTCCCCTCGGCGATGTAACGACGCTGAGCGAGGTGATTGATGACGCCGTGGCGAACCGGCGGCTGGTGGCGCAGCTTTCGGCTGTCTTCGGCGGTCTGGCTGCCTTTCTGGCCTGCATCGGCATTTACGGCGTCATGTCGTACGGCGTGGCGCGGCGCACGAACGAACTCGGGGTGCGCATGGCTCTGGGAGCGGCGCGGCACGCGGTGCTGTGGATGGTTCTGGGCGAGGCGCTGCGGCTTCTGCTGATCGGAGTCGCGATTGGGCTCGCACTCGCCGTTGCTGCCGGGCGGTTGATGCAAAGCCTGCTGTTCGGTTCGAAGGCGTTCGATCCGCTGGCAATCGGCGCAGCAACGCTGATGATGGCGGTGGTGGCGCTGTGTGCGGGTTTTCTGCCGGCGCGGCGGGCGACGCGGATCGATCCCATGGTTGCGCTGCGGTACGAGTAGCCCATGTTTTCCAGAAAGCGCAACTCCGGCGATTTCCGGTCCGAGATCGACGCCCACCTGCAACTCGAGATCGATCGTCTGCGCGAGCAGGGCCTGACAGCGGAAGAAGCGCGTACCGAGGCCCTGCGCGCCTTCGGCAATCGCACCCTCGCCGAAGAACGCTTCTACGAGGCCGGGCGCGCGGTCTGGTGGGACTCGCTGGTGCAGAATATCCGTTTCGGCGTGCGGACCCTGGCGCGCACTCCCGCGTCGACCTTGATCGCCATTGTGACGCTGGCGCTCGGCATCGGCGCCAACACGGCCATCTTCACGCTCATGAACACGGTGATGCTGCGCAGTCTTCCGGTTCGCGAACCGCAGCAACTGGTCCTGTTCGGCCGGGGGCGCTGGGCCGGCAGCAACGACGACCTGCCGAACCGAAGCTGGCAGCTCTTCTCGTACCGGTTTTTTAAGGAATTCCGGCATCGCAACGAGGTGTTTTCCGATGTGGCCGCAATCGACAGCATCCTCTTCGGCGCGCACGCACGCGTGGGCAGCAGTCCGGAGCTGGAAAAGGTCAGCGAGGAGCTCGTTTCCGGGAGTTACTTCAACACCCTCGGCGTGAGCGCGATTCTCGGGCGCACGTTCACGGATGAGGACGACCGCATCCCCGGCGGCCATCCGCTCGCGGTGGCGAGTTACTCGTGGTGGAAAAAGCGGTTCGGCGGCAATCCCGCGGTGCTCGGGACGAAAATCACGATTCGATCCACTGTGTACACCATCATCGGCGTCACCCCGCCCGAGTTTTTCGGGACCACCGTCGGCCAGTCGCCGGATGTATGGATTCCTCTGGCGATGGAGGCCGAGATCTCGCCAGGCTGGAACGACCTGGATCGCGATCTGTTCCAGTCGCTCTATGTGATCGCGCGGCGCAGACCCGGGGTCAGCATGGAGCGGGCCAGCGCGAACACGAATTTCCTGTTTCGACAGATCATCCGACGGTATGCCGGCACGCAGCCATCGGCGAAGCAGCTCGCCGACATCAGCCATGCCCGCATCGATCTCACGCCGGCGGCGAACGGCTTCTCACAGCTGCGCCGACAGTTCTCGTCGCCGCTGATGATTCTCATGGGCGTAGTCGCGCTGGTGCTGCTGATCGCCTGCGCCAACGTGGCGAACCTTCTGCTCGCTCGAGCGGCCGCACGCCAGAGGGAGATGGCGGTGCGCATGTCCATCGGCGCGAGCCGCGGGCGGCTGCTGCGGCAGCTTCTGACCGAAAGCGCGTTGCTGGGCGTCGCCGGCGTGGTGCTCGGAATCGCCGTGGCATATGCCGCCGGCCGTCTCCTGCTGGCAATGGCCTTCAATCCGGACAAGCCGCTGCCCATCGAGATCGCGCCCGATGCGCACGTGCTCTTCTTCACGCTTGGGGTGGCGATGTCGACGGTACTGCTGTTCGGCATGGCGCCCGCGTATCGAGCGACTCGTGTCCAGCTGGTTCCGGCGCTGAAGGAGACGCGCAGCGTTGTGGGCGGGATGCAGCGAAATCGCCTGGCGCGTGGCCTCGTCATCGGGCAGGTGGCGCTGTCGCTGCTGCTCCTGGCCGGAGCGGGGCTTTTCCTCCGCAGCCTGAACAGCCTGCTGAATGTGGACACCGGCTTCGATCGGCAGAACGTGCTGATTGTGGGCGTGGATCCCGATGGCGCGGGTTATCAGCAGGACGCCCGCGTGGAGACCATGATGCAGCGCGCCGAGGAGCGCGTGAGTGGATTGCCCGGAGTGCAGGCCGCCGCATTCGCGTTTTTCGTATTCAATGGCGGCGGCTGGACGGATGTCGTAACCGTCCCCGGCCGGCCCAGCGCCCCCCATGACCCGGAAGCCGATCACAACATCGTCGGGCCACAGTATCTGAGCGCGATGCGCATGCCGATCCTGCTGGGCCGGGGGCTCGAAGCTCAGGACGATTTTGCCGCGCCGAAGGTCGCGGTCATCAATGAAACGATGGCGCGTACTTATTTCGCCGGCGGTTCGCCGCTGGGCCGCACGTTCTCCGTTGGGAAGGACAAGCAGTGGCAGGATATCCGTGTGGTGGGCGTGGTGCGCGACGCCAAATACATGGACCTCGATGAAAAGCAGATGCCAGCTGCGTTCTATCCGCACGCACAGCACGCCGGCTTTCTGTACAATTTTGTCGTCCGCTATCACGGCGACCTGAAGGCAGTCGCTCCGCGGATCCGCCGCGCCTTCGCCGACGTCGATCCCCATCTGCCGGTCGGCGATATGACGACGCTGTCGCGGGTGATCGACGATGCGGTGGTCAACCAGCGAATGGTGGCGCAGCTATCGACCCTGTTCGGCGCGCTGGCTACGTTCCTCGCCTGCATTGGGATTTACGGCGTCATGTCCTACGGCGTGGCCCGGCGCACGAACGAGCTGGGGGTGCGTATGGCGCTGGGCGCGGCTCGCGGCGATGTGCTGTGGATGGTGTTGCGTGAGGTGCTCGGCCTGCTCGGCATCGGAGTTGCGGCCGGGCTCGCGCTCGCGATTGCCGCCAGCCGCGCCCTCGAGAGCCTGCTTTTCGGCGCGAAGCCCTTTGACCCGGTCGTTATCGGCGCCGCAACGCTGATCATGGCGGCTGTGGCCCTTTCCGCGGGATTCCTGCCCGCCCGCCGCGCCACGCGGATCGATCCCATGATCGCGCTGAGGTACGAATAACGATTCCGGCGGAACCCCCGCCGAACTGGTTCGTAATACACTACATGTCCGGCCTTCTACCCGATCTGCGCTTCGCGCTGCGCACGTTCGCGCGGCAGCCGCTGTTCACCCTGGTAGCCATTGTTTCTCTGGCGCTCGGTATCGGCGCGAACACCGCGATTTTCACGATCATGGATCAGCTCATGCTGCGGCGGCTGCCGATCCGCGATCCGAGCAGCCTGGTGATGCTGTATCAGGAGGGGGCCAACAATGGCAGCAACGCCGGCGACCGAATGCACTCCTACCCGCTGTACCAGGACCTTCAACGGAAGGCCCCGCCGTTCTCAGAGGTCCTCTGCCGGCGGCTGGTGGACGCTTCCGTTTCGGTCGGCAATTTTACGGAACGTGTAAGCGCGGAGCTGGTTTCCGGCAACTACTTCAGTATGCTGGGGGTCCGTCCGGCGGCCGGGCGGTTGTTCAATTCCCAGGAAGACGATCGCATCTACCGCGGTCATCCGGTGGTGGTGCTCAGCTACGACTACTGGAAATCCGGCTTCGGACTGGATCCCAAAGTGATCGGCCGGAAGATTCTGGTGAACAATTATCCGATGACCGTGATCGGAGTGTCGGCGGCGGGATTCGAGGGGCTCGATCCGGCGCAGTCGCCGAAGATTCGCGTGCCGATTCTCATGGAGCCGGTCCTGCTTCCGGACTGGACCTGGCTGCACATGGACGACCGGCGCACGCGCTGGGTACAGGTGTTCGCACGCCTGAAACCGGGCTATACGGCGCGTTCGGCTCAGGCGGCCCTCCAGCCGCTGTACCGGCAAATCCGGCGATATGAAATGAGCCTGCCCGCGGCGAAAGACTGGTCCACCTGGTCCCGCAATGAGTTCATGCGCGGCTCAATTCGTTTGGAGGATGCCGCCACGGGATATTCGCAGTTGCGCAACAGCTTCTCGAAGGCGCTGATCGTGCTGATGTGCATGGTCGGGCTGGTGCTGCTGATTGCCTGCGCCAACGTAGCCAATCTGCTCATCGCCCGCGGCATCGCCCGGCAGAAAGAGATCGCGGTGCGGCTCTCGATCGGCGCATCGCGCCCGCGGCTGGTTCGGCAGTTGTTGGTGGAAGGTCTGCTGCTCTCCCTCGGCGGCGGTCTGCTGGGCATCGCGCTGGCGATGGCGCTGACGCGCGGGCTGCTGGCGCTTGTGCCTTCCGGCCAGGATCCGCTGCTGCTTTCGGCGCGCCCGGATGTGCGTATCCTGCTCTTCACCTTAACGCTCACGGTCCTTACCGGCCTGATCTTCGGCCTCGCGCCCGCGTTGCGCGCCAGCCGCCCCGATCTGTGGACCACGCTGAAGGACAGCGTGGGGGCCATTGCCGGATCGGGCGGATCGTTGTTGCTGCGCCGCAGCCTCGTGGTCGCCCAGGTGTCGCTCAGCTTTGTCCTGCTCTTCGGCGCCGGCCTGTTCGTTCGCAGTCTCGGGAACCTGCAATCCGCCCGGACCGGATTCCACGATCTGGAGAATCTGCTCACATTCCAGATTGCGCCCGCACTCAACGGGTACAGCGAAGCTCGGGCTGCGGAGTTTGATCGCCAGGTTCTCGACAACACCCGCGCGATTCCCGGCGTGCGTTCGGCCGGTATGGCCGGGGTTCCGGTGTTGTCCGGCAGCGAGTGGGACAGCACCATGAGCGTGGAAGGACATCGCTCCCACGACGGCGAAGACATGCAGGCCTTTATGAACTCCATCTCGCCGGGATATTTCGAAACCATGGGTACGCCCCTGCTGGAGGGCCGCGATTTCAACCTCGGCGACAGCCGCGAGCACGCCCGGACAGCGATCGTGAACCGGCGTTTCGAGCAGCATTTCTTCGGCAACCGGAGTGCTATTGGACGCCATATCGGGTTCGGCGACGGTCCGGGAACCAAGCTTGACATGGAGATCGTCGGAGTTGTCGGCGACGCGCTCTATGAAGGGCCGCGCGAAGGCGTGCATCGGCAGGTGTTCGTTCCGGCCTGGGGCAACAACAGCGTAGTGTTCTACGTGCGGGCGGGCATCGGCTCCCGGTCGATCTTTCCACTGCTGCGTCAGGCGGTGAAACGGGCTGATCCGGCGATGCCCGTTTATGAGCTGAAGACGGTGTCGGGTCAACTGGATGAAACGCTGCTGAGCGACCGCCTGGTGGCGCTGTTGTCGGCGGGCTTCGGCGCACTGGCGACGGTGCTGGCGGCCATCGGCCTGTATGGCGTGCTGGCGTTCGTCGTGGCCCGGCGCACGAAGGAGATGGGTCTGCGCATGGCCCTGGGAGCCCGGGGCCGGACCGTCGTGTGGCTGGTGATGAAGGATGTGCTGCTGCTGCTCGCGGTGGGGCTGGGGATCGGGGTACCAGCTGCGATTGGGCTGGGCCGGCTCGTATCCGCCCAGCTTTACTCGACCAGCGCCGGGAGTCCGGCGATCGCGACCCTGACCATCGTGCTGCTGGCCGCCGTCGCCTGCGCCGCCGGCTTCGTTCCGGCGTGGCGCGCCAGCCGCATCGATCCGATCCGAGCACTGCACTACGAATGAGCCCTACATGTACATCCCGCCGTTGACATCCAGCACGTGGCCGGTGATATAGGCAGCTTCGTCGCTGGCGAGGAAGCGGACCGCGGCCGCGACATCGTCCGCGTTGCCGAACCGGCCGAGCGGAATGTTGCCGAGCGCCTTGTCGCGAAGGTCCTTCGGAAGCGAAGCGGTCATGTCCGTCTCGATGAACCCCGGCGCCACGGCGTTAATGGTGATGCTGCGGCTGCCCACCTCCCGCGCCAGCGCCTTGGTCAACCCGATGAGCCCCGCTTTGGACGCCACATAATTCGATTGGCCCGCGTTGCCCGTCTCGCCGACAACTGAAGCGATATTGACGATCCGACCCCAGCGCTCACGCACCATTCCCGGCAGCACCTGTTGCGCCATCAGGAATGCCCCGGTGAGATTCGTGTTCAGCACCGCATCCCAGTCATCGCGCTTCATGCGCATGGCGAGGCCGTCGCGCGTGATGGCGGCATTGTTTACCAGGATGTCGATGCGCCCGAAGTCCTTCGCCACGCGCCCGGCGGCCTCTTTGATCGATTCGGGGGAGGCAAGATCGAGCGGGACGGCAAACGCCTCCCGGCCCAGCGCACGGATCTCGCCCGCCAACTGCTCCAGTGCATCGGTCGTGCGAGCCGCGACGGCCACGCGCGCCCCGGCGCGGGCAAGCGCCGCCGCGCAGGCTCGTCCAATGCCGCGGCTCGCGCCGGTAACAAGAGCAGTGCGATTTGTCATGCCGGTTGAAGTTCCATCATAGTGGAAAGGACCGCATGGCTTACGACGACCTGCGCGATTTCATTCGCGCCCTCGAAAAACATCACGAGCTGAAGCGCATCGGCTTCGAAGTCGATCCGCACCTGGAAATCACAGAGTTCGCGGACCGCTCCGTCAAACAGGGCGGCCCCGCGCTGCTGTTCGAAAAGCCCAAAGGCTCGAGTATTCCGGTTCTGATCAATGCCTTCGCCAGCATGCGCCGCATGGAACTGGCGCTCGACGTGGCCAGCGTCCAGGAGGTCGCCGACCGCATCATCGAATATCTCCAGATGCAAATGCCGCAGGGGCTCATCGGGAAGCTGAAGATGTTGCCGAAGCTGGCGGAAATGGGCTCCTTCTTCCCGAAGATCGTTTCCGACGGCCCCTGCCGCGAGGTCATCCGCCGCGACGGTTTCTCGCTCCTCGAATTCCCCGTCCTGCAGTGCTGGCCCCAGGACGCCGGGCGCTTCATCACCCTGCCGATGGTGTTCTCGCGCAATCCCGAAACGGGCCGGCGCAACTGCGGCATGTACCGCATGCAGATTTTCGACGAGCGCACCACGGGAATGCACTGGCAGACGCACAAACAGGGCGCGGAGCATTACCGCCGTATCCTCGCTCAGGGCGGCCAGACACGCATGCCCGTCGCGGTGGCAATCGGATCGGACCCCGCCACCATGTACTCCGCCATCCTGCCGCTGCCGCCGGATCTCGACGAAATGATGATCGCCGGTTTCCTGCGCGGCAAGCCGGTGGAGATGGTGAAATGCGAGACCTGCGATCTCGAGGTCCCCGCGAATGCGGAAATCGTGCTGGAGGGATACGTCGTGCCCGGCGAGATGCGCCGCGAAGGCCCGTTCGGCGATCACACCGGCTTTTATTCGCTCGATGACGATTACCCCGTGTTCCACGTCACCTGCATCACCCAGCGGAAGCAGCCTGTCTACGCCACAACGATCGTCGGCCCTCCGCCGATGGAAGACTTTTACATGGGCAAGGCCATCGAGCGCATTTTCCTGCCGCTCATGCGCATGCAGCTTCCCGAGGTCCGCGATATGTGCATGCCCGCCGAAGGCATCTTCCACAACCTGGTGCTGGTCTCGATCCGCAAGTCGTACCCCGGTCACGCGCGCAAAGTGATGCACGCCATCTGGGGTCTCGGCCAGGCGATGTTCAGCAAGTGCATCGTTGTGGTGGATGAAGATGTGGATGTTCAGGACGTGCGCGAGGTCGCGTGGAAAGCGTTGAACAACATCGACCCGCAGCGCGATATTGAGTTCGTACTTGGCCCGGTGGACTCGCTCGACCACGCCAGCCGCCTGCCGAACTTCGGCTCCAAAATGGGCGTTGACGCGACGCGCAAGTGGGCAGGCGAGGGCTTCGTGCGGCCGTGGCCCGACGTCATCCGAATGTCGCCTGAGGTGAAGGCGCGTGTCGATGAGTTGTGGAAGAGGGCCGGCCTGAAGTAAGCGGTACAGTGGGCTTGATGGGCGCTATTGCCAAAGCCGCGCCGGCGGGCAGCGCCGAGCGGACCTTCAGCGCCGCTGCGTGGGCGGTGCTGGGGTGGAACTTCCTCGTGGTGCTCTGGGGCGCATTCGTGCGCGCCTCCGGCTCCGGCGCGGGGTGCGGCGGCCACTGGCCACTGTGCAACGGCGCGGTGGTCCCGCAGTCGCCACAGGCCGCAACGGTGATCGAGTACACGCATCGCGTGACCAGCGGCGTCGCGCTCGTCGCCGTGTTCGCGCTGGCGTTCGCGGCGCGCCGAGTGTTTCCAAAAGGCCACGCCGCGCGCAGGGCGGCCGCATTCGGGGCTGTCTTCATCGTCACCGAAGCCCTCCTCGGCGCGGGACTGGTGCTGTTCGATTACGTGGCTCACAACGCCAGCGCCGGCCGGGCTGCATACCTGTCGCTGCATCTCGCCAACACTCAACTGCTGCTGGCATCCCTCGCCATTGCCGCGTGGTGCGCCGCCCGCGGGCAGGCTTCGCTGCGAAGACCCGCCGCCCTCGCGATCTCAACGCTTGCCGTCGTATTGTCGGTGAGCATCACCGGCGCGATCGCCGCGCTCGGCGACACGCTGTTCCCGGCCGCATCGCTGGCCACCGGCGTGCGCCAGGATTTCTCGGCGACGGCGAACTTCCTGGTGCGGCTGCGGGTGATTCACCCGGCTCTGGCGGTCGCCGCCGCGGCATTCGTCCTGTATGCCGCTCTCGGCTCACGTCGGAGCGGAGCGAGCCAGCGGGCAGTGCTCTGGGTCATCGTGCTCGTTTTCGCGCAGGTATGCGCGGGCGCCGTGAATATCGCGCTGCTTGCTCCGGTGTGGATGCAGATCCTCCACCTTCTCATGGCCGATTTGCTCTGGGTCGCACTGCTGATTCTCGTCCTGGAGACGGGCGGAAATAATACTTTGGAGCCCGAAGTACTAAGGTCGCGAGTTGCTTGACTCCCCTTAGCACGTGCGTCACAATTGGCCTGGTACCTGCATAGAAGAGGGTCTATGAGTTCCTCCGACTCCCACCTGAATCTTTGCTCCGAACTGGTGAGCGTCCTGTATGAGGATCGTTCCCGGCAGACGCGCCAGACCGTGGGCAATCTGGAAGAGATCTCCTCCGGCAGCGCCGTGCTCTGTCTCGAAGAAAGCGTGCAGCGCGGGCGAGCGATCTCGTTTCACGTGAAGAATCATGACCTTTACGGCGTCGTGGATTCCTGCGTCGCGGACCCGCAACTGGGCTATTTCGTTACCGTGTCGCTGGACAAGTCTTCGCGCTGGTCGGAGAAATGGTTCACGCCCGAGCATCTTCTCTCGCTGTGGAAGACCGCGGAAGCCGACGAGCGCAAACTGCGCGGCGACGCGGCCTAAGCCGAACACCTTAGCCGCCTGCTAAGGCTCCTGAGAAAACGTTACCGCCAAAATTTTCACTGCCGCTGTGGCGGCGGTAGGCCCCAGTCGCGCCTTTTCGCGCAGCTGGTCAGGTGCGAGCTATCTACGCCGCTCGCCGCTTCTCCTGCACATCCGGCAGAAACGCCGTGAGCAGCCCGATCGCGGGCAGGAACGAGCAGACCCGATAGACCGTGCCGATATTGGTGATGTCCGCGAGTTCGCCGAGGCAGGCTGCGCCAATGCCGCCCATCCCGAAGGCCAGGCCGAAGAACAGTCCGGACACGGCGCCCACTCGGCCGGGCACCAGATCCTGCGCGTAGACCACAATTGCCGAAAATGCCGACGCCAGCACCAGCCCCACGATCACGCTCAGCACCGCGGTCCAGAAAAGGCTCGCGTAAGGCAACGCCAGCGTGAACGGCAGAACGCCGAGAATCGAGGCCCAGATCACCTTCCGCCGTCCGATACGGTCGCCCACCGGGCCGCCGATCAGCGTCCCCACAGCCGTGGATCCGAGAAACACGAACAGGTAAATCTGCGCCGTCCGCACGGGCACGTGGAACTTCGCCATCAGAAAGAACGTGTAGTAGCTGCTCAGGCTGGCGAGATAGAAGAATTTCGAAAAAACCAGCGCGACCAGAACGGCAATGGCCAGAGTCACGCGCCGCGGCGACAAACGCGGCGAGCGCTCCACCACGGTGGCGCGCATCTTCGACCTGGCCGCGAGATGCGCCGCGTACCATCGGCTCACGCCGGTCAGAACCACGATGGCCAGCAGCGCTGCGCCGGAAAACCAGGCGATGCTGCGCTGGCCCTTCGGCAACACCACGAATGCCGCGAGCAGCGGTCCCAGGGCCGACCCGCCATTACCACCGACCTGGAAAAGCGACTGCGCCAGGCCGTGCTGTCCGCCGGAGGCCAGGCGCGCCACCCGCGACGATTCCGGATGGAACACCGCGGAGCCGATGCCTACCGTCGCCGCGCCCAGCAGAATGAATCCGAAGTTCGGCGCGAAGCCCAGCATCACCAGACCGCTGAGGGTGAACGCCATGCCGACGGGCAGCGAATACGGCGTGGCGCGGCGGTCGGTGTAATTGCCGATGAAAGGCTGCAGCAGCGACGCGGTCACCTGAGATGTCAGACTGATGAGCCCGATTTGCCCGAAATCCAGCCCATACGCCGTCTTCAGAATGGGGTACACAGCCGGAATCACCGACTGCATCATGTCGTTCAGCAGATGGCAGAAGCTGATCGCCGCCAGAATGCGCACCGCGATGGTGCGCTCCTGCCGCCCCGCTTCCCGAATTGTCGCCGCTGTGCTCACCTTTGTGTAGTTTAGCGGGAACACAAAACCATTCCGCGTGGCATAATTACCGAATTGAGGCCATTCCAAGCA
>Ga0209810_1003820_pt1 | contig 15266 bp, 12 predicted proteins | sample Coa_R1_7_FD_187159 | JGI IMG/M metagenome (GOLD analysis project Ga0209810, IMG submission 187159) | Surface soil microbial communities from Centralia Pennsylvania, which are recovering from an underground coalmine fire - Coalmine... | ecosystem: Environmental > Terrestrial > Soil > Unclassified...
GTCGACCCGGTAACCCTGAAAGAAATCTTCCTCGACCTGGTGAGGCCCCGATGACATTCGCACTGAAATCCTGGCTTGAGCTCCGCCGCCGTATCTCCATCGCCGCCGCCGTCTGGGTGTTCATCCTCATCGCTTTCATGACCCCGCCTGCGTTCGGACCCAGTCATGCCAACGACGGCTTCCGCGCCTTCGCATGGGTGGACACCGTCATGCTCGTCTGCTTCGGCGCGATGCTCGCGGGCAACGGCGTCATGACCCAGAGCTGCGGGTGGGCCGGCGGACGCATGGCCGATTCCGTGCTCTTCACCTTGTCGCTGCCGTTCAGCCGGCGGCGGCTGTTCCTGGCTCGCGCGGGCCAGGGCGCCATCGCTCTGCTGCCAACCGTTGTCCTGTTCTGGGCCCTGCTCCCGCTGCTGGGCCTCCGTCAGCCCGTCTGGCCTCACGCGCTCATCCGCGCCCTGCCGTTTCAGCTGCTCACGGGGATGGTCGGGTACTCCGCCGCGTTACTCGGCCTGTGTCTGTTCAGCGAGACTGTTTTTGGTTTCGTCGTCGGCGGGGTCGGCGCCATCGCGGGACTGGGTTCAGGCCTCGAATGGCCCCCCTCCCGAAGCATTCTGGATTTCGCCTCCGGCGCGACCTACGTGATCACCGGCCACATCTCGTGGACCGCCGTCGCGGCGTGCGTCGTCCTGAGTTGCCTGTTCGTCGTTTTCGCCGTTCGCGCCATCGAACGGCGCGAGTTCTGAATTATTAGGAAATCACCGGAAAGGAATATGTCCATGGGACACGAGCCAGGAGTGTCGGCGCATGCGCTGGAAAAGCGATTCGGCGCCGTCGTCGCGGTGCGGGATTTCAATCTCACCGTCAATCACGGAGAAATCGTTGGCCTCCTCGGGCCGAATGGGGCGGGGAAGACGACGGTGCTGCGGATGCTCGCCGGCATTCTCACTCCCGATTCCGGCAGCGTCACTGCCGGAGGCGCGTCGATGAGCGAGAATCCGCTCGAGGCCAAACGGCGCATCGGCTTTCTCTCCGGAGACACGCAGCTGTATCAGCGGCTGAGCCCCCGCGAGATGCTGCGCTACTTCGGCCAGCTCTACGAACTGCCGCCCGATTTCCTGCGGAAGCGCATTGCCGAGCTCACCGGCGAGCTGGACATGGACTCCTTCGCCGGCCGGCCATGCGGGACCCTGTCGGCCGGGCAGAAGCAGCGGGCCAACATCGCCCGCGCTTTTCTGCACGATCCGGACATTCTGATCCTCGACGAGCCAACGAACGCCCTGGACGTGATCACCGGCCGTTTTATCGTCGACGCAATTCGATCGCGGCGCGCCGCGGGACGAGCGGTGCTGTTTTCCACGCACATCATGGGCGAAGCCGAGTATCTGTGCGACCGGGTCGTCATGATCCATCGCGGCGCGGTGGTGGAGCAGGGAACCGTGGCGGAGATTGTCGCGCGTTCGGGCCGGAAGACGCTCACCGACGCGTTTCTGGCTGCCATCGGAGCGGAGGACAACGGGAGGAGCATTCAATGAGGCCGCGTATTCTGTGGACCATTTTTCGCAAGGAGATTCGGGAGTCGCTGCGCGACCGGCGGACGATTACCGCCATGGTCGTGCTCCCCGTGCTGCTGTATCCGATGATGATCCTCGGCATCAGCTGGCTCCAGAACTCGGAGGAGGAGAAGACGGCGGCGCACGCCTCGCCTGTCGCGGTGTGGGGCGATGCGACCCCGCAATTGCTGGAGGCGCTGCGTGCCGGGCACATCGAAGTGAGGCCGAGCGTTGCCATGCCCGCGCAGCTTGCCGCGCAGCTACAGTCCGGCCGGGTGCCTCCGGTCAGGCCGAAGCCGGAAGACCCGGATGAATCTCCTCAGAAGCCGAAGAAGCCCGAGCCGGACACGCCCGTAACCCTTGCCGCGCGCCCCGTGCTGCTGAACCGCAGCGTCGATGCGGTGCTGGTGCTCTGGCCGGATTTCGCCGCCCAGCTGTCGGAGGGGGGCCTCGGCCACGCCGCGGTGCTGTACGATTCGGCGCGGCCCGCTTCCGACAAGGCCCACGAACGCGTCGACGCCGCGCTCACGAAATTCCGCGAGCAGTTGCTCGCCGCGCGCGAGCGCGAGGATGGACTGCGGGCGGGCTTCGCGCAGGCGGTTGAAGTCGGTGACGCCAACGTTGCCCCGCCATCGCGCCGGGCCGGATTCGGCCTCGGAATGATGCTGCCGTTCCTGCTCATCACCATGTGCCTGACCCCGATCTTCTACGCCGCAATCGACAGCACCGCGGGCGAGAAGGAGCGCAATACCATGCAGACCCTGCTCTGCGCGCCGCTGCGGCCGCTGGAGATTATCGGGGGGAAGTTCCTGGCCGTGGCTGCCATCGGACTGGTTTCCGCCGGCGTGAATATCACGAGCATGTCGCTCACCATGGCGCGGATATCAGCCGGCGCGTTCGCCGGCTCTGTCGCGCTGCATCAGTACGTGCTGGCGTTCCTGCTGCTGATTCCCATCGTTCTTCTGACTGCGGGCGTGTTTCTCGCGGTCAGCGTCTTCGCCCGCGATTTCAAGGAGGGCCAGAACTACCTCATGCCCGCGCTGATGTGCATGATGCTGCCTTGCGGCGTGGCCATTGTGCCGGGCATCGAGCTGAACGCGGTAATGAGCTTCGCGCCGGTGGCCAACATCGCGCTGCTGATCAAGGCGGTGATGATGGGCGAAGCCGCGCCGGACCTGTCGTTCCTGGTCATCGCGTCGTCGCTTCTCTATACTGCGCTGGCCGTCGCGGCCGCCGCCCGGGTCTTCTCCCGCGAGGCGGTGCTGGTGGGCGGCAGCGATACCCTGCGCGGTTTCCTTGGTATTGACAAGCCGGGCGCCGTTCGGCCCGGCGGCGCGGCCGCGGTGCTGATCTTCTGCGTCGCGCTGGTTACCGCTTTCTATGGCAGCCTCCTGCTTCAGCCCTATGGGGCGCTGATGCAGATCGCGATCGTAGAGGTCGCGTTCCTGCTCGCGCCCGCGCTCCTGGCGGTGAAGATGGGCCACTTCTCCGCCAGGGAGACACTGCTGCTGCGCATGCCCGGCTGGCGCGGCATCGCGGCCGCCGTGCTCGTAGGCGTCTCGGCGGGCGTCGTCGGCGCCGGCGTCGGCATGCGCCTGGTGCGCCCTCCCGCGGATTTCGCCCGCGCGCTCGAGAAATCGCTGCTCATGGATAACCCGCACATGCCGCTCGCGGTGTTATGGCTGTGCATCGCCATCCTCCCGGCGGTCTGCGAAGAGCTGCTGTTCCGCGGCTTCATCCTTTCCGGCTTCCGGGATCTCGGCAAATGGGCCATTCCCGCCACGGCGCTGCTGTTCGGCCTGGCGCACGCTTCCATCTATCGCATCCTGCCCACGTTCATCGTAGGCCTGTTCATCACCATGCTGGCGTGGCAGACGCGCTCCATCGTCCCCTCGATCATCGCCCATGCGCTGAACGACGGCCTGATCGCGACCCTGGTGCATGTTCGTCCCTCGTGGCTCGACATGAACAGCATGCGCGAAGTTCCATGGACATGGATCGCCGCCGCGGTAGTAGTGCTGGCTCTTGGTTTCGCGCTGATCAGCCGCCGAGCATCGCTCGAGGCCCCACATGGCCACAGCCTCGCCTCGGCGGGCGCGCGATAGAATCGCGGTTTGATACCCGCATATTCGCGACGGGATTTGCTGCGCGCCTCGGCCGCCGGCCTGGGCGCGCTCGCGCTCGCGGCGGACAAGCCGCGCTTCAACGTGAATGATTATCACGTTCACCTCGACCAGAAGTTCACTCTGAACGACGCCGCGGCGCTGGCGAAGCAACTCGGCGTGAAGTTCGGCATCGCCGAACACGCCGGCAGCCGCGAGTATCCGTACCCGAACCTGATCGATACCGACGACAAGCTGAACGCGTGGATCGATTTCCTCGAGAATCGTCCGGTATGGAAAGGCGTTCAGGCCGAAGGCATCGATTGGTGGCGGCAGTTCTCGAAGGAGCTGATCATCCGCCTCGACTACTGCCTGGGCGACGCCATGACCTTCATCGAGAAGGATGGCCGGCAGGTGCGGCTGTGGGTCCCGGAGCAGGTAAAGATCAGCAGCCCGCAGGACTTCATGGATCGTTACACGGCCTTCAACGTCGAGGTGCTGAACAAGTCGCCGCTGGACATCTTCGCGCATCCGACATATCTGCCCGAGGTGCTGCAGAAGGACTTCGACGCGCTGTGGACGCGCGAGCGGATGGCGAAGGTTGTGGACGCGGCGAAACGCAACGGCGTGGCCGTCGAGATTGACGCCGAGTTCCAGCTTCCGCGCGCGCCGTTTCTGGAGATGGCGCGCAAGGCGGGTCTGAAGTTCTCCTTCGGCGCGAACATCCGGCCCGGAACGGCATCGCGCCTCGACTGGTGCATCGCCACGGCGGAGCGCTACGGGCTTGGGAACCAGGACCTTTTCGTCCCCGCCGCGCAGGAGCAAAAGCCGCTGCTGCGCCGGGGCTTCGCCCACCCCTGAGCGCTGCTGTCATCTATCAGCCCGTGAGATGGTTGTGGTGCATCGCCTCACGCGCTCGCTGGATGGCTTCGACGAATCGCTTCGCGCGGACGGTGAAGACCTCGTAGTGGCCGTCGCGCAGACTGGCTGAATCGATGAGCGCGCCGCTCACTCCGACGGCCTTCGCGCCGGCGCGCAGGAATTCGCCCACATTCTCCACGCTCACGCCGCCGGTGGCGATCATGTCGATGTGCGGGAAGGGCGCCCGCAGCGAGCGGATGTACTTCACGCCGCCCATGGCATCGCACGGGACGATGCGCACCGCGTCCGCCCCAGCCTCCCATGCGGCGAGCACTTCCGTGGGGGTGAGCGCGCCGGGCATGACGACGCGCGAGTAGCGCCTGGCCATCTCCACGGTTTCCAGACGGAGGCAGGGCGCCACAAGGAACTGGGCGCCGGCGAGCAGACACGCTCGCGCCGATTTGGCGTCCAGCACGGTGCCTGCGCCGAGCACCATATCGTCGCCAAATCGTTCCGCCGCGTGCCCCAGCACATCGACCGCGCCGGGCACGGTCATGGGGATTTCGGCCGCGTGGATTCCGCCGCGAAGCAGAGCTTCCACGCAGCGGAACGCGGTATCGGCGCTCCCGGTGCGCACCACGGGCACGATTCCGATGTCGTAGATGGAGGCAAGCACGTTCGATCGTTCCATAGAGGTCTTCCCGCTGTTGTAGCAGGTTTGACCTGGACGCCGGATTGCGGCACAATGCGGCACATGCAGTCATCACGCAGGAAATTCTTCGGCCGGGCGCGAAATCTCGCCGCCGGCGCCGCCGCGCTGACGCGCGTGTCCGCGGGACCGCGGGAAACGGCGGAGGCTGGCGAGGACTATTACGACAAGCTTGGCGTCACGAAGATCATCAACGCCGCCGGAACCTACACCATCCTCACGGCATCCACGATGCCGCCGCCCGTCCAGGCGGCGGTAGCGCGCGCGGCGAAGCATCCGGTGCGGCTGCTGGAGCTTCAGCAGAAGGCCGGCGAATATCTCGCCCGGCGCCTGAAATGCGAGGCCGCCATGGTGACCTGCGGCGCCGCTTCGGCGCTCACGCTCGGAACGGCTGCGTGCATGACGGTGGGAAACACGAAGGCGGCTGCGCTGCTCCCGCTGGATGTCGCGGGGCTGCGGAACGAGGTGATCGTGCAGAAGGCGCATCGCTACGGTTACGATCACGCGCTGACCAACTGCGGAGTGCGCTTCGTGGAAGTGGAAACGATGGATGACTATCAGCGCGCCTTCACCGATCGCACGGTGATGTGCCACTTCTTCAACGCCGCCGAGGGTGGGACGATCTCGCGCGAAGACTGGATCCGCATCGCGCACCAGCACAACGTGCCCTGTTTCAATGACGCCGCGGCGGACGTGCCGCCGATCTCGAATCTGTGGAAATACACGCAGATGGGTTTCGATCTGGTGACGTTCTCCGGTGGAAAGGGCATTCGTGGGCCACAAAACGCGGGCCTGCTGCTGGGGCGCAAAGACCTGATCGAAGCCGCCGCGGTCAGCAACAATCCGTACGACGAGACGGTGGGGCGAGGCATGAAGGTGGCCAAGGAGCAGATCGTGGGCATGGTCGCCGCGGTGGACTGGTTCCTGGGGCAGTCCGACGAGGAGATGCAGGCCGAGTTTCACCGGCGCGCCGACTATATTGCCGGCCAGCTCAAAAAGGTGTTGCCGGTGCGCGCGGAGATCTTCGTTCCGCCGGTCGCCAACCAGGTTCCACATCTTTTGATCCGGTACGACCAGGAGAAGATCCGGATCGCGCCGCGGGCGGTTGCCGCGGAGCTTCGCGCGGGAACACCGAGCATCGAACTGAATCCGGCTACCGGGACGGGCCATGGAAGCGCGGGGCTGCCCACCGACGAAAACACCATCGTTGTCGGCGTGTGGATGCTCGAGCCCGGCGAGGAAGCGATCGTGGCCCGGCGTCTGCGCGAGGTTCTCCTGAAGGCTGCAGCGTGAAGGCGCGCCGGACGATACACTCGATAAAAGCAAAGTGTCTGAAACAAGCGCTCCAACGCAGCCGATGCTGGAGATTGCGGGTCCGGTTCCGCGGCTGACGCCCTCGGTGGCGGAGGCGATTCGCGCGGCTGCCACGTCCGCCGACGAACCGGGGACACACGTTTGCGGGTTGCTGGTCAGCTCCAGCGCGGCTATGACGGACGCGGTCGTGGACCAGGTGGAATTGCTGCCGTGCTACCAGGGCGCGGGCCACCCGCTCGCCTTCGAAGAGTTGACCGCGCTGCGGGACAGAGTTCAGGCGATTCGCGCGCAGCCGCAGCGGCGGATCATCGGTCTGCTCCGGACCTTTTCACAGGACCCGCTGGTCTTCTCCAGTAACGAGAACAGCAGCATGCGGGAAATGGTTCCCGGGTGCGGCTGGCTCTTGGCGGTGAAGGCATTCGCCGGGGGCGACGTTCGGGCGCGTGCGTTTCGCCTTCAAAGCGACGGGTGTGCTCTGGCCGCCGATTTCCCGTTGGGGGGGTCCACGCCTTCTGCGCGCGCGACGGCGCAGGCCTCGCCAGCAGCGGCAAGGATGTTTCGGGTGATTGGGGCGATCCCGCCGGCGGCTGCTGCGGTAGTCGCGGTGCTGACCATTGTTGCGGTCACCTGGATGTGCATTCGTCTACGCCCGGCAGCGCCGCCGTCCAATCCGGGAATTCGCGTGGGCAACGATGGCGACCTGCTGGGTCTGAGCTGGGATCGTGGCCTTCCGGCGGTGCAGGGCGCGACGGGCGCGGTGTTGCACATCGACGATGGCGGCCAGCCGCGAGAAGTTCGCCTGAATGCGGCGCAGGTGGCGAATGGCCTGGTCCTTTATCGCCCGGCATCGGGCGATGTCAGCTTCCGCCTGGAGATTTACGGCAGGACAGGGCAGGCGCTGCGGGCGAGCGTGCGTTGGATCGACGCCGCGCACGCCGTGCATCCGCCGTCCACGCTCGGCGCTGTGCCTTCGGACGCGGGTGCGAAGCAGATCGTGGAAGCTTCGCATCCGGGCTCCGCCGATGAGCCCAGGCCGCCCGTAAGCCGGGCGGTTGCTCGGCGCCCGGCGGGCGAGGGGGTTGCTCGCTTTGTGGTGAAAACGCCCGGGGTGCGGCTGGCCGTTCGATCTTTGGACCGTCCGCGCGCGAAAGAGCGGCCGGTCACAGCCGGCACAGTGCGGCTGCCGGAAGGCCACTGGGTGGTGTACGCCACGGCGCCGGGCTACGAGCCGTTAGCGGTTCGCTTCCTGGTGAACACGGCGGGACCGGCCGATGTGTTGATTCGACTGCGGGAGCGGCAGCACGCCGGACAGCATCACAGCGGCGCATCCGATCGCCTCAGGGCGGGTACCTGAGCGTCGCTGCTCAGGATACCGGTCCGCGGGAGGAAGGCTTGCGTGCGCGAGGCTGGGTGAGCAGGAGCCTGGCGTTGCGCAGCGCCGCGACGAGGAAGGGGACAGGCGAGCGGAAGACCCGAGTCTCGCGCCAGTCGGGAGCAGCGCCATAGACCGCGTAGAGGGCGCCGCCGAGACCGCGCCGCTGTTCCGGATTGTTGTTCATCAGCCCCACCATTCGACCTCGTCCGCGGGGGGCGAGGCGCTCACATTTCCCTCTTGAAATGTTTTATGACTCCGTTCCGCCGCAAAGTCAATAGTCAATCGCGGGCGCCGGTACCCCGAACAACTACCGAACGGGGCGCTGCGGTCTTTTCCGGGCTGTCGGTAACGCGCCGGCGCCCGTATAATCGTCCTGCCGTGGCGCCGCTAATCTCCGCTCTCGTGCTCGCCGCCGCCACGGCGATCCTGATTTACATATGGCGCAAGTCGATGCCGTTCCGGTAGAGCGCGGGATTCTTTGTGCGGGGCGGCGCTTTCGCGAAACTGGCGCAGTTCGGCGGAGAACCGTGCGGCCTCGAGATGCTGCCAGACCTGCTGCTGGGGCATGTCCAGCAACGCCGCAATCTCGGCGGCGGTCACGCCACTTTCCAGTTCGTTGTAAACAAAAATATCCAGAAGCTCCGGCATACAACACTCTCGAGTAGTTGAATCGGCCGCGCCAGGCGGCGGCTTTAGCGCGGAGGCGCCGTACCACCCCCTCGTACTGTAATGCCTATTACTTGACCTTTCCACGTACGGATCGGATATTAAGGTGGATTCAAAATGGTCACCGAGGCCAACAGGACCGTCGCTTGTCCGAGCTGTAAGTCGACGTCGGTTTCGCGTTCGCATCGCCGCAATCTGCTGGAGCGGCTGTTGCGTCCCGTGATGACGCCGTATCGATGTCAGCTTTGCGGCCAGCGCTTTTTCCACACAGAATTTCCGGAGACGCGGACGAGGCTGGCCCTGCAGACACTACCTGTCCCGGTGATGATCGCAATTGCCGTTGTGGCCGTCGCGCTGTGGCCCATTCGCAGGCAGGTGGCGCGTCTGTTCTCTCCGGCGGCGTCTCTGCTCGGCAGCGGCATTAACAGCCTGCATCCCGGGATTCTGAGCATCACGCTGTTCATTGGCGCGCTGCTGGCCTGCGCGCTGATGCTGCTCGGGGTGCTGCATTCGGCGCGCGTTAACGCGCTGGCCGACATACGGTACCGCCTGCGTAAAGTCGAGGATTTTGTCACCTCACGCGAAGCCGATGCGCTCATGACCGAGGAAGTGGCGGAAGATGGCGGCGAACCATCCTCCGCTACAGACGCCGAAGGAGGCGCGGAGCAAACGGCCGCGCGGGTCGTGCCGCAACTGGCGGCGCTGCGCGCGCAGGTTGCGGGAACCGCTTCGCTGCGGCCGGAGGTGGAACGCGTCGGGGCCGAGGTTCGGGCGCTTCGCACGGACATGAGCGCTCTGCAGGCGATGGGCCCCGAGCTGGAGCGTTTGAGCACGGATGTGGCCGCAGTACGGGGAGAATTGGCGGCCGCGAACACTGAGCGCCAATCGGAACTGGAAGCCCTCGGGAGTGAACTGCGGACGGGCATTGCCGGGCTTAAGGCGGAGGCTGCCGCGGCGGAGTCGAGGCATAGTACCGAAATGGAGGACCTGCGCAGCGACGTTCGAGGCCTGCGGCCCGAGCTGGAGGCGCTGAAGTCGGATACGGCCAGGGCAAATGAGCAGAATCGTTCTGACGTGGCGGCGATTCACGAGCAGCTGGGGGCGCTCTGTCCGGAGGTGGAGGGAATCAGGAACGGCGTGGCCGCCGTTCGGGGCGAAGCGGTGGCGGCACAGGAGCGGGTCGATGCAGAACTGGCGGCGATTCGCACCGAGTTCGCGGCGGGCCTCGATGCAGTGACGAGCTACGTAGCGGCGTCGAGCGATCAGCACCGTTCGGAGCTGGGCGCCGTGCAGGAGCAGTTGAGCGCCGAAGTGGCGAGTGTAAAGGATGAGCTTGCCGCGTCCGTGCAGCAGCGCTCGGAACTGGCTGCCGCGCAGGAGCGGCTGAATGCTGATGTCGCGGCGATTCACGGCGAGCTGTCGGCCGGCGTCGAGGCGGTGAAAAAAGAAGTTGAAGCGTCCGCGGAGCAGCGGTCTGAGCTGGCGGCGGCGCAGCAGCGGGTTGATGCCGAAGTGGCGGCGATTCGCGGCGAGTTCGCGGCGGGACTCGATGCGGTGAAGAGCGACGTGGCGGCGTCGAGGGATCAGCACCGTTTGGAGTTGCGCGCCGCCTCGGAGCAGCTGAGCGCCGAGGTGGCGACTGTAAGGACGGAGCTTGCGGCTTCCGTGCAGGAGCGGGTCGATGCCGAAGTGGCGGCGATTCGGGGAGAGTTCGTGGCGCGGCTCGAGGCGGTCAAGGGCGACGCGGCGGCGTCGAGCGATCAGCACCGTTCGGAGCTGGGCGCCGTGCAGGAGCAGCTGAGCGCCGAGGTGGCGGCTGTAAAGGATGAGCTTGCCGCGTCCGTGCAGCAGCGCTCGGAACTGGCTGCCGCGCAGGAGCGGCTGAACGCTGATGTCGCGGCGATTCACGGCGAGCTGTCGGCCGGCGTCGAGGCGGTGAAAAAAGAAGTTGAAGCGTCCGCGGAGCAGCGCTCTGAGCTGTTGGCGGCACAGCAGCGGGTTGATGCCGAAGTGGCGGGGATCCGCAGCGATCTGGCGGCCGGACTCGATGCGGTCAAGGGCGACATCGCGGCGTCGCGGAATCAGCACCGTTCGGAGCTGGGCGCCGCGCAGGAGCAGCTGAGCGCCGAAGTGGCGGCGATTCGCGGCGAGTTCGCGGCGGGACTCGATGCGGTGAAGAGGGACGCGGCGGCGTCGAGCGATCAGCACCGTTCGGAGTTGCGCGCCGCCTCGGAGCAGCTGAGCGCTGAGGTGGCGAGTGTAAAGGCTGAGCTTGCCGCTTCCGTGCAGGAGCGGGTCGATGCCGAGGTGGCGGCGATTCGGGGCGATCTGGCGGCGGGACTCGAGGCGCTGAAGAGCGACGTGGCGGCGTCGAGCGATCAGCATCGTTCGGAGTTGCGCACAGCCTCGGAGCAGCTGAGCGCCGAAGTGGCGAGTGTAAAGGCTGAGCTTACCGCTTCTGTGGAGCAGCGCTCGGAACTGGCGGCAGCGCAGGCGCGGCTGAACGCGGATGTCACGGAGATTCACGGCGAGCTGCGGGCCGGGGTCGAGGCGGTGAGAAACGAGGTTGACGCATCCACGCGGCAGCGCTCCGATCTGTTGGCCGCGCAGGAGCGCGTCAGCGCCGCCGTGGAGACGATTCGCGCGGAGGCGGAAAGCCGCGCCGGCGCACTCATGGACGAGCTTGAAGCGTCAGGCAGACAGCACCGTTCCGAGCTGGCGGCAGCAGAGGCCCGCATCAACGCCGACGCGACGGCAATCCGCGGCGAAGTGGCGGCGGCGACCGCGGAGCTTCGTTCCGAGCTGGAGGCGATCCGGAATGAACTATCAGCGACGCTGGGACTGCGGCCGGAGATCGAGCGGTTGAACACGGAGATGATCTGGGCCAGCGCACAGTATCGATCGGAGATCGAACGGATGGGGCGCGAGCTGAGCGCTATTGCCGGGTTGCGCGGAGAGATCGGGATGGTGGCCGAGCAGCAGCGCACGGACCTGGACCGCATGCGCGGCGAGTTCACGGCGGAATCGGCGCGACAGCAGGCGTTTCTGGAGCAGCTGCGCGACGAGGTAGCGGCGTTCGACGCCCGGCATCGCAACGAACTGGCGGGCGCCGGGGAGCAGCATGGCGCCGAAATCGGAAAGGTGCGTCAGGAGATCGAACGGGTGAGCGGTGAGCTGACCGCGCTAAACGAGCTTCGCTCCTCTCTGGAGCAGATTCGGGCGGCGGTTCAGGCGGGCGCTGGGCTGCGGCCGGAGATCGAGCGCCTGAGCCATGAACTCGCCGGGGTGGGCGAGTTGCGCGCTTCCGTGGCTCAGATTCGCGTAGAAGTGGCGGCATCCGAGCGGCTGCGCTCGGAGATCGCTCGCATCGACACGGAGCTGGCGGCGGCCGCTGAGCTGCGGCCGGCGATCGAACGTCTGCGCGAGGATTTCGGGGCTATTGCCGCGGCACATGAATCGGCGATCGAAGGCCTGGCCGGCCAGGTTGCGGCATCATCGGCCGAACTGCGTGCGACGATCGAGCGCATTCATGGAGAGCTGTCGGCGGGTGTTGGAGAGCAGCAGTTGGTTCTCGCGGGCGAGCGCGAAGCCGCCGCCGAGCTGCGTGCCGCCATCGAACGGGTGAACACGAAAATGACGGCGTCGCACAAAGTCCGGAGCGCGCAGATCGATCGCATCAATCGCGAGCTGGGGTCGGTGAAGCTGCTGCGCGCCGAGATCGAGCGGGTGAACAGCGAGCTCGCGGCGACGGCAGACCTTCGCTCTGCGGTGACGCGAATTACCGGCGAGCTGGATGTCACCGACGAGCTTCGGTCGGCGATCGACCGGCTGAGCAGTAAAGTGGTTGCGGCGAACGATTTGAGATCCGAGGTAGCAAGCCTGAACGCCGAAGTCGCGTTTCTGCGCGCCGAGGTGGCGCGCCTGCAGGAGCTTCGGGACCCGGCGCCGCCGCCCGAGCCGGAGCCTCCGGTGGTATCGGAACCGCTGCCGGAAGCGCCCCTGGGCGAGGTTGCGGGAAACCTGTTCGATCCGGTGCGGGAAACGCACATGGAGGGCCTGGAGGCGCTGCGGCGCGGGGACATGGGCGGGGCCGAAGCTCTGCTGGGCCGGGCTCTGGCGCTGTGCCAGGAGCGGGGGGAATCGCCGCTGGCGCGAGGGGTGATCCAATACGATCTGGCGCGACTGGTGGCTGCTCAGGGCGATGCCGATCCGCAGATCCGGCTGGAACGTTATGGGTCGGCGGTGGATCTGCTGCGCGCCAGCCTGGCGGCGACGAACGGCGAGATCCATTTCAAGTTTCTGGGCGATCTGGATGACGGGGGCGCGTTCCACGGCCTGGCTTCACAGCCGGAATTCGAGCCGGCGGTCATGGATCTGATGTCCAGGATTCAAGTCGCGTAGGCAATTCGACCCGCTAAAATCACCTCGGGTCCCCGGGGTGTACTAGACTGGCCAATATGTTACGGTTCAGTGCTCTGCTGATCGTGCCCGCGCTGATTGTCGCGGCGCCGTCCGACAGCAGCCCGTTTGCCGGGCGATGGGATTTCAACATGCCGCACCAGCATGCGGCCTGGCTCGGGATTCAGGGCAGCGGCTCGGATCTCCAGGTGTGGTTTCAGCCGACCGGCGGAAACGTATTTCAGGTGAAGAACTTCAAGGTGAACGGATCGCACCTGACGCTGCAGCTCTCGCCCTCGAACACCTGGGAGCTCGACGCCAACGGGGACACTCTGACAGGAACGGCGAAGCGGGGCAGCAACAGCGTTCCGGTGAAGGGCGTTCGCGCGCCGGAGCTGAAACGAAATCCGCCGGCCGCATGGAGCGAACCGGAGCCATTATTCAATGGACGGGATCTCGAGGGTTGGGAGCCGATCGGCAATCCGGCGAACAGCCACTGGAAAGTGCAGGACGGCCTGCTGGTCAATACCGAGCACGGGGATAACCTGCGGACCACGCGAACGTTCACCGACTTCAAAGTGCATTACGAAGTGAACTGCCCCGAGGACGGCAACAGCGGCTTTTATCTGCGCGGCCGGTACGAGGTGCAGATCGAGTACGAGCCCCTGTCCAACAATCCGCCGGAGCGGCGGATCGGGTCGATTTACGGGCGCATCGCGCCGAGCGTGGAGCTGCCGCGCAAGCCGGGCGAGTGGACGGCATTCGATGTGACTCTGGTGGGCAGGACGGTGACGGTGGTGCGCGATGGTACGACGATCATCGACCACAAGGAAATCGAGGGCATCACCGGCGGCGCCCTGGATGCGAACGAGGGCGAACCTGGGCCGTTCTACATCCAGGGCGACCACACCGGCGGGCTGAAATTCCGGAACATCACGGTCGCCGTACCGAAATAGCCCGGGCGCTCACTGCTTGTCGTAGACCTCGGTGGTCGGCTCGTTGACACCGGCCGCGCTGCCCTTGCTGGTGAGCGTTTTGCCATCATCGGACACGCTCATGTTTCCCTTATAGACCTCTTTGCCTCCGATTTTCTCAACGAAATCGAAGGAGCGATCGCCGGTTTTTGTGGCCGCGAGCGTGAGGCCTTTGGGCACGCGGGGCCCGCTGGCGGGATGGTCTTTTCCATCGAATTTCAGCGCGCATTTTGCGTGCTGCGAGGGAATGTCCCAGTTCACGCCATCCTCGCCATTCGGGGCGAAACTCATGACCTGGCTGGAATCGGTGTCCACCTTTGTCGTCTTCCACGTTCCGAAGAAGCCCGAGCCATCGCCCACGCGTTCGAAGGTGTCGGTTTCGTGATAACTGGAGCCGTCGGGATGCGTGCCCTTTTCCTCTTCGGTGAGCGTCTTGCCGTCGTCGGAGAGCTTGTCGGTCGCCGTCGCCACAACCTTACCTTTGAGGCGCGTGGTCCGTTCCCAGGTTTTGGGGTCGATCTGCTTCACGGTCACCATGCGGCCGTACAGGCCGGGATGTTCCTTGCCATCGGTGGTGAAGGTCATCGATTCGTTTCCGGAGGACCAGCGGACCTTGCCGTTGCCGGCATCCTCCCATTTGAATGTGGTCCCGGTGAACTGGCTTTTTGAGGGGTCGAGTTTCCATTTCCCGATGAAGGGGTTTTCCGCCGCCACGGCGCAGGCCGCAGCGAGAAGCAGCGCGCAGGTGAATTTGCCGGTACGAATCAAGTCGGTTCTCCTTTAGCACGAAGACGTGCAGTCACAAATTATCTGCCGAAGGGTTATCTGAAGCAAGGTCCCCGTACGGCCATTTCGGATAAAACTCCTCTTGTGCGGAATTGAAAGGAATGTTACAGTTTCTTGTCCGGTAATTTGGCGCACGCTTCTGACGCCTGAACAAGGCGCCTCAGGCGGGAGCTATGCTCTGCCGCCGAACAATTCCCAACCGGACGCAACGTGGAGGAACTTTTTAATGAGCAGGAAGTTCTTGTGGGCGGCTCAGGTTACCATCCTGGCAGCCGCGGCGCCGGGATTCGGCCAGAATGTCCATCCTGAGGAGGTGGAGCCGAGCCAACTGAAGATGATCAGCGATCATGAGGCGCGCAACGCGCTGGGGCACGTGACCGCAAGTTTCGGAACACAGAGCGAATCGACGGCCGCGATTCGGACGGGCGCGACCGGGGCGCTGCCGTTGTCGACCTATACCATCAAGGCGCAGAACGGCGCGACTTACAGCGGCATGATTGTGGGGGGCCAACCTTCCGGCGGGTCGAC
>Ga0209810_1003824_pt1 | contig 15255 bp, 8 predicted proteins | sample Coa_R1_7_FD_187159 | JGI IMG/M metagenome (GOLD analysis project Ga0209810, IMG submission 187159) | Surface soil microbial communities from Centralia Pennsylvania, which are recovering from an underground coalmine fire - Coalmine... | ecosystem: Environmental > Terrestrial > Soil > Unclassified ...
TGGTTCGCGGACTACGGCCCCGATCTCTCGCGCGGCTTTCGCGCGCTCAAAGTATGGTTCACGATCAAGACGCACGGTACGGCCGCTCTCGCGCGAGCGATCGAACGCAACTGCGAGCAGGCACGCGATTTGCAAGCGCTGCTCGAGCGCAGCGGCGTCTTCGAAATCGTCGCGCCGGTGGAGCTGCAAATCGTCTGCTTTCGCCCGAGCATCTCGGGCCTTCCGCCACACACACTTGACGAGATCACCGACGAATGCGCCGTTCGACTGCAGGAGAGCGGAGAGGCGGTGATTTCCTCCACCACGATTTCCGGCCGGCGCGCCATGCGTGCGTGCATTACGAACCATCGCACCACCAGCGCCGACTTGGATGCGCTGGTTGAAACGCTCGAGCGGATTACGCCGGAGGTGCTGAGAGATCTGCGCCCGCGGTGACGAGCGTGCCGTTTTGGCGCTGCAGCACCTCGTAGATGCCGAAGAGCGCGATTCCGACGGCCGCTGCGAGCATGACGATCGCGGAGATCGAAAACACGTGCTGGTAAGCGAGCACCGTCGCGCGGCGCGCGAGCACGTCGGTCAGGTTCGGAACCGCTAAACGTTGCACGTGCGTCGGCCAGCGCGGCACGACGAGCAGCAGCGTGCGGTAGAACACGTTTTGGTAACGCTCGATGAGATCGGCGATGAGCGCGATGCCGATCATGCCGCTGGCTTGACGGATGAGCGCGCTCATCCCCGACGCGGCGTCGATGTCCCTCCGCGCGATGCTCCTCAAGCTCAGCACGCCGATGGGGATCATGAAGATGCCGACGGCGAAGCCTTGAAACGCGCGCAGCCAGAAGATCGATTGGAACGTGTTCATGTCGGCGTACAGGCCGTTGAACCACAACGAAACGGCAAGCACGGCCATACCCACCGCCACGACGGCGTAAATGGTAAACCGCTTGCACGCGACGTCTTGCAGCCGGTTTCCCGCGAACATCGCGATGGTCGCCGGCACCGTCATGAGCCCGGCTTGCAGCGGCGTGAATCCCAGCACTTGCTGCAAGAACAGCGGCAAGAAAAACGCGAGCGCGTAATTCGAACCGCCCGCAACCACGAGCAGCACGCTGCCTATCGAGAAATCGCGGTTGCGAAAGAGCGCGAAATCGATCATCGGACGGGCCAAACGCGTTTGCTGTACCACGAGGACCACGGCCAGCACGACGCAGGCGGCGAGCGACCACCGGATCTGCGCGGAATCGAACCACCCCATGCGCTCGCCGTTCTGCACGGCGAATTGGAACGCGAACAGCGTCGCGAAGAGCAGCACGATCGTCCACGGCGAAAACGCGGCGGCGGGTTTGGCGTCTTTCTGATCGACGTCGAGCGAAGCGGCGAGCCAAAGCGTGAGAACGCCGAGCGGAACGTTGATCAAGAACAGCACCGGCCACGCGAAGTGCTGAAGAATGAAGCCGGCGAGAATCGGGCCCGCAAATGGGCCGACCATGACGCTGACCGAGAGCAGGTTCAGGGCCTTGCCGCGCTCTTCGTCCGGATACGCATCCAAGAATATCGCTTGACTGACCGAGCTCTGCAGGCCGCCCCCCAAGCCTTGCAGCAAACGAAACGCCGCGAGCTGCGTGGCGTTGGTAGCCAGCGCGCACAGCGCGGAGCCAATCGTGAACAGACTCAATATGACGAGAAAAACGCGCTTGCGCCCGAATCGCGCGACGAGCCATCCCGTCAGCGGAAGACCCACGATGCCGGCGAGCGTGTAAGCCGTCGAAGCCCATGAGACTTCGTCGAGCGTGGCGCCAAGCGAGGCCACGATGTGGTCGTAGCCGACGTTGAGGATCGTCACGTCCATCAAACTGAGCCACATGGGGATCGTCGCCACGGCCAGCACGGCGGGCGAGACGCGCAAACGGAAAGTGCCGGAGCCGGCTCTGCTCAATGCGTGACGGAGACTTCGGCCGACATGCCGGGACGCAGCGGGGTGCGCAGTTTGCCGTCAACGCGATCGATCATGATGCGCACCGGAACGCGCTGCGTGATCTTGACGAAGTTGCCGGGAACCTGCGTATTCGGTGTAATGGACAACGCCGATTGCGAGGCGGCGCCCAGCGCGTCGACGTGGCCGTGGAACGTCACGCCGGGATAGGAGTCGATGTGCACGTCTGCCTCGGCTCCTTGCCGAATGCGGCTGAACTGCGTTTCTTTGAAATTGGCCGTCACGAACAGATCGCTCGTCGGCATTACGACGACCGCGGGATCGCCGTTCTGCAGCAGCTGACCGACGGCCGCGGGACGCGCCGCCACGTAACCGTCGACCGGCGAGCGCAGCACCGTCTCGGAAAGTTTGTATTGCGCGAGCTTGAGCGCTTGCTCCGTTGCGGTGACCGTCGCCGCGCGGCTGTCGACGGCGGCCTGTTTTGCCGCGACGGAGTCGGTCGAACTCTCCATCGCGTCGACGCGCGCGATGTCGGCGCCTTGCGCCTCCGCCGCGGCGGAGCTGCTGAGCTGCTGCGACTGCAAGGTTTGCGCCGAAGCTTTTGCCTGCGCGGCTTGATAGTCGGCGCGGGCGCTTTGCACCGCCGCAAGGGACGCCTGGTACGCCGACTGCGCCTGGGCGGCGTCGTTTTGCGCCGCTTCGAGCTGCGCGGTGGAAACGTAGCCTTCTTTTATGACGTTTTGCATGCGCGCGAGCGCCGCTTGCGCGGTTTCCAGGCGCGTCTTGGCGGCGGGAACCGCTGCCAAAGCCGCGTCGTACGCCGCCTTTGCCTGCGCGATCGCGTCGCGCATCGCCGACGCATCCTGCGCCGAGCTCTGCGCCTGCAGACGATACGAATCGCTGCGCGCTTGCGACTGCGCAGCCAGCGCGGAGCTGCGCAGCAGCTCGCCGCTGCGATGGCGGAAGGCGTCGGCGGCTTCGTATTTGGCCTGTTCGAGATCGGCGCGCGCCGAGGCCAGCGCCTGCTGCAGACGCAGCACTTCGCTGCTCGCGTCGGTGTCGTCCAAACGCGCGAGAACCGTACCGCGTTTGACGAACTGGCCGGGATGCACCGGAATGTCGACGACGGTGCCGGCGACGCGCGCGCTCACCACGGCCGGGTAGGCATCGACGTACGCGTCGTCGGTTGTTTCATGGGAGAGCGCGTAAAGAAGCCGCGGTGCTGCCAGCAAGCACAGCAGTAGAACGCCAAGAGCCGCGGCAGCTATAGCGTATCGTTTGTAGGAAACACCCGCCGCGACCACATCGTTTGCGATTGTCGATGTAGCCATAGGCGGTACTACCGGCAGCCCGGACCGCGCACCTGCATCGGCCCGGTAAAGCAAGCAGGGCCCACGGCGGGGAACCCTCGCCGCGCCGACGTAGCGGTGCGACGGAGGTTGTCCCCACTGCACTCGACCCGTCTCATGCGCGCTCGCGTCAACGAACGCCTCGTCCACGCGACCCGCTTTCCGGTGACGCTGATAGTGGCGCCCGCGGGTTTCGGCAAAAGCGTGGCGCTGCGCGACTTCATCGCGACCTCCCGCTTGGAGCCCGTCCGCTACGACGTGCGCCGCGAGGACGGCGCGCTTCTAGCTTTCGTGCGGCGGTTCAGCGAAGCGCTCGAGCCGGTCGCGCCCGGCGCGCTCGCGTCCTTTCCGGCGATGCAAGAGCGCGTACTCGCTTCCGAAGAGCCGGTGCGCCAGCTTTCGGACTGGTTCGCGGAGCATTTGAAAAAAACGGTGGGCACGATCGTCATCGACGATCTGCACTACGCGGCCGCCGATCCGGCTTCGATCGCGCTGCTCGCGGACGTCATCGAACGCACCACGGAGCGCATAAAGTGGATCATCGCCGCGCGCAGCGACGTTGGACTTCCCGTCGCCACCTGGATTGCCTACGGACGCATGGACGTCCCCATCGGCGAAGACGATCTGCGATTCACCACCGATGAAGCGCTGCTCGCGGCGGAGCAGCACGAAACCAAACTCGATCCGGACGAGATCGAAGAACTGCGGCGACTGACGGAAGGGTGGCCGGTTGCGCTGACCATCGCGCTGCGCACGCGAACGCACTCCCACGATCTCCGCACCGCCGCGTTCAGCACGCGGGAAATGGTCTACCGCTACCTCGCGGAGCAGATCTTCTCGTCGCTCTCGCTCTCGCAGCGCGCGTTCGCGCTTGCCACGTGCGTGTTCTCGTCCTTCGATCGCTCGATCGCCGAGACGCTCGGCGCGGCCGGCGGCTTTCTCGACGACTTTCGAGCGAGAATCGCGTTTCTGAATGAAACCGCTCCGGGCGAGTACCGCTATCACGACTTGTTCCGCGACTTCCTCGAGGCCGAGCTGCGGCGCCGCGGAGAGCAGGAATGGACGCGCACGTTATGCGACGGCGCGCGGCTGCTCTACCGGCGCCACGACGCCGGCGGCGCGCTCGCGCTCTTCGCCAAGGCGCGAGCGAACGACGACCTCCTGCGGATCGTCGAGGAACACGGGTTCGCGCTTTTCGCGCGCGGCGAAGGCGAAAAAATTGCGCAGGCGCTGGACGTGCTGCCGGAATCGCAGCGCCGCGAAAGCGCGATCGCAACCGGTCTTCGCGCGATGATCGACGCGAGTCTGGGACGCTTCGAGGTCGCAGAACCCGCGTATTTGGCCGCGATCAAGCTCGCGGAGAACGACCGGCGCTTGCGTTTCCATCTGGTGCTGCAATACGCCATCGAGCTGGTGCGGCTGGATCGCGCTTGCGTGGCGCTTCTCGAGCCGTACGCACGCGACGAGTCCATCGAAAACGCTTATCGGGCGCCGCTGCTGGCAACGCTCGCGACGGGGTACCTTCGCGCCGGCCGCGGCGCGGAAGCGCTCGATACGGTCCATCGCGCCCTCGGCCTGCTCGACGCGGGCGTGAGCGACGAAGCGCGAACGCGCATCTACCAGCAATCCGCGTACGTCGAACGGTACGCGGGATCGTGCGAGAAAGCGCGCGCGTACGCCTCCACCGCGATCGAACTCGCGCTCGCGCACAATTTGTACGATCTCGCGGCGCGCGCGTACAGCGTCCTGTACACGATCGTGCGCGACACGACGGACGATCCCATCGAAAGCCTGACGCTGCTCGATCGCCTCAGCGAATGCGCGCGCAAAAGCGCCAGCGCGCACGCGCGGCTGTTCGCGCTCGTCGCCACGTATGAAATCGAAGTGGAGCGCGGCGACGACGAAACGCTCGAGCAGCTCGACGAATTTATGCGCGCGCAGCAGTCGATGCTGCCGATGCTTCGCACGACGACCGTCCTCTCGGTACACGCGCTCCGTGCCGCATGGGCGGGCGAGTTCGCGAAGGCGCACGAGATGGTGGCCGGCACCGCGCACGAGCAAAGCACCGGCGAACAACGCGCGCTTCGCGCGGCGGAAGCCGCCCTCTATGCGGCGGCTGCAGGCCGGCATGAGGAAGCCGAAGACGAAGCGCGCGAGGCTGCCAAGGCGCTCCAAAGCAGCGCCGCTTCGAACAAGCACGCGGTGCGCGCGCGGCTCACGCTCGCGGTCGCGCAGATGCTGCTGGGGCACGACGCCAGCGCGAACCGCCTCATCTCCGAAGCGGAACGCTCGTGGAGCGGCATGGCGCGCATGCGCGCGTTCGGCCAAGCGGTACGCACGCTTTACCGCGTTCGTCTGGGACAGGCCCAAGAGCAGCACTGGCAGACGGCACTGGAGCGCCTGCGGAGCGAACATTTCGGCGGCGTCGCGCGGTTGCTGTCCGCGCTGCCGGTCGGCATGAGCGGGGGCGCGTACGCCAGCCTCACTTCCGCCGAACGCGAAATTCTGCAACTGCTTGCGCGCGGCGCGAGCACGAAGGACGTCGCCGTGAAAACCGGGCGAAGCCCGCACACCGTCGACACGCACATTCGCTCGATTTGCCGCAAGCTGAGTTGCAGCGGACGCCGCGAAGCAGTCGCGTTAGCAAGCAGCCATGGCTGGGTAGAAGCGTAGCGGTTTTTTCGGCCGAGGAGTGGAGCGGTGAAAGCACTGAGGACGGTTTTGGCCATTGCGGCGGCGTCCGCGCTGTCGGCGTGCTCGGCTGCGCGCACGGCATTGCCGCCCACCACCGCCGGCCCGGTGCCCGGAGGCGGTCCACGCGTTCCGATGACCACGCCGCACGCGTTGCCGGGCACGACTCCCCATGCGCTGCCGGCGGCGACGCTCGGCTGCGACCTCACGTTCGAGGTCGACCAAGCGAACTGCACGGTCGCCGTCAACGTGAACGTGCCCGCCATCAGCAATCCGACTACGCCGTCCGATCTGCTGCCGGGGCTGCATCCCCTCGATCTGCGCGCCGCGTACCGGCTGCCGTCCGAAAATACCGCCGGCACGGTCGCGATCGTCGATGCCTACGACGACCCCGCCGCCGAAAGCGATCTCGCGGTGTACCGCACCGCGTTCGGCCTGCCCGCGTGCACCTCCGCAAACGGATGCTTTCAAAAAGTGAACGAGCAGGGTCAAACCGGGACGTACCCCGCGCCGAACGCGGGCTGGGACGAGGAGATCGCGCTCGATCTCGACATGGTTTCCGCGGCCTGCGCGAATTGCAAGATTTTGCTCGTCGAGGCCAACGCGCCGACGTTCGACGATCTCGGCGCAGCGGAAGACACGGCCGCGAAGCTGGGCGCGACGGCGATTGGCAACAGCTACTACGGTCCGGAATGGAGCGGCGAAACCGCTTACGACGCGCACTATCATCACGCCGGCATCGCGATTACCGTGAGCGCGGGCGATCAGCAGTCCAGTTTTTATCCGGCCGTTTCACCGTACGTGACGGCCGTCGGCGGCACGACGCTTACCGGAAGCGGCACCTCGTGGACGGAATCGGCGTGGACGTACACGGGTCAAGGCTGCAGCTATTACGAGCCCAAACCTTCCTGGCAAGGCAGCAACGGCTGCGGCCGGAGGCGCGCGATGAACGACGTGGCGGCGGTTGCAGATCCGCAAACGGGCGTGGCGATGTACGATTCGACCGCGGGCGGCTGGGTGGTGGCGGGCGGCACGAGCATCGGCGCACCGCTGGTCGCGGCCGCGTACGCGCTCTCGCACAACCCGCAAAGCCCGGCGTATTCGTACGCGCACCGGATCGCGTTCCACGACGTCGCGCCCGTCGGTTACGACTGGCCGACGGGATTGGGCACGCCGAACGGCGTCGGCGGACTCTAAGACTCTAGGACGCTAAGCCGGACGCCGCGGACATCGCGTCGTCCACGCTTTCAAAGATCGAAAACAGGCCGTCCAGGCCGGTGACGGTCAGCAAACGCCGTACGAACGCGGACTTTACCGCGAGCAGCGCACCCGCGAGCGCGTGCTGCTTGCGATGTTTGTGCACGAGCACCAGCTCGCAGATCAGCGTGCTCGTCACGTACTTGGCTGCGGTGAGATCCAAGATGACGAATCGTTCGTAGTAAGCGGGTTCCAGCAGCGCTCGCAATTCCTCGCGCCGGTAGATGTCCCACTCCCCCGCCAGTGATACGACCATGGCTTCATGGTAGCCGGTAGCCGGCAACGGCGCCCTACCCGATTTTCGGTATGTCGGCCTTGCGCGGCCGCGACTATTCTGGCATCGAGGAGGAAACCACCGATGCAAAAACTCGCTGTCCTGGCCGTGGCGGCCGGAATACTCACCGCATCCTGCGCCGGTCACGGCGGTTCGTCCGCCGTTCCGCCGATGTCGAGCTCGCCGGCGGGCGGCCCCGCCAAAGCGATGGCGTCCGCGCCGGCGCCCGCAGGCTGGGCCAGTACGAATACGCAGGCGATCCCGGTCGCGAACGCCAGCGACCTGGGCGCCGTCTCCGCCGGGCAAACGATCACGGTGCGCGTCGGCCTTGCGCTTCACAATGCGAAGGCGCTTCAGCAATCGGTCGCGTCGGGAGCGGTTCTCGACGACGGCACGTTCATGGCGAACTACGCGCCGACGTCGTCCGACGTCTCGGCGGTCACGGCGTATCTGCAAAGTAAAGGCTTTTCCAACATCGCCGTCGAGCCGGACCACCTGATCGTCAGCGCCACCGGTACGGCCGCGCAAGTGCAGAGCGCGTTCGATACGTCCATCCACTCGTTCTCGGGCGGCGGCACGAACTTCATCGCCAACGTCACGCCCGCGTACGTGCCTTCTTCTCTGGGCGGCATCGTCGTCGCGGTGCTGGGATTGAACAATCTGCAGGCGTTCAAACCGAATCCGCAGCTGACCTCGTGCAGCGTCTTCGGCGAGTCGACTCCGCCGCAAGAGTGCCTTCGCTTTTACGATCCCGCAACTTTCCAGATCGCGTACGACGCGGGCAGCGTTCCCACGGGCGCGAATACCGCGGTCGCGATCATGGCCGAAGGCAACGTCGCGCAGTCCATTTCGGACTTCCGTTTGAACGAGTCGAAGTTCGGATTGCCGCAAATTCCGGTCACGGTCGAACAAGTGGGGCTTGCAAGCACCGACACGGCCGGAGACACCGAATGGACGCTGGACATGACGTATTCGACGGGCATCGCGCAAAAGGTGAAAACGTTGTACTTGTACGACACGACGTCGCTCACGGATTCCGACATCGCGCTGGAATACAGCAAATGGGTAACGCAGCATCTGACGAACATCGGCAATTCGTCGTTCGGCGGATGCGAAGTGTTTCCGTATCTCGACGGCTCGATGGTCCTCGACGACGAAACGCTGCTCGAAGGCGCGTCCAAAGGCATGACGATGTTCGCATCGAGCGGCGACAACGGCGGCTATTGCAACACCTTCGTGAACACGAACGGCTTCCCGGGCGGCGCACCCTTCGTGATGTATCCGGCGGCTTCTCCGTACGTTGCCGCAGTGGGCGGGACGGATCTCTTCAGCAACGCGGACGGCACGTACAAAGGCGAGAGCAGCTGGGAAGCGGGCGGCGGCGGACTGAGTCAGTTCGAGTATTCGCCGTACTGGGAAGCACAAGCGCAACCGGTCAGCAAGAATGCGTCGAGCATGCGCGGCGTTCCCGACGTGGCGATGGATGCATCGCTCGAAACCGGCGCGGAGCTTTGGGGCGGCTCGGCCGCGAACGGTGCGTGCACGCCGTGCGTAACCGGCGGTACGAGCCTCGCGTCCCCGCTTTCCGCGGGCGTGTGGGCGCGTCTGCAAAGCGCGCACGGAAATCACCTTGGCTTCGCACCGGTGCGGTACTACCAGAACTTCGTCAACCACACCGCGGGCGCGGTCAATGCAGGCCCTCCCGCGTGGCAGCCGGACGGCGGATTCCACGACATCCTCTCCGGGAGCAACGGCCTGTACTCCGCGACGCCGGGTTACGACTACACCACCGGTCTGGGTTCGTTCGACATCACCGCGTTGAACGGCCAGATGTAAACGCGGCAAAAACCTCCTCACGGCTTCGTGGAGGAAAACCGGGGCGCGCACGCGCCCCGGTTTTTTTTACTCGTACGGGTTTCGCGAATACATGCGCGCCTCGGCGCCGTTTACCGTCACGCGATAGGAATCGCCGCCCATCGCGCGCTTCGCGCGTAAGTCGTAGCGCGTGCCCGAACGCAAATGCGTCACGCGAACCGTGTAGAGCAGCGGCTTTCCCGGCGCGATGCGCCGGGCAGGACCGCCCTCGATGATCCAGGCGCCTTTGGGTACGTACCCGTCGTCTTCGCGCGCGCGCTGCACGAGCGTGGCGACGCCGTTCGCATCGACAAGGAGCGCAGCGCCTTCGTCGACGTCGACGCCGTAGATTTTCGTACCGCGCACCAAACCGTCGCGCAATGCGCGTGCCATGAACGCTGTGGTCCGGCCGAAGCGATCGCGCCGCGCCACGTGCGTGTCGGTAATCACGGCGCGCATCGGCGCCCAGTCGAAAAATCCGGTCGTGAAACTGATCGCGGGCTCGTACGGATTCTTCACCGCATCGGGCGTGGCCACGTCGCGATCGTCCGGCAGCACGCGATCCGCGGCGACCGAATCGAAAATCACTTGACCTTGAATCGCCAGACCCGCGCTTCCGCCGCCGACGATGCCGCCGCGCTCGTACACGTTGCGCACGGCCGCGATGAGTTTGCTGCCTTTCCAGGCGGTGTAGTGCGATTGATCGCCGCCCGCGAAGAGCACCGCATCGGCTTTATCGACTTGCGCCGCGATGCCGTCGACTTGCGCGCGCGTCGCGCACGGCGGAACGAGGATCTCGCGAACGTACGCGAAGGCGCTGCGCCGGTAGAAGTCGTCGGTGTAGTAGCGGCCGCCCGAAGCTTTGAGGACGAGCAGATTTCCGGCGCGTCCGGTGCGCGGCGCATCGATGCGCTCGCGCATCCACGCCAGCACGCGCGCGTCCGGCATTTCCGAGAGCCCGCCGCCCGAGAGGACCAACGCCGGGCCGCGCAGCCGCGCGTGCGAGGGGGATCCGTCGGGGCGAAAGAGCTGCGGCGCGCACAATGCGGCCGCGGCAAGCACCGCATGGATCACCGCGCGGAGCCCAGCAGTTTTTGCGTGTCGGTCATAACGGCGTGCGCCGCGCGTTTGCCGGGAAATCCGCTCACGCAGCCGCCCGGATGCGCGCCCGATCCGCACAAGTACAGGTTCGAGATCGGCGTGCGCGTCGCAAAACGATCCTCGTAGATTTGTCCCGGAAGCAGTTCGCCGTGAAAGATATGACCGCCGATCAAACCGAAGCGATCTTCCAAATCGACCGGGCTGAGCATCTGGCGCGCTTCGATGGCGTTCGGAACGTTCGGCGCGTACTGCCCGATCAAATACACGATGCGATCGGCGACCGCTTCGGATTGCGCGCTGCTCCAGCCGTCCTTTCGATCGTAAGGATAGTACTGCGCGAAGATCGACAAGATGTGCTTTCCCGGCGGCGCGAGCGTGGGATCCGTCGGCGTTTGCAGAAAACACTCCAGCATCGGCGCTTTCGAAATGCCGCCCTCGCGCGCGTCTTCATAGGCCTGCTGCAAATAGTCGATCGACGGCGCCACGTGAATCGTCGCGCGGTGGTGAGGCTGCGCGTTCGTCCCGGGACGGCATCGAAAGTTCGGCAGTTCGCCCAGCGCCAGATTGAGTTTCACCGCTACCCCGGTAGTCTTCCACTCCCGTACCTTGTTCGAAAATCCCGAATCCAGATGGGCCGGCCCGACCAGCTCCAAAAAGGTCGTCCGGGGATGCGCGTTCGAAACGACGACGCCCGCCGAAAACTCGCGCCCGCTTGCGAGGGCGACGCCGTGCGCGGCACCGTCGCGCACGAGTATGCGGCGCACCGCTTCCCCTTCGTAAAATTCGGCGCCGCAGCTGCGCGCGGAGGATGCGAGCGCCTGCGAGATTGCGCCCATGCCGCCGCGCACGTATCCCCAAGCGCCCGGCACGCCGAGCGCACGGCCCGCGTAATGATGCGCGAGCACGTAGGCGGTACCAGGCGTTCTCGGTCCCGCATTGGCTCCGATGATTCCGTCCGTCGCGATTGCGGCTTGCAGCACGGGCGTGCTCACGTGACTTTCGACGAGCTCGCTCACCGGCTGCAGCAGCGCCGTGCGGACCGGCGCCGGTAGACTGTCGAACCGCGGCTCCGCGTCGGAAAACGTTTCGAACAGCGCGTTTCCCAATTCGCGAATCAGCGCATCGAGGCGCGCAAAACCGTCGACGTCGTCTTTATCGAACGCCGCGATCTCGCGCGCGTTCGCCGCGCCGTCCGATCCGAGGAGCAGCGATCGTCCGTCCAGGAGCGCGTTGAACGTCGCCGGATCTTTACGATAGGCGTGGTAGCCGTGCCCTTCCAAGTCGAGTTCTTCGATGAGCCACGGGTCGAGCAGCGTGCACACGTACGCCGCGGTGGATACGGTGTAGCCCGCCCACGGATGTTCGCTGACGGCGGCGCCTCCGAGACACTCCCTGCGCTCGAACACCGCAACCGACAACCCCGCCTTTGCCAAAAGCGCCGCGCACGCCAAACCGTTGTGCCCGGCCCCGACCACGACCGCGTCATAGTTCGGCGTGCGCATGCGTCTTGAGTTTAGAGTTTGATGCGCAAATCGAAGTACAGTTCGAGCGGCAACACCTGATTGTACGAGGCAACGTCGTTGCCGTCGAACGACGGCGCGAACGCCGCCGCGAAGTACGGGTTGAGCGGGACGCCGTTGGCGAACGTATCGTTCGGGCTGCTGCCGTTGTAGAAGTTGCTGATGTAGAACCGGTTGCGGTAGTACGCGCACGCGTTGTGATCCGGCGGGTAGATCTTCGTCCAAGGCTCCGACGAGCCGCCGAAACAGCGCTGATAGAGATTTGCAACCGTGAGGTTGGCGGTGACCCTCGGCGAAATGTCGTAGCGAATCTGCAAGCCGAGATTTGCCTGCCACGGCTGCCGGAACTGCCCGAACGTGTCGAACTTGCCCGTATACGGATTCGGAATGAACAAATATCCGGGCGTCGATCCGCTTGCGCCTATCGCGGCGGCGTGACAGGAAGTGTAATCCGGCGCGAGCGGATTCGGCGCCGACGCAATGTTCGCTCCCAGCGGTCCTTGGTTCTGACTGCACGTACGCGGGTCGAGGCCTTGGAAATTCGCGGGATCGCCGTAAGACGCGCCTTCGTTGATCATCAACGCCGGCGTGATCGAGAACTTGTCGTGCTTGTAGTTCAGCAGCAGCACGAAAACGTTGGGCGAGATGTACGGACCGTCTAAGCCGGTGTCGTACCAGCCGAACTTGTCGAGCTGCGGTTGCGGCGACATGTTGTAGTACGGATTCAGAATGTCGGCGGCAGTCGCCGCGGAGGGAGCGGGGCACGCTTCCGGTGCGCCGCCGTTGTAACATGGCGCACCGCCGCCCGCTTGCGTCAGCAAGTTGAAGGCAAGAATGTCCTGATTGTAGGGGTCGACGGGATTGACCGTCGAGCCGTGATAGTTCGCCCACTTTTCTTTCGAATTCGTGTACGTGTAGGAGAACATCGCAGCCAGGCCGTTCTTGTTGAAATCGCCTTTGGTGAGTTGCAATTCCAGGCCGTACGTCTTTTCGACGCCGGAATTGAAGCCGGTTCCCAGCGCAAGCGTCGGGACGCTGGCGGAGTAAATCTCGTCCCAAGCATACCGGTAATAGGGCGTCGCTTTTAAGCCGATGTCCGTTCCGGGGAACTGGTGCTCGTACGAGAAGTCGTAGTTGTCCGCCACCTGCGGATTCGTCGGATGGAACGGCGTGTTGAAGCCGAATTGCAGAAAGCCGATCAGCAGGGCAGGCAAGTTTTGCTGCGCCGTGTCGTATTCGATCGAATACGTTTGCGGCTGTTGATAGTACCGTCCGGCGGAGAAGCGCAGCACCGTGTTCGGGTCGAGCGTGTACGTGGCGCCGATGCGCGGCGAGAAGTAATTCTGCACGTAGGTCGGGTTGAATTGATCCGTCATCAGGATATGTCCGTTTTTGCCGTCGGGATGAACGGTCTGCACGCCGTCGTCGGGGTTGATCGGACAATTGAACGTCACGTACGGCTGAATATCACGCAAAAACCGCGGCGGCTCCGGAATGAGCGCGAACTGCAGGGTGTTCGGATCGTAGCAGTACTCGTTTTGGGCCGCTTTGAACCAGAAGTCTTTGCCCGGGTCGCCGGCGATGGGGCTCAGATCGTATTGGTCGCGCTCGAAGCGCAAACTCGCGTTGACGTCGAGCTTGTCGCTCGGCCGCCATTCGTCGCTGATGGAAAAGTTCGCGAACTTCGGAACCACGCGATTGACGTCGCCTTGATTGCCCAAGTACGTCATTCTCCAGGATGCGCCAGCCGCGCACGCGGCCGCGGGAATAGGCGCATTCGCGCCGCCGCTGCAGTTCTGATTCTGCTGGGAGCCGTAATCGGCATTGCCCGTGAGGTCGTCGAAAGACCCTTGCGTAATCGGATCGTTGCACGGAGCGACTTGGCCGGCCGTATACGTGTCTATGCCGTTTCCGCCGGTGCCGTCGTATGCCGCAAAACACTGCGCGCCGTTGGTGAGATTGCTCACGGCCACGCCGCCCGAACCGGTGGAATCGTTGAACGGCGCTCCGCCGAAATTCAGATCGTTTTGATTATTGTACCGCAGCGTGTTGGACGTCACGTAGTTCAACGTCGCCGTGAGCTGGTGCGCCCCGTTGATCTGATCGACGAATTGAAGTTGTCCGCCCCGCGCGTGCGATCCGATTTCGTAATCGTAACCGGTGCGATAGCCGCCGAGATTCAAGCCGGGAAAGCCGTCGCCCATCGCGCCGTTCTGCAGCCACGCGGAGTAAAACGTGTACCCGTACGCGCGCAAGTAGGCGTTGCTGCCGATGTTCTTCTGGTATTGCAGTTTGAGGATGCTGGCTTGGTAGCTTTCGCCGTCGCGATACGTGTTCGGCAATGCGCTGAAGGTTCCGGCGGGGCACGCATTGGGAACGGGCACCGAACCGGCGATGATGTTCGTGTTGTAACAGCGGTTCAGCGGGCCTCCGGGGAATGGATACGCGATCACCGGCACGCTCGCGGGCGCGAGGAATCCCGTACCCTCCGGGAAGGTGTAAAAGTCCGGCCACACCGGTTGAATGCCGAGCACGCCGACGTTGCATGCACCGAATGAGGCGTAGTACGGGGCGCAGTTGCCGCCGTTGGCCATGAGGTTCTGCTGGAATAGGCCGGTAACCGGCTGCAGATCGTTCGGCGAATTGTACGCGCTGATCGTCTGCGTCGAGTTCGTGTAGAGCAGTTGGATGTCGTCGCGGCCCGCATCGTGCTTGTGCGGAATGCCGAAATGGAAATTCGCGACGTTTTCGGTTCCGTTGATGCCTGCCGGCAGATCGATGTTCGATCCTAGATAGTCGTAACACCCGGGCGTGTTCCACAGCGCTACGGTCGTCGACTGAAGAATCGGGTTGTCGTAGAAGTCGCTCACGCTGTTGTTGTTGCACGTCGGATAGACCGCCGGCCAGAACGAGAGGTTCGTCGTCTTGTAGCTGGGCCAGAATTGCGGAAACTCCGCGGAAACGCTCGCGCCGTTGTCTTGTCCGAGATAGCGCAGCTGCTGGTTGTATCCCATCAAGCCCGCGTAATAGGAAAACATCCGGTTGGGGCTGGCGCCGCCCGCCTCGAGTTGCACTTCATGGTCGAACGTCGGCGAACCGACGCGCCCCGTAAGGGAGCCGAAGCCCGGATAGGTGCCCGTTTTCACGACTTGGTTGATAAAGCCCGAAAGACCCGTCGCGTTGGAATCGGCCGTACCGCCGCCCGTGTAGATTTGCAGCTCCTGCTGTCCGAGCGTGGACGCCGTGTGCGAGGGATAGTTGTCGAACGAGCGATTGACC
>Ga0209810_1003825_pt1 | contig 15250 bp, 11 predicted proteins | sample Coa_R1_7_FD_187159 | JGI IMG/M metagenome (GOLD analysis project Ga0209810, IMG submission 187159) | Surface soil microbial communities from Centralia Pennsylvania, which are recovering from an underground coalmine fire - Coalmine... | ecosystem: Environmental > Terrestrial > Soil > Unclassified...
AAATTCTTCGAGTGATCGGCTCGGCAGGACCTGTCCACCTCCGGTGACCGACTGAGCAAGGACGGATGTGACGAGGGTTGAGTCTGCGCGATGGCCCATCTCCTCTCTCCGGCACCGCCATCAACGTCTCCCCCGCCCTCGCCGAGGCGGGACGGTCCGGCCCCCGGGCCGTCCCCGTCCACGGCGGGGAGGCGGCCACCTCCGCGGCTGACGCTGTGGGTGGGCCAGAAGGAAGGCAGTGGATGTAGGAGGTGTGCAGGAGAGGGGAAAGCCCCAGCGCCGAGAGTCTGCCGAGGCCCGACCGCCATCTGGTCACGTAGACCGCCAGGCGACCTCACCGGCCTCGGCAGAGCCCCGGCCTGGAAGCTCTCTCCTCGCCGCCATTACCGCCGTCCCTTGCCTGAGAGGGGTGAGCCCGGGGCGGCAACGGTGATGGCCCGCCCGGCACGGGCCTAGGGAACCTCGCTGGCTCAGGCCCCCTCATGGTCACGGTTGCCCTCCCAGGGCGCTGAGACCCTGGGTCCGTCGGCGCCCCGCGAGGGGGAACGGAACCATTGCCCGTGTGCTCGTGCTGGGGGATGATTAGCAGGCTACCGGGCATGAAGGGAGGGGAAGAGACCCAGGGCGTCCCCTCAAGACCGCCGACCTCTGGATCGGGAAGGCGAGCTGCTGGTCCCAGCGGGGCATGTCGGACATCCCCTCTTGGTGGATTCCCCACTCCGGGAGCCGGCAGGTGGTCGGACGTGCGCGGGTGGCGCCCGCCGATCAGGGCGCCGAGTTGGATTGACTGGCGGCGCGACCGGTTGCACGGCTCCGAGCGGCTGGGAGCCAGCCGCTGCCTGCTGAGCTCGAGGACTTGCTCGGACGGTGGGCAGGTCCAGGATTTGGGCTGGGCCGAGCTCTGGAGGTGCGACGGCTGCGGGAGGCGCCACTGGCGCGACGACACGGCGGCGATCACCCTGCCCAGATGGAACCTCACGAGAGATGCTGCCTGGTGGAGACGATCCCCCCAGTGGTAATGGACGAAAGATGACGAGACGACCCTTGAGGAGTGAGCCTGGGATCGAGGCTCCCGGTCTCGCTCCATGGCCGCTGCTCGCGCGCGTCCGGCGTGGTCGCCAAGCTCAGCCACGAGTTGAGGGACGCATCGGCCGACTCCAGCCGCCGCGGTCAGCACGGCGTCGTCGCCCCGGCCCGGGTGCGGAGCGTCTCGGCCAGCAACCGCTGCGCGGCCGCGACACCAGAGCCCAGGTCGAGGGGAACGCCGGAGAGGTGGAGGGCCAGCTCGACGCCGGCCAAGGTGGCGAGGACCTCGAGCTCGTTGAGGGCGCCCAGGTGGCCGATCCTGAAGACGCGCTTGCGCAGCCGGCCCAGCCCGGTGCCGAGAGAGAGGTTGAGCCGGGTCTGGGCGAAGCGGAGCACGTGGTCGGCATCGACCTCTGGAGGGACGACCACGGCGGTCAACGTGTTGGAGCGCTCGGCAGGGCACTGGCAGAGGATCTCAAGCCCCCAGGCCTCCACCGCGCCTCGGACCGCTCCGGCCAGTCGTGCGTGTCGCGCGAACACCGCCTCCAGCCCCTCCTCAAGGAGCATGCGCAGCGCCTCACGCAGCCCGAGCAGATGAAGGGTGGCCGGCGTGTAGGGGAAATACCCTGTCTCCATCTGCTCCAGGAGCGGGCCCCAGTCCAGGAAGTAGCGCGGCGTGGTGACGTGCCGGCTGCGCTCCAGGGCCCTCGGGCCTAGGCACAGGATGCCCATGCCGGGTGGGAGCATCAGCCCTTTCTGCGCACCCGTGAGGGCGACGTCCACGCCCCACTCGTCGAACCGGAAGTCCATGCTGGCGACCCCACTCACGCTGTCCACGAGGAGGAGGGCGGGGTGGCCAGCGGCGTCCATGGCGGCCCGGATGGCGCCCACGTCAGAGGTGGCACCGGTCGAGGTCTCGTTGTGCACGACCAAGACCGCGCGGTACCGGTGGGCACGGTCAACGGAGAGGTGAGCCTCGACCAGCTCTGGCGGAACCCCCCTTGTCCAGGGGAGCTCCACCTCGTCCACGGCCATGCCAAGTCGCCGTCCGCACTCGGCATAGAGATGGCTGAAATGGCCGATGCTGAAGGCCAGCACCCTGTCCCCGGGCTCCAGCGTGTTCACGATTGAGGCCTCCCAGGCTGCCGTGCCCGACCCCGGGTAGAGGGCGATCCGGCCGGAGGTGGTCTTGAAGACCTGTCTCAGGCCTCTGACCAGCTCGCTCGTCAGCTCCGGCATCTCCCATCCCCGGTGGTCTGGGACCGACCGATCCATGGCCAGGCGGACGCGCTCGGGAACGTTCGTCGGCCCAGGGATCTGCAGGAAGTGGCGTCCTGAGGTCATCGTCTCATCCATCCTTGATTGCCTCTCCACCTCAGCTCAGGCTCCCTCCGACCCCCCGTCAACGGCCCAGACCCACCGCCTCATGGTCTCCCTTCCGCTGTCGGAAACCGCAATAGAGGGCGAGGTCGTAGCTGAGCTTCAACCCCCCGCCAAGCAGGAAGGGCAGGCCTAGGGCGGCAGCGTGGATGGCGACCCCGGTGACGGCCGGTCCGAAGCTCTGGGCCACACCCCGGACCGCTCCGGTTAGGGCGAGCGCCCCACCGCGCTCGCTGGGCCGCACGATCGAGACGACGTAAGCCTGGCGGGCTGGCTGGTCCATCTGGACCACGGTGGCCCGAAGGAAGAGGAGCGCGAGAGCCCAGCCCAGCCCAGGCGCGAAAGGGACCAGCATGACGAGCACGTTGCTGGGCAGGTGGGTGAAGACCATGGTGTTGACCAGGCCGATCCGGTCAGCAAGCCGTCCCGACATCTCGAGAGAGAGGGCACCGAGAAGTGACATCACGGCGAAGCTAGGACCCAGCACGGCCGGCGTCGCCCCGAACCGGATGTGGAGCCAATACGCCAACACCGAGTTGACGACCAGCCCGTTGCCCAGCGAGTCCAAGGAGAAAAGGGCCGACAGGCCCATGACAGGTCGGAAGCTGCCGAAGATCGGCCCTTGGGCCTCGTGCTCGACCTCATCCGAGAGGAGCAGCGGGGTCAGGGCGGTGATCAGACCCAAGAGGGCGAAGAGGATGAAGAACCCTTGGACCCGAAGCGGTGTCGTCCCAAGCCCGGCCGCGAACCCGCCCGCCGCCCCGGCCAGGGCGCCGGCCAGAGAGTAGCGAGCGAAGGCCCGGTTCCGTGTCGTGGGCGGCACCGCGCGGGTGAGGATGGCCTGCTCGATGGCAAGGAACGGCCCCAGGTCAACGCTGGCGGCACCCATCATGCCGGTGAGGCCGGACAGGACCAGGAGCCAAAACGGGCCGGCGAGGGCGAGGTCAAGTCCGCAAAGCGACATGAGGGCACCGATGGCGGCGAGGGTGGCGCGGCGGCTCAGGCGGCTGGCCACCATCACCGTCAGCAGCCCGGTCAGCGAGGCCGCGGCGAGTCCCACGGCGAGCACCACCCCGATCTCGGTGGAGGACAGGCCCCGCCCCTGCAAGTCGATGGCGAGCAGCACCGTGGCGAATCCGAATCCGAACGCCCTGAGGACCCGACCGATCAACAAGATGCGCAGGTTCCGGGAGGGATGCCCGGGCCTCACCTCCATCCGCTCCTACTCGTCCGATCCATCCGGGAGTGCCGACGGCGGTTCGGCGACGAGGCGGACCGCAGGGGAAGGGGCTGGACCGGTGACCAGCTTGCGGTCACCGGCATCGCTGCAGGCTCCTGGACCATCCGGAGGCGGCGCTGGGGCCCATGGCCGAGGCTCTGGGCTGGAGGCCGAGCGCCCATGCCCTCCACCTCGACCTCAGCCGCGTCGTCACGACCGGAGCTGTAAGCCCGTTCGCGGTTGACCGCTGCGGCCGGCGACCTGGAGTCCAGGAAGCGTGAGGTGCGAGTCCGACCAAGATCCAATTCAGCCGTCGAGCCCCCTCTCTCCATGGCGGTAGGCCCAGACGTACGCGAGACAAACGACGACCAGGATGGCGATCATGATCAGTGAGACCGCCGAGGCTTGACCCAGCTGGTTTTGGTCGTTGATCAGGCTGCGGATCATGACCGGCAGCGTGAAGACGGTGTTCAACGGACCTCCTCGAGCCAAGAGGTAGGGCATGTCGAACTCGTTGAAGCTCAGGATGGTCCTGACCATGATCGCGATCAGGACGACCGGGAAGACCCAGGGCCAGGTCACGTGACGGAAGGTCTGCCAGGCGTTGGCACCATCGCAGCGAGCCGCCTCCAGGATCTCCACAGGGATCGTCTGGAGACGAGCCAGGAACAAGATGATGATCAACGGCATGTACTTCCACACCGATATCAGCACCACCGTGTTCATGGCCATGTTGGGGTCGCTAAGGAAGAGAAGCGGACGCTGGATCAGATGGAGGTGCACCAGCACGTAGTCAAGCGGACCGGTGGCCGGATCGAGGATGTATGTCCAGATAAGGGCCGCAACCACCGCGGGGACGATGAACGGGAAGAGAATGGTGCCTCGCGCGATGTTCCGTCCTGGCAGCCGTAAGTTCAGGAGAAGGGCAATGGCGAGGCCGAGCGAGACCTGGAGGACGATCTGCCCAAGGGTATAGTAGATGGTCAGGACCAAGGCATGGGTGAACTGACCCTGGGCGAAGATCGCTCGAAAGTTGGCCAGCCCCACCCACTGCAGAGGGGAACTCAGGGTGGCCTGTGTCTCGAAAGCCCCGGTGGCGATCTGCCAAAAGGGATAGAGGACGTAGACGAGCATCAAGATCAAGGCCGGCGCCACCATCAGGAAGGAGAGCAGAAAGTCGGGGAGCCGACGGCCCATCCGTGGCACCGGCACACCCCTGGAGGTGAACCGCCATCGGGCCTCCTCCTGCGGTACCCCGACCACGAGTTTGGCCATTAGCACAGCCTCCTTAGTTTTGGGATGGTCGATCGGTAGCAGTCCAGCCGTATCGTCTGCCGGCGACGCCGCCTCCCGCACCCTGGCCACTGGAGCGGGGAGAACCCGACCCCCTCCTTGCCCCAGTCGGGACGGGCCGCCTTGCGGTCGATCGCCGTCCTGCCCACCTGGCTCGGCCCTCGTCGTCTCGTCCAAGGTGAGGCGGTGGCGCGGTGCGTCCGGCCGCCACTTCACGCTCTCGCCGTTGCGATCGGCCCTCCACCGCTAGCGCGCCCCGGCCCCGCCCACAGATCCATCCCCGGCTCTCGTTGTCAGGCATCCGCGACCGGGTCCACTCGGGCACGGAGGACGATCCCAGACCATCTCACGTTCCCTGTTCATGGCCTGGCCCACAGCCGCTCATCCCTTGACGGCTCCCGCGCTGAGCCCGGACACCAGCCGCCCTTGAATGATCATGAAGATGATCATCACCGGCACTGTCATCAGAGCGCAGGCAGCCATGAGGACCCCCCACGAGTAGAGATTGGTGTCTGAGATCATGGCCGTGAAGAGCCCGACGCTCAACGTCTCATGTCCGGTGGTGTAAAGTAGTACAGAGGCAAAGAGATACTCGTTCCAGGCCACCGTGAAGGTCCAGATGCCGGTTGCGATCAGACCCGGCAATGCCTGTGGCAGCACCACTAAGTAGAAGGCCTCCAAGCGGCTAGCGCCATCGACCAGGGCCGCGTCCTCGAGCTCTGGAGGCATACCAGAGAAGTAGGATCGGAGCTGCCAGACCCCAAAGGGAACGAAGAAGGCCACATAGATCGCGATCAGTGCCGGCAGCGAATCCAGAGCGTGCAGGCGATAGGCCACCCCGAAGACGGGGACGATAATGAGGATGCCAGGCAACATGTAGGCGACAAGTCCAACAAAGCTTGTCAACTCCGCGGCGATGGAGCGGAAACGAGTGATCGAGTAGGCCGCGGTAGACGACAACAGGATGGTGATGGCAGCGGTCATGACGGAGACGAGCAAGCTGTTCCTAAAGAAGGTTGTGAAAGGGAAGACAGTTAGGAGCTTGTAGTAATTCTCTCCCGTGATCTGATGAGGGAAAAGTGTCGGTGGATATCTGTTCGTCTCTTGGTAGGTCTCAAGTGATGAGATCACCGCCCAGACGAGCGGGGTGATCATCACGAGCACCAGGATCCATAAGACGACGCTTCCGAGCACTGTACCGAGGGAGGCCGAGCGCAGCCCGGAGAGGATCGCCTGTGTCCTCCGCGTTGAGTGCACCGGTTGGACGACGCTTACCATCCCGTCTGCCATCCCCAGCTGCCTCCCTCCTGGGACCGCGTACCTGGCCCTCGAATGTGACAACAGGTAAATGTAACCATTGTTATTACGCATCATGAACGACCCCAAGCGGCTTGTCAACCGCCGGCCCGGGGTGGAGCCGACCTCGGCTTGGGGGATGAGGAGCGAGGGTGATGGGGGACCCAACCCGTGGTGGCCAGCCGGGCCAGCCATCCCCGGCTGCCCGGTGATGCGTCGGTCAACCCCTCCTGTCGCACCTGCCGGAGCGGGTTCCAGTCCGGCTGGCAAAGGCGGCGACGCGGGGCTGGGAGCTGCCGGGTAAGACCTTCCAATGGAGCCCGAGGTGCGGACGTCGACGTCCCTTTCCTCACCTTGGAGAGGGTAGGCTCACCTCGTCCACCCCAACTCGGGACGAGTACCCGGAACTCCCGCGTCCGCCACGACCGTACGGGGAGAGGAGGCAGAGGCCTCGGTCCCAGGGGTCAGACCTCCGAGGCCAGCTCTACGTCGAGGCGACGGCCCTCCTCGCCGACCTCGAACAGGTGGCAGCGGCGGGTGTCGATGCCGAGCGTCACCGGCTCCCCAGGGCGGATGCGAACGTCACTTCCGAACTTGGCGCAGAGGGTCCATGAGCCCACGCGGGTGTGGACGAGCAGATCAGAGCCCAGGTTCTCGGTGATCTCGATCTCTCCCCGCACGACCGGCAGGTGCAGTCGCCGAGCGGCAGCCTCGTCCCGCACGTGCTCAGGTCGGATGCCGAGTATCACTTTCCCCGGAGCCGGTACTCTCCCTCTTGCGAAGCAGCCCTGGGGGAGGGCGATCTCCACTCCCTCCGCCACCAGCCGGATCGGCTCATCTCCCCGTACCTCGACCGGCAGCATGTTCATGGTCGGACTGCCGATGAAGCTGGCCACAAATCGGTTCGCCGGTCGACGGTAGACGTCCTCTGGCGAGGCCACCTGCTGGACCAGGCCGTCCTTCAGGATCGCCATCCGGTCGCCCAGGGTCATCGCCTCGACCTGGTCGTGGGTGACGTAGACCACGGTGCTCTGGATCTCTCGATGGAGCCGCATCAGCGAGACCCGGGTTTGGGCACGCAGCTGGGCATCCAGGTTGGAGAGTGGCTCGTCCATCAGAAAGACCTCGGGGCGACGCACGATCGCCCGGCCTACTGCCACCCGCTGGCGCTGGCCGCCCGAGAGCTGTCGGGGCTTGCGACGGAGCAGGCCGGCGATGCCGAGCCCCCGAGCCACGCCCTCCACCCGCTCGGCCACGGCCGCCCGCCGCTGCCCCGCCAGTCTGAGGCTGAAGGACAGGTTGTCAAAGACGCTCATGTGCGGATAGAGCGCATAGGACTGGAAAACCATGGCGACGTTGCGCTCCCGGGGGGCGAGGTGGTTAACCCGGCGCCCCCCGATCAACACGTCGCCTGCTGTAGGGGTCTCCAGACCGGCGATGAGCCGGAGGGCGGTGCTCTTGCCCGACCCCGAGGGGCCAACCAGCACCATGAACTCCCGTTCTTCAATGCTGATGTTGAGGTCGCGGAGAACCTCGGTGGAACCGAAGGACTTGCAAATCCCTCTCAGCTCGACGGTTGCCATGCCTGCACCTCCGCCGCGGCTTCATGTAGGACCGCCACGGTCCCCGTGGATCAGGTCGGTAGCCCTATGGCCCGTCGCCCGCCTTCCACGCCGGCGCGGGTGGCCTGGCTCGCGGCCAGGGAAGGCCGACGGAAGCAGCACCTTGGAGCCGTTCCCTCTCGGCCAAGCCTCTTCTTCATGGGCGAAACGTTGGCCGCCTCCGAGGGCCTCGGTTGCCCCTCGGTTGGGTGGAACATCCACACCCGTCCACATGCCTGGTCAGGCGTGGAGACGGCGAGCGATGGCAGCGGCGGCTTCTCGAGTGGAGAGGGTGCCGCCCAGATCCCGCGTTCGTTCGCCGGCCTTGATCGCGGCCACGATGGCCGCCTCCAACGCCCGCGCCTCCTCGTGGTAACCGAAATGTTCGAGGATCATCCCCCCGGTCCTGATCGCGGCGATCGGGTTGGCGATCCCCTGGCCGGCGATGTCCGGGGCCGAGCCGTGGACGGGCTCGAAGACAGCCCGCTGGCCATCTGGGTTGAAGTTCCCCGATGGCGACATGCCAATGCCACCGGCGAGCTCGCCAGCAAGGTCGCTCAGGATGTCTCCGAAGCAGTTCTCGGCCACGATCACGTCGAACTGGGTCGGGTCGCGGACCAGGTGCGCAGCCGCTGCGTCGATCATCAGGTGGCGAGCCCTCAGGTGGGGATGACGGAGGGCGACGGTCTTGAAACGCTCGTGCCACAAGGCCCCGGAGGCGGGCATGGCATTCCACTTGTCCACCATGCAGACCTCGCGTCGAGCGATGCGGAAGGCATACTCGATGATCCTGGTAACTCCGTGGTAGGTGTTAACGTGCTCCACCACCGCGACTTCCTGGTCCGTCCTCTGGCGGAAGCGCCCGCCCAAGTGTGAGTACAGGCCCTCGGTGTTCTCTCGGAGGACCACCAGATCGAGGGGGCGGCGATCCTTGCGGCGCAATGGGCTTAGGCTGTCGTCCAGCAGCTTCGCTGGGCGGACGTTGGCGTAGAGATCGAAGGTGACCCGAAGATGGCGGAGCACCTGGGCCTGATAGTCGGGCTCTTGAACCCGGGGGTCGCCAAAGGCTCCCAGGTAGACGGCGTCTGCAGCTTCGATCGCGGCGAAAGCCTCCTCCGACATGGCCCGGCCGACGCCGAGGTAGCGTTCGACGTTGACGTCGAACTCCTCGAACTCAAGCGGCAGTCCCAGGGAGCGGAGCAGCGCCACTCCTGCGGGGACCACCTCTTTGCCGATGCCGTCCCCGGGCAGCACCACGATCTTCTTGGTCATCTCCAACCCCCTCAGGGCATCACCGACGCCCGGGAGGGCGACTCCTCCTCGGCCTCCTCCACGGCCCTCATCCTGGGAGGGTGAGACCGGGCTTGGGACCGCGCGGCCACGTTCAGTCCGATCCCGATCGCAAGCAGGACGCCGACCACCAGCAGGATTGCAGCCGTCCCTCCCTGGCCGGCGACCTTCTGGAGGAAGACCGTCACCCCGAGCAAGGCCACGACCGCGAACACCGCCACCCAGCTGTCGGTGACGAAGACCCCCCAGACCTCGCGCACGGCGGCGGCGACCACGCGCAGGACCGCGATCTCCGAGATGGGTAGGCGCAGCGGCCGGCGCAGGGCCTGCACGAAGGCCAGGGAAGCGAGCAGGTAGACGGCGATGATGAGCAGGATGGACAGGTCGCTGTGCCACCAGGTCACTCCCATCCCCTCGCCAGCGAAGAAGGTCCCGAACGAGGTGAGCATGATCCCGACGATGTACTTCGTGGTGTTCTCCGGGATCCTCGTCAAGGGCTGGCGAAGGGCTACGCCGGCGGCGGTCACGACGACGAGCGACGTCAGGGCTCCGGCGAGGGCGGAGCGCACGTCGAACCCGCCCAGCGCGACCACGATGAACGCCACCTCCAGGCCCTCGAGAAAGACCCCGTTGAAGGAGGTGAACGCGCCCGTCCAGTCCAACCCTGACAGCGGACGCCCGTCCTGCCCAAGGCGCTCTCGCGTTGCCGCAAAGACCTGCGCCTCGTCACGTTCCGACTTGAGCCCGGCGGAGCGGAGGATGGCTTTGTAAAGCCAACCCAGACCAAGGAGCAGGAGGACGATTCCCACCACGCTTCGGGCGTCAGCGATGGAGACATAGTGGGTAACAGTCAGGCCTAGGGCGGCGACCAGGATCGCCAGCGCGGCCAGGGCGGTCATCGCCCCCACCAACGAGCTCCGCCAGTTCCTAACGATGCCGACCGCCAACACGATGGTCAGGGCTTCCACCCACTCGACACCGGCAGCGAGGAACGTTGCCAGAACGACGAGGACGCTCATGCTTCCCTCCCTCCCTTCTGGGACGGCAGTCGGTTCGGAACAGCGGCCCAGGCGGTGGGACCAAACGTCACCTTAGACATGCGCGGTCGCTCCTCGGAGCGACTCCAGCCGGGCCTTGAAGCCGGAGGCGATCATGCCGCTATCGCTTCCGCAGATCAGCGCTCGATAGCCGCTCTCGCAGAGCTCGGCATAAGAGAGCGAGCACGAGTGGTGCTCGACCGTCATCCCCACCGCGACGCCGGCTGCCAGGCAGGCGTCCCGGATGCGGGCGACCGCGGCCACCACATCGGGGTGATTGCGGGTGCCGATGAGGCCCATCGAGGCGGAGAGGTCCCCGGGCCCGATCTGGCAGAAGTCGACACCAGGCGTGGACACGATCTCATCGATTTGTTCCACCGCCTGGATGTCTTCGAGATACAGGCCGCAGACGACCAAGCGGTTCAGCTCGCGGGCCATGTCGGTTGCCGAGCCGAGGCCGTGCAGGCCATACTCTTGGCCCCGTCCGGCGTTGGTGTAACCGCGCTCGCCCTCAGGGGGATAGCGCACCGCCGCCACGACCCGTCGTGCATCCTCGGGGCTGGCGCAGTGCGGCGCGAGGATCCCCTCTGCCCCGCAGTCGAGCACCCGCAGGATCAGCTTCGGATCAGCCGCGGAAACCCTGACCAGGTTACCCAGCCCGTAGGCTCGAGCGGCCCGCAGGTGGTTCTTGAGGCCCTCCATGTCCAGGCCGTTGTGCTCCATGTCGATGAACGTGTAGTCCAGACCAGCGGCCCCCATGATCTCCACGACCGCGGGGTCACTGAGATTGGTCCACGCCCCCAGCGCCGGTCTCGACGCCGACAGCAACTCGCGCATGCGGTTCCGCAGCACTGTCCATCCTCCAGGAAGGTGGCCGGTACGTCTCGGGTAGACAGCCACGATCGACTTCAGGTCGTGTGACCCCACAGCCTGCTGTGCCGATCATGAATAGAAACAGATGTGTATTGAAACACTTGCTACATTCTACCATGAATCCCTGGAGAGTGGAACCCGAGGTGGGAACCAGAAGCCCAGCCGCCTGACGATGGTCCGGAGGCTGGCCTGCTGGATCCCTCGGCCAGGACGACCCCGGGCCAGGAAGATCCTGATCGGGCGCGGCCGAGTCGGGGTCACGCCCAGTCAAGTGGGTGTACGAACGACCACCGTGTCACCCGGTGACAACTGACTGGCGTGGGGAGCCCCGGCGCCACCTCCTGGTCGGGGACCACGGCCAGGACGACCCGGAGCGATCCCACTCCAGGGAGCCGCCACCATTCCCGCCTCATGCCCCTCGGCCGGCACCGACCCGGCGGGTGATCGTCCCGCGGCTGGGGAGGATGCCGACCACGTTGGTGCGTCAGCACCCCTCGGGGTCCCCATCGGGACGGGTCCCGATGGGGTGCTCCTCGTGGGGGTGGTTGGACCAGATCTGCGGCCAGCGCTGGTGGGGAAGGTGGCGAAGGCGAGCCGGTCGGCTCCTCCCTCGTCGAGGGGCCGGGCCGCCTCTCAGAAGCGCGCCTCGAGCTGCCCCAGAGGCGCTGGTGCGGGATCCGCGCCGTCTCCGCGCTGGCCTGATCGAAGCTCGAGCGGAGCAGGGGCACCCGGATGAGGAGGTGGCACAGGAAGTGCACCCGGCAGCGCTGCCAGCTGGCCTGGGGCAGGACCGCCGCGATCGCCCGCTTGAGCCCCAGGTGGTCATCGCTGACGACCAGCCTGACTCCGCTCAGGCCCCGGTGCCCTCGATCAGCGAAATTGACCAGACCTGATCAACGAAATTGACCACCCTGGGGGGCGTCCGGAGGGCCGGCAGTAGGTCCGAAGGGGCCGGGACCCCGCATCCTGACGGTGTTACAGCGGCTGTCACAGACGAGGGGTCCCAGCTCATGCTCACACAGGAGGAAGATATGGAGATCACGGCACTCCGGAAGCGGGGGGTGGACTTTGTCGGCCATCGCCCGGCACCTGGGGATCAGCCGTAACACGGTCAAGGCGTACGCCCGCGGCGAACGCAGCCCCGGCCGGCGACGGGCGGCGCCCGACCCCATCCAGCCCTACGTCGAGTGCATCGGCATCCGGCTCCGCGACGCCCCGCCTCCGGACGGACACGCGGGGTGTTCGCCGAGGGGGAGGAGCAGGGCCAGCTGGTCGAGGCGTCGACGGCGTCCTGCGTCGCCTCGGAGGCACCGCCTGGCGCTGGCGCTTCGACCGCATGGCCACGGTCGTGAACAACCGCAGCGGCGAGGTCCTGGACAGCTTCGCCGCGGTCGCCAAGTTCTTTGGGGTGACGCTGGCGATCTGCCCCAGCCGGCGCGCCAAGCGGAAGGGGGTCGTTGAGAAAGCCCAGCACTTCAGCGCCCAGCGCTGGTGGCGGACGGCGGAAGGCGAGAGCCTGTACCAGGCCCAGGTCGCCTACGACCGCTTCTGCGCCAGCATCAGCGACGACCGCCCTCGGGCCGGGCGGACGGTCCGGGAGCTGGCCGAGGAGGAGGGTCTGCTGGCCCTGCCGCCCGAACCCTACCCGGCGCTGATCGCGATCGAGCGCACAATCGGCCCGACCAGCCTGGTCTCCTACCGGGCCAACCGCTACTCCGTGCTGCCGGGCCTGGAGGGCAGCACGGTGGCGATCCATCATCGAGTCGGTGGACGCTCTCTGGAGATTATCTCGCGGCGTGGGCTGCGGCTGCCCGAGCACCAGGTCGCCCTGGAGCACGCCGTGCTGGCCGCGTTTCACCACCGCACAGACCTGCCGTCGGAAGGTCAACCGACCGCCCAGCCTGGAGGCCAAGGCGGCGGTCGCCAAGCTCCGCGACCTCGGCGAACGCGCGGTCGACCTCGACCACTACGCCCGCCTGGCGGAGGTGGCGCGGTGAACCAGGCCAGCACGTACCAGAGGCTCCGCGGCCATCTCACCTACCTCAACCTCGCGGCTGCCGCTGAGGCCCTGCCGACCGAGCTGGAGCGTGCCACCCAGGACAAGCTCAGCCACACCGCCTTCCTGGAGCACCTGCTCCAGATCGAGGTCGCCAGCACTCAGGAGCGTCGCCTAGCGAGCCGGCTCCGCTTCGCCTGCCTCCCCGCCTCCTGGCGCCTGGAGGAGTTCGACTTCGACGCCCAGCCGACGCTAGACCGCCAGCTGGTCCAGGAGCTGGCCGGCCTCCGCTTCATCGAGGAGAAGGCCAACTGTCTGCTGATCGGGCCGCCCGGCGTCGGCAAGACCATGCTCGCCGTCTGCCTCGGCCGCCTGGCCGTGGAGGCCAGCTACCGCGTCTACTTCACCGCCGCCGCCGAGTTCGCCGCCCGCTACCACAAGGCGGCCCTCGAGGGTCGCTGGGCCACCACCATGCGCTTCTACGCCGGCCCCGCCTTGCTCCTGATCGACGAGCTGGGCTACCTGCCACTGCCCGGCGAGGGCGCGGCCGCCCTCTTCCAAGTGATCTCGCGGCGGTACCTCAAGGGCAGTATCTGCCTCACCTCCAGCCGCGGCATCAGTGGCTGGGGCCAGCTCTTCGACGACCCCATGATCGCCGCCGCCATGCTCGACAGACTGCTCCATCGCAGCACCGTCCTGCAGATCGACGGCGACAGCTACCGCATGGGGCCCATCGCGCTCGCGTGGACGCTCTCCGCAAGGTAGCCGTCCCGTGAGCCCCACTACGCCGTCCACCTCCTCGTCGCTGTCCGTGCTCTATGAGTGCGGCGGCTGCGGCGAGCGTCTCCTCAACGAGCGCCGATGCGAGGGCTGCAACCATTGGGCTCGCCGTCTCGGCCCGGCTATCGTGTGTCCGCACTGCGACGAGCCCATCCTGCTCGCCGACGTTCTCCAGGGGGGTTGCCGGCCGCCCCTGACTGGCCCTCAGCCGCGTTAACATCCCGCTTGGCCCCCGGTCGCTCACCTGAGTCAATTTCGAATATCTCTATCACCGGGCCACCAGCCCGCGCAGGAAGGTGGTCCCATCCTCGGCTGAAAAGGACCCTATCGAAACTCGTTTCGATGGGGGGCCCCACGTCCAGGCCCAGGACCTCGCGGCGCCCACCTGCCCCCGGTGGCGATGGCGGTGACCACCCACCCGGTCTCCCTCCCGGCCGCACGGCGTCAGGGCGTCGATCCACACGTCGGGATAGGGGCCGGCGTCCAGGGGCTGGGAGCGAAAGGCCTCCACAGCTGGTCCAGCTCCCTGGCCATCTCCGAGACCAGAGAGGGGCTGATCCCCTCGCTGCCCAGGCTCGGCACCAGCCGCTCCACCCGGCGCGTACTCACCCCGGCCATGTCGGCCTGGGCGACCACCGGCACCATCGCCCGCTGACCGGCGGGGCTCCAGGAGCGCGGGAAGTACGAGCCCCGGCGCAGACATGGGATGGCCAGCTCCACCCGCCCTGGGGTCCCACTCCCGGAGCCGGTCGCGGTTGCGGCCCCTCCCTCGCTTTGGGCTGCGCTCGCCGTCGCCGGCCCCGCAGCGGGCGCTGACCTCGGCCTCCATCAGCAGCCCGACCATGCCCTGCCGCAGGCCACGGAGCCGGTCGGGGTGAGCCTCGAGGTGTTCACGGACCCGGTGCCGGGGGTCCATGCCGGGCGTGGCCATCGCCCCTCCTTCGGCTTGGGTTGGACCTCGAAGGATGACCCGGTGGCCATCGTCGTCTCGGCGGGCTGGTCCACCCTCTCCTCGTCCACCACGTCCGTGGACGCCAACGGAAACGGAAACCCGAGGGACCTGACCCCGGAGCTGACCTACCACTGCCACCGCGCCAGCGCCCGACCCTACCGCTAACCTCGCGGCACCAGCCGGGGTGCTCGGGATGTGTTGCGGGGCAGGATCGTCGATGAGCGAGGCGCGCTATCTCCGCACCCCAGGCGGCTGGCACCGCGATGCCCGCCTGTACCGATTCTCCGAACCGGTCGCCTACGCCGGTCCTTACGGTCCGGGGCAAGCGGACCACGTGATCGTGTCAGTGGGAACCGTGCCTGCCTGTGGGGAGGACGTCCCATGCATGAGGGAGTGGGTCACCGCTGACGGCGATCGTCCTGGGCCTGTTCGGTCCGGCGCGGTTGCAGGTGGCCCCGGGGACCCGGCTCTGGGTCCGGGTCGGGACCACGGAGGTGACGCGGAGGG
>Ga0209810_1003826_pt1 | contig 15250 bp, 18 predicted proteins | sample Coa_R1_7_FD_187159 | JGI IMG/M metagenome (GOLD analysis project Ga0209810, IMG submission 187159) | Surface soil microbial communities from Centralia Pennsylvania, which are recovering from an underground coalmine fire - Coalmine... | ecosystem: Environmental > Terrestrial > Soil > Unclassified...
CCCTCATGCCTTATCAAAGATGGTTGCAATTCGCGTCTTCGGCGGTACGGCGGAGGGGTCCAGCCGCACTGCAAGGGCGTCTGGTCGGCACCAAGGCTAACCTTATGACGGTAGCCCACAAAAGAAAGCAGCGTCAAGTCATTTAGGGGCGATGTGTTTTCACGGCGAAGCCGCGCTGGGGGTTCCGAACCGATTTATCGCGGCGTTTCTCCTACGCATATTCAAGCCCTTAAGCGGCGGGCGCGTATCGCAGGACTTGGAGATGGCCCTCCTTGCTCGATCCAAGGAAAAGGAAACTGCCGGTGGAATCAGCACAAGCCGGAACCGCAAACCCCGGGCTGCTCGGTACGCGGTAGACGCCTGCCACTTGGCCGTTGTCGGAGTTGAGTACGGTGATGACGCCGCGTTGGTGGAGATCTTCGCCTGCTGCTCCCGTGGGGATATGTTCGTATTCGATAAAGAGGTAGCCCGCGCCGGCCGCGGCCATTTGGATCGGTACCAGTCCCTCTTCCGGGGGCTTAAGCCCGTACTCACGCGCAACATAGCCGGCCGGAGATACGACGTACAAATGCGGGCGGACATGTCCCTGAAGGACGTAGACGTTACCGTCCTGGGAGCTGAACTCGAGTGCGTTGCCCACGAGCGAAACCGCACTCGTGTCAAGTTTCGCCATTGCTTCCGGTAGCGTTGGCGGCCTTTGAGACTCCTCGCGAGTAGCGCTGCCCGGCTTGCCTGATTCACTGGGCGGGGCAGGTTTTGCAGCTTTGAAGAGCCCGATAGGGCTTTCGAACTCGCCGTCACGTCCGAAGATCGCCGAAAACGATCCAAGCTGCGCCTGCTTCTCCTCGGGAACGACAGTCCCGGAAAGGAGGAAGCTGCCGTCGCCAAACACGCCAATCCTTATCGGCTGAGTATGTTTTCCCGGCTGCTCTCCTATTCTCACGCGAGAGCCCTCTGTTCCGTCGTCGTTGTATTTGACAATGTACCACGCACGCTCGATCTTCTTATCGAGGGCTTGACGGGTCGCGCCGATGAGTGCATACAGTGTGTCGTCCGGCCTCACATCAAAGTCCTCCCGTGACACCTCCTGGTAGTTCCCTATCGCAGGAATTGGGAACTCGGTGACGGTTCTCGAAAATGGGGAAACCTTTGAAACAGGCCGCCTGAAAATTCCCCTCGGCTGACCGGCCTGGATGAGAAGACCTGACGTCCCCTGACTGTAAACAGCGTAAATGTCGCCATCGGGGCTGCACTTGATCTCACCAGCGATCTCATTGGGCCCTGGAGCAGAAAAATCGATTGTCTCTGTCTGCCGTAAATCAATGACTTGTGCCTGCGCCGCGCTATATTGAGGGCCCATACTGCTTCCTGGCTCCTCCTGTGCAGCGCCCGGCTGAAATAAAAGGAACAAGCTCGACAGCAACACCGCAAGTCCGAATCCGGCGATAATTGCACTAAACCGGCGCATGCAGCCGCCCCCTTTCCGTTAGGAGCGACCCAATGTTCGTTCCTCAATCCCTTCCAGCCTTTTCGCTCCGTGCCAGTTAACTTTTTACCGGCACACTCAACAGGATGTATCGGCCGTCGCAACCGCGCACCCATAGTTTCTCCGTGCGCAAGAAACCAAGTTGCACATTGGTGGGCCCGGCAGTTGGAGCCGCGGCGCATCTGCCGCTGGGGGATGTCAACGTGTTATACAAGTCCGTGCAGCAACGGACGGACATTGTTTGATAGTTGGTTCCCGTGCCAAAATTGTCTGCACACTCAACGACGTATATGGTCCCACTGCAACCTGTTGTGTGACAATTTTTCTGCACCAGTTGGGTGTTCACACAACATGTGTCCGCGCAGGAGGGAGCAACGGATGGGCCCGCTGCTGCGAGAGCCGTAACAATGATCAGGGATGCAAGAGACCACCAATATCTCGTTGCCTCCATGTCAGCCTCCCGGCGTGTAGAGTTGCCCGTTTTGAACGTTTTTATTTAGGCTATCGCTGACAATGAGGTTTTTCAAGCGCATCGGCCGCTTGCATTCCGAGGAACCCACGTTTCGAGCTGCCTTCCAATTGCCGGGTGCCGGCAGAATGCTTTATATGCCGAGACCATGCTCCTGGCCGGCCAGATGCAGCAAAAAGTGCTTGACCTTAGAGTTAACTCGAGGGTTTATTCTTATTCTATCGGAGCGGGGCAGAAACCAATGGGCCTGCAGGAAACGTTTATTGGCGAGGCTTCACGGCAGACGGGTCTGAGCACTCACACGATCCGCTTCTATGAAGCCGAGGGCTTACTGCCCAAACCGGCCCGGACGCAATCGGGTTACCGGGTCTTCTCAACTCAGGCTATCGGCCGGCTACAATTTATTCGCAAAGCCCAGGAACTTGGGTTCTCGCTCGACGAAATCCGGGAATTGCTTGTCCTCAACGATCACGGCAAGGACGCATGTTCACACGTTAAATCGCTCGTGGAGGAAAAGCTGGCGGGCGTCCGCGCCAGGATCCGGGCACTCGAGGCCATGGAGACAGAATTGAAGCGCATCCGCGCGGAATGCGGCCGCGCCCAGCGGCGCCACCAAGGAAATGGTGCAAAGCGCTGTCCGGTACTGGCAAAGCTGGGCAGAAAAGATCAGCTATGACTTGCGGGCCTGCTACTCATCCTGACGTTGAAGAACGGCTTCGGTGCACAAAGATGCTGGCAGGGCGAAATTCATTTCTGCGCCAACGCAGAGTGCAGCAGCATTGAAAGGACACAATGGCTGACAAAGTGGTTGTCTTTACCCAGCCCGGCTGAATGTTTTGCAACCGCACGAAAGAGTTTCTTTCGCAGCATGGCATAACTTTTGAGGAGCGGGACGTAACCAGGGATGAAAAGGCCCTCGAAGAACTTCAGAGACGGAGCCTGATGACTACGCCGGTGACTCTGGTTGACGATCAGGTCGTCGTCGGATTTGACACAGCCAGGCTTGCCCGGCTGCTGGGTATCGATTAGGCGGTTGGCGCGCGCCTGCTTCTTCTATGGAACATGCCGTGCCCAGAAACTCAATGCATCCAGGATTGCAATGGAAAAAGAACATGCCAGGCCGGAATTGCGGAAAGCCTATGCAGCCCCTTTGATGGCGATTGTCAGCGCCATCGGTTCCCTCGCCTGCTGTCTGCCCTTCGCATTTCTTGCCGCCTCTGGCACGGCAGGCGCAAGCGCTGTGTTTGCAAGTTTCCGGCCGTGGTTGCTGGTTCTCTCGGCCGTTCTGTTGGCTATCGGGTTTGCGCAACTATACCGCGGCGGCAAATCGTGCCATCGGAGGGGCACTGCGAGCATCGCGCTTTTCTGGATCGCAGTGGTGGTCTTTCTGATGATGCTCTTTTTCCCGCAGCAGGTAGCAAGCCTGCTGGCGGGCCACTTCTCTCTGTGAGGCTTTCAGGAGAAGATGAAAAAAGCGCTCATCATTCTCGGCGTCCTATTGGCTGTCATTGCGGGTCTGGCGGTGTGGCAGGCGCACCGCCCGCGCCGGACCCCGGCAGGCCAGGTACCCCTGGAATCTCTCAATCCGCAGAACCTTTCTGATTTCCGCAAGGCGTTCAACAACTCGCCTTCGAGCGTGCGCCTCGTGCTTCTGCTTTCGCCCACGTGACCCATATGCCTGCAGGGGGCCTCTGCAACCGAATCCTTCCTCGAAGAACTGCAGGACCCCGACTTGCGAGTCATGGTCGTTTGGGAGCCCATCCTGCCGACCGATTGGGAACCGCCGACAACCTCCGTGCTTTCGCGCATCCACAACCCGGGCGTCACGCAGTTCTGGGACCACGATCATCTGATTGCGCATGTAATCTCCAGCGAATTGGAATCCGACCTCTCCGCTCCAAAGCCACGCTGTTGCCTTTCGAAAGGAAACCTCTGGGATTTTGCGGGAGTGTACCCGAAGGGCGCCCTCTGGCAGGATTCTCCTCCCAAACCTGTCTTTGGGGACGGACCCGTGGCCAACGTCCAGCAGGCTCTCCGCCGTGCGCTGACCACTCTGCTCACTCAAAAAAACAAATGACAATCTTCGTCTGCGGGCAGTCGGGGACTTCCGTGGCCGTCACCGTTCCTCCCATGTCATATCGACGTCCACCGGGATATTGTTGCTGATGGGCATGGCGAGAAGTTCCGGCGGCTTGATCTTAAAATCCGACACCGTCGTGGGAATGGTCCCAACCACGCGCAAGTCTTTACCCTCGGGCACGAGCTTCAAAGGAACCCGCTGATAGTGCGCGGTCTCGCCGGCGAAAGTAACGGTCAGGTCAGCCTCAATGGAGCCACCCTTAAGATCGGATTCCGGCAACTGGGTCCGCACGACCACCAGAGGAAACTGCGCTCCGCGCACAACCTGAAGCATGTGCAGGTCGCGGTTGGTGTCCCCTGAATCGAATGATTTGACGGGCACCGCCGCCAGAAAATTGCAGATGCCGGCGTGACACTCGCCTTTGCCGCGCGCCGCGTGGCTGACTCCCTCCACATGGTGCAGCGGGTGCGAGACGTGATAGGTCAGCGTGGAGGGTTTGAGCACCCACACGCTGTCCGCGCGGGCGAGTGACGGCACAGCAAGGGCCAGCAAACACAGAATCACGTCCCCAACTTTTTTCATCATTGTTCCCGCCTTAGAATTTGTAGGACACTGAAAACACCGCAGTGCCCAGCGCGGCCGCGGTCACAATCGCCGCTGTTGAATGATATTTGGCGATCCCGTGCACACGTTCGCCATTGCTCAACTGCGAATAGGCCATGGCCCCCAGGACGGCGGTCATGATCATTCCGGGGCCGTGGATCCACGCCATCGCCTTGTGCAGGCGGATCGGGCCTCGGACTTTGACTCCGGGTACCCGGGGAGCCGCGAGAGCAAAGTAGGCTGTTGCCGCATAGAGGCCGGCCGTCGTCGCACCCAGCGCCATGTGAACGTTGCGCCCTGTTGCGCCGCCCGGCTCGCCGTGGTGGCCTTTGGCGCCCGGCGATGCAATCAGGGCCGCGACCATCGCGCCGACCGTAATCATGCCAAGCTTCTGATGGATCTGCAGCATGTGCGAGCGCTTGTTCAGGAGCGCCTGTTCCTTCGGATTGCCCTTGATCATGCTCGAAGGAAACCCCAGGCCTGAAAGCGAAGGCTCCTGCCCGCTGCTTTGGGCCGGAGAAGCAGAATCGGCGGAATCGCCGGCGGGATTCACAAGTTGAATGTTGAGGGTCTTCGCAGAGCCGGAGGCAAGCACAGCGCGGTACGCGGCCGAAGGGAACCCCTCCGCCACAACCGTCATCTCGTAACTACCCGACCCCAGCTTCGATATGGTGTAATGCCCGGAGGCATCGCTGCGCGTGTCCGCTGTCTGACCGGAAAAAACGTTGCTGACAATGATTTTGGCGTTGGAGACCGGAGAGCCCGATGCATCGGTCACCGTACCCGAAAGCGTTGCGCCCGAATTCTGCGCGCGCACCGTAGTACAAACAATCTGCGAAAAAAGCAGTATTTGAGCGGCTAACTTCAAAGCCCTTGAATCCATTGGAACTCCCCAGACGTGTCTGGCGGACCCGACGAACACTGTCCTTTGAAAAATCCTCAATGACGCGAAATTTTGCAACCAACCGCGCCGCCGGTTGCAGGGTCCGCCCCTCGACGTTTTCCCGCACGCGCCATCCTAAGATGCAGCCTGCAAAGCACGGGTTGGCAGGGGACAGTCGCCCTGGCGTGACAGTTCCCGAATATGCGCGTTCAGGGCCGCATCTGGGAAAACATGAAGGGTCTCAAAGGAAGCGCAGCGGCAAAACAACTCCTCGGCCGCTGCGTCCGCGAACTGAATGAGCAGGAAGACCGCCTCGGCGCCCTTCGCCGCCGGCTTGTGATATTGAGGGCGCAGCGCGACCGGGCCGCCGCGGAACAGGACTGCACGATCGAGGCAGTGATTTAAACGGCGCGCGGCGGGAAAAACGCTTGTGTCAGAGCGCCTGTCGGAACCGCTTTTCTGCCGTCGCATTGCGAGGCCGGCCCGTCACCCGCCCCTCCAGATGGAATTTCCTTGACAACGGCAAGCAGGTATGCTAGTCTTGTAGTCGGCCGAGCGGGTTCGGCTCCGTGGTATTCCGGCCTCGCCCTGCCAGGGCCCAAAAAACAATGGGTCCATCGAATGACCCGGGAATCCCGCGATGAAACGGTCAGGGGAAGACTAGTACTGTAAGATAAAAGGCCCCGGACGAAAGAGTGAAGTGGGACAAAAAATGCGTTTTTTGCAAAAACGAACCGGAGAAGTTGTTGAAAACAAATGATCGGCACCTCGAAATGGGACAAAACGAACCGGAGAACGAAGCGGAGAAGTTGTTGAAAACAAGGACCTGTGGAAAAAACGAACCCGAACCAGACGAAAAATTGAGCTTCCCATCTTGTTGAAAATAAAGTGGCGTCGAAAGCCGGGGCCGCGCCGAAATACGGGGCTTCGGGCGCTTTCCCACCGCCGCTATTCCGGCATTGCTAGCCTACTCTCAAAGGTCCTCACGGCACCTCCGGCTCCGCTGATATAATGATCCCAGAGTCTGATCCACCCGATTGACAAACGTTCTTCCGGAGGAACGCCGATGCGCCTTGAAATGCATCAACTCCAGAAGCTCGACGACTATCGCTGGCTGGTCCCGCGCGGGACCAAGCCCGGCATGCTCACTGACGCTTTGATCTTCGCCGACGAAACGCTGCTGAAGGACCTCCTCAAGGACCTCTCTCTCGAGCAGGCTGTCAACGTGGCGATGCTTCCCGGCATCGTGGGTCGGTCGCTCGCCATGCCGGACATTCATCAGGGGTACGGTTTCCCGATCGGCGGCGTTGCGGCTACCGACCCTGAAGAGGGCGGCGTAATTTCGCCGGGCGGCGTGGGATTCGACATCAACTGCGGCGTGCGCCTGCTGACCAGCACGCTGACGGTGGATGAAGTCCGCCCGAAGGTCCGCGAACTGGTCAACCAGCTTTTCCGAGATATTCCTTCGGGCGCCGGCCACAGCGGCTTTGTGCAGCTTTCGCACAAGGACCTGGAGCGCGTCATGGTGGAAGGGGCGCGATGGATGGTCCGCAACGGCTACGGCGAGGAGGCCGATCTGGCGCATTGCGAAGAGAACGGCGCGATTGAAGGCGCCGATCCCGCCGCGGTGGGCGACAAACCAAGGAAGCGTGGCCTTCCGCAGATCGGCACGCTCGGTTCGGGGAATCACTTCCTGGAAGTCCAGTACGTCGAGCGCATCTTCGAGCCGGCCGTCGCACAACGGTTCGGCCTCTATGAAAATGAGGTGGTCGTGCTGATCCACTCCGGTTCGCGTGGCTTTGGACATCAGGTCTGTACCGACTACCTGCGCGAAATGGACTCCGCAATGCGGCGCTACAAGCTCGAATTGCCGGACCGCCAGCTTGCCTGTGTGCCAGCCGAATCTCCCGAAGGCAGGGCGTACCTCGGGGCAATGCGAGCCGCGGCCAACTTCGCCTGGGCGAACCGCCAGGGCATCACGCATTTCACTCGAGAAGCCTTCAGGCGCATCTTCGGAAAGGATGCGACCCTGCGCGTCGTGTACGATGTCTGCCACAACATCGCGAAACTGGAATGGCACCGCGTGAACGGCAAAGACCGCCGCGTACTGGTACATCGCAAAGGCGCTACGCGCGCCTTCCCCACCGGGCGGCCGGAAATCCCGGAGGCTTATAAGGACATTGGTCAGCCCGTGTTGATCCCTGGATCGATGGGAACAGCGTCTTATGTTCTGGTGGGAGCCGAGGGCGCTCTCAAGGAAACTTTTGGGACCACGTGCCACGGCGCCGGCCGCGTGATGAGCCGTACCGCCGCCAAGAAGTCCGAGTATGCCGTGAATGCGCGCCAGCGCCTGGAAGAACAGGGTGTGATCGTACGAGCGGAAACCCGCGACGGCATCTCCGAAGAAATCCCCGAAGCCTACAAGGACGTGGACGCCGTCATCAATGTGGTCCACAACGCGGGCCTGTCAAAACGCGTGGCGCGCCTCAAACCGATTGGAGTGATTAAGGGGTGATCAGAGGCGGGGAAATCGCGGCCCGCAAGGGTTCCGCTTTCACTTTGCAAAGCTGCGGGTTCCAGCCCGATTGCGAGTGCAGCCCGCAGGGCCCGGGAGCAGGCCCCGCGGTAGCGTTGCCGTCGGGCTGCTTGATGAAACGCACCCCAAAAGATGAACTATCCCGCGTGCATCTGCTGGGCAAGGTAATTCTGGAGGCCCAGTTCTTTGATCATGGCAAGCTGAGTCTCAAGGAAATCGACGTGCTCTTCCTCGTCTTTCAGGAGAACCTCCATGAGGTCGGCGGAAGTGTTATCGCCTTCCTTCCGCGCGATGGCGATGTACTTGTTGTATTCCTCGACGGCGGTTTTTTCGAGGTCCAGGTCGTTCTGGATCTGCTGCTCGACGGTCTTGCCAATCTTGAGTTTCGGAAAATCGTTCAAATTGGGAAGGCCTTCCAGGAAGATGATGCGCTCGATCAGGGCCTCGGCGTGTTTCATCTCACCGATCGCCTGCTTCTTGACTTCAGCGTAAAGGCGCTTGTAGCCCCAGTTGTTCTGCATCTCGCCATGGAGAAAATACTGGCTGATGGCCTGAAGTTCCTCGCTGAGCGCCTTCTGGAGTACATCGATAACGGCTGCTTTTCCCTTCATGTCCGCAATTCTCCTTTTTGGAAATTGGTAATAATCTATCAGCTTTTCGCAGGCACTTCCAGAACGTTTCCTCTTCCGGCGCATGGGAAGCGGCCAGCGTCAGCCTGGGGTTGTGTCCGTGTCGCTTTTCTTCTCACACACATGGGCGATCAGGTCGCGCACGCTGTTGGCAAGGTCCGCAACTTCGCCTTTACCCTGCACGTCAAACTCGATTTCGTAGTTGCCGGCCGCCGCGTGGTCGACGGCCTCTTTCAGTTCGAGCAGCGGCCTCACCACCTCGCGCGGCAGCACGTAGCTGGCCCAGATACTGATCAGCAGAGTCAGGAAAGAAACAATGCCGAGCACCCATTCCGCGCGGCGCATCAACTCCTGAGCGTCACGGTGGTCGCGCTCAACCTGGCTCCAGCTTCGGCGCTCGAGCAGGCCGGCCTGGCTCAGAAACGAATCCGCAGACGTCTGGAGTTCTGTCGAGAGGGACGCCAGGACGGGGTCCTCGGTCCCGGCAGCGGCGATCTCGGAATCAAATCTGCTGGTTCGTTCATGGATTTCGCGGACCAGACTTGCCCGGCTCTCCCGGTGCGCCTTCTGAAGTATATCGTTGAGGTCTTTCTCGTAGGACAGCACCGCATTCTGGAGCCGATCAATGCGAGGCTGGCCTGCATCGCTGACGCGTTCGGCCGCCTCGCTCATGGCCTGCTGATAGGTGGTAAGGTCGTCCTGCATCTTCGTGATGGTGTCGGCTTCCTGCGGCTGAAGGTCGCGAAACGACTGGATCATCTGCTGGAGGGTCTCAATCGATTGCTGATTGGCCGTCAGGTCCTCAGGGTCGTGAAGCAGGAAGTAGTTCCTCTCGGCCCGCCGGGCGTCGAGCATCATGATCGAGGCCCGCTCGGATTGCATGGCCACGGCCGCGTCCACGCTCACGATGCGGTCAACAATCCAGCCCATTCTAAACAGGTAATAGACCGCAAGCAGGATCACCGGAACAAGAATCAGCCTGACAATGGCGAGGCTGTAGGCCACCCTGCGGCGCATCGACTTGGCGCGCGCAAAGACTGTAGGCAGCCGCTGATGTCTCCAATCCATCTGAAATCTCCCGTATTCGCGATGGCGGGCCGGTCCAATCTCCAGGCCGCACCAACTGTTCCGGCGGGAAGAGGCCGCGTACGAGGCATTAAAAGGCATCTTAACCGAAATCGGAGTGATAGAGGAAGGGTTCACAAACTGACGTTCTTCCAAAGCCTCTCTGAAAACCGTCTGCCCGTTCACTCGGGAACTTTGAGTACAGATTGCACGTATAGAAGTATGAAAGCTGGGCGTAAAAGAGGAAGGAGGTCCCGCCATGTTTTGCCCGCAATGCGGAAAGGAGTATTCGCAGACAGTCAATTTCTGTTCCCAGTGCGGCACCCAGATGTACCCTCCGACGCGGCCGCACAAAAGGCTCATGCGTTCACGCAAGGATTCAAAAATCGCAGGCGTTTGCGGTGGCTTTGCCGAGTATCTTGAGATTGACGCAACGCTGGTGCGGTTGGTCTGGCTGGCGGCGGCTTTTTTGGCGGGCTGGGGCTTCATCGCCTACCTGATTGCCTGGATCGTTATGCCGTTGGAGCCGGAGCCGCAAGCTGTCAGTTCGCAGGCGCAGGCGGCATCGCCGGCGTCATAGACCACCCGCCATTTACGGAGAGCTGAACGTACCGCTCGATGAAGGTTTGATGTTTGCGGGCGAGCGAACGGTGCGATTGCGCCATGGAGGTGGTTGTCGGCCCGGAACTCAGATCATCAGAAACTGGACCACAAAAAGCGCAGCGAAAATGTAAGTAAGGGTCGGGCACTCGCGCCAGCGGCCCGTGGCCACCTTCACCACGGAATATGAAATCAGCCCGAAAGCAATGCCGTCTGCGATGCTGAACGTAAGAGGCATGCCGACAAGCGTGAAGAATGCAGGGAGGTACTCGGTTGGATCGTCCCAGTTAAACTCTCGAATCACTTTGAGCATCATCGAGCCAACAACAATCAGGGCAGGGGCGAGCGCCGGGTAGCGGATGATGGGATGCCCTCCCGCATCTGTTCCGGCCTGCACGCCGCCGCCAATCATCGCCGCCAGCGGGCTGAAGAACATGGCGGCAAGCAGCAGACCTCCGGTCACCATGTTGGCAAGCCCCGTGCGCGCACCGTCGGAAACGCCGGCCGCCGATTCGATGTAGCAGGTAATCGTTGAAGTCCCGAGTCCGGCGCCGATGGTTGTCCCCAGGGCATCCGCAAACAGGGCCCGACCCGCGCGCGGAAGCTTGCCTTCGCGGACCAGCCCGGCCTGCTGACCGACTCCGACGAGCGTGCCAATCGTGTCAAACAATGCAAGATAAAAGAGCACAAAGATAGCGGACCCAACCTTTGAAGGTGACAGCGCAAAGAGGCCTTGAAGGTCAAATTTCAGAAACGTTGGTGCCAGGTGGATCCGGGTTGAGAATACGCCGTGAAAGTGCACCAGTCCAAACGCTGCGGAAATGGCAGCCGTGATCAGGATGCCCAGCAGGATCGCACCCCGCACGCCGAGCGCCAGCAGAACCAGCAGCACCAGCAGGCCCATTACGCTGGCCAGGGTCGCCGGCTGGCTAAAGTCACCGAGGCGGACCAGCGTCCCGGGAGCCCCGACGATCAGTCCGCTGTATTCGAGTCCGATCAGAGTGATGAAAAGTCCGATGCCGGCGGCGATGCCGCGCTTGAGAGAATCAGGAATTGAGTTGATGATCTTCGCGCGGATGCCCGTCAGCGTTATCGCAATGAAGAAGAGGCCCGCCAGCAGCACCGCGCCCAATGCCTGCTGCCACGTAAGCCCGAAACCCAGCGGGGCCGCAGAACACAGCGTGTAAACGAAGAAGAAGTTTTCACCCATGCCCGGCGCAAGCGCAACCGGGTAATTGGCAATAAGGCCCATCAGAAAAGTCGAGAATGCGGCGGCCAGACATGACGCGTAGAGGACCGAATGAAAATCCATCCCTGCTTGTGAGAGGACGCCCGGCTGCACGAAGATGATGTACGACATCGCCAGGAATGTGGTGACGCCGCCGACCACCTCGCGTTGCAGGGTCGTGCCGTTCGCCTCAAGCTGGAAATAGCGTTCGATCCAATCCTTCATGCGGCTCCCGCTTCGCTATGAATTCATCAGGTGGCAAGCACAGCGTTCTTAGCATTTTTCGGCCGGAAGCGCAAGGGACCAATCCAAGATCAAACCCTTCCCTCCATTGGCAGGTCTTATCCAAGAAGGCGGCGCAATTCCCGGACCTGATGGGGATTCTTGCGCAACATGATGCGCCTGAGGCGGGCAAACTCGTCGCGGTCGATTTTCTGGACTGTTCCCCGTCCGCGATGAGGCGTGAAGGCCAGGATATGGTCGAGGTCCGGTCGGCGCTTCAGAGGGTTTTTGAACCGCACAGCGCGAACTGGCGGACAGAAATCGATCAGCGAGCCCATTCCCACATCGCGCCCGTTTGAAGCGGCTCGCGCCACACCGAGCAGTTCCCTCCGGTCGGTCTCATAACATAAGAACAGGTCGCCGCGCTTGACGTCTTCGCGCAGATAACGAAGGCTCGATGCGCTCTTGATCCAGCCTTCGTCGCCCATTGGATAGTTGCCCTTTGCGCGCGAGCGGAAATATTGATCAAACCGCCAGCCGCGCTTCGTATTGATTTTGAAAACCCAAACGTTCATGGAAATTGCGAGTGGGGCAAATGGATGTTGATCGGACTTGATGGCTCGCGGGTTCTGATGACCGTATCAATCCTCAATCATCCGATCAGCCAATGCCTGATTCGGCTTGCTCCATTCAATCACAGCTTTGATTTCATTGTCCGGATGCTTCTCCAGGACCTCCGCAAAATCCGTATAGGGAACCACGTGGGTGATAAGTTGCTCCATCGTATTCCCCCAGGTCTTATAAGCTCTTCCAAGATCATCAACCGCCATTTCGAAATGCTTACGGCTGGCATTGACGCTCCCGATCATCACCTGGTTTTTCAGCACAAGCTGACGCATCAACGCCGCGCCATCCAGTTGCAGCGGACGGTCCCCTCCCGGGATTCCTGTCAGCACATAAACGCCATTGATGCCAAGCGCTCCAAGCAAATCAAATTCAACGCGGGCAATCCCCGTTGCTTCAAAGATCATATCCATTTGCCCAAAGGCGTCGTCGAGTGCGGAGGGTCTGGTCTGGCGGCCGTCAACATATTTCCCGCCCAGTTGTTTCAGGATTTGCGGCCTCAGCGTGTCCTCATCAACAACATCCAGCCCCAGCACCTGGGCCCCGCGCAGACGAAGCGCGACGGCAGCCAGCAGACCAATCGGCCCCAGGCCGGCCACAAGCACCTGCTTGCCTTCCACCCATTTCTGAGGGTCCGTCACACCCGGAAGGCGCGCAGCCTGTACCGCTAACGCCTCATCGACGGCCTTTTCGGCAACTGATGTCGGCTCGGACAGCACCCCAAGCGCCGCCTGCTCCTTTGGAACTTTGACGAAGTATTTCAGTTGGTCCACGACGCGTTCCGTCTGATACCCGTCCCGCTGCTTGATGCCTCGCTCGGTATAACGGCCGGTCGTACACATGTCGCTCCGGTCGTTCAGACAAGCCGGGCATTGCCCGCACCCGCGCCGTACAGTGAAGCATCCGAAATCACCGGGCTGAACGGATTGGACCTGGCTTCCGACTTCTTCAACCTGTCCGAACATCTCGTGCCCGATCACAAGGTCTTTCCGCCCCGGAGGAGCATCCGCTCGCCCACCGGAGGCTTCCTCTCTGTCTGTGCCGCAGATCCCTACCCGCAGGACCCTCAGCTTGATTTCATCCGGCGCACTCAATACAGGTTCTGGCCGGTCAACAATTCGGACTTCTTTCGTACCGGGAATAATTGCGATTGCTTTCATAATGAGTCTGCCCCCTTCGGATTGATAAGACAAATGCCGTATCAACGCAAGAAATTATTGGATGCGATTTTTGCATGGAACGGCATCATGGAATTTTCTTCGACGCGGTCCTTCCAGGCGATTATTTACAAAACAGGTAATACATTGCAAAAGAATATTCCCGGTCTCGGACCGTGGTTCCGGCTGCTGACGAACATCGCACGCGCCGGGGACACCGAGACGGGACGAAGCGTTTTCGTAGCTGTTCATTCGCTCACCGGTAATGGATAATCCGCCGGAGACTTCGCTACAATCTCTAACACCGCGCCTTCGGGGCCATTTGTAACTGGTTAACATTTTGTACGTAACTGGAACTATCGGGCCATTGCCGTCTCGCACTGTTTCGCGATTAAATACCCTCGGAATGAAATATCCAAACATCCTTCATTCCCTGCAGGATGAGCTCTTCCCGGAGCCGGGTAAGCGCAAAGGCAAGGCCTGGTGGAAGTGGGCGCTTCCACTTTCACTTTGTGCGTTGTTTGTGTACCGCTCAACCCGCCCTATCATGCGGCTCTCCGCCGATCCGCCGCAGTCCTTTTATGACAACAGCCCGGCGGGTAACCAGGAAACTCTGCAGCAGGAGAAACGCCTGGCAAACGCCTACTGGCAGGTGGCCGTTCGCCGGATACAGAAGGAGTATTCTCCTGACAAGCCTTTGCCGGAGAATCCCCCGCCTCAGTTCCAGATCGCCGAGGCCGCGCACAACATGGAATCGAACGCAGATCCAGCCCGCCTGCGCTACTGGTCCCGGCTCCGGAGGATATGGAACCAGCATGATGCGTGGGTCGTTTCTTACGGATGGAGTACAGATTGGTTGCGGGACGCGATGGATTCCATCCCGGAGTACATGCCGCGATGGGTGTCGAATATCATCCAAACCTTCATCAATCTGTTTAATGACATCGCTCAACGGATATCCTACCACTGAAGGCACAGGGCAAGTCCTTGTGCTTAACCTCTTCCCGGCTGGAAGGTTATGGTTGGCAAGTGAGCAACCAGCGCGGGCCGATACTCCCTCACACATAATTCTGAGGAAACCTTGAAGGCCGATCTGTCATCTGAATTGTTTAATGGGGAAATCTGGGCGAGCTGAAGCGATGAAAAGAATGCGTTTGATCCCGTTAGGACTGGCCGCCGCTGTTTTTTGTGGCACGCTCTCCTTGTCTGCCGCGGACACAGAAGCCGTGAAACCCTGCTCGGATGCGAAAAACAAAATGGATGATGTTTACTGCATCGGGCAGAGGAATGTCGCTCATCGCAGTATTATCTCCGTGCAAAAAGAGATCGGGATCGGAAAGAAGTATGCAGACCAGATCGACAAGTCGTCCAGGCTTGTCAAGGACCCGGTCATCACAGAGTATGTGAACCGGGTGGAACAGAACATCGCAGAAAATTCCGACGCCAAAGTCCCCATTACAGTGAAGATCATTGACTCTCCTGAGATCAACGCCTTCACGCTTCCCGGCGGCTTTATTTACGTCAATACCGGGCTGCTGCGTGCGGCGGGAAGCGAAGCCCAACTGGCAGGCGTGCTCGCTCATGAGACTGCTCACGTGGCCTGCCGCCACTGGGCATCAAGCGCAACCAAGCAGACGCTGCTCCAGTACGCCATGATACCGCTCATCT
>Ga0209810_1003828_pt1 | contig 15244 bp, 14 predicted proteins | sample Coa_R1_7_FD_187159 | JGI IMG/M metagenome (GOLD analysis project Ga0209810, IMG submission 187159) | Surface soil microbial communities from Centralia Pennsylvania, which are recovering from an underground coalmine fire - Coalmine... | ecosystem: Environmental > Terrestrial > Soil > Unclassified...
ATAAGGCCCCTCACAGCATCCTGAATAAATGCTCACGACCAGAGTGGAGGAAAGCGGCTGTCTTTCTAAATGGGTCCGGATGGCCCAAAGGAGGAATTCAAGTCGTCTCTCCGCCCGTAGAAAACATTTGTACGGAATAGAATTATTAACCCACTCACCTAAATCTTGCAACCAGGTGAGGATTATACCAGGAGGAGACAATGGCAAAAGTGATTGGGATTGATTTGGGGACGACGTTCTCCTGCATGTCGGTTGTGACGGGTGGAGAGCCGGAGGTGATCCCGAATGCCGAGGGGAGCCGGACGACCCCGTCGGTCGTCGCCATTACCGACAAGGGAGAGCGGCTGGTGGGACAGTTGGCCCGAAGACAGGCGGTCACCAATCCCACGAATACGATTTATTCGATTAAAAGGTTGATGGGGCGAAAATATGACTCCCCGGAAGTTCGAGAGGCGATGAAGCGCCTTCCGTATAAGATCGTCAAAGCCCCGAACGGCGATGCGCATGTCGAAATTCAGGGGAAGGTCTACAGCCCCCCCGAGATCTCAGCGATGATCCTGCAGAAGTTGCGGGCGGATGCGGAGGCCTTTCTGGGGGAGAAGATCACCGAGGCGGTGATCACCGTACCGGCCTACTTCGACGATAGCCAGCGGCAGGCGACGAAGGATGCCGGGCAGATCGCCGGTCTGAATGTCCTTCGGATCATCAACGAGCCGACGGCGGCCTCGCTGGCATACGGACTCGACAAAAAGAAAGATGAGCGGATCTCCGTCTACGATCTGGGAGGGGGAACGTTTGACGTCTCGGTGTTGGAGATCGGGGAAGGGGTTTTTGAGGTCAAGTCGACCAACGGCGATACCTATCTCGGCGGCGATGACTTTGATCTGACCATCATGGATTGGCTGATCGAGGAGTTCCGGAAGGAGAATGGGATCGATTTGAGAAAAGACCGGATGGCCCTTCAGCGTTTGAAAGAAGCGGCGGAGAAGGCGAAGATCGAGCTCTCCTCCGCGATGGAGACGGAGATCAATCTCCCCTTTATCACCGCCGATGCGACCGGTCCCAAGCATTTGGTCGTCAAATTGACCCGATCCAAGCTGGAGCAATTGGTCGACCCGTTGATTCAAAGAACGATCGAGCCGTGCCGGAAGGCGTTGGCCGACGCGGGACTCTCCGCGTCCGAGATTAACGAAGTGGTCCTTGTCGGTGGGATGACCCGGATGCCGAAAGTTCAGCAGGTGGTGAAGCAGTTCTTTGGCAAAGAGCCGCACAAGGGGGTTAATCCGGATGAGGTGGTCGCCGTCGGAGCGGCGATCCAGGGGGCGGTGTTGAAGGGAGAGGTGAAAGATGTGCTTCTCCTCGACGTGACGCCGCTTTCGTTGGGGATTGAGACCCTCGGCGGGGTTTTCACTCGAATTATCGATCGAAACACCACCGTTCCGACCAAGAAGAGCCAGATCTTCTCCACCGCGTCCGACAATCAGACGGCGGTGACGATCCGGGTCTTCCAGGGAGAGCGGGAGATGGCGACCGACAACAAGCTGCTCGGTCAATTCGATCTGATCGGGATTCCTCCTGCGCCGCGCGGTATTCCTCAGATCGAGGTGACCTTCGACATCGACGCGAACGGCATCGTCCATGTTTCCGCAAAAGACATGGCAACGCAGAAAGAGCAGTCGATCCGGATCACCGCCTCCAGCGGTCTGAGTAAAGAGGAGATCGACAAGCTGGTGAAAGATGCCCAGTCTCATGCGGAAGAAGATAAGAAGAAGAAAGCGCTGATTGAAGTCCGTAACGAAGCGGACAGCCTCATCTATGCCACCGAGAAATCGCTGACTGAGTTCGGCGATCGGGTCTCTGCAGAAGAGAAGAGCCAGATCCAGGACAAGATCGCCCAGACTCGGAAAGCAATGGAGGCAAATGACGTTAATGCCATCCGGAACGCGATCTCCGAGCTCTCCAAGGCCTCTCACAAACTGGCCGAAGAGATGTATAAAAAGACCGGATCGACCGCAGGAGCCGGCGCGCAGGCCGGACCGACCGGCGGAACCGGCGGTGATGGCGGGGCCGGCGGACAGCAGGCAAAACGCGACGAAAATGTCGTCGACGCCGAATTTGAAGAAACGGATAAAAAGTAGTAAAGTATAGATTCATCACCAGCCGCCTGCCGGACCGGATTGGGACGATCAGGCGGCTGGTTTATAATGACGCATGTCTATGTCAGGGAGTTCTGTGGCCAACGATAAAAGAGATTACTACGAAGTCCTCGGGATCGAGCGAAACGCATCTGAGGAAGAGCTGAAGAAGGCCTATCGCAAGCTGGCCCTTAAGTTTCATCCCGATCGGAATCCGGGTGATAAAGCGGCCGAAGAGAAGTTTAAGGAAATTAATGAGGCCTACAGTGTCCTCGCCGACCCCGAGAAGCGGAGGAGTTATGACATGTTCGGCCACGCCGGCGCGGCCGGCGCCGGAGCGGGCGGTTTTGACTTCAGCCAGGGAGGATTCTCCGATATCTTCGGCGACATTTTCGAGGAATTTTTCGGCGCCTCGGGCGGAGGACGCGCCCGCACACGCGCACAGCGCGGGAATGATCTTCGATACAATATGACGATCACCTTCGACGAGGCCTACTTCGGAAAAGAGGCGAAGATCAAGCTGCGCCGTCCCGAAGCGTGCAGCGCCTGCAAGGGGACGGGCGCCAAAGGGGGGGCCACCAAGGTTTGCCCGACCTGCGGCGGTGCCGGACAACTGAGATTCCAGCAGGGGATGTTCGCGGTCAGCCGAACCTGCAGCCAGTGCCGGGGAGAGGGACGGATCATCTCCGAAGTCTGTCCTCAGTGCAAGGGGGAGCGATACACGGCGCGCGATAAAACGATCTCCGTGAAAATTCCTCCGGGGGTGGAGAGCGGCTCTCGACTGCGGGTCACCGGGGAAGGAGAACCGGGGGCCAATGGAGGCCCGTCGGGCGATCTTTATGTCGTCCTCACAGTCGAAGATCATCCGCAATTTTCAAGGGATGGCGACCACATCCTTTGCGAAGTCCCGATCAGTTTTGTGAAAGCGATCCTCGGCGGAAAGGTCGAAGCGCCGACGATGAAGGGGCCGACGCAGATCAAAATTCCGCCGGGAACCCAAGATGGAAAGATTTTCCGTCTAAAGGGACTCGGCTTTGCCAATATTCGAGGGTATGGCATCGGCGATGAGCTCGTCCGGATCAAAATCGAGATTCCAAACAAACTGACGGCCAAGCAGCGCGAGCTCCTGGAAGAATACGCAAAAATCAGCGGAGAGCCGGTCGAGCCCGATTCGGGCAAGCTCTTCGAAAAGGTGAAGAATCTTTTTGAGTGATAAGGGATATGAGATAGGGAATAAGGTACAAACCGATCCCTTACCTCGTGTTCACCGATCCCTTACCCCTCTTTTTTTACCCCGTATTCCTCTATTCTTTTATCTTTTATGCCCGTCTATTTTATCCACTCAAAGCAGGTCGATCGGGGGAAGATTATCGTCGAGGATCGTCTGGCTCACCATCTTCGGGATGTCCTCCGCTCTCAGGAGGGAGAAACGCTTTTTCTTGTGGATGAGCAATCGAAGCGGTATACCGCGCGACTGATCGAATCCCAACCTTCAAAACTGATCTTGGCGGTCCTGCAGGAGGAGAGCGCGCCCCCTTCTCCGCTTCCGACCCTGCATCTTGGGATCGGCTTATTGAAAGGGGAAAAGTTTGAGTGGATTTTGCAGAAGGCGACCGAACTCGGCGCGGCCCGAATCACCCCTCTCATCACCGAACGGGCGGTCATTCGCCCCAAGGCAGACCGAGTCGCCCACCAACATGAGCGCTGGAACAAAATCGTGACGGAGGCGGCCCAACAATCAGCACGCTGGACCATTCCCATTTTGGATCATCCAATTGAATTTCTGGCGTTTCTCACGAGAACGGCCGAATATGATTTGAAGTTGTTGTTTTGGGAGGGAGCGCCGCCTCAGTCGCCCCGCCGCCAAATCGCGGAGGCGATTGCTTTCACCCCGCGACAAGGGGCGCTGCTCATCGGGCCGGAAGGGGGATGGGAGAAGACGGAGGTCGATGCCGCCCGTGTGATGGGATATCAAGTGCTCTCGATGGGATCCCGAATTCTGCGGGCCGAGACGGCGGCCCTGGCCGCATTGACAATCGTTCAGTATGAGATCGATGGGAGAGGCGATGGAAATCATTAATCCTCCGAATGGCGAAGCAGTGCATGAGCCCATGTCCGCGCCCCCTCCTACGGAACCACTTACGCATCCCGCTGTCCAACCGGCCGGTTTTCTTCGTCGTGCCGTTGCTTTTAGCATCGATATTTTCATCCTGCAATGTCTTTATTTGATCATCATGATCGTCGGATTTCTCGGCGTCCGACTTGCGATCGGAGATAATTTCTCATCGACCCAGGAAGAAACGCTGATCCCCCTGGTTGCCCCTTTTGTGGCCGCCTGGTTTTGTCTCTTCTTCGGTTACTTCACCTTCTTTCATGCCTATGGCGGCCAAACACCGGCCAAAATGCTGATCCGGATCAAGGTCACCACACTCGAAGAGACGCCGCTCTCTCCCTTAAGATCTCTGTTGCGAGCGTTCGGATATCTTCTTTCCAGTTTCTTCTTCGGTTTTGGATTTTTGATCGCCCTCTTCGGGAAGAAAAGGGCGCTTCACGATCTGCTCACCCGTACCGAGGTGATGTTAGCTTAGATGATCCGCCCGCTTGCAATTTTTCTTTCATCATTTCTAATACTCTCTTCTGCGGGGTTGGCTGCGGAGCCGGTCGAGCGGATCGCGGCGACGCTCAACGGCCAGATTATTTTTCTCTCCGATCTTCAACGTGATCAAACTTTTTTTGAGAATCCGGGGAATGGTTCGGGGGCGGATTTAAAAAAGCAATTGGATCGGGTGATCGACAATCGGCTCTTGCGAGCGGAAGCCCATCGCTTTGTCTTTCAAGGACCGACCGACATGGAGGTGCAGCAGCGGCTGAAGCTGCTCCGTGAGCGCTTTAAAACCGAAAGCGACTTCCAAGGCGCCCTGCGACAGACCGGTCTCTCCTTGGATGAATTGAAGCAGGAGGTCAGTGAACAGCTTTGGGTGGAGAAGCTCCTGCAGGAGCGGATCTATGCGTTTGTTTTCATTTCCCCGAAGGAGGTGACCCAATACTATCAAGAACACGCGTCCGATTTCGGGGGAAAAAAACAGGAAGAGGCCGAGCCGATGATTCGAAAGCTCCTAAGCGAGCAGAAGCGGCTGACGAAGGAGAAAGAATATTTGGAGCGGCTCCGATCGCGCGCAGAGATTCAGGTGAATTTGCAGTAGGCGAGCTACGCCACTTCGACAATCATCTCCAGCTCCACCGGCGCGCCGAGCGGCAGTTCTGCGGCTCCCAGCGCCAGCCGCGCGTGGCGGCCGGCGTCGCCGAAGATTTGGATCAGAAGATCGGAAGCGCCGTTGGCGACTGCAGGCTGCTGGGTGAACCCTTCGCTTGATGCGACATGAACGCCGATCCGGACGATCCGCTTCACCCCGTCGAGCGAGCCGAGCTCGGCCTTGATCACCGCCAGCGCATTCAACAGGGTGATCCGGGCGATCTCCTGACCCTGCTCCACCGTGAGTTCCTTCCCCAGTTTTCCGACCTTTGCCATCTTTCCATCGACCATCGGGATCATCCCGGAAAGAAATAGAAGATTCCCGCTCCGGACCACCGGGACGTAGGTCGCGACCGGCTTGGGAAGAGCGGGGAGGGTGAGGCCGAGTGATTGTAATTTCTTTTCATAATCCATGAGCGACTCCGAATCGTAAATTCATCCGACCGGCGCGGCGATCAGCGGAAGGAAGCTCTCTCCGACCGGGAGAGGTCCGACTTCAAAGAGCTCCGAGAGGGTTTGGCCCAGGTCGGCGAAGGTCGATCGAATTCCGAGATCACGGCCCGATCGAATTCCTTTTTGAAAGACCAACAGCGGGACATATTCGCGCGTGTGGTCGGTGCCGGGGAAGAGAGGATCGTTCCCATGGTCGGCGGTGAGGATCAGCCAGTCATCCTCCCGCATCTTCGAAACGATCTCCGGGAGCCGTTGATCGAGTGTGACCAGCGCTTTTGCATAGCCGACGGCATCGTTGCGATGGCCATAGAGCATATCAAAGTCGACCAGATTTGTGAAGATCAATCCGGCGTCGGTCCGGTCGAGGAAGCGGATCGTTTGATCGAGGCCGTCGTTGTTGTCGTGCGTGTGAACCGCTTCGGAGATCCCGCGGCCGGAGAAGATATCTTCAATCTTCCCGATCCCGACCACCGGGATCGACGCGGCGCAAAGTCGGTCGAGCAGCGTTTCGGTCGGGGGGGCGAGAGAGAAGTCGCGCCGGCGGTCGGTCCGGACAAAACGGCCCGGCTCGCCGATGAAGGGACGGGCGATGACACGGGCCACCTGATGGGGAGGCTTCAACAGCTCGCGCGCGATCCGGCAGATTTCCCAGAGTTGTTCCGGCGGGATGACCGCCTCGTGGGCGGCCACCTGAAAGACCGAATCGGCGGAGGTATAGACAATTGGGGCGCCGGTGGCCATATGCTCCGCGCCGAGCGCTTTGATGATCTCCGTTCCGGAGGCGACCTTGTTTCCCAAAACCTTTCGCCCGATCGCCGCTTCAAAAGGGCCGATCACTTCCGGCGGAAAGCCGTTCGGATAGGTCGGAAAGGGGATCGGAGTGATCACCCCCATCATCTCCCAATGGCCGATCACGGTATCTTTTCCCGCCGATCGCTCCGCCATTTTTCCGAAATGACCGACCGGGTGAGGGACCGGCGGGATTCCTTCGAGCGAATTTAAATGTCCCAACCCCCACTGTTTCAGGGTGGGAAGTTGCATCTCTTTCACCGTTTGCGAAAGATGACCGAGGGTGTCGCTTCCGACATCTCCATATTGATCGGCATCGGGAAGGGCCCCGATGCCGACGCCGTCGAGGACAATCAGGATGACCCTTTTCAAATCGCGGTGCGCCATAATTTATGCTCTTCTGCGCTGGTACTTATTCACCGCCCCATTGTGCTCGCGGAGATTTTTCGAGAAGAAATGGGTTCCGTCATTTTTAGAAACAAAGTAGAGGTAATCGACGTTGGCTGGATAGAGCGCTGCGTAAAGCGACTCCTTCCCCGGATTGGCAATCGGACCGGGGGGAAGGCCGATAAAGCGGTAGGTGTTGTATGGAGAGGGGGCGCTCAGATCTTTTTTGGTTAGATTTCCGTTGAAGTCGGTCAATGCAAAAATGACGGTTGGATCGCTCTGAAGCCGCATCTTTTTCTTGAGCCGATTGTGAAAGACGGCGGAGATCAGGCCTCGCTCGGAGGCATTGCCGGTCTCCTTCTCAATAATGGAAGCGAGGGTGACCACTTCCCGAAGCGTCATGCCGAGTTGGGCGGCCCGTTTCCGAAACGATTCATCATAAACCGTCTGGAACTGGGTCACCATCCGCCGCACGATTTCGTGCGGCGGGGTCCGTTTTGCGAATTGATAGGTATCGGGAAAAAGATAGCCTTCCAGGCTTTCCCCTTCGATCCCGAACTCCGCCATTAAGGTCGGGTCTTCCACTACTTTCATGAAGGCATCGGCGTCAGCGAGCTTTGCTTCTTCGAAAATTTTCGCGATCTGCCGGGCGGTGATTCCTTCCGGAATGACCACCTGATGTTGAAGGATCTTTCCGCGGACGAGAAGATCAAGCAGCTCCATCGGACGCATCGCCGTGTGGAGCGCATATTCCCCCGGCTTGATCTTCTTTTCGCTTTGCGTCCAGAGACCCAGGAGGCGAAAATAGATGCGATTCGTGATGAGGCCTTCCCGTTTGAGGAGGTCGGAGACGCTGTTGAACGGGGCTCCTTCGGGAATTTCGATCACTTTATATTGCTCGATGGCAGAAGGAGGATTATTCAGGAATTGAAGGCCGCGAACGGCCCCCACGGCGATGACGAGCGTCAGACAAAAGAGGGTGATCCAAACCTTGACCATACACGCTCACACGAAAAGAGGCGCTTTTCTCACAGATTTCCGGGACCCAGATCTTGCTGGAGATGGCTCCGACAACCCTTTTTCCACCCAAAGTAATAGAGGAACGCGTCATCGGTTGTGGATGGGTTCTTGGTATTATTATAGCGGATGGGGGCCGATACGAAAAGGGGGCGGTTAGGCCGAGGGCTCGCCCCTTTCTCGACGAGAAGCTTCCCACCGTCGGAATTGGGCCGCCAGATCGGCGAGCTCTTTCTCCAGTCGCTCAATATCGGTGCGGGAGGGAAACCGAATATTGTCCGAAATCTTTTTCCCCAGATCCGACATCTTCTGGTTGAGTTCGTGTTCCCCCTTTTCAGCCGAATCGAAAAAGGCCTTGACCCGCTGCGCCTCTTCGCTCTGGCTCGCCTCTCCCTTCTTCGCGAGCTCGTCGAAGATTTCTTTGGCATGTTCGGTCAGACCGAGTCCGATTAAAGCCGCTTTTCTGAGTGTAGTAAACATCTTCTCCTCCTTGCCTTACAACATACATTTCGAGGTCACACCCGGGCGCAGAAAAACGTCTGCCAGGGTGATGACCCCAGTTATCCTCCGAGCATTTTTTCAATGATCGAGGCCGACTGCTCCAGCGCGGCGTCGAGTTTGTCGACGCGCTTGCCCCCCGCCTGAGCCATCTCCGGTTTCCCGCCGCCGGTCCCCTCGATCAGTCCGGCGATCTCTTTGACAATGCCCGCCGCCGAAAGACGCGCGGTCCAATCGGGGGTGACCATTACCACGATCGAGACCTTCTCGCCTTTCGGGTCGGGCGCGCCGATGATGAGAATCCCCGACTTGAGCCGGTCGCGCAGGCGATCGGCTTGGGAGCGGATCTCCTTGATGTCGGCCGGTGGAATCTTCTGGATAACCAGAGAGAGCGGTCCGATCTTTCGGACAGCGGCGAGAGGATCAGCGGTCGGCGCCGCTGCGCGGGACTTCAGCCGTTCAATCTCCCGATCTTTCTCCTGAAGCTGCGTATTGAGGCGCTCCGCTTTCTGAACGACCTCTTCGGGCCGGGTCCGCAGAAGGTTTGAAACCTCCCGGAGAACCCGTTCTTGACTCTTGACGTATTGATAGGCCGCCGGGCCGGTGAGCGCTTCGATCCGGCGGATGCCGGCGGCAACGCTGCTCTCTTTGACGATTTTGAAGAGGCCGATCTCTCCGGTGTCGTGGCAGTGGGTTCCGCCGCAGAGTTCTTTGCTGAAATCGGAAAGCGCCACCACGCGAACCCGATCTCCGTACTTTTCGCCGAAGAGCGCCATCGCGCCAGTGGCGATCGCATCTTTTGTCTCCATGACTTCGGTCTCAACATGAGCATCTTCTCGAATCCGCTCATTAACCCGCGCCTCGATCCGGTCGATCTCTTTCTCGGTGAGAGCGGAGAAATGATAGAAGTCGAATCGGAGCCGATCGGGGGCGACCAATGATCCGGCCTGCTTCACATGATCACCGAGCACCTCTCGGAGCACCGCGTGAAGGATGTGGGTGCCGGTGTGATTGCGCGCCGCATTCTTCCGGGCCTCAGGATCGACGACGGCATGGAGCCGCTCGCCGACATTGATCGTCCCCTGGATCACCTTTGCCCGATGGAGGTGAAGATCCGGAACCGGCTTCACCGTGTTGTTGATTTCGACCAATGCCGTCGGTGAAGAGAGTGTCCCCTGGTCGCCGACCTGTCCTCCTCCTTCCGCATAAAATGGGCTCGGATTGAAAACGAGATCGACGATCTCTCCCCCTTTGGCTGAGGAGACCCGCTCGTTCCCCTTCAGGATCGCCAGGAGGGTCACCTCTTCGTCCAGATGGTCATAGCCTGTAAATTGGCTCTTCCCGACCTCTTCCACCAGCGCCCGATAGACCGGCGCGCCCCGCTCTTCCTCGCCGGCGCCGACCCACGATTTTCTCGCCCGTTCCCGCTGAACATCCATCGCGCTCTGGAATCCGGTCTCGTCGACGCCGAGTCCCGCCTCTTGCGCCATCTCCGCGGCGAGATCGAGCGGGAAGCCGTAGGTATCATAGAGGGTGAAGAGATCCTCTCCCGGGATCACCTGTTTCCCCTGGCTTTTGATTTTGGCGATGATCTCTTCGAGAAGGCGCACCCCGTGATTCAGGGTATGGATGAACCGCTCTTCTTCCAGAAGGACAGCCTGTGCGATCTGCTTGCGGTGCTGCTCCAGATCGGGATAGGGGCCGCGCATTGTGTCGATGACGACCCCGGTCAGTTCATAGAGAAAAGGGTCGTGGAAACCGAGCTGCTTCCCGAACCGCGCCGCGCGCCGCAGAATCCGTCTTAGGACGTAGCCCCGCCCTTCGTTCGAGGGAATGACGCCGTCATTGATCAAGAAGGTGATCGCGCGGATGTGGTCGGCGATGACCCGCCCCGCCATCTTCTCCCGGACCTCTTTTTCAGAGAGTTTCGCCTTTTCGGCAATCGCCTTAAAAATGGGCTGAAAGAGATCGGTGTCGTAATTGCTCAAAACCCCCTGGACCACCGCGGTGATCCGCTCCAATCCCATCCCGGTATCAATGCTCGGTTTGGGGAGCGGGGTAAGCTTCCCCTGCGCGTCGCGATTGTACTGCATGAAGACCAGATTCCAGATCTCCAAATAACGGTCGCAGTCGCACTTTCCGATCCCGGGGCAGTCGGCGTGAACCTGCTCCCCCTGATCGATCAGGATCTCGGAGCAGGGTCCGCAGGGTCCCGTCTCCCCCATCGACCAGAAGTTATCTTTCTCGCCAAGGCGGATGATCCGCTCCGCCGGAACATATTTCTTCCAGAGCTCGGCCGCTTCATCGTCCTCCCGAAAGACGGTGGCGTAGAGCCGCGCAGGGGGGAGCCTGAATTCTTTTGTCAGAAGCTCCCAGGCAAAGTCGATCGCATCTTTCTTGAAATAATCTCCAAAGGAGAAGTTGCCGAGCATCTCGAAGAAGGTATGGTGCCGGGCGGTCTGGCCGACATTGTCGAGGTCGTTGTGTTTTCCGCCGGCGCGCATGCACTTCTGGGACGAGGCGGCCCGTTTATAAGGGCGCTTCTCCTCTCCCAGGAAGACCGATTTGAACTGAACCATTCCCGCATTGGTAAAGAGAAGGGTCGCGTCGTTCGCCGGGATGAGGGGGGAGCTCGGCACCTCCGTATGGCCGTGCTCGACGAAGTAGCGGATGAATTTTGATCGAATCTCTGAAGAAGTCATATTTTTCCTTATGGGGCCTCCGGTGCAAAATAAAGTGCGGATTCCGGAATTTTAATCTTTCGCTCCGAAATCCGCAATCCAAATTTAATCCGATTCCGGGTCGCCGGCCCCGATCTTCTTAAAGGCCTTGAAAATCGTCTCGGTGTTGAACCCCTTTCGCTGCAAGAAGGCATAGGCCCTCTGCTTGGTTTTCACCTCTTTGAAGTTGGAGGAATCCTTGAATCGCCGCCGGAGCGCCGCTTCGGCCTGTTCAACCAGGTCCCACTCCGCCGAGCGACGTTCGATCGCCCGGTCGGCCTCTTCCGAAGCGACCCCCTTTTCGAGGAGCTCTCTCTTTAGCCGGATCGGCCCAAAGTGGCGATGTTCGGTTCGGGAGCGAACCCAGTGTTGGGCGAAACGATCATCGTCGAGGTAGTTCGCCTCTTTCAGAAAGGCGATCACCTCGGAGATGACCTCTTTCGGGTATGCTTTCTCGGCAAGCTTCGCCTCGATTTCTCCCGTGCTTCGGTCTCGATAGGAAAGAAGGCGATAGGCGGTCTGTTTTGCGCGGTCGACAAGATTGGAGGGTCCGGTTATTTGGGGCGGTTCTCCACCCTTTGGATCTCCCGGCGCACCGGTGCGTCGGCCCTTCCTAGAAGCGGTCGATCTGAAGCTTTCCGCCGTCCGCTTGATCGTTCGATTCCTCCCAACTTTCACTGGTCGACTGAATCCCTTTGACCTTCAGCGCGAAGTCTTCCGGATTGCTGGTCCACTTCAGCGCTTCTTCGTAGGTGATCAATTGCTGTTTGTAGAGATTATACAACGACTGATCAAAGGTCTGCATCCCATACTGCGTTCCGCCGATCGCAAGGATATCATGAATCCGGCGCGTCTTCTCCGGATCGATGATCGACTCCCGAATTGTCTGAGTGGCGATCAGGACCTCCACCGCCGGAACCCGACCGCGTCCATCGGCGCGCGGTACCAGACGCTGCGAAATAATCCCCCGAAGCACCGAAGCGAGCTGAAGCCGGACCTGCTTCTGTTGATACGGCGGGAAGACGGAGATGATGCGATTGATCGTCTCCACCGCGTCCAACGTGTGCAGCGTGCTCATCACCAGGTGGCCGGTTTCCGCCGCCGTCAGCGCCGTCGAGATCGTCTCGAAGTCACGCATTTCCCCGACCAGAATCACATCAGGGTCCTGGCGCAGGGCGGAGCGGAGAGCGACGCTGAACGATTCGGTGTCGTGCCCGATCTCCCGCTGGCTGACGATCCCCTTCTTGTCCCGATGCAGAAACTCGATCGGATCTTCAATTGTCATGATGTTGACCGTCTGATTCTGGTTGATAAAATCAACCATGGCGGCCAACGTTGTCGATTTGCCGCTTCCGGTCGTCCCGGTCACCAGGATCAGGCCGCGGTGCTCCGACGCCAGCTTTTCAATGACCGGGGGGAGGAGGAGATCGTGGACGGAGAGGATCTTGGTCGGAATCACGCGGAAGACCATGCCGATCGTCCCGCGCTGCTGAAAGATATTGGCGCGGAATCTTCCCAACCCGGCGGCGCCGTAGCCGAAGTCGATCTCGCAGCGCTCCTTGAACTTCTCCTTCTGCTGTGGATTCATCACAGAGAAGGCGAGGCTGATCGCCTCTTCCTGAGTCAGCTTCGGGAACTTTTCCAGCGGCGTGAGCGTTCCGTGGACGCGGGCCATCGGGGGCACGCCGACTTTCAGGTGAAGGTCCGAGGCCCCCTTCTCCATCGATGCTTTTAAGAGCTCATCAATCTTCATGCTAACCCCTCCAGAAGGTTCTCCGCCGGAATCGATCTCTCTGATATTCGAGCGGAATCGGTTCGATCTCCATCCGCCTGAAGTTTACCACAGGGAATCGATTCTGGGGGTCCGAGGGGCTTCTGTCGGGGAAGTCACCCGCGGAGAAGCATGAAGATGAAAGCGGCCCTCAAGGAGCGCGCCGGTTATGCTTTCGCTTTGACCCGCTCTCCAGCCACTGCCGCTGCGACGACCGGCTCTTTCTTCCCGTGGGTCGGAAGGCCGCTCGCCGCCCGGATCGCCTGCTCGATGGTCGATGCGGCGGCCGGATTTTCCTTCAGATAGTTGATCGATTGATCCCGGCCCTGTCCCATCCGCTCTCCTTTGTAGGAGTACCAGGCCCCGCTCTTTTCGACGATCTTCTTTTCGACACCGAGATCGAGGATCTCTCCCAATTTGGAGACCCCGACGTTAAAGAGCACATCGAATTCCGCCTGCCGGAACGGGGGAGCGATCTTGTTTTTCACCACCTTCACCCGAACGCGGTTTCCGGTGACCTCCTGCCCCTCTTTGATCGCCTCCACCCGCCGGATGTCGAGCCGGACCGAGGAGTAGAACTTCAGCGCGTTTCCGCCGGTGGTCGTCTCCGGATTTCCGAACATCACCCCGATCTTCATCCGGATCTGATTGATGAAGATGACGCAGGTTTGCGATTTCGAGATCGCCGCGGTCAACTTCCTTAATGCTTGCGACATCAACCGGGCCTGCAATCCCATATGGGAGTCCCCCATCTCCCCCTCGATTTCAGCGCGGGGAACCAGGGCGGCCACTGAGTCGATGACGATAATATCGAGCGCGCCGCTTCGAACGAGGGTCTCCGCGATCTCCAGCGCCTGCTCTCCCGTGTCGGGCTGAGAGACAAGCAGATCGTCGACCTTCACCCCCAAGCGCCCGGCATAGTGGATATCCAGAGCATGTTCGGCGTCGATAAACGCCGCTGCCCCCCCCGCTCTTTGCGCCTCGGCAATCGCGTGCAGAGAGAGGGTTGTTTTTCCGGAAGACTCCGGCCCGAAAATCTCAATGACCCGCCCGCGGGGAAGTCCCCCCACGCCGAGGGCGATGTCGAGCCCCAGCGACCCGCTGGAGATCACCGGGACATTGGCCGAAATCTCATCGGTCCCCAGCTTCATGATCGCTCCCTTGCCGAACTGCTTCTCGATCTGTGACATCGCCAGCTCGAGCGCTTTCTCTCGGTGGCTTTCTCTCTCTCTTAATTCTCGCTCTGCCATTTTTTCTCCTTGGTAAAATGAAGTGAGTTATTCTATCACAACCCCATTGCCCGTTCTCGGGGAACGCCTCCCAGCGTCGTGGTGAAGAGCGGGGTGTAAATCGATCCCTCCGGTCTCATCCGGCTCTCCATTAACATCACGCTCTCCATCTCGCATCGCCCGACCTGTAAGCTGCTCCCCTCCTTGACCCAACGGGTAAAGGAATCGGGAATCGATCCTTTGATCCGGCCCAACGTCAGGTGAGGGCGGTACGGACGGGTTTCGATTGGGAACCCCAGCGCGGCCATTCGCATCGAGAGGTTCTGCTGCAGGGAGAGGAGTGCCGGCTCGTCTGAGAGTCCGAGCCAGAAGACCTTGGGGGAGGAGAGTTTTGGAAAGACCCCTAACCCCGCCACCTGAACGGCGAAAGGAGCCGCCTCCCGGGCCGCTTCCTGAATCTGCGCTTCAATCTTCGGCTGCAGGGCCGGATCGGTCCAACCCAAAAAGAAGAGGGTGAGATGAATCTGTTCCGGATCGACCCATCGGATGGAAGAAGCCTTTTGCCGGCCGATCTCTTCCAGCGCCTCGCAACGCTTTCGGATCTCATACGAAATCGGCAAGGCAATAAAAAGACGGATTCTCATCATGAGGTTCTGAAATTCAGATCCTCTCTTATACCATTTTTTAACTTTTTTTGAAAGAAGGCATCCGATTGGGTAGTGGGTCAGTTTGGGCTGAGCGGTTGCTTTTGGGTCGTCATTCCCGCGAAAGCGGGAATCCAGAGCTCTTAGAACCTAAATCACTAGACATAATGGCTGACAGTTGAAAAAAAGGACCTGCCCCTTGTCAGCATGGGTTATATTGGGATGTTGCGTTCCAATACAGAGCCAAAAACAAGGAGGCAGGTCATGGAGAAGTCTATCACGATTGTTGGTCTGGATGTACACAAAGATTCCATTGAGATTGTCGTCGCCGAGACCAGTGACGGCCAG
>Ga0209810_1003829_pt1 | contig 15236 bp, 14 predicted proteins | sample Coa_R1_7_FD_187159 | JGI IMG/M metagenome (GOLD analysis project Ga0209810, IMG submission 187159) | Surface soil microbial communities from Centralia Pennsylvania, which are recovering from an underground coalmine fire - Coalmine... | ecosystem: Environmental > Terrestrial > Soil > Unclassified...
GACCGGGATACGATGTCGCGCGAGGGATCGGTCGTGGCAAGTCTTCTCCAGCTGCTCGTCGCGTGGCTCGTGGTGCTCCTCGTCGGGATGCCCCTCGTGACGCTGCTGCACGAGCTCGGCCATGCCGTCGCCGCGGCGCTCGCCGTCGGAGGGCGCGTCACCGTCGTCCAGGGTCCTGCGCCCGCGCGGCTGACCGTCTCGGTCTGGCGCCTGGACCTGCGCCTGCACGGCCCGACCGCGCCGCAGCAGGGAATGGTCGGCTGGGCGATGTGGGGCACGCACCCGGCGCGCTGGCGCCACGCGGTCGCGATGGCGGCCGGCCCGCTCGTCTCCGGCCTCTGCGCGGCAGGCTGCCTGCTCGGCGCCGGGTTCGCTCCCTCGCTCTGGCGGACGGCGCTCGAGCTGCTCGCCGCCGCGTCGGTGCTGCAGACGCTGAGCTCGGGGCTTCCCGTCCGCTACGGGCGCTGGTTCGGCTCGTACGCCGGCGAGGCGAGCGACGGTCTGCGCATCCGGCGCCTGCTGCAGGGCAGGCCCGAGCCGCGCCCGGAGCTCTAGGCCGCTTCCTTCCTCCTCGGCAGGCCGAAGTCGCCGTGCAGGTGCGCGTCCTCGTCGGGCTCGCCGTGCTCCGTCCCGCGCAGGCTCTCCTGCAGCCGGCCGACGCGCGGCAGCAGCGCGACGGCTGGGACGAGCGGGAGCCAGAAGTTGACGGCGCGGTAGACGAGCGCGGCGAAGATCGCCTGCGAGAGCGGGACGCCGACGGCGTGCAGCGTGTACGCCATCGCAGCCTCCGAGAAGCCCGCGCCGCCGCCGGGCAGTGGCACGAAATTGAGCGCCCACGCCGTCGCCTCGGCGACGACGAGCCGGGCGGGGTCGAGGTGGAAGCCGAACGCGCGCAGCGAGCTCCAGAGGATGAAGAAGTCGCCGATCCAGAACAGCGGATAGCCGAGCACGCCGCCGAGATAGCGGCGAGGATGGGAGAAGACGTGGCGGGTGAGGACGACGCCCCCGACCGCGTCCGCCAGCGCCTTCCTCGCCTTGCGGAGGAGCCGATGCCGCGACTCGTCCGACGGCTCGAGCAGCCGCGGAGCGAGCCGGTCGCTCGCCGCGGCCGCGGCGGCCGCGGTCAGCGCCGGCGGCGCGAGCACCCAGATCAGCGCCAGCACGAGCGCCGCGCCGCCGGCTCCGCGGGCGAGGACGACGACGCCGGCCACCGTCGCGAGCCAGGCGAGCGCCGCGGCCTGCAGGGTGTTGAGCGCGAGCGTTCGCCGCGCCGCCTCGTGCGTCTTCGAGCCCGCCTCCCGCATCGCCCAGAAGTCGACGGTGAGCCCGCCTGCGTCGGAGCCGACGACGTACGCGCCCATGCCGAGCGCGATCACCTGGCCGGCGTCGCGGTGGCGAAGCCGCGGCCCGCCGTCCACCGAGGCGACCGAGCGGTAGGCGACGAGGTAGCCCGCGTACGCGACGAGCTCGCCGACCAGCGTCAGGGGGAGCAGGCTCCTGTCGGCGCGGCGCAGCGCCTTGAGGAGCTCGCCGTAGCTCGTCACCTCGCCGACGACCGCCACGGCGCCGAGGGTGAGGGCGAGCGCGAGACCGAGCCCGATCAGCGCCTTGCGGCGCTCGATCCCGAACAGCTCCCGCCGGTCGTCCCGCTCGCCGTCGCTCACGCCGCGAGCCTCCGCTGCTTCTTCAGCGTCACGCCCGCGCCGAGGGCGCCGAGCACCGCGCCGGCGGCGACCGTGAGCGCCTGGGCGCCGATCGCGAACGCGAGCGCCTCGCGGCCGGAGACGCCCGCGCCGGCGAGGACCGCCGCCCCGACCCCCGCCTGCGTCGCCGCCCCCGCCGGGCCGACCGGCAGCGCGGCCGCGCCCGCCGCCGCCGCGACGTACGCCGTCGCCGCCGTGAACGGCACCGTGAGGCCGACCGCGCCCAGCAGCACGTAGATCCCGCCGGCGCGCGCGAGCCAGGACGCGGCGACGAGCAGCCAGGACCAGACCGCGTCCGCGTAGGAGTTCGGCGCGTGCAGGGCGAGCCAGTGCCCGAGCCGGTAGCTGACGAGCCGCTCGCTGCCGCGGATCGAGGGCAGCGCGGCGGCGAGCAGCGCCGCGCCGACGCCGACGCCGGTCAGCACAAACATCGTCGCGCGCACGTACCCGTCCGCGCTCGTCGCCACGGCGGTGTACGCGGCGAACGGCGTCAGCGCGGCCATGTCGACCAGCCCGAGCAGGAAGAGGGAGAGGGCGAGCGTCCCGATCGAGGGCGCCCGGGCGGAGATCCGGCGCACGACGCCGATCGCCACTGCGTCGTCGACGCGCGAGGGGAGCGCGATCGCCGTCACCGCAGCCGTCCCGTTCGAGGCGACGAGCGCGAGCGAGCGCGGACGCTCGAACGGCCGGAACAGCCGCTGCCAGCCGAGCGCACGCAGCGCGAAGGTCGAGATGAAGAGCGCCACGGTCGCGGCGGCCGCGGCCGGGCTGGCATGGCCGAGCGGCCAGCCGTCCGCCGCGATCTCCCGCAGGACGAGCCAGAGCATGGCGCCGGCGGCGGCGGCGAAGAAGCCGTTGAGGAGCCAGCGGCCGCGCCCGCCGTGCAGCGTCGCGAGCGCGCTGCGGATCACGAGCAGCCAGCCGCGGGCGAACTCCGAGAGGACCCCGGCGCCGACGTCCTCGAACGGACGCGGGCGCGGCGTCGCGATCTCCGGCACGGCGGTCGGCGGAGCGAGCCGCGACTGGCGCCACGAGCGGCGAACCGGCGCAGCCGTCCGGCGCCAGAGCGCGGGATTGAGCTCCCGCAGCGTCCAGAGCGCGAAGAACGCCGACGGGACGACGTAGAAGAAGAGAACGCCCCAGCCGGGGACGACGCGGACGAGCGCGAGAGCCGCGACGGTCAGCGCGCCTGCGCCGACGAGCACCGTCGCGCCGAGGACGCGGGACGCGAGGGACACAAGCTCGCGTTCCCCGGGCGGAAACGGACGGAAACGGCTCGCTCTGTGTAAATAACCGGGACCGTGGAAGTTCCCCGGTCGTGCTGGTCAAGGGGTCACGCATCCCTCGGGCGGGCCTGGCGACCTGCGCCGTCACGGGCGTCGCGAGCGCCGACCGCGACGCGTGGAACCGTCTCTGCGTGCCCGGGCAGGGACCGCTGCGCCACCACTACGTGAGCGCATGGGAGAGGGCCACGCTCCCGGGCCTCTCCTCGCGGCCGCTGCTCATGCACGACGACGACGGCGTGCTCGTCGCGGCCGCGCCCGCCTACTTCTACGAGCTGGACATGGGGAGCGTGCAGTCGAACGTCGTCGCCGACGCGCTGCGGAAGGTGCGGAAGGTGCTGCCGCGGCTGCTCGTGAGCAGGGTGTTCGAGATCGGCTCGCCGACGCCGCTCGTCCCGCCCTTCCTCCTCGACCCGTCGCTCCCGCCGCGCCGGGGGATCACCGACCTGGTCGCGGCGGGGCTGGCGGAGGCCGAGTCCGGGGACGCGGAGATGGTGATCGTCCAGAGCTTCGAGCGCGTCCGGCCGGGGGCGACCGAGACCGAAGCGCTCACCGAACTCGGCTTCGCGTCGGTGCCGATCCCGAACACGGTCCTCGTCGACCTCCCCTTCGCCGACTTCGACGAGTACCTCGGCTCGATGCGCGCGCAGTACCGGCGGCGCGCGCGGAAGACGCTGGAGGCGTCGGCTCACCTGCGCGTGGAGCGGCTCGACGACTTCTCGGCGGAGGTGCCGGAGCTGGCGCGGCTGTGGGGGCTCGTCTACGAGCGCGCGCACGAGCTGAAGCGCGAGATCCTCGGCGAGCCGTACTTCGCCGCGGTCGCCGAGCTCGACTACGTGAGCGTGCTCGCCCTGCGCCGGCCCGACGGCTCGCTCGCGTCGTACGCGCTCCTGCTCGACGACCGGCCGCGCCTCCACTTCCTCTACACGGGCTTCGAGGAGCGCGCGGGCCGCGAGGAGGCGGCGTACTTCCGGCTGCTCTACGAGATCGTCCGCTACGGGATCGAGAACGGCTACGCGTCGGTCAACCTCGGGCTGACCACGCTCGAGCCGAAGCTCGACGTCGGCGGCGTGCCGAAGCCGCTGTACGCCTGGATCCGGCACCGGAACCAGTTCCTCCAGCGCGCGTTCGCGAGGCTCGCGCAGGGGCCGTTCGCGCCGGACGCGGTCGAGCCGCGCCGCGTGTTCAGGGACTGACGCGCGCCGCCGCGAGCTCCTCGAAGTAGCGGAGCGCCTCGGGGTTCGCGAGAGAGTCGCGGCTCGCGACCTCGTCCGCGGGGGTGCCCATCAGGATCCGCTTCACCGGCACCTCGAGGATCTTCCCGGACAGGGTTCGCGGGATCTCGGGCACGGCGAGGATCTCGTCGGGGACGTGGCGTGGCGAGCAGTCCTCGCGGATCCGCCGCCGGAGCTCGGCCACGAGCGCCTCGTCGAGCGCCGCGCCCTCCCGCAGGACGACGAAGAGCGTCATGCGGCTCCCGTCTCCCTCGGGCACGTCCACCACGAGCGCGTCGAGCACCTCGTCGAGGCCGAGCACGCTGCGGTACAGCTCGCTCGTCCCCATGCGGACACCGCCGCGGTTGATCGTCGCGTCGGAGCGGCCCGTGATGATCGCCGTCCCGCGCTCGGTGATCTCGATCCAGTCGCCGTGCCGCCAGACGCCCGGAAACTCCGCGAAGTAGCTGTCGCGGTAGCGCGAGCCGTCCTCGTCGCCCCAAAGACAGAGAGGCATCGACGGCATCGGCTCGGTGATCACGAGCTCGCCGACCTCGCCGACGAGCGGGCGCCCGTCCTCGCTCCACGCCTCGACCGCCGCGCCGAGCGCCCGCGCCTGCAGCTCGCCGCGGTGGACGGGCAGCGTCGGGACGCCGCCGACGAAGGCGGTGCAGACGTCGGTGCCGCCCGACGTGGAGAAGAGCCAGACGTCTTCGCCGAGGCGCTCGCGCACCCAGTCGAAGCCCTCCGGCGCGAGCGGCGAACCGGTGGAGCCGACGCTGTCGAGCCGCGAGAGGTCGCGCCCTTCGCGCGGCTCGACGCCGGCCTTCTGGCACGCGGAGACGTAGCCGGCGCTCGTCCCGAAGCACGTGATGCCGGCGTCGGCGGCAAGCTGCCAGAGGACGGACATGTCCGGGTGGGCCGGGCTGCCGTCGTAGAGGACGATCGACGCGTCGGAGAGCAGGCCGCCGACGAGGAAGTTCCACATCATCCACCCGGTCGTCGTGAACCAGAAGACGCGGTCGCCGGTGCGCGCGTCGAGGTGCAGCCGGAGCTTCTTCAGGTGCTCGAGCAGGATCCCGCCCTGGCCGTGGACGATCGCCTTCGGCAGCCCGGTCGTGCCCGAGCTGTAGAGCACCCAGAGCGGATGGTCGAACGGGAGCTGCTCGAGCTCGAGCTCGGCCGGCGGCAGCTCCCAGTCGCCGCCGGCGAGGTACGGGAGGACGATCGTCCGCTCCACCGTCGGCAGCTCGCGCTGCAGCGCGGCGAGCGCGTCGCTCCGGTCGAAGTCCTTGCCGCCGTAGCGGTAGCCGTCGACGGCGAGGAGCACCTTCGGCTCGATCTGGGCGAAGCGGTCGACGACGCTCCGCACGCCGAACTCCGGCGCGCAGCTCGACCAGACCGCGCCGATGCTCGCGCAACCGAGGAAGGCGGCGATCGTCTCCGGCACGTTCGGGAGATAGGCGGCGACGCGGTCGCCGGGACGGACGCCCGACTCGCGCAGCGCGGCGGCGACCGCGCCCGCCCGCGCGCGAAGCTCGCCCCACGTCCACTCGCCGAGCGGGCGCAGCTCGGAGGCGTGGCGGATCGCGACCTCCGCGTCGTCGCGACCGCGGAAGACGTGCTGCGCGTAGCTGAGCCGCGCGCCCGGGAACCACTCCGCTCCCGGCATCTCGCGCCGGCCGAGCACGCGCTCGTAGGGCTCGCTCGCCTCCACCTCGAAGAAGTCCCAGATCGCGGCCCAGAACGCCTCGAGCTCGTCGACCGACCAGCGCCAGAGCTCGTGGTAGCCCGTGAGCTCGAGACCGTGCCGCTCGTTGACCCACTCGCGGAAGCGCGTGATCGTCGCGTCCGCGATCCGCTCCGGGCCCGGCGTCCAGACGATGGGCGGCTCCACGGCCGCGATGCTAGCCGTCTACCGGCGGGCGGCCTCGAGCGGCGGCGTCGGCTCGCCGTCGGTCGGCCGCGCCCGCCGGGTCTCCGCCATTTCGCGCGCGGACGTGCGCCTTATTGCTTTCTCGCGATCGCGCGCGCGAGCTCGCGCTTCGACATCCTCGAGCGCCCCTCGACGCCGAGCCGCTTCGCGCGCTCGTAGAGCTCCTGCTTCGTGTTCCCCTCGACGTCCACGCCCCCGAACGTCTCCCCTTCGCCGCGCCGCTTCTGCGCCGTCGTCTTCTTCGAGCGCGAGTCGCTCGGGCCGTACTCGTCCTTCGGCTCCCAGTGGTCGCCGACCTTCTCGTGCGTGTGCTTGAGCGCGGCGAAGGCCGTGCGATGCGCGCGCTCGCCCTCGCCGTACTGCTCGGCCGCCGCATCGTGCGTCTTGGCGAACGTCCGCTGCGCCTTGCCGCCCGAGCGCTTCAGCGTGTCGGGGAGCTCTGACTCGACCGGCTTGCCGCTCTTCGTCGTCTTCGGCATCAGGGCTTCAGGACGACCTTGAAGAAGCCGTCCTCCTTCTTCTGGAACTTCTCGTACGCGGACGGCGCCTCGTCGAGCGGCACGTGGTGGCTTGCGAAGGACTCCGCGCCTAGCGGGTCGCCGTCGAGCAGCAGCGGCATGATCTCCGGCACCCAGCGCAAGACGTTCGCCTGGCCCATCCGGAGCTGGATCTGCTTGTCGAACAGCGTCAGCATCGGCAGCGGGTCGGCCATGCCGCCGTACACGCCGGAGAGGGAGATCGTCCCGCCGCGCCGCACGAGGTCGATCGCCAGATAGAGGGCGTTCAGTCGGTCGACGCCGGCCTTCTCCATCACCTTCTCCTGCAACGGATCCGGGAGCAGCCCCGCCATCTGCTGCACGAGCTTCGCCACCGGCGACCCGTGCGCCTCCATACCGACCGCGTCGAGCACGGCGTCGGGGCCGCGACCGTCGGTCGCGTCCCGCACGACCTCGCTCAGGTCGTCGTCGTGCTCGCGCAGGTCGAAGACCTCGACGCCGTGCGAGCGCGCCCGCTCGATCCGGTCGGGGACGAGGTCGACCGCGAGCACGCGAAGGCCGCGGTGCTGCGCGACCCGCGTCGCCATCTCGCCGATCGGGCCGAGCCCGAGCACGAGCAGCGTGCCGCCGTCGGGCACGTCGGCGTACTCGACGCCCTGCCAGGCGGTCGGCAGCACGTCCGAGAGGAAGAGGAAGCGGTCGTCCGGCGGGCCTTCCGGGATCTTGATCGGCAGCGTGTTGCCGAACGGGACGCGCAGGAGCTCGGCCTGCCCGCCCGGCACCTCGCCGTACAGCTTCGTGTAGCCGAACAGCGCCGCGCCCGTCCCCTGCTCGCGCTGCTGCGTCGTCTCGCACTGCGAGTGGAGGCCGCGCGAGCACATCCAGCAGTGGCCGCACGAGATGTTGAACGGCACCACGACGCGGTCGCCGACGGACACCTCCGTCACCTGCGGGCCGACCTCCTCGATCACGCCCATCGGCTCGTGGCCGAGCACGTCTCCCTCCTCGAGGAAGGGCGTCATCAGCTCGTAGAGGTGAAGGTCGGAGCCGCAGACCCCGGACGAGGTGACGCGGACGATCACGTCGTCGGGCTCGCGGATGCCCGGGTCGGGGACGTCCTCGACCCGGACATCGCGCTTGCCGTGCCACGTCAGAGCCTTCAGCTCGACGCCCTCTCGTTGACGCCGCTCTTGAACATGCCGCCGGTGGCGATCTTCGTCAGGAGCGTGTCCGCCTGCGACTCCTCGTCGAGCGTCTGGTCGGCGAGCTCCTTGATGCCGTCCATGCCGCAGTCGTCCGCGAGCTGCCGGACGGTGCCGTACGCCGCGATCTCGTAGTGCTCGACGCGCTGCGCGGCCGCGATCAGCGCCGCGTCCTTGGCCGCGGGATCGCCGCTCATCTCGACGATCTCCTCGCCCTCGGCGATCAGGCCCTTCATGCCCTTGCACTCTTCGGTCGGGTTGCTCACGCCGAGCTCGCCGAGCGCTTCCTCGACGCGCTTCACGTGACCGCGCGTCTCCTCGAGGTGATGCTCGAATGCCTCGCGAAGCGGCTCGTGGTTGGCCGCCTTCGCCATCTTCGGCAGCGCCTCCACCAGCTGCGTCTCGGCGCTGTGCAGATCCTCGAGCTGCTCCTGGAGGACGTCCTTCAGCGAATCGAAGCTCATGGCTCTCCTCTCGTTTACAAGTCATATTCCGTTCGTCCTGGTTCCGCGCAGGCAGAACCCGAAACAGGGCACGCGGCTAAGGTCCCGGCATGGCCGAGGAGACGCTCAAGATCCGGGACGACCGCAACGGCGACGAGGTGGAGGTGCCGGTCGTCGACGGCACGATCCACGCCACCGAGCTGCGGAAGCTGGGGCTGATGTCGTACGACCCCGCCTTCCTGAACACCGCGTCGACGCGCAGCGCGATCACGTACATCGACGGCGACAACGGCATCCTCCGCTACCGCGGCTACCCGATCGAGCAGCTCGCGGAGGAGGCGAGCTTCCTCGAGACGGCGTGGCTCCTCTTCGAGGGCGAGCTGCCGACCGAGGCGGAGCTCCGCGGCTGGGAGGACGAGGTGCGGAGGCACACGTACGTCCACACGAACGTGACGCGCTTCCTCGACGGCTTCCGCCATGACGCGCACCCGATGGGGATGCTGCTCGGGACGGTCGCGGCGCTCTCGACCTTCTATCCCGACGCGAAGGAGATCGCCGACGTCGAGAGCCGGCGCTTGCAGCGGCTGCGGCTGATCGCGAAGTTCCCGACGATCGCGGCCTGGATCTTCCGCCACACGCGCGGCCTGCCCTACGTCTTCCCGCGCAACGACCTCGACTACATCGGCAACTTCGTCAACATGACGTTCGAGATCGGCGGGCGCCACGAGCCGAACCCGGTGCTGCAGCGCGCGCTCGAGATCCTCCTCGTCCTGCACGCCGACCACGAGCAGAACGCGTCGACGAACGCGGTGCGCGGCGTCGGCTCGACGCAGGTGGATCCGTTCTCCGCGGTCTCGGCCGGAATCGCGGCGCTCTACGGCCCGCTGCACGGCGGCGCGAACGAGGCGGTGCTGCGGATGCTCGACGAGGTCGGGACGGTCGACCGCGTCCCCGAGTTCATCGAGAGCGTGAAGGCGGGCCACGGCCGGCTGATGGGCTTCGGTCACCGCGTCTACAAGAGCTACGACCCGCGCGCGAAGCTAATCAAGCGCGTCGCCGACGACGTGTTCGCGGAGACGGGCCTCAACCCGAAGCTCAAGATCGCGCTCGAGCTGGAGAAGATCGCGCTCGAGGACGACTACTTCGTCTCGCGGAAGCTCTATCCGAACGTCGACTTCTACTCCGGGCTGATCTACCAGGCGATGGGCTACCCGACCGACTACTTCACGGTGCTGTTCGCGCTCGGCCGGCTCCCCGGCTGGCTCGCGCAGTGGGAGGAGATGCTCGCCGACCCGGAGCAGAAGATCGCGCGTCCGCGCCAGGTCTACACGGGCTACGACGAGCGGGCGTTCGTCCCGCTCGCGAAACGAGGCTGACCCGACCATGGGAGCCTGGCGTGCGCTCCTTCTCGTGACGTTCGTCTTCTCCGCCGCCGCGTGTTCGTCCTCGCCCGGAGCGCGTTCTCTGAGTCTGAGCTTCCACGACCGCGTCAGGAGCACGAGCTGCCCTGCCGGCACGCCGGAGGGCTTCGGCTGCTTCCTCCTTCGGAGCCGGACGCAGGCCGAGGGCTTCGGCAACGTCAAGACCGGACCGACGCTGGACGTCGAGGCACCGCAGAGCAGCGCAGCGTGCGGTCGTCGGATCACGTTCCTGCAGCGTCTTCGCTTCGCCGACGGGGCCCTCACGGCAAGGGTGAGCGGCCCGAGGTTCTGTCTCTACCGCGTGGGCGTCGTTCGACGGCACTTTCGCGTGGTGGGCGGAACGGGGGCGTTCGCGGACGCCACCGGCAGCGGTGCTGTGACGGTCGTCATCGAGTCGGTCGGCGCAGTCGAGAAATGGCAGGGCTCCGTGACCCTGCCGCACCACGGCTAGCGCTGCAGCTGGACCTTGCCGCCTTCGCCTGCGGGCGCGGAGGTGTGCTCGTGGACGATCCGCCACGAACCGTCGTCCTGTCGGCGGAGGATCCAGCTCAGCCGGTTGTTCAGGGAGCGCAGCTCGTTTCCGTCGGGCGAGACGGCCGCGTACCTGGCGAACGCGCTCAACGCCGCGACGTCGTCGTCGACGTAGGAGCGGACGTCCTCGAACTCCACCGCGACCTGCTCGTCGTCGCCGAGCGAGCCGAACCACTCCTCGACCATCCCGCGCAGGGCGTCCTTGCCGTCGTACGACCACTCGCTCCAGAGGTCGAAGTTGCGGGTGTCTTCGGCGTAGAGCGCGAGGAACGCCTCGACGTCCTTCGCGCGCACCGCCGCGGCGTAGGCGTCGAGCAGGTCGTACGGGTTCATACGGGGAAGAGTGCCGACAACGCGTCCCGCTCCGCCGGGGAGAGCGGATGCTCGAGCGCGGCGAGCGCCGGCCGCAGGTGCTCGGGCCGCCGCGGGCCGACGACGACGCTCACGTTCGCGTCGGCGAGCAGCCACGCCAGCGCGAGCGTCGCGGGATCCCCCTGCCGCTCGAGCTCCTCCAGCGCGTCGTAGACGCGGTCGTCGCGGAGATGCTCGTACGGCTCCGGACGCATCGTCATGCGGGAGCCCTCGGGAAGCGGTGCGCCGCGCCGGTACTTGCCCGTCAGCCAGCCGCCGGCGAGCGGGCCGAACGCCTGGAACCAGACGCCGTGCTCGGCGCAGAGCGGCAGCACCTCGCGCTCCGCCTCGCGGTCGAGCAGCGAGTAGGAGTTCTGGACGGCGGCGAAGGCGCCGGCGGCGAGTGCTCCCCGCAGCTGCTCCCCGTCGACGTTGCTCAGCCCGAACGCCCCGATCTTCCCCGCGGCGACGAGCTCCTCGAAGACGCCGGCGACCTCGGCGACCGGCACGTCCGGATCCCACTCGTGCGCGAGGTAGAGGTCGACGCGCTCGACGCCGAGACGGCGCAGGCTCGAGTCGAGCTGGCGCCGCACGCGCGCCGGCGCGAGGCCGTGATCCTCGCCCTCGTCCATCGGGTTGAACGTCTTCGTCGTCAGGCGGAGGCCCTCCGGCCGGCGCGAGCGGATCCACTCGCCGATCGCGGTCTCGCTGCGGCCGCCGCCGTAGGCGTCCGCGGTGTCGAGCCACGCGATCCCCGCCGCCCACGCCGCGTCCATCAGCTCGAACGCCTGCTCGAGCGTCTCACCCCGGCCGAAGAAGGCGGGCGAGGAACCGATGCCGCCGAAGTTCCCGCAGCCGAGGATCACGCGGGGATAGGCTCGGGGCATGGCGACGACCCTATTGGACGTGGAGGCGATCCGTGCTCGCTTCTCCTCGCTCGAGGACGGCGGCTTCGTCTTCCTCGACGCGCCGGGCGGCTCGCAGGTTCCCGACGAGGTCGGCGACGCGATCGCGCGCACGCTGCGCGAGGCGAGTGCGAACATCGGCGCGCCGTACGAGACGAGCCGCCGCGTCGGCGAGATCCTCGACCGCGCGCGCGACGACGCCGGACGCTTCCTCCGCTGCTCGTCCGACGACGTGATCTTCGGGGCGAACATGACGACGCTCGACTTCGCGCTGTCGCGCACGGCGTCGCGGGACTGGAAGCAAGGCGACCGGATCCTCGTCTCGCGCCTCGACCACGACGGCGGCGTCGCTCCGTGGATCGAGCTGGCGGAGGATCGCGGCTTCGAGGTCGACTGGGTCGACGTCGACGAGCACCTGCGGCTCGACCTCTCCGACCTCGAGCGGAAGCTCGACGAGCGCGTGCGCGTCGTCGCGTTCGTCGCGGCGTCGAATGCGGTGGGAACGATCACCGACGTGCCGAAGGTCGCCGAGCTCGCGCATGCCGCGGGCGCGCTCTGCTGGGTGGACGCCGTCCACTACGCCGCGCACGAGCCGGTCGACGTCCAGGCGCTCGGGGCGGACGTCCTCCTCTGCTCGCCGTACAAGTTCTGCGGGCCGCACCTCGGGCTCGCCTACGGAAGGCACGAGCTGCTCGAGTCGTGGCGCGCCTACAAGGCCCGGCCCGCCGGCTCGACGCCGGTGGGCCGGAAGTTCGAGACCGGCACCGCGCCGTACGAGCTGCTCGCAGGCTTCTCGGCGACGATCGCCTACCTCGAGTCGCTGGGCGGGATCGGCCCGCTGCGCGAGTACGAGCGGATGCTGGGCGCCCGCTTCCTCGAGACCCTGCCGGCGAGCGTCACCGTCTACGGCCTGCCGACGATGGAGGGGCGCGTCCCGACGTTCCTGCTCAACGTCGACGGGGTCGAGGCGGCCGACGTCGCGACGCGGCTGGCCGAGCGCGGCTACGGCGTCTGGGCGCACGACAGCTGGTACTCGCTCGGCCTGCGCGAGAAGCTCCCGTATCCACGCGACTCCGTGCGGGTCGGCTTCATCCACTACAACACGGTGGAGGAAGTCGACGGCTTCGTGCGCGAACTGGCCGCGCTCTCGTAGCTCCGGTATCGTACGAACATATGTTCGTGCTGCATGCGGACGCGGACGCGTTCTTCGCGTCGGTCGAGCAGCGGGACGACCCGAGGCTGCGCGGCCGCCCCGTCATCGTCGGCGGCGGCGTCGTGCTCGCGGCGAGCTACGAGGCGAAGGCGTTCGGCGTTCGCACGGCGATGGGCGGACGACAGGCGCTGCACCTCTGCCCCGACGCGGTCGTCGTCCCGCCGCGCTTCGCCGCCTACAGCGAGGCGAGCCGCGCGATGTTCGCCGTCTTCGAGGACGCGTCGCCGGTGGTCGAAGGGCTCTCGATCGACGAGGCGTTCCTCGACGTGCGCGGGATGGAGCGGATCGCAGGCACGCCGCTCGAGATCGCCGTGCGCCTGCGCGCCGCGGTGCGCGAGCGAGTCGGCCTCCCCGTCACCGTCGGGGTCGCGCGGACGAAGTTCCTCGCCAAGGTGGCCAGCGGCGTCGCGAAGCCGGACGGGCTCCTCGTCGTTCCCGCGCACCGCGAGCTCGCGTTCCTCCATCCGCTGCCCGTCGAATGCGTGTGGGGCGTCGGCCCGGCGACCGCGCGGCGCCTGCAGGCCTGGAAGGTGCGGACGGTCGGGGAGCTCGCCGCGCTGTCGGAGTCGACGCTCGTCGCGATGCTCGGCCGCGCGGCCGGGCGGCAGCTGAGCGCGCTCGCGCACAACCGGGACTTCCGTCGCGTCGAGCCCAGCGGCGCCGGAGGCGCCGCGGTCTATCGGCCGGGCGTCGGCGGCTTTGCCGCCGACGTTTCCAGCCACCGCCGGCCGCGCGGCTCGATCGGCTCGCAGCGCGCGCTCGGCCGCGGGCGGCACTCGCCCGAGGCGGTCGACGCGACGCTCGTCGGGATCGTCGACCGGATCGCGCGGCGCCTGCGCGCCGCGCACCGCGTCGGGCGCACGGTCGTCCTGCGCCTCCGCTTCGGGGACTTCGAGCGCGCGACGCGCTCGCACACGCTGCCGTTCGCGACGGCGAGCACGCAGCTGATCCTCGCGACGGCGCGGGCGCTGCTCGCGACGGCGACGCCGCTGGTCGAGGCGCGCGGGATCACGCTCGTCGGCTGCTCGGTCGCGATGCTCGAGGACGACCGGACACGTCAGCTCCTGCTCGGGCCGGACGAGGCGCTCGACGCCGCCGTCGACACGATCCGCGACCGCTTCGGCAGCGCGGCGATCACCCGCGCCGTGCTGCTCGGCCGCGACAGCGGCTGGTCTATGCCTCTCCTTCCCGACTGAGGATCCGGGCGAGCACGGCGGCGTCGATGTTCCCGCCGGAGACGATGCAGACGCAGCGGTCGCCGCGACGCAGGGCGACCGCCAGCGCGAGTGCCCCCGCGCCCTCCGCGACGACCTTCGCACGCACGGCGAGGATGCGCACCGCCTCCTCGACCTCCTCCAGCGGAACCGCCACGGCCTCGTCGACGACCTCGCGCGCCCGCTCCCACATCCCGGGCAGCAGCGCGGGGCCGCCCGCGCCGTCCACCCACGACGTGCTGGACTCGATCTCGGCCGGCTCGCCTGCCGCGAGCGCGGCCGCGAGCGGCGCCGCCGTCGCCGGCTCCGCGGTCACGACCCGCACGTGCGGGCGCAGCGCCTTCAGCGCGCTGGCGATTCCCGTCGCCAGCCCGCCGCCGCCCCAGGGGATCACCACCGCGTCGAAGTCCGGCGCGTCCTCGGCGAGCTCGAGCCCGATCGTCCCGTTGCCCGCGCGCACGGCGTCGTCGTCGACGGGATGGACGAAAAAGCCGGGCACGCCTTCCCGGCCGCGCTCGACCATCGCCTGCCACCACTCCTCGTGCGTGACGGGGACGACCTCGGCGCCGAGCGCCTCGACGCGGTCGAGCTTCGCGCGCGGCGCGTCCTCGGGCGCGATCACGCGGGCCGTCACGCCCGCCTCGCGCGCCGCCCACGCGACGCCCTGCGCCATGTTCCCCGCGCTGGCGGTGACGACTCCGTCCGCGAGGTCCGCCGGCGGCGCCGCGCGCACGGCCGAGAGCGCGCCGCGCAGCTTGAAGGAGCCGACCGGCTGCAGGCACTCCAGCTTGAGCCAGATCCGCTCGTCGAGCCGGGCGAGCGGCGTGCGCAGGACGTCGCCGCCGATCCGCTCGCGCGCCGCGCGGATCTCCTCGAGGGAAAGCACCTAGTCGGACTGCTTCGCGAGCTCGGTCAGCTCGGTGCGGACGCGCCAGAGAGCGGGATAGAGCTTGTGCTTGATCAGGCCGGCGAGCAGCTCGACCGGCGTGCCCTGCGTGCCGACGACGTCCTCGCCGATCACGCGGCCGACCATCTTCACGTGGCGGAAGCGCCAGACGCCGACCTGCTCGTCCCAGTCGATCAGGGCCTCCGCGAGCTGGTACAGCTCCTCGTGCTCGCGGCCCTGGGTGTACACCTCGAGCAGCGAGAGCCCGCGCTCCTTGCGCAGCGCCTCGAACGACTCCCAGAGCGGGAGCGAGACCCGCCGCACCTCGCGGAAGCCAGGCGAGTCGAAGCCGGAGCCGTGGCCGAGCACGCGGCGCACCTCCTGGTACTCCCACGGCGACATCAGCTCGAGGTGCTCGAGGAAGCCGATCACGTAGC
>Ga0209810_1003830_pt1 | contig 15235 bp, 12 predicted proteins | sample Coa_R1_7_FD_187159 | JGI IMG/M metagenome (GOLD analysis project Ga0209810, IMG submission 187159) | Surface soil microbial communities from Centralia Pennsylvania, which are recovering from an underground coalmine fire - Coalmine... | ecosystem: Environmental > Terrestrial > Soil > Unclassified...
TGAAGAACTGGCTTGCCTATATTGAACGCGCGAATCCCGATTATATCTGGGAAAATAATCGCGGCAATGATTACGGCGACTGGGTGCCTGCAGATAGCGTTACGCCGAAAGACCTGATTGCTACCGCTTTCTGGGCTTACGATGCGGAGTTGATGTCGCAGATGGCAGTTGCACTCGGGAAAGACGCCGACGCAGCGAACTACAGGGATTTGTTTCATAAGATCAAGGCTGCATTTATTCAGAAATTTGTCAACGAAGATGGTTCTGTGGGAAATGGCAGTCAGACCTGCTATGTACTCGCGCTTCACATGAATCTGCTTCCAGATCATCTGCGGCAGGCTGCTGCTAATAAGCTTGCCGCGGATATTGAAGCGCGTGGGTGGCATCTATCAACCGGCTTTATTGGCACTTCCTTTCTGATGCCGGTGTTGAGCGAAAACGGAAAATCAGATATTGCCTACACTCTGTTATTAAACGAAACCTATCCCTCATGGGGCTACATGATACGCGAAGGGGCCACTACGATGTGGGAACGCTGGAACGGCGATACCGGGGATCCTTCCATGAATTCCTTTAATCACTACGCATTTGGTGCCGTAGGTCAATGGCTCTATGGGAATGTGGCTGGTATCCAATCGGATCCCTCTGTCACAGGATTTAAACGAATTATTATCGATCCACGTCCGGATCCCCGGATCACACATGTCTACGCGAAGTATAATTCGCCTTATGGGACGATTGCTAGTGACTGGAACTTAGAGGCTGATCAAGATTTTTCGATGACGGTTACGATACCGGCAAATACAAGCGCTGTCATTCATGTTCCTGCCGGTTCCTCTAAGCGAGTGATTGCGCCTGAAGGGGTCACATATAGGGGACGCGATGCCCATAGTGTCATTTACGAGGCGGGTGCGGGGACTTATCGATTTGAAGTGCAGTAAATACGAACGTTAGATAAATCGCCAAACTACTGCCATGGTTACGAGGCCCGCTGCCACGATGACCAGAGAGAGTAGTGTCAGTGTCCGGGAGAGTTTCCAATTACGGGTTTGTTGATGAATTAAAGGTAAGTTGGAGAGGCCACTGGCCATGGATGTAAAGACAGTTGCTACGCCGGCTACCTGCGGGCTGATGTCTCCATGCATGGCGAGCATGGCCGCTGCGCCGGTGGTGCTTGCACTCGAGATCAGGCCTCCGATGATCGCGATCACTAGAAAGCCAAAATGACCAAAGCGCCTTTGGGCTAGCTTCGCGGCTATCTCCACGGCGATGAGAATGAGCCCGAAACCGAAAACTCGCTTTAGCGAAACGGGTGAGGAGAGTCTCAATTCCCTGACAAGGGGTCTTGTGCGTCTGCCGAAGTACCACAGAATCGAGAGCGACGCCAACCCCATGGCAGCGATTGGTGCGGCGGCCATTGCTACGGCTTGCCGCGCAAATATGGCCAGGATGACGAGATTGCGAGTGAACATGGCTAGTACAGCCAGCAAATCGACTCCAATGGTGATCCCGGTGATTTCTTCCTCTCGGGAATAGGTTAAGTAAGAAGACAACTCGGCAATTGTTGCGGTACTGTTCACCATGCCGCCAAGGATTGCTGTGTAATAAAGCCCCCGAGAACGATAGAGCTTGAGAAAGACATAGTTAATAAAACCTAAAGCTGCAATAATAATGATCGTTAGCCAAGCTTCTCGCGGGTTGATTAAGCTCCAGGGGTCTATGGCACGGTTCGGCAAAATTGGATAAATCACGAAAGCAAGCAAGCCCAGCAGCACAGCGCTCCTGATTTCATTGATCTGCAGCCCGCCAGCGAAATGTGTCAGTTCTGGCTTGAGGGAAAGCAGCATGGTGACGACGATTGCAGTTGCCACAGGGGTGTAATGATGTCCCTGGCCCGCAAGCGCCCCCAACACAAACGTGAGAATCAGAGCGGCAGAGGTTGTGGCTTCGATTGTTTTCCCTTCGAGAATGGTGCGGATGCCAGAGAGAACCAGAATCAAGAGAATGCCCGTAAATGCGAGAGCAGAGAAAGGCGGTCCAGCGAGAACGCTAAGCGCTCCGCCTAAGGCTGTTATGGTGAAAGTCCGGGTGCCAAGCTCTTTCTGAGACCATTCCCGCTCGAGACCTATGAGCATGCCGATGCCGGCTGCAATCGCGAGCTTGATGGAGATGTCCGCCGGGGGATAAGGTAGCACGAAAACGTGAAATGTTCTCCTATGGGTGAATACCTGGAACGTTTACTCGGATGCTATAGACGCTTGTGCTGGCCGTAATATAGAGTGTTTTCCAGTCCGGATCGCCCCAAGCGCAGTTAGAAACTTTTTCGTTCAGGCGAATGGTTCCCAGATGGGTCCCATCGGGAGCAAAGATCCAGACGCCGCCAGGCCCAGCACTAAAGATGTCTCCGTTCTGGTCCACTTTCATGCCGTCAGGAGCGCCTGGCGAAGGATCATCAGTCGCATCATAAAACAGCACTCCGTTGCTCAGTGACCCATCGGGATTTACGGAATAGCGCATCCAAATCTTCTTGGGCTCGGAGTTATCTACATATAAGTAGTGCTGGTCGGGCGAGAAAGCGATGCCATTGGGGCGCGGCAAATCTTTGATCAGGAGTTGGAGATCGGAGTTATCTGGCGGGCTTCCTGGTCGGATGCGCACGGCGTTCGGCAGGCGGTAAACGCCACTAAAGGGCAGTTGCTTTTGCGGATCCTGATCGCTCTGGGTTTGTAATCCATAGGGCGGATCGGTAAAGTACAAAGATCCGTTCGTGTCATATACCAGGTCGTTTGGGCTATTCAGCCGCTTGCCTTGATAGCTATCCGCGAGAATCGTGATCTGTCCCTGAGGATCCATGGTTTCCAGGCGGTAGACGTCGCGCTGGGCGTGACCGGCTACGGTTAGCCGGCCCTCGGGATCGAGCGTCATGCCATTAGAGCCGGGTTCCGGACCATGAAACGGGGCGCTACCTTTGTATCCACTGGGCCGTAAAAAGATACTTACTGCATGCGAGTTTGAATCCCATTTATAGATCGTATTGGCGGGGATATTGGCAAACAACAAATACCCTGGGGCAGAAATCCATACCGGGCCCTCCGTCCATTTAAATCCGGTAGCCACACGCGAAATTTTCGCGTCTAATGGGACAATTCCGTTGAGCCTTGGATTCAGACGCTGGATCGAGCCGAAGGACTCCTGCGAGCGACTTCCACATGCCGTATAGAGAACTGGGATCACAAGAGCCAGCAAAATTCTGTTTGTTTTCATGGTGTGTCATCTCCTTGCGAATTTTTTTCCGCCCCGGCTTCCAAAGCGCGGCAGGATTGCCGCACGACTAAACGTGGCGATACGTGAAATTCCCGACCGGCGAGCGCCGGGTCTGAAATCATGGCCCATAGCGCTTCGAAGGCGACTCGGCCGATCTCCGGGCGTGGCAAGGCTACTGTGGTCAGCGGCGGTTGCGCATATTCGGCAAACAGAATGTCATCAAATCCGACGACAGACAGCTCATCCGGGACGCGCTTTCCTGCATCGTACGCGCAATGCAAGATGCCGATGGCGGTCAAATCATTGCCCGCAACGATCGCCGTAGGGTTGTAGCTGGCCAGTAGCTTGGAGCAGGCAAAATAGCCGCCCTTCACCGTAAAATCTGACTCGATTGTGCGTTCCGGGTCGACCCCCAAGCGGGATGCAGCGTCAACGAACGCTTGCTTGCGGCGCTGTGCGGAGAGCAGATGCGCCGGGCCACCGATGTATCCAATGCGATGATGTCCCAGGCTGGATAGATATTCAAGTGCCTGGCGGATCCCACTTTCATAATCGATGACAATATTGCTGATGCTGTGATCGACACGCCCCAGGTCGAGATAGACGGCAGCGATGCGGCGATTTGCAAGCATGGTGATGATCGAGGGCTCGATCTGAGAAGTCAGCACGGCAACTCCAGGTACTTGCAAACCCATCAGCCGGAGAACTGAGTTGAGCGTGCGCTGGGGGTCATAATTTGTATTCAGCACAAGCGCGTCCATTTCGTGCGCGAGTGCCTCATCTTGAAAGGCAGCGGTAATTTCCGGGAAAAACGGATTGCGTACGTCAGAAATGATCAGGCCCAGCAGGCTGCTGCGACCTCGCACCAAGTTCCGGGCGGACTGGTTTTGTGAATATCCTAACTCTTTCACGGCAGCGAGAACGCGCTGCCGCGTATGCTGACGTGTCGGTCTGGTGCCGTTCAGCACGTGCGAGACGGTCGCGATGGAGACCCCGGCTCGCTCTGCGACATCTTTAATGTTCGCGCCCAAGGGAAAAATCCGAAGTCAGGAGCCAGAACGGCGCAGCCATACAACCTGTTCTGACTTCTAACTTCTCGCTCCTTGTTCCAATTTTCGACTTCTCAAATTGTAAACCGCCGCGCTACGATGAGCAGTGCCACTCATCATGTCCGACATCAAACAAAATCTGAATTTATCTGGCAAGATCGCGCTGATCACAGGAAGCAGTAAGGGACTGGGCAGAGCCATGGCGCTCGCGCTCAGCGGTCGGGGTGCGACCATCGCTCTGGTCTCACGCGATCGCGGCAAGCTCGAAGAGGTAAAGCGGGAGATTGATGGTTCGGGCGGCCGAGCCGAGGTCTTCGTAGCAGACGTGCGCCATGAAGAACATGTTCGCCGGCTCGAATCCGAAGTCTCGGAGCGACTGGGCAGGGTTCAGATTCTGATCAACAATGCTGGCGTGAACGTACGTAAGAATCTGGTCGATTTCTCTCTCGAAGAATGGCGCACGGTGCTCGACACCAACCTGACCAGCGCCTTCCTTATGTGCCGGGCATTTGTGCCCCATATGCGGGGGACTGGTTACGGCCGCATTCTTGCTATGACTTCCATCATGAGCCATGTCTCTCTGCCGGGTCGTAGCGCCTATTCCGCCAGCAAAGCAGGTCTTCTGGGATTGATCCGTGCGCTCGCGCTTGAGCTTGCGTCTGAGGGAATTACCGTAAACGGGATTAGTCCTGGTCCATTCGCGACGGAGATGAATTTGCCGCTCATACAGAATCCTGAGGCTAACGCGCAGTTTTTGTCCAACATACCGCTGGGGAGATGGGGTGAGGTTCGGGATATCGGTGAGCTTGCCTGTTTTCTCTGCTCTGAGGCTGCTGGCTTCATTACAGGGACAGACATTTTGATTGATGGCGGCTGGTGCGCGCGTTAATGACACCTCGCATGTCTTCCTTTTGTGAAAATCCGGAACTACCGCCGGATTTTGAGCGACGCACCTATAATCGCGTCACACGCCGCCTGATTCCGTTCCTTTTTATGTGCTACGTCTTCGCCTTTATTGACCGTGTGAACGTGGGTTTCGCGAAGTTGCAGATGCAGCACGATCTCAACCTTTCCGATGCAGCCTATGGCACGGCGGCGGGAATCTTCTTCATCGGATATTTCTTTTTCGAAGTACCCTGCAACATTGCCCTGCAAAAAATCGGCGCCAAATACTGGCTTGGGCCCATCATGATCGCCTGGGGAATCGTATCGGGCTCAACCATGCTGGTGAAAAACGAGTTCCAGTTCTATCTGGTGCGCTGCATTTTGGGTATTGTCGAATCGGGATTTTTCCCGGGCGTGATTCTGTATTTGACTTTCTGGTATACGGGGCGTTATCGGGCGAAGATGGTTGCCGCGTTCATGACCGCTATACCCCTTTCCGGACTGATTGGCAGTCCGATTTCCGGATGGCTGCTGGATGCAATGTCATCCGTTGGTGGATTGCGGGGGTGGCAGTGGCTTTATCTGGTGGAGGCGGCGCCTTCCGTGGTTGCTGGTATCGTGACCATGATTTTTCTTGCAAACAGCCCCCGGGACGCGAAATGGCTTAGTGAAGAAGAACGCGCCCTCCTGCTTGAACGGTTGGAACAGGATGAATCGGCCAAACATGCTCAGGGCGGGCATCATCACCTTGCTGATGCGTTCAAAAGTCTGAAGGTCTGGCTGTTATGTCTGGTCTACTTCGGTTTTGTGATGTCGAACTACGGCATCACCTTCTGGCTGCCTACAGTGGTGAGGGATACGCTCACGCGAGATCCGTTTCAGATTGGATTGCTCACCATGATTCCCTGGGGCACTGCGGCGATCGTGATGGTGCTTGTTGGCCATCATTCTGATAAAACGGGCGAACGGTGCTGGCATGTTGCGGTGAGCGCGATTGTGGGCGCGGCGGCATTTGCATTATCGGCGATTCATGGGATTCCCGGCGCGCTGGGACTTGTCTTACTGACTATTGCGATTGCTGGCATCACCGCAGCTTACTCAACCTTCTGGGCGCTTCCCACTGCATTTCTTTCGGGTGCGGCTGCATCGGCGGGAATTGCGTGGATCAATTCGGTGGGCAACCTTGGTGGGTTTCTCAGCCCCTATCTGGTCGGCAAGCTTTCCGATCTGACGCACAGCATGACGATTGCATTGCTGATGCTCGGCTTTTGCTCTATTGTGTCGGCGGTGATTACGATTCTTTTCTTCCGCCGGCGTGTTCCGGTTGTTTAGTTTTCGGTTCCCTAAGAGCCTTGTTTTGCTGTTAAAAACCTTGCCGATCTGGTTCCTGATCGGGATCAGACGCTATGTAATGCGGGATGCACCCAAGGCTCGCGATATGTTCGCGCCAGTAACTTAGTAGCTTCTTCATCACCGGAGACCGTCATCGAGTTTGGATCAAAGGCCACGGTGCGCCTCAATTTCATGGCGACGTTGGCGAGGATGCACGAGGCAGTAGAGATATAACCCTCTTCGATATCTGCGATTGGCCTGCTGCGACGATCGATCGCATGCAGGAAATTCAATAGGTGGTAGCGGATGGCGGGAGCGACGTGGCGCTCCAGGTCTTTCTCAGTACGGTCCTCCGGGTATTGCTCAAATTCGTAAGTGACATCGCGGTGTACTGGCTGACCTTGCGCAGGGATGAAGTCATAACTGAAGACGCTAACTTTCAGCGTCCCCCGGTCTCCATAGAAAGTTGCGCCCCAGGGATATTTCGGATCGGGGGAACTGCCCCAGCTTCGATGCTGCCAGACCACGCTTAAATCGGGGTATTCGAAGGTTGCCGTTTGCGTATCACTGATATTCGCTTTGCTTGCCTTGTCGATGAAAATGCCGCCGGTTGAAGCGATACGCTTGGGCCAGCCGAGATTGAGCATCCAGCGTGTCATGTCGAGCATGTGTACGCCCATATCGCCCATGATGCCGTTTCCGTACTCCATGAAATTGCGCCAGCCGCGAGGATGAACCAGCTTGTTGTAGGGGCGCATAGGAGCAGGGCCGGTCCACATTTCGTAGTTCAAATTGGGCGGAGGGGTGGTGTCAGAGGGATTGTCCGTGGCGCGCATGTGATAGTAGCAGTAAATCTCTACCAGGCCGATTTTGCCCAGTCTTCCGGTGTCAATGAACCGTTCCTTTGCCTCCACAATGTGCGGAGTACTGCGCCGCTGCAGGCCTACTTGTACGACGCGGCGATGCTGGCGCGCAGCGGCCACCATTGCGCGTCCCTCCACCACGTCTACGCTGATGGGTTTCTGAACCCAGACGTCGGCTCCGGACTGCACAGCTTCAATCATGGCGAGCGCATGCCAATGATCGGGTGTGTCGACGATTACGATGTCTAAATCGCGCTCTTTCAGCATGTCGCGGTAATCCGAATAGGTCCGCGGCGTTTTACGGGACTGCTGCCTTTGCGCCACGATAGCCGCCGCGTCAGCGAGCATGCGACTGTCCACGTCGCAGAGGGAAACGACTTCGACGGGCGCAATCTGGATGAGCCGGAGGAGATCGATTTTTCCATACCAGCCGCAGCCAATTAGCCCGACTCTCCGTTTCTTTTCATCGAGCAGCGGCGCGGCCTGAGCACTCTGGCTGAGCGCGACGGCGGCAATGCTATTCCTGAGGAATTCCCGACGGTCCATGACAATCCAGTTTAGAAGGTATGTCTCCAAGGTGTTAGTGCGGCTTGCTAAACTGGTCCCTGACTACCCGTATTTGCCATAAAGTCGAAGGAGTCTTGTGGTTGGAATGCGATATATCTTCACTTCCGAATCGGTAACGGAAGGACACCCCGATAAAGTAGCGGATCAGGTTTCTGACGCGATCCTGGATGCGGTTTTAGCGGAAGATCCTGTGGGACGAGTTGCGTGCGAAACGCTGGTGACCACGGGAATCTGCATTGTTGCTGGCGAGATCACAACGCGAACTCATGTGGATGTGCCGAAAATTGTTCGCGAGGTAATTGAAAGCATCGGCTATTGTGATGCTGCATTTGGATTTGACTCCAAGACGTGCGCGGTAGTCAACATGATCCAGGAGCAATCGCCAGATATTGCGATGGGCGTAAATACTGGCGGGGCAGGGGATCAAGGGATGATGTTCGGCTACGCTTGCGACGAGAGCGCGGAGTTAATGCCGCTGCCTATTATGCTGGCGCATAAATTAGTGCGGCGGCTCAGTGAAGCGCGTCGCAGCGGCGAGCTCCCTTATTTGCGACCCGATGGGAAGAGCCAAGTCAGCATTGAATACGTGGATGGCAAACCAAAGCGGATTGAGGCCGTGGTGGTGTCGACGCAACATGATCATCACGTCACCACGGAACAAATCCGTAAAGATGTGAAAAGAGCTGTCATTGATGCCGTAATCCCTTCTGCGATGATGGATTCCCAGACGCGCATTCACATCAATCCCACGGGGCGTTTTGTTATTGGCGGGCCGCATGGCGATACGGGGCTAACAGGGCGTAAGATCATCGTGGATACTTACGGGGGCATGGGCCGGCATGGCGGAGGCGCCTTTTCGGGGAAAGACCCAACGAAAGTGGATCGCTCGGCCTGCTATATGGCCCGCTATATCGCCAAGAATATTGTCGCCGCCGGGCTTGCATCAAAAGCCGAAGTGCAACTGGCCTACGCTATTGGCGTAGCGGAACCTGTTTCAGTCATGGTGAACAGCTTCGGAACAGGCAAGATTGAAGATGAACGATTAGCAGGAATTGTCCGTGAGATCTTTGCTCTGACGCCGGCTGGCATGATCGAGCAGTTGAATCTCCGCCGTCCCATCTACCGCAAAACCGCTGCCTACGGGCATTTCGGTCGCACGGAACCAACCTTTACGTGGGAGGCAACGGATAAGGCCGAGGCCTTGCGCGAAGCGGCTCAGTTAGCTACTGCGGTTGCTTAGGCCAATTTTCGGATTGCCAAACGTGGCAGAAACTACAATTGATACGTGTCTACTGTAACTGACTGCAAGCGTTCGCTCGAAATTGAAATTCCGCTCGAGGAAGTAGAACGGGCAAAGGAGCGTGTTACCAATTCGCTGAAGGAGCGAGTACGCCTGCCGGGATTCCGGCCTGGCAAAGCGCCTGTTCAGTTAATTCAGTCACGCTTCGCCAATGATATTCGAAGCCAGGTGCTCGAGATGCTTGTCCCGCAAGCCTTCAAAGAGCGCGTGCAAAAGGAAGATCTCAAAGTGGTTGGAACGCCCGATATTCGAGACTTACATTTCGAGCCGGGTCAGCCGATTCGCTTCAGAGCCGATTTTGAAGTCGCGCCGGAATTCGAGCTTGGCGAATATCGCGGTATTGCCGTCAAATACCAAGAGCCTTCCGTAACAGATGAGGAAGTGCAAAGCCGGCTAGAGAGTTTGCGGGAGAGCAAGGCCGAATATGTAAATCTGGACCCGCGTCCGGTTGAGAGCGGCGATTTTGTTTTGGTCCACCTGAAATCGCTGTCCGGGCTTGCCGAACCGATCGACAGCGATGTGCAGATTGAAGCTGGAGGCGCTGACACGCTGGCTGCCTTCAACGAGGCGCTGATCGGCGCGAATCCGGGCGAGACGAAGGAGGTAACGGTCACTTATCCGGAGGACTATGGGCAGGCGCGTCTGGCGGGTAAGACGGTCCGTTTCGAGCTTACGCCGAAGGTCATTCGCAAGAAGGAGCTGCCTGCGCTCGATGATGAGTTCGCGCGCGATCTGGGGGATTATCAAACGCTCGATGAGCTGAAGGAAGCTGTCAGAAAATCCATATTCTTCGAAAAGCAAACTGCCGCCCAAAATGCGGCAAAGGAACAGATCATTGAGCGTTTAATTGATATGCACGATTTCCCTGTGCCTGAGGCTTACATCAATCATCAAATTGAAGCTCAGGTGCGAGCCCAAGTTCGCGCTCTGGCGGGGGAAGGCGTGGACCCCTCGAAGATCAAGCTCGACTGGGAGAAAATTCGCCAAAATCAGCGGGAAAAGGCGATCCGGAACGTGAAAGCCTCGCTTATCCTGGAAAAGATTACGGAACGGGAAGGCATTCAGGCGACCAAAGAAGAAGTAGATCGCGAAGTGCAGCGCATCGCGCGGCAAAACCGGGAGGCAGTCGTGGTTACGCGAGCGCGTTTAGAGAAAGAGGGTACGCTGGCGCAGATCGCTAGCCGCATTCAAACGGAAAAGACGCTGCAATTCCTATTCGAACAGGCACATAAAGAAGCCGAGTAGGCTATTTCGCAACGATGTTCACGAGCTTGCCCGGCACCACGACCACCTTTATCACCTGTTTCCCTTGAAGATAGGAAGTGACTTTCGCGTTTTCGAGTGCAAGTTGCTCCAGTTTTTCTCTGGACGCGCTTATCTCAGCATACGCATGCGCGCGTAACTTGCCGTTGATCTGAATAGGAATTTCAAGAAGGTCTTCTTGGGCGAGGTGCGGATCAAATTGAGGCCAACTTTGGCGAAATACCGGGCCGTTGTGGCCAAGCGTCTCCCAAAGTTCCTGGGCCGTGTAGGGGGCAAAGGGAGCGAGCAAGAGCGTCATCTTTTCGCAGATTTCTCGGGCAGTTTGTCCTGACAGTTTCGGTTCGAGCACATACAGCTCGTTTACTAACTCCATCAAGGAAGCGATAGAGGTATTAAAGTGCCAGCGAGTGTCGAAATCGTTCGTAATTTTGCGGATGGTTTGATGAAGCTTTCGCAATGCCTGTCGATCGCCTTCGCCAGGCACATCTCCGCTGCGATCCGCGTTCCTGGTGACAAATCGGAAGACACGGGCCAGGAAACGGTGCTGACCTTCGACGCTCGACTCCTCCCATTCCATATCCTTTTCCGGTGGAGCGGCGAATAGTGTGTAGAGCCTGCAGGTGTCTGCTCCGTATTTTTCGACGATGTCATCGGGATCGACCACGTTGCCCTTCGATTTCGACATGGCAGTACCGCCCTTGAGCACCATGCCCTGCGTGAACAACCTAGTTGCCGGCTCTGCGTGACTCACCAGGCCTAAATCCCGCATGACCTTCGTCCAGAAACGGGAGTAGATCAGGTGCAGAATGGCGTGCGTGATGCCGCCGATATATTGATCAATCGGAAACCACTGTGCAATTAACGATGAGTCGAACGGCGCCTGGTCATTGTGCGGATCGCAATAGCGATAGAAGTACCAGGATGAATCCACGAAGGTGTCCATGGTATCGCTTTCGCGTCGCCCCGCGCCGCCGCATTTGGGGCAGGCTACGTTCATGAATGAGTCGACGGACTCGAGCGGTGATCTTCCCGTTCCTGTGATTTTGACATCCACCGGCAGCAAAACGGGGAGGTCCTTTTCTGGAACGGGCACTGTTCCACACTGCTGGCAGTAAATGATGGGGATGGGCGTACCCCAGTAGCGCTGTCGAGAAATACCCCAATCCTTGATGCGATACGTCACGGCTTCAGCGCCAAAGCCATGCTCACGCGCAAAGGCACTCATGCGCTTGCGTGCTTCCGCGCTGGGAAGACCAGACCATTCGCCGGAGTTTTCGACAATACCATCTTCCGTGAAGGCTTCAGTCATCTCTGAGGCATCAGCTAGCTTGCCATTTTCAGGCCGTATGACAGGAGCTACAGGAAGACCATACTGGCGACAAAATTCGAAATCGCGTTGATCATGCGCAGGGACCGCCATAATGGCGCCTGTACCATAGCCCATCAGCACAAAATTGCCTAGCCAGATGGGGAGCCTCGAACCGTTGAAAGGATGGATAGCGTAGCGCCCGGTAAATAGACCAATCTTTTCGATATTGCCCGGTTCTTGCCGGGCTGTGATATCGATGATCTCCTTTACCTTGGCGCGCCCGGCGGGGTCGGTAATGAGAGTCTCGACCAGGGGGTGTTCCAAAGCGAGGATCAGGCACGTTGCTCCGTAGATTGTGTCGATTCGTGTAGTGAAGATGCGAACCTTTTCGGAGCAGCCATCAATGGGGAAATCGACTTCGGTGCCTTCCGAGCGTCCGATCCAGTTTCGCTGCATGGTGAGCACGCGTTCCGGCCAGCCGCCCTCAAGCTGCTTCATGTCTTCGAGTAGCGCGTCTGCATAGGCGGTAATTTTGAGAAACCACTGCTGCATGGCGCGCTGCTCGACCGGGGTGTTTTCATGCCGCCAGCAGCAGCCGTTTACTACCTGTTCGTTGGCAAGTACGGTTGCACATTCCGGGCACCAGTTCAGCAGCGCCTCTTTGCGGTAGGCGAGCCCGCGCTCAAACATCTTCAGGAAGAACCACTGGTTCCAGCGGTAATATTCGGGCTCGCAGGTTGAGATTTCCCGGTTCCAATCGAGCGCGAATCCGAGGCGCTGCATCTGGGCCTTCATGTGAGCGATATTGCTTAGGGTCCAGACACGGGGATGCAGCCCCCGCTTGATCGCTGCGTTTTCTGCGGGCAGACCGAAAGCGTCCCAACCCATGGGATGAAGCACGTTGTAGCCGCGCATCCACATATAGCGGGCGAGCGCATCACCGATCGAGTAGTTGCGCACGTGTCCCATGTGCAGCTTGCCGCTTGGATACGGCAGCATCTCAAGAACGTAATACTTGGGCTTTTCGGGCTCGCTGGCTACGTATAGCGAGGGATCTGCTTGCCAGCGCTCGAACCATTTGGTCTCAATTTCTTTAAAGTCGAAGACTTTTTCGGGAATACGAGCTCCTTCAGTTGTGTAACATTGCGAAGGTCATCCCCCGGATTATCGACTGGAGTTTCGAGAATAAAAGCTTTCCCGCGCAAATCCGGGTGATTCAGAATGCGGCGGAAACCTTCTAATCCAATATAACCAGCTCCAATGTGCGCGTGGCGGTCGATGTGCGAATTCAGGGCGGTTTTGGCGTCATTGGCATGGATGACGGGAATGCGATGGAGACCCAGAACATCGGAAGCGGTTTGGATCAATTTCTGCAAACCTTCTGTACGGGCGATATCGAATCCGCTTACATAGCAATGGCAGGTATCCAGGCAATAGCCGACTGGCAGGTCTAAGTAGGGGGCAACGAGCTCTCGAATTGTGGCCAATTCTTCCAGGCTACCTCCTAGCTGTGTGCCAGCACCAGCCGTGTTTTCGAGCAGGATCGTCAGTTTGGCATTTCTCTTCAGCGCCGGATCGACTCCCCGCCAAGCGACGACGATTGCCTCTGCTACATTTAAAATGCCTTGTTCTGAAGTCAGTCCTTTGTAATTGCCAGGATGCGCGATGAGATAGTCGGCGCCGATCAGCAGCGCACGTTCGATTTCACCACGAAAAGCCTCAATCGATTTCTCGCGGATGATCGAGGGCGGCGCCGCAAGATTGATGAGATAGCTGTCGTGGATGGCCAGAGGCGTCAGATCGTACTGTGACCGCAGGGCTTGGAGTTTTTTGATTTGCTCCGGGTCGGGCAGCTTGGCGCGCCACATGCGCGGACTCGCGGAAAAGATCTGAAAAGTGTTTGCGCCGAGTTCGTGAGCCTTGATTGCGGAGCGCTCAAGAGATCCGGCCGTCGAACAGTGAATGCCAATACGCAAGCTTTAGCATAACCGAATCAGATGGAGGCTACGGAAGGCCACTCGGGGGAGGATTTCGAATCAAAAACGTGCTGTTATGCTAGCCCTAGTAGTGATCTGGTCCCTTTAGTCATCGTGCCCCGCTTCTTCACAGTGTCTGAAGCCGAACGTCTTCTGCCGAAACTAGAGCCGCTGCTGCGGAGTGTCATCCGGCACAAGCGTGAATATGAGCAAAGGGAGGCGGAGATCGCCAAAATATCGGCGCGCATCGCCTTAACGGGCGGGATGCTGGTTGCGCGCGAGCAAGTGGCGCAGGCGAGGACTCAGAAAGAACTGGCGATTCAGAGCTTGAAGGAGCTCGTCGAAAAGATTCAGAGCTTTGGATGCGAACTAAAGGACGCCGATATCGGTCTGATTGATTTTCCGACCCTTTATCACGATCGGGAAGTCTATCTGTGTTGGAAGTTGGGCGAATCTGGGATTCGATTCTGGCATTACGTGGAAGATGGCTATCGCGGCCGGAAACCAATTGATAGCGAATTCCTGGCAAACCACCGGGGTGATCCAAAGGCATGAAGGGGACGGAATTAGCGAGGCTGATGGGATTTGCTGCAGTTAAATTGTTAAACTAGCGCTCGGATGCTATTGGCTCGCGAGTTCATCGCTTATCTCTCACATCAGCTCGTTAGCCGCCTCAGCCCGTCCATGTTTGAGACTTCAAATCCCTCAGTCGCGTCGGAGATTATTGCTCGCGTTATTGAAGAGGATTTATCCGCTGAAGACCGGCTGAATGAGGAAGTCCGAGATCTGCTAGAGCAATACAGCGATTATATGCGCCGGGAAAATGTCTCCTATCAGGAGATGTTCCGGCGCATCAAGAATCAGCTTCGCATGCAACGCAAGCTCATCCCTGCTTCCGGCCGCGACAGTGGCGATTCGATGAAGCTTTCGCGCGACAAAGTCAACGACCTTTCGCATAAGATTGTGGAGACAATGGGGAGGTCGCGTGAATTCAGGGTGCGAAAGGACCGGAATGAGGTGCGGCTTGCGATTGTGCGTGAAATGACAAATATCCTCCAGATGGAGGAACGCGTCGATCGCGCGGCACGCCAAAAGATTCGCACGCAAAAGCGTGATATCGCGGAAGGCGGCGAAGAATATGAGCTGCTGCGCAAACGCTATTACGCAGAGGAAATGAAGAAACTGGGGATTAACCTAGGCGGCTAGGGCACAGCAGCGAAACGTAGCGGGCCGGGGGCGTTTTGTAGATCTGATGCATCGTAAACGACGTACCGGCTGTTTTCAAATACAGGTTTCACATTCCGAAGCGCGTGAGGCCGCTGCAAGACGTAGTAATCGATTTCAAGCGGCAGCAACTGTTCAAGGTCCGGAGGGGTGAACCGGCCGACATCAATTTGCTTCCAGCGGCTCAGCCACTCGCTTGCCGC
>Ga0209810_1003832_pt1 | contig 15229 bp, 14 predicted proteins | sample Coa_R1_7_FD_187159 | JGI IMG/M metagenome (GOLD analysis project Ga0209810, IMG submission 187159) | Surface soil microbial communities from Centralia Pennsylvania, which are recovering from an underground coalmine fire - Coalmine... | ecosystem: Environmental > Terrestrial > Soil > Unclassified...
GCTTAACAGCGCCAGCGATGCCTACAGCGGCCTCGGACTCAGTTACGAAACCACCTCGGGCAACACCACCTACTACACGCGCTGTAGTTGTGGTATGCTTCTCAACGAGAGGCTGCCCGGTGGAGGCCAGTACTATTACCTCTTTGATGGGCAAGGCTCCGTGGTCGGCTTAACGGATAGCAACGGCAACGAGGTCAACGCCTACGATTATGACCCTTACGGCGTCATTCTCAATACTGGAACCAATTCGGTGGCCAATCCGTTTCAATATGAAGCAGGCTACTTCGAGAGCAGCACCGGTCTGGTCAAGTTTGGCACGCGGTACTACAATCCACAGTTGGGAAGGTGGACGCAGCAAGACCCGGTTGGTGGCAGTTTGGGCGACCCTGATTCACTGAATCGATACCTCTACGTTGGAAATGATCCGGTCAACGAGACCGACCCAAGCGGGAGATACTCGCAGTATTGTATTGGGTCTGTCGCCTGGAATGTGATCCTGGGGCTTCTTGGAGCATGGCTGAGTATCAGAATAGCCATTCCATGGCTTGTAGGACTCATCGTCAACCTTGTAACGCTGGATGCCGCGACAATTACGATTGAGGCTGCTTTATGGGCAGCCAGCAGTGCCATCTTCGGACTCATAGGGCTGATATTCCTGGGGCCGATATTAGGATACGCAACTTACTACCTTATCGCAACTATTCAAAGGGATTGTGCTGGCACTTAAAAATGACGATGTGAAGTGTCACATCGTCTCAGAGAGGGAAAGAGAATACTCTTCCCTCTCGCCACTTTCTAAAGAGGAGCGACTTATGATTCCAGGGGTACTTCTGTTAGTAAGCATGGGCATAGTGCTATATGTAGCTATTCTTGTAGATGCAAAGATTTCTAGAAGAACGCGAACGTATCTTTTTCCAATGCTTATTGAAGTAACTGCAGCTCTGCTGGTGGCTTTGCTCTTCTTACTAGGAGGTATACATGTTCTTGAAATTGTTGGGGCCTTTGTCATCGGAATTTGTGCAACGCTACTCATAGTCGTTCTTGAGGTGAGAAAAGCGAGAAGAGCAAAGCAGCAACGGCAGAGTCAAGAACAAAGAACGATGCCTCCTCAATAAGCTTGATAATTTAATGAGCAGCTTATCCGTTCCAGTATGCAGGAGGCTACTTCGAGAGCAGCACCGGCCTGGTCAAGTTCGGCACGCGGTACTACCCACGCGATGCGCAACGAGTGGCACCTCTTAAGCGAAGTGGCTTGAGAGCGTTCTTCAAGGCTCTGCTGGCATCAGAAGGCAAAGGGATTTCTGATCCTGGGCCAGAAAAAGGCACGAGTACTGAACGAGCCTGTGAAGGCACGTCAGCCGAAGGTGCCACTCGTTGCGCATCGCGTGGGAAAAGGTCAGAGGGAGGGCAATCTACCATGTTTTGGCGCACTGGTTTAGCTCATACAGATTTTATGTTTTTTCTCATCATGCTTGTAATATTCTTAATAGGGCTTATCATAGCCTTCCTGGGGTTTAGGGAGGCGCATACTGGAGTATATAAAGGGCAACGATTATCTCAGCATAGGCGCTCCAAGATAACTGCTGGGATGAGTATAATGCTTTTTATTCTCGCAGTGAGTGTTTTAGCTGCTTCTACGTATATCTCTAACCCTTTTATCAGGATACTGACTATTGTAGCCGGAGCAGCACCAGAGCTTCTCTGGATATTCTCTCGCTTAGGAGCATCCCAGCGTTTTTCCCCTCATCTCTCAGAACACAAGAACGCAGCGTCAGTACAACCAAAACACAAGGAAGTCATGCAAGCACAACCAAAAGATGAGAATTAAAGTACTTCCATCATCAAGTTCACATCCACTTTCGGCATAAAGGCCAAATAAGCGTAGTAAGCTCTGATTGGCTTACTGGTTGGTATTGTATGTTGCTTGAGCAACTTGCAGTAGTTAATACAGGCTTCTGCCGAACAGTTATCTCATTTCAAGCCAGTAAAGGAGGCTACTTCGAGAGCAGCACGGGCCTGGTCAAGTTTGGAACTCGGTACTACAATCCCAATCTGGGACGATGGGCGCAGCAGGCTTCTTTCATTAGCAGGCAATCAGGCAGGCGAGTTTCATGAAGTGGATGGAAAAGATTTTCTTCCCCTTGAGAATGTTGTAGAATAGAGGGCAATCATAGGAAATGCTACCTCAGCATGACATGGGTGAGAGGGCCTTTTTCATTACTTGCAATGAGAAACGACGTACAATAGAAGGTCTATGCGCTGTCCAAACTGTCAAACAATCAATCCGGTGGGAGCAAAATTTTGCTTAGAGTGTGGGAATCGCCTGCTTGTCTGCCCGCATTGTGGCACTATTAACCTGCCCAGAGCAAAGTTCTGCATGGAATGCGGTACCCCGCTGACGACGAGCGCAAGCAGCGAAGCTGTCAGGGCGTCGGCTGCCCCTGTTGCTGCTACAACTGCGCCTGTCTTGCTGCCTGCACCCGCTCCCGCGCTGAATAGTGAGAGGGGGCAGACGCAGCCGTTGCCGGGGCTGACGGCGCCGGAGGAGAGGCGGGTTGTCACGATCATGTTTGCCGATATCACCGGCTCGACGCCGCTGGCCTCCGGGCTTGACCCGGAGGATATGCGCGCCATCCTGGCGGGCTATTTCAATCTGATGGCGGCGCAGATTCGCAAGCACGGCGGCACCGTCGAGAAATATATTGGCGATGCCGTGATGGCCGTGTTTGGCCTGCCCATCGCCCACGAGGATGACCCCGACCGCGCCATTCGCGCCGCGCTCGATATGCAGCGGGCGCTCGCCGACTTCAACGCGCAGCGACTCGCGCTTGACCCGCAGGCGACGCGACTGCAAATGCGCATTGGCATCACGACCGGCGAAGTAGCCGCACCTGCCGGTGGGCTGCAGCGGCAGGATTTTCTTATCACCGGCGATGCCGTCAATGTCGCGGCGCGCCTGCAACAGGTGGCGAACCCCGATACCATTCTGGTGGGGGAGCGCACCTACCTGGCGACGCGAGACGTTTTCGATTTCCACGCCCTGGCTCCGCTGCAACTCAGGGGCAAGACGCAGCCGCTGCGCGCCTGGGTGGTGCAGGGCCAGCGCATGCCTTCGCCCGCCATTCCACAGCATCCGCGCGGCATCAATGGCCTGCACGCTTCGCTCGTCGGGCGCACGCTCGAACTCACTCTGCTACATACCACCTACGCGCGCGTGCAGGCCGAGCGGCAGCCACACCTGATTACCATTGTCGGCTCACCTGGCATCGGCAAATCGCGCCTGGCTCGCGAATTCGTCGCTGGCGAGCAGGAGGCGGCGCGCTGCACTACCTGTGAGCCGCGTTCCGTCATGCCGCTCGTGCTGGAAGGACGCTGCCCGCCCTATGGCAGCGGTATCACTTACTGGCCCCTGATCGAGATTCTGCGCACGCTACTGGGGGCGCGAGACGGCGAGAGCGAAGAGGAGTTGCGTGACCGCTTCATCGCTTTTGTGCGCCAGACTCTGGCACAGGCGAAGCGGGGCGAGGATGCTATGGAGATTGCCAATGCCATTTCGCGCAGCATTGGTCGGGGCCTGAGCGGCCAGCCCATGACAACTACCAGCGATCTGGGTATAGCCGAACGGCTCCAACGCGAGCGACAGCGCGGCATGCAGGGCAAAAACGCGGAACAGAGCAGCGTGCAAGGTCCCGTCCTGCGCGCCTGGCGCGTCCTGCTTGAGGCGCTGGCAGGGCAGCAACCGCTCATCCTCGTCATCGATGATTTGCAGTGGGCCGACGAAGCTCTGCTCGACCTGCTGGAATACCTGGCGGATCGTCTCAGCAACGTTCCCGTTCTCTTCCTCTGTCCCTCGCGCCTGGAATTCCTTGAGCGCCATCGCGACTGGGGCGGCGGTCGGCGCAACTTCACCACCATCGCGCTGGAAGCCCTCTCACGCGAGGAAAGCGGTGAACTCGTCTCCGAATTGCTCCATTCCAGCGAGCTACCGGAGACGCTCTATCACACGATTCTGAGCCGTGCCGAGGGCAACCCGTTCTTCGTCGAAGAGATTGTGCGCATGCTCATCGATCAGGGGGTGCTGGTCTATGAAAACGGCTCCTGGCATGTCAGCACGCAGAATGAAACCCTGCTCGGCGAACTGGCGACACCCGCGCCCCCGCCGGAAGATACGCTGATTGAGCGCCACTACATGCTGCCGCTGCCGCATATCCCGGACACGATTCAGGGTGTGCTGGCCGCGCGCGTCGACCTGCTCAGCCAGATTGAGAAACGGGTACTGCAACACGCCGCCATCATTGGCCGCACCTTCTGGCTCTCCGCCCTGCTCGAACTGGCCTTCGATCTCGATGCCGATACTGTCGTCCACGCCCTCGATTCGCTGATGCAGCGCGACTTCATCGTCGAGACGGAGCAGCAGCAGCGCAGCCCCGTCGAACACGACCGCGTGTTCAGCTTCAAGCATATCCTGATTCGCGACGTGGTATACAACAATATTCCACGCATGCGCCGCTCGCTGGAACACTCGCAGTTCGCGCAGTGGCTGGAGAAACAGGCGCAGGATCAACTACAGGTGTTCGTGGAACTGCTCGCCTATCATTACCAGCAGGCGCTGGCCACGTGGTCTGCCTCGCTTCTGCCGGGGACCGTCGATACCGTTGACGCCTTTGAACCGGCGAATCGCAGCATACGCCTTTCGCGGGCTGAACTGCGCCAGCGCGCCATCACTTACCTGACAATGGCGGGCGACCAGGCTTTCCACAGCTATCACACCATTCGCGCTATCCAGGCATACAGCCAATCGCTGGAACTGCTGAAAGAGAGCGATGCCGACAGGGTGACGCTCGCCAGGATGCGTGGCAACCTCGGTGATGCCTACATGCAGCGTGTCAGCGCCAACGAGGCATGGCAAGAATACCGGCACGCCCTGCGTCTTCTGCAGGAAAGCCGACAGGAAGATAAAACCATGCTGCTCCACCTCTACGATCGGTTGAGCGAACTGGGGGCGCGCTGGCTCGGCGCATTCACCACCATACCCGATATGCAGGAAGTCCGCGCCTACATCGATGCCGGGCTGAAACTCTTAGAAGGTGAGCCGGAGAATGCTGATCTGGCTGCATTCCTCACCTACCGCGCCTTCTGGTATATCCAGATGTACACGCTGGATATGCCAGAACGGAGCGAATTTGCCGAACTTGCCCTGCAAAGTGCGCTTGAGGCCCAGCGTATTGCCGAAGCAATACAGAATGCCAGCGTTGAGTGGATCACGCTGGATGCTCTTGGCTTCATTTACCTTGAGCAACGCAAGTATCAGGACGCGCACAGAATCGCCCATCGACGCCTGCAGCTGGTTGGCCAGATTCCCGATCAGCATCGCGAGGAGCTTTCCGATCTCTACTACAGCCTGGGCTGTGTTCACGAGTCCATCAGCGATTATGCCTCGGCGGTTAAATGGTTTGGTGAGGCTTCGGCCATCTCACAGACGATGGATAGCCCCGCCTTCCTGGTCTTCAACATGCTCGGTCGTATGCGCGCCTGGTATGAGTGGAACCGTTGGAGCGAGGCGCAGGAAGTGGCGCACAAAGTCCTGCGCACCATCGAACAGTACCAGCTGGATGAGATGCGGCAACTGTGGGCGCTGGAAACGCTGGCTGTCATTGCCTATCACACCGGCAATCAGGAAGAAGGAGACCGCTACGCGCAGCGTTTCAGACATCTGCTCGAACAGCATCTGGAGCGCAGGAACGAAGGCGAGATCGAAGAACGCATCACCGCAAAAATGCATGCCATCTATCTGGCGAGCGAGGACTGGACACGTGCCGTCGCGGCTTATACCCTGAAATTGCAGCGCAGCGAACCGTTGCCCTCGCCCGAAATCCTTGCCACCTTCGCCGAACTGAGCGTCATGACCGGCCAGGATGTCGCGGAGCAGGAAGCCCTGGTCGAGCGCGCCGTCAGCGTAGCAACAACGTCAGGGGCGCGCAAAATGCAGGCCGTCGCCCGGCGGGCGCGGGCGCGCCTGCGACTGGAGCAGCGCCGCTGGGACGAAGCCGAACACGACCTGCGGGACGCTCTTGCCTGCTTCGAGGAACTCGACCTGCCCTGGGAGCGGGGGCGAACGCTCTACTGCTTCGGCCTGCTCTATCGCCGCCGCGCTGAAATTGTTCGCACGCCCGGCAGCGCCGCCTATGCAGCAGATCAGGGTCGCGCTCACTACTATCTCGAACGCGCCCTCGGTTTCTTCGAGTCCCTGCATGCCGTCTACGATGCCGATCGCGCCCGTCTCAGCCAGAGCCAGCAGGCGCCAGTATAGCCTGCTCAGGAGAAACGATGATGCTCCATAAATCTCTTTCTTATATCACGCTGTTTCGCATTGCCGGAATACTTTTTCTCATCTTCGGCCTCTATCACGTCTATACTGTTGCCTCTCTACTGCTCGGAAGTGGAGAAAACGTCCCTGGCACCATTATTGCCGTTCTCGGTCCCTTCGGCGGCGAATTTCCCTATGGCGCGCCCCTCATCTACATCGCCATCGGTCTGCTCTGCCTCGGCCTCAGTAGCGCCAGGACAAAAATCGCCTACTGGAGCCTGCAACTCGCCGTCTGGCTCACCGGCCTGAACCTCTGGTACCAGCAACGGAGCGGAATTGCTGTGCGCCTGCTCCCACCGTTTGCCACCCCCACCACCTTCTGGCCCCGGATGGCGCTTACTCTGCTCTGCTCCCTGCTGCTGCTCGCGCTGTATATTCCGATCACGCGCCTGTTGAAAAAGTTGTATGAAGCAGAGAAGGGATCAGTAAAGGCGGAGGCGGAATCCGAACAGAAACGGCTGTAACAAATCTATAGCAAAAAAGCAGGGTTGTATGGTATCATTACTAATGATGGCACTGATACGGCTGTGCCGTCCGTTCACCTGCACCCAAAGGAGAGTGCTCGATGATCGCAAGCGATATTATGACCCGCAATGTGTGTACCATCCAGCCAGAGGCCAGCGCACAGCAGGCGGCGCAGCTTCTCTACCAGAAGCGCATCAGTGGCGCGCCCGTCGTTAATGCGCAGGGACAATTGATCGGCATGATCACGGAGGCCGATATTATCAGCAAGGTCAGTCGTGAAGGGCTGCGTGTGGCCGATATCATGACGCATGAGTTGATCGTCGTTACTGAAGAAACTCCCGTAGGCGAAATTGCTCAGTTGCTCACCGAACGCAAAATTAAACGTGTCCCTGTGGTCAGAGATGGCAAACTGGTTGGCATTGTCAGCCGGGCCGATATCGTCCATGCCGTTGCTGAGGGCCACCTCATCATCCGTGCCTGGTAATCGGGGCGTTTGAGGCTATCCCCCCACCTCTCCTGTAGACTGTCATCTGTAATGCGTCATTGCTTATTGCCTTTACGCCTGACCCGAAAAAGGTCAGGTGGTATTCTTTAACGCAGGCGGAAGCGGCAGGATCGGGGTTCTTTCCTGAATTGCCGTCCGGGATTGAAATTGGGATTGACGTACATGGGGAGCAGGGTCAGCATACTGCAAAGGAACGATCTTGCTCTCCCTCCCGTTCCCGCTCGTCGTATAATCCTTGAATTCGGCAATGATTTCCAGATAGTCCTGCACTACCACGCTATAATCGAAACGTTCACGGGCGTAGGCGCGAATCTCTTTGCGCAGCCCGGCATTCTTCTCAATCGCTCGCCGGATGATCTCGGCCAGCACATCCGGGTCGCGTTCGTCATCGGGAATGACGGTGATAAACTCCTCTTCTTATCCCATCAAGCCCGACCGCAGGCCAGATCAGGGGATCGATATCACAATGAATTATAATAAAGGTTCCCCTGCTCGCGCAAAATCAACCATAGAAAAAACGTTAACGCGGCTCTCAGTGAGCCGCGTTAACGTTCGTGTAGAGTAGGGCCATCTCTTCTCTTGCGGGTGGCCTGGGGCGATGGGCAGTTACCCTCGCTTCTCGATTGGCACCCATTTGCGGTCATAGACGCCGTTATAGCCGCTGGATGGGCGAATCAATTCATCTTCGGCGTACTGTTCCAGGATGTGAGCGATCCAGCCGCCGGCACGGGAGATGCCGAAAATGGAGGAGAAAATCTTCGCGTCCAGCCCGACGCCGTGCAGCACCAGGGCCGTGTAGAACTCCACGTTGGTCTTCAGCGGGCGATCTGGCTTGTATGCCGCCAGGGCCTTGAGGATGACATCTTCCACCGCGCGTGCGTCTGTATAGAGCTGCATATCCCCGGCCTCCTGATAGAGCTTCTCGGCGGCTGCCCCCAGCACATCGGCGCGCGGGTCGCGGGTGCGGTAGACGCGGTGGCCAAAACCCATCAGACGTTCATGCGCGGCCAGCTTGCCGTTGACCCACTCGGCGGCCACCTCCTCAATTTTGCGACCGGTTCTGGCCGAGGTCTCGCGAATCTCAAACACCATGTCCATCGCCGGACCCGGCGCTCCTCCATGCAGCGGCCCTTTCAGAGAACCGATGGCCCCGACCACCGCCGAATACATGTCCGAGCGCGTACTCGCGATCACGCGGGCCGTGAAGGTCGAATTATTCATGCCATGATCGATCACGGTGTTGAGATACGTTTCCAGGCCGCGAACCGACCCTTCATGCGCTTCTTCACCCTGGAGCATATAGAGGAAATTTGCCGCGTGGCCCAGCGTGGGATGCGGCGCGATTGGCTCCTGCCCGTGAATCAAGCGCCAGTAGGCGGCAACGATGGTGGGCATGGGCGCTAGAATCCTGACGCCGCGCCGCAGATTGGCCGCCGTCGACATATTGTCTATCTCCGGGTCGTTCAGGCTAAGTGTGTCGGTTCCCATGCGCAGCGCGTCCATCATCGGCGCCTGCTTTTTCGCCGCTGCGCGCAGCACCGTCATCGTCGTTTCAGAGATGGCGCGATGCTCTCTGAAGCTCTGTCGAAACGCATCCAGCTCCGCCCGGTTCGGCAGGCGGTCATACCAGAGAAGATAGACCTCCTCTTCATACGTCGCGTTGGGGGCAAGTTCTTCGAGCGGAAAACCAGCTATCGTCAGTTTACCTGCCAGGCCGTCAATCGTTGACAATCGAGTCTCGTTCACGACTACATCACGTAGTCCATGCGCTATCTCAGCCATACCGTCTCCTTGTTTACGTCCATGTTCGATATCCAGGGGGTTGCCTTGCTTCAATCCGGGGACCTCGATGGACTGTCTTCTCTTCAGGCTCGCCTCCACTCCTTTGTGAAGGTTACCAGTAAACTGATGTATGTTTCTATACTATAGCATAGCACGTCGGCCTCCCGCTCATCAAGTTTTTTTCAAATACTGAAGTATCAAATCGGTCACAAATAATGCCGGGCAACTTCCGAACCGGAGAAACGTAGTACCTTCGGACGATTTTCGTGAAAGAGGGCAACGGGGACGTGGAATCAATCAGGGCAATAGGCTATAATGTGCAAAGTGATAGCGAAAACTATTCCGCTTTGCCGATTGAGATAGAGAGAATAACGACGAGGTTAAAATTGAAACGCTCACACCTGGCGCGAGAAATTATCGAAACCATCGCGCTTACACTGATTATCTTCCTGGTGATTCGGTTCGCCATTCAGAGCTACCAGGTGCAGGGCCCCAGTATGCAGCCCGGACTGGTCACCGACGAATATGTGATCGTCAACAAGATGGCCTATCTGTTTCACGCGCCTGAGCGGGGAGATGTCATCGTCTTCCACTATCCGCTGGATACGAACGAAGACTTCATCAAGCGCGTCATCGGCCTGCCGGGTGATACCATCAAGGTTGACAGCAGCCACGTCTGGGTAGATGGGACGCTGCTCAAAGAACCATATATCTCCGCGCCCGCCAACCCGCAGGCGCAGACCTGGCACGTGCCGCCCAACGAATACTTCGTCCTGGGCGATAATCGACCGGTCAGCGACGACTCTCGCGACTGGGGCTTTGTTCCCAACTACGATATTGTCGGGAAGGCCGTTTTTGTCTACTGGCCGCTCAAAAACTGGCAACTGATCAACACCTATTCGACCGTCTATGCCGCCGTAAAAGTCACACGCTGAGATTGAGGAGTAGTTATCATGCAAGATTCGGAGCAGGAATACCCGTTGCGTCCACCTTCAGACACGGGAAAGCAACGTCCCCTGGATGATGAATTACTGGAAGAAGAGCGGCGCCCACCTACAAAGCCCTTGCCGCGCCCGCGTCCGTTGCCGCGAGCCGTGCAGGAGACGCGCCTGCCGCATCATCGCCTGCGCACCGCCATTCTCGCGGGCGTGATCGCCGGTGTCCTCTGCATCATCCAGAGTATCATCATCACCTTTGCCAACGCTTCCACCTACACAGCTTTCGAGAAGGCGACGCAGACAACGGTGAAAAATGCCCTGGCCTTCACCATTTTCGGCATTGGCCTGCTCACCTTCTTCATCAGCATGCTCATCATCCTGATTACCGGCTTCATCGTTGGTAAAACCGCCGTTAAACGTTCCTACGGCTTCCTGGCGGGTTTTATCGCGGGTATCTTAGACTACGCCCTCAGCTTCCTTATCCAGTACATTCCCAATTATCCTGGCACAGCGGGAGCCAACGGCAGCGTAGGCGGCTTCGGCCCCCTCGTCGGCGGCGTCTTCATCACCATCGTCTTCCTGCTCATCTGGGGTATCGTTGGGGGGCTTGTTTCCCTGCTGGGAGCGTGGCTTGCCACCCGCAGGCACCCGTATTACACAGAAAATTACGCAGAGGAGTGAGTGCGCTATTCAGGATACTCATTTGTCGGCTCCGTCAGAGATGGCTCTCCTCTATTCTGTCACTGTGACCGATTCGATGACATCGCCCTGGCGAATGCTGCGTACAACATTCATGCCGGAGGTGACATCGCCGAAGATAGTGTAGTTGGGTGGGAGGCCGGGCTGATCTTCCAGGCAGATGAAGAACTGGCTGCCGTTGGTGTTTGGCCCGGCGTTCGCCATCGCCAGCGTTCCTGCTTTGTACGGACGGCGCACCGGCTCATCGTTGAATCGGTAGCCAGGGCCGCCTCTGCCGGTTCCGGTCGGGTCGCCGCCCTGGATGACGAAACCCGGCACGACACGGTGGAAGGTCACGCCATCATAAAAACCATCACGAGCCAGCGTCACGAAGTTATTGACCGTCTGCGGGGCCTCAGCCGGGTTCAGTTCCAGATTGATGTCTCCCTTGTTCGTCTTGATGACCGCGTGATACTTCTTATTCGTGTTGATCTGCATTGCCGGTGGGGCGCTATACTGCTTTGCTGCCATGAAACAATCCTTTCTGTTACGCTTACATGCAATTACGGAGCCTGCACCACGATCAGGTGGTTGATGACATCCGGCTTGATGTTTTTCGAGGATGCGGTGTCGTCAGGACCCTGGATTTTCAATGCCACATCCATTCCCTTCACAACATGCCCGAACAGATTATACGACTTTGTCAACTTCGATGTGTCGTTGCCGGTGCAGATGAAGAACTGACTGCCATTCGTGTTCGGCCCGGAATTGGCCATTGCCACGCAGCCTTCGGTGTAGTTGCCTTTCACCGGCTCATCATTGAACTTGTAGCCGGGGTTCCCGTCGGGCTTGCCGGTAGGAGAACCTGCCTGAATGACGAAACCGGGAACTACACGGTGGAACACAATGCCATCGTAGAAGTGATGCTGCGCCAGGAAGACAAAATTATTGACCGTTTTCGGCGCGAGTGAAGGGTCTAGTTCCAGCACAATCAGGCCGCGATTCGTATTGATGCCGGCGCAGTACACCCTGTTCGTGTCGATGGTCATGGTCGGGGCCTGCTTGTAGGTATGTTGTATCTGCTTGAACTGAGCGGCAGTAGGGGCGGCTGCCGTATCGGTGATTTCCTTCAAGATACTGCTGCTCAGGCAAGGCGAGACCACGACTTTTGGCTGTGGAGGTGGCACTTTGAACGGCCCCAGGTGATTGTGATACGCATAAACCGTTCCGCTGGCCAGGGCCACGAGCAGCAAAGCCACAAAAAACGTGGCCCAGGGATAGCGCGCAATACCACGAGCAGGCGGTTTGTAGCCCGGTGCGCGTCGCCGCTTCCTATTGTCTTTGACCTTCAGTTCCGGTAGCTCTGTAGCGTGAGCCTTCGCAATCCTTGCAGCGCGCTTTGTCGCTTCGCGTTTCGTCGTTTTTGGCATGGAAGCTCGTGATAACTCCTTCTTATTAAGAATAAGCAAAACCTCTTCGTGCTATAATACCTGTCCGTTTCCATCCGGTCAAGTCCTGAACAGCAAAAATTTGCCCTGCTTTTGCAATCTCCGACGTATTCTCTTCCGGTCTGTTATTCGTGTTTATGAGTAATTATGGCTCACGCGCCCGAAGACGGGTTCTCATCTTTGCCGTTCAGGTCGTCCTGTCGGTTCTTCTCTTCATCGAAGCCGGTGAGGGTGTCGCGTTCCAGGTAGTAGCTGGCGGTGAGAGCAATGCCGACGGCCAGTGGAATGAGGCCGGGCAGGAGCCAGGGGCCGAAGTGCAGAGGAATGGCATTGAAGGATGGCGGCAGGATGAAGCCGATGGGGTAGAGGCCAACGGTGAGCGCGAGGCCGACCATCGTGATAATCAGGCCCGCGCGCAGAATGCCCCGACTGCGCCGTTGCTTTTCCAGCAGGCGCGGATTCAGGCCAGAGGAAATCATGGCCATGCGTTCGCGGTGCTGCAGGTAGCGCAGCAGTACCATAAAGCTGAAGAAAAAGGCCAGGGCAATAAGCCAGCTCAGCAGTATCGATAGGAATTCTGAAGACATACTTTGTACCTCGTTATTGCAACCAGTCAATTGTATGATATGATACCGCTAAGAGTAAAGACGTTTCACTGCGGGGAAAATGAAACATTTTTTATCGGCGCGGACTCTAATGAGAATATGGGAGAGCATGTTTTGCAAACGCCACAGAGTTTAGGCTTACCGCTATCCAGCGCGATAGCGTCCTGTACGGAGCAGGATGACGCACTGCTGGTCGCGGCCAGCAAACGGGGAGACCAGGAAGCCTTTGCTTTGCTGGTGCAACGCTATCAGCGTCGTGTTTTTAATCTCGTCTTTGGCATGCTGCAACAGTATGAAGAGGCCAGCGAGATTACGCAGGAGGCGTTTCTTGCTGCGTGGCAGGGCCTGCCAGCTTTTCGCGGCGAAGCGCGCTTTTCCACCTGGCTGCATCGCATTGCCTACAACTGCGCCCTCAAGCAACTGGAGCAGCGGCGACGCGACCGGGCGTTGCAGGCGGCCATGGAGGCGAAACAGGCTATTGACGACGGCGGCGAGAAACATGCAGATGCTCTCATGGAGACGCATGCCCGCCAGGCGCTGGTGCAGGAGCAGCTTTCCCGCCTGCCCGCGAAATACCGTATTGTCCTGATTCTGCGCCATCTGCAGGAGATGACCTATGAAGAGATGGCGGAGATTCTGACAATGCCCATTGGCACGATTAAGACGCATCTCTTCCGGGCGCGCAATTTGCTCAAAGAGCGCCTGGAAGCCATTGATCGAGAACTCACTGCCAGAACGAGAGGTTGTTAGTGCGCTGTTCAGAGGCTGGTCGCAAGCTACAGCTGTATATAGATAATCGGCTTTCCCTGAAAGAGGTTCCCGCACTGGAAGCTCATCTTGCCGCCTGTGTTGATTGCCGTGAAGAACTTTTCTTGCTGGAAGAAGCCATTGGCTCCGTGCGCTCTTTCAAGCTGGTGGCCGAACCAGAAGACCTGGCGGAGCGTATCATGGCTCGTGTGGCCATCACGCCGCAGCGCGCCATGCCCGATTTCTCGCCCCTGCGCCCCTCGCTGCCGGAACTGCTCGTCGTCGTCGTGCTGGCAACCATTGCCACATTTGGTGTGATCCTGGCCCAGCCCTCAATACGAGCCGTTCTTCCCATTGCCAATGGACACGACGCGCTCTCGCTATTCTTCCTCAATTCCCTGCATCAACTGCTGGCCTACGGCATGAGCGCGCTCATCCTTGCCCTCTGGATCGTCGGCACCCTGCTCGGCATCTTCATCACCCTGCTCCTTGTCGGCGACGAAGTACGCGCTCAATGGTTCAAAGCCATGCTGGATCGCCTGCCCGTGCGCTAAATGGATCCGAGCAGGCCAGCCAGGTCGCAGGCCAGCCCGGACAGCGTATGCGGTGCAGGCCACCCGCAAGAGGTGGCCCTACTATATACGAAGGTAGACTCGCTCCGCAAGCGTGATGGGCAAGAGGACACGGCGTATATAGTAGGGCCACCTCTTGCGGGTGGCCTGCACCGCATACGCTGTACGCACACCCAGAATATCATTCCACTGCCGGTCAGAGACGCCGCCGCCCATGTTATACCATTCCAGTTTGGTCAAGATCACATCTTCAGGCGATTCCAGATAGAACAGACGGGTGTTTTCCTCTTCAGGTAGAGGTTGTTGCTGTACTCTACGCAGAACTTGCTGGTCGAAAAGACGGCTTTTCGGGAGGAATACGTCTACCTTGAACATGGTTTGCAGGTGAAGCATATTGAATTCTGAGCGGTGGCGAATGGCATCGCGAATCATGTCGGCGTCGATGTAGTAGCGACTTTGCAGTAGGGTGACGAGAGGCCGGACATGTTCCATCCGCACATCTGCCACTATATCTACATCGGCTGTTGCACGGTAGATGCCATGTGCCAGAGCCGCTACCGAGCCGCCAACATAGTAGACCACGCCCAGCTGTTCAAAAGCCTCTACTACCGGAATCATGGAGGATAGCACGTCTGATATCATTGTTGCCTCGCTGCTAAATACGCTCGTACACGGTTCGCTAAATCCTTACCATAGGTAACTTCGATAAAAATCAGGCTGATCTCTTCCTCGCTAGCATATGGGTAGGCTCGTTTAATTCCTGCTCGTGTAAGCCGCGATGCATCTTGACTGAAGGAAAGGCCCAATTCTAAACGGCGTGCTGGCCCTGCTTTGCGCAGCAGTTCGATCTGGACTCGTTCCACTTCCGGGCGGGTATCGGGTGATTGCGTTCTCATGCGCTTCCTCGCTTTGTTGCCTGACCGTTGCTGGCCCTATGATAGCACACTGTGCTATGATTGTCACGTGAAGATTGTCCGGGGGTCTGCGTCCTTTGGGGGGAAATGGTAGGGACAGGGCCTTATCTGGAGACGCCATTGATGAGGTACTGGCTATGGAGATTGCTGGCAAGCGTCGGCTGGGAAGCAAGCTGATGGGGCTGTTTTTGCTCAGTCACCCGCTGCC
>Ga0209810_1003834_pt1 | contig 15226 bp, 18 predicted proteins | sample Coa_R1_7_FD_187159 | JGI IMG/M metagenome (GOLD analysis project Ga0209810, IMG submission 187159) | Surface soil microbial communities from Centralia Pennsylvania, which are recovering from an underground coalmine fire - Coalmine... | ecosystem: Environmental > Terrestrial > Soil > Unclassified...
CGATGGGCGGCGACCAGTTCCTCGTCGATCATCGCGCGCAGCTCGTCTGTAGAGAGGGGTACGATAGTGTTAATCTCGTGCGAGGTGCGGAAGCCGTCAAAGAAATGCAGGAACGGCACACGCGCCTCCAGGGTCGCGGCATGCGCCACCAGCGCAAGGTCCTGGGCTGCCTGCACCGAGTGCGAGGCCAGCAGGGCAAAGCCACTGGCGCGCGTCGCCATCACATCAGAGTGATCGCCGAAGATGGAGAGCGCCTGGGTTGCCAGGGAGCGTGCTGCGACATGGAAGACGGTAGGCGTCAACTCCCCCGCGATCTTGTACATGTTGGGGAGCATGAGCAGCAAGCCCTGGGAGGCGGTAAAGGTCGTGGCGAGCGCCCCCGTTTGCAGCGCCCCATGCAGCGCCCCGGCGGCGCCGCCCTCCGACTGCATCTCGATCACCTGCGGCACCGTGCCCCAGAGATTTTTGCGCCCGGCGGCTGACCAGCTATCGGCAAACTCCCCCATGAGAGTGGAGGGAGTAATGGGGTAAATGGCGATAACCTCGCTCAGGGCATAAGCAACGGCGGCCACTGCTTCATTGCCTTCGAGTGTGACACGCTTGTGTCCCATCGTGATGCTCCTCTCAGTCTGGCAGGGTCTCATGAGAACAGCCAGGCGCCCGGCTTGCGCCGGGGGCCGGTGGCGACTCGGGACTCCGGGTGGTTTCTTTGGGATGGATCACATATATCTTCATCGGTATTGGCTCCTTAGCAGTAAAGGATCACGGCATCTTTTGGATGCAACGTGAAGAGTGCTTTTCGTGGCCGGAGAGCGTGTTTCATCCGACACCTCAGAGTGTAGGCGCTGCCTCTCACAGCCCCATCACACCACCCCACAAAAGCCTCACAGACACGTCACAACCCCTTATGACTTTTCCAGCAGGAGGATCCCGGGCAGGCGTAGAGACGTTGCCGCAGTCGGCGTCCGGGCGGGCATGGTGTAGTTTAGGGAGAGAGCTTTTGCCCTGGCTGAATCCTTGCCGATCGTCGAGAAAGTTGATGGGCTTGCAGTCAGGCTCCCTGGAGGGAAGCTGTGAGAGGCATAGCTGATACTTCATTGATGGGATGAAAATGCCTGGGGAGCATTTGACTGCTAATAAATATAGCATATTCAGATCATATTCATAGCATATTCATATATCGTTAACAGATACAGGCAAAAATATCATAAATAGTTAGCAAATATTGCGATTCGAGTCGATTGGCGACCCAATCGACTCAGGCAAGGACCTCTGTCGTGCAGCGGGGTGACTATGGTTGTTGCTGGTTATCGATCACCTCGCCAGCGAACAGGTTCGCTGATGACGCGGAAGGCACACCTTTAATGGATAATAGCCCAGGTCAGCCACAGGCCATAGCCGACGGTAAGCACTCCCACAATCGTCAGCGCCCGGCTCAGCCACCTTTCCATGCGATCAGAGATCCCAAGATCCAGCAGGATTGCGCGGATACCGAGCATAGCATGACTGGCAACAACGATCAGAAAAAGCGCTTCGAGCACGAGAAACACAGGATTGCGCAGGTACGCCAGTACGTCTGCGAAAGTGCGCAGCCCGCCTTTAACGATAAAGTGGTTCGCGATCACATGCAGGCCCAGCAGGAATAGCAGCAGTACGCCGGTGACGACCTGCCAGAGCCAGGTCGTTGTAGCCCTCGGCTCCTTTGTGAATGGATTATCCATACAACTACCCTCCATAGATCAGGACTGCCGCTACTCCCAGGGCAATCACAGCGATAAACATCACGATACCAAAGAGGATTTTGTGTGCCTTCACGCCGATCCCGAAACCGGTCAGGGCGATACGCAGGCCGTTGAGGCCGTGAATAAGGATGCCGGCAATCAGGACCACATCGAGGGTGAGGAAGAACGGTGAACGCGCCAGCGCGACAAAGGCGTTCCACGATCCAGGCCCGCCCGGCAGCTGACTCAGGATCACCAGGTGCAGGTACAGGTAGACCACCAGCCCGATACCGGTAATCCGATTAAGGGCATACGCCCACATGCCCATCCGGCGCCGCCGCAGGTCGAACCAGCGGCCCGCGCGGCGTACTCTTGGATAGTTCAGGCTTGCCATCGTTATTTCCTCCGTCCTTTCTTGAGCCGGTTGGCAATCAGCTCGCGGCGCAGCGCCATGATCTTGCCCGCCGGATCAACGGCCTGGGGGCAGGCTTCGGTGCATTCGTAGGCGCTGTGGCAGCGCCACACGCCGTGTTCGCCGTCCGCCAGCGCCAGCAGGTGAGCCACCTCGCGCGGATCACCGGTTTTGTGGCGCTCATCATAGATGGCGGCAAGGCCGGCGGGTCCCAAAAACTTATCGTCGGCGGCCACCGTCGGGCAGGCGCTCATGCAGATCCCGCACTCGATGCAACTCTCAAAGCGGTTAAAGCGCGTCAGGTTTTCTGGCGGCTCAACCGGCTCGGGTTCCATGCGGGTGCCCAGGTCGGCAAGGTTGTCAACGGAAAGCGGCAGGGTTGGCTCGGCATCGCGGGTGATCTCCAGGTCGGAGGCTGACAGGCGCTGGAACAGGCCCGTCACATCCACGATCAGGTCGCTGACCACCGGAAAGTTGCGCAGCGGATTGAGACGCAGTGGAGTGTGTCCATCCCACACCGAGCTTACGGGTGTGACGCAGGGCAGCTTCTCGAGGCCGTTAATACGCAGCGCGCACACTCCGCAGGCGGAATGATGGCAGGCGCGGCGATAGGTCAGGCTGTGGTCATGTTTTGCCCATACGACATCAAGCGCATCGAGAACGGATGCGCTCTCCGCTACCTGCACCGTGAAGGTGTCGTAGTGTGGAGATTCTCCTGTTTTGTAGCGGAATATCTGGAGCGTGATCTCAAGCATAGCTTCCTCCCTGGTAGAAGAGCCGGTACGAGACGAGCGGCACGTTACGTGTCCGGCATGCCACCGCAACACCAAGTTTCTTACAGACTAAATCTGACACGCGCTCCGCCATCGCCCGTGCCGTCGTCATCTTGCCGCCGGCGATGGTGACAAAGCCCTCCACCCCATCGTCCTGGTGATCGAAGCACTCGAAGGTACGGCTCGCCTCGCGGGCCTCCTTATCTCCCTTGACGATCAGCGGCCGCGCGGCGGCCACGCGCGCTCGAACAGGTATCTTTTGCACAGCCGGCAACAACTGTTCTCCCTGGGCAAGCATCTTCGCGACGTGATCAGCAGGGGCCGGGATCACGTCCGGGTCCTCGACCTCCCAGGAGGTCGTGCCGATAATCGAGGTGGCGCGCTGTGGCACGACGATATCCCCATCGGACGGCGGGCTGAGACGATTCAAAACCATATTGTTGAGCCGCCCATCGAGCGTCACCATCACGCCAGCCGTTGGCTTGACCGGCACGGAGATGCCTGCCATGGCCGCGACGCTGCCGACCCAGGGGCCTGCCGCGTTGATGATCAGGTCGGCCCCTATGTTTTCGGTCTTTCCCGTCCGGTGATCTTTGACCTTCACGCCTGAGACGCAACCGCCTGCATAGAGGAAGTCGGTCACTTCAGTGAAGCGCCGTACAACGGCACCGTGCTGCTGCGCCGTCGCAAGAAAGGCGAGGCAAAAGCGCACCGGCTCAAACACAGCATCAGGCACCTGTACGGCGGCGAGCGCCCCGCGATTCAGGAAGGGTTCGATTTCCAGTGCGTGCGTGATGGGGAGTTCGCGGGCCGGGATGTGGCAGGTCGCGCAGCCCTCCAGGAAGCGCTCTTTGAAGGCCAGGTCGGCCTCGGTGAGCGCGACGAACAGACCATCGTTCAGTTCCAGCAGATCTGGAATGATATTCCGTATGATCCTGTTCTCGACAATACATTCAGCCGCTGCCTCCGGGTCGTTGACGCAATAACGTCCGCCCGAATGGAGCAGGCAGTGGGTGCGCCCGGTGGTCCCGGAGGCGATATCCCCTCGCTCGATGAGCGTGACACGCAGGCCCCGCAGGGCCAGATCGTGGGCTGTTGCCGATCCGGTCGACCCGGCTCCAATGACGATGATGTGCGGTATTGACATCGGTAAACCTCTCTGCTCCTCCCAACGAGCAGCTTTTCAGTCGGGGTCGTCTTTGTCTTCAAAGAGAGTATGGCCGCCAGAAATCACAATCACCTCAAAATTTGTCTGGAGAGGCGCACGATTGGCTCACAGGATGCACAGGGGCAGGTTTGGCTCCGCACCGCGTTCTCATATCGGTCACAAAAGGGGCATATGATAGCATCTCCGCATTATAAAAGAGGTATGCGCAAGGGACATTGATCGCGCGGGGTGGTATATCGTCCTGCCTGGAAGTGTGAGGGAATTGTGAGAAAGGATCACGCTCCCGTGAGTGTGATGAGAGCACGGCGGCCTATACTCTCTGCGTAAAGTGCGCGGAGAGAAGTGATGACTACTGTTCCATCCGCGTGTTCCGTCACTGGAGCCGGTCCTGCGTGAAAGGAGCAAATCATGTTTCAACATATTCTTGTCCCGTTAGATGGATCCCCGCGTGCCGAACAGGTTCTGCCCGTAGCTGCACGCCTGGCGCGCGCCTCTGAGGGCACGCTGGCGTTGATTCAGGCCGTGATGCCCTCTACCGCGCTGCGGTCAGCGCTTGCCGGTGAGCCAGAGTTGCCTCAATCCGGCGCCGATAGCGCGCTGGAGGAGGCCAGGAACTATCTGGAGCAAGTAGCTAATTCGCCTCTGCTCGCCGGCATCCGGGTCGAAACGGATGTGGTGGCAGGCCGGGCCACCTCCGTGATTCGGGCCGCAGCGGGGGCGCGACCGGTTGATCTGATAATCATTTGTAGTCATGGGTACACAGGCTGGAAGCGCTGGGTGCTGGGCAGTGTGGCGGAGCAGGTGGTGCACCATGCGAACGTGCCAGTGCTCCTGCTGAGGGAGGGTAAGCCAGTTGCGGTTGCCCCATCTCCTCAAAGGGAAGGGCCACTGCGTGCTCTGGTTCCGCTGGATGGCTCGGTGTATGCCAAGTCTGCTCTCGCGCCTGCTGCTCATCTGATCGCTGCTCTGGCCGCACCCGAGGCAGGTGCTCTGCATCTCACACGCGTCATTACGCCGCATACGGCGAGCCGGATTGGAGCCAGCAGTCAAGAAGCCATGCTGCACCGGGCGAAACGCTATCTCCAGAGCACGGTTGAACACCTGCGCGAAGGGCTGGTCGCGTCTGAGGTAGCGCATCTCGGACTCTCTCTCACCTGGTCGGTGACGCTCGACGATGACATCGCCTCGGGCATCATCCGCGTTGCCGAGAATGGAGAGGACGCCGAGGGGGCAGGAGCGTTTGGCGGTTGTGATGTGATCGCCATGGCGACGCATGGCTATAGCGGCCTGGAGCGCTGGGCGATGGGGAGCGTCACGGAACGGGTGCTGCGGGCAACCAGACTTCCCATGCTGATTGTACGCCCGTCTGAGAAAGAGATGTAAGCAGGAGCTTCCCGCAAGCCGGGCAGATCGATGAAGAAGGAGGCATATATGTTCAATCGTGTGCTGGTGCCGTTGGATGGATCGGAGCTTTCAGAACAGGCTCTTCCCATTGCCGCGCGGATCGCACGGGCCTCGCATAGCTCTCTTTTGCTGCTGCGGGTGGTCAGTACTCTTAGCGAGGTTGGGATCGCCGCGAGGGAGCCATCCGTCCTGCTTCAGGAAATCCTGGAGGCGGATCTGGCGGTAGCGAGCGCCTATCTTGCACGCATTGCGGGTACAAAAGAACTGGCTGGTATCCAGACAGGGATTGCAGTCTTTTCCGGGCAGCCTGCTTCCTACATTCTCGATGTTGCCGAAGAGCAGCACTGCGATCTGATCGTAATGAACAGTCACGGTGCAACTGGCATAGCTCGCTGGGCTATGGGCAGCGTGACACGGAAGGTCGTGCGCCACAGTTCGATTCCTATATTGGTCCTGCGTGCAAAGAGCGCACAGCCGCAAGAGAGCGCTCCTGGGAGCGTTCACCCGGTACGCGCCCTGGTGGCGTTGGACGGATCCACGTTTGCCGAGGCTGCACTGCTGCCAGCCGCTCATCTGGTCAGGGCGCTCAGCGCCCCGGCACCAGGCGCGCTCCACCTGATCCGCCTGGTGAAGCCGCTTACCTTTGAGGAGGAGTTGTTCTACCAGGACTATGCTGACGCTCTTCATGCCAGGCAGGAGGCCGTCCGCGAGGCAGGCAACTATATGCAGGCCCTCACCGAGCGGATAAGCAGCGAGGAGGGCCTGGCGCGTGGGGTGAACGTGAGCTGGTCGGTCGAAGAAGGAAACGACGTAGCCCAGGCGCTCATTACCATCGCAGAGTCAGGGAAGGGCATTGCGACTCGTGAAGCCTCGGATCTCATCGCCCTGACCACGCATGGACGCAGTGGCCTGGAGCGCTGGTTGATGGGAAGCGTTACCGAACGCGTCCTCGATGGAACAAAGCTGCCCCTGCTGGTCGTGCGTCCGCAGCCACTTGCGGCTGCGTCTCCGCAGAAGAAGGAGAAAACGGTATACCTGCATGACATCCTGCGTGTGTGCCTGCTAGCCGTAGCGAACCGCTATCCCGAGCACAGCATCGATGTGGAGGCTGTGCTGCTGAACAGGTTCTCTGGAGAACGAAAAGGATGGCGTGCTGAGGAATTGATCCGCTGGCTTGAAGCTCTCGATCCAGCTCTATTGGAGCAAGGGGCCACGTTGCTCATTGACGAAAATACCTGCGGCATCTATCTGCCGGAGTATTCGCAAGAGGAGCCAGCCTTCCACCTCCACTGTCGGGGCCGGATTCCCGTACCCCGGGAACATGACACAGTACTACAAGGAGAACGCCGGTAGACAGGCTGTTCCCATTCTCGAAAGGAGCGCGAACATGATTTCATTAGCGGCTGATCCACGGACCATCACCGCAGCCGATTTTCCCGGGGATGCTAGCCGGGCGGAGCAGTGGCGTTTTCTCTTGAACTATGCCCTGCTGGCCCCCTCCGAGTACAACACTCAGCCCTGGCTCTTCAAAGTGCAGGGGGACAGCCTTGAGTTCTATGCTGATCGCTCGCGACAGCTTCCCATCCTCGATCCGCAGAATCGCGAACTGCTCATCAGTTGCGGGGCCGCCTTGCTCAATCTGCGTCTGGCTATGCGACATTTCGGCTACCGTGAGGAGCTGGAGTGGTTCGTGTATGAAGATCTCTCGACGCCGCTGGTGCGCCTGCGCTTCGGACCTCGCGTGCCAGCCACGCCCGAAGAGGAGCAGCTTTTTGCCGCGATCCCTCACCGGCATACCAGCCGGCAGATCTACGAGGACCGGCCTCTGCCGGCGCGGCTGTTGCAGTCCCTCTGCTTCTGCGCTGAGCATGAGGGAGTCTGGCTGCATATCATCCAGGAGGAAAAGGCGCGCCAGGAGGTGGCCCAGCTTATTGTCGCCGGAGATCGCTTCCAATGGGCCGATCAACGCTTCCGCCAGGAACTGGCGCATTGGGTGCGCGCGCGGGGAGAGCAGCAGGCGGACGGCCTGCCAGGCTATGCGCAGGCCAAAGGCAGCCTTGCTGGCAAGAGCAGCCCCTGGATTGTGCGCACCTTTGATCTGTGGCGAGAAGAGGCGGAGAGAGATCAAGGGCTGGTCGTGGGCGCTCCCGTCTTGCTGGTGCTGGGCACCTTTTCCGATACACCAGGCGACTGGATGATGGTCGGGCAAGCGGCAGAGTGTATCCTGCTCAGGGCATGTGCCCAGGGGGTACAAGCCTCCTTCGTGAATCAACCGGTAGAGGTGCCTTCCTTACGTGCCTGGCTTGCACAGATTGTTGGAGAAGCGTTTCCTCAGCTTGTCATCCGTCTGGGCTATGGAGCGCCCGCGCTTCCAACCCCGCGCCGGAGTGTGCAAGAGGTCTTGCTTGAGTGAGTAATGGAGCGGAGGGCATGAAGAGGCCGGTGCCCGCAGGCACCGGCCTCTGTTTACCTGCCCAATGGCGTACTCCTCCTTACGTTCGATGTTGTGGCGTCCATCCAGGACCATCCGTATGACGGGGAGGGCTGTCCAATGACGGCTTTGCTCGCTGCCTCGCGTCGCTCTCGGCCTGTAACGGCTCATTGAGAGCCTCGTGTCCCTTGTGAGCACCCTCCCCGTCTTCCGAACACCTCCCTGCCATACGTTTCATCAGCGCCTCCTTATCACTTCCCCGTAAGAGGTTTCCCTCTCACGCTTAGAGCATACACGACCCGGCTTACGACGCCATCACATGCAAAGGCGTTTTTCTCACAGGCCCGTCACAATCTCTAAATACAGAGGAGGTCTCGTTGTAAGCCTTTTGTGTGACACAGGCGACCAGGTGTGACAGAAATGTGAGAGCGCCAGGGTATGCTTTCTATAAATGCAGATCCAGCGAATGCCCCTATGATTCTAGTGTATTCGCTGGCAGTCTGACCGGCAGTGTTGCTGGTCAGGAGGAAAGGAAGCGAATATCATGTTCAAACGGATTCTTGTCCCGCTGGATGGATCAGAGCTTGCCGGGCGGGCCTTGCCTGTAGCCGCGCAGATCGCCAGGGCCTCCGGCGGCTCCATCCTGCTCTTTGGCGTTGTGAGCACACCAGTCGAATATGGCCCTCCCTATGTCTTCCCGGCAAATGGTTCCGGCTGGGGAACGGAGCAGGTTGACCTCAAGAAGATGAGCGAATATCTCCAGCAGACAGCCAGTTCATCTATCCTGGCGGGAGTGCCTGTCGAAACGCAGACGATGGTCGATGCAGTGGCACCGGCGATCCTCACAGCCGAGCAAACCTTCCAGGCTGATCTGGTCGTAATGAGCAGCCATGGCTATGCCGGCGTCAAGCGCTGGGTGCTGGGGAGCGTTGCCCAGAAAATCGCGCGGCATAGTCCAGTGCCCGTCCTGGTGCTGCGCGCAGATGGCGCGGTGTTGACCGCAGACCACCCTCAGCGGGTGCTGGTTCCCCTGGATGGCTCTGCCCTGGCTGAGGCAGCTATTGAGCCGGCGATGCAGCTCGCCACGGCCTTCTCGGGAGCAGATCCGAGCACATTGCATCTGCTGCGGGTGATCAATCTTCCTCTCTCGACTGGGAAATTCCGTGCCATGTCCGCGGCCTTTGAACGTGACATCCAGGCTCAGGAGGAGCAAGCCGCCCGGGCCTACCTGGAAGCGTTAGAAAATCGCCTGCATCAGACCATGCCAGCGCAGGTGCAGATCACATCCTCGACGGTTGTTGATAACGATGTCGCGGCAGCGATCATCTATGCAGGAAAGCCGGGCAGCGAAACGTCGGGTAAAAGCTATGATGCCCTGGCGATGGCGACGCACGGACGCAGCGGCTTCCGGCGGTGGGCGCTGGGCAGCATCACCGAGCGCGTGCTGGGTGCGACGCATCTGCCACTCCTCATTGTGCGACCGAAGGCGGTGCAAGAGCAGCATGAGCCGGTCGAAGCTGGCATCAAAGGGAGTGATGTACCCTGGGTGGGCTTGTTGTAACCCGTTTTCTGCTGCGGATCAAAGCGCTGGAGGGATGCGGTTGGATGTGATCCCTCCAGCGAATAGTGAAGCCTTTGTGAGAATGTGGCCCGCTTTTGTGATGCTATGGTGATCGTGATGTCCTACTATGATCAAGGGGTAGGGGCAAGGTAGCGGTGAGGATAGAGTCAAGGTAGTATGCGAAACCCGATGATGAGTTTCGCCACTGATCGAAGGAGAAATTGCTATGGCAATGACAAGATGGGATCCGTTCGAGTCACTGATACCGTTGCGGGAGGCCATGAATCGCCTGTTCGAAGAGAGCTTCATCGGCCCGCGCTTTGAGCTGTTCACGTTTGGTGGACGGACCTTCCCGATTGATGTCTACGAGGCGCAGGATCACAAGAGCTATGTGATCGAGGCTTCCTTGCCGGGCTTCAAGCCAGAAGAAATTACCATCACTGCCGAGGGTAACGCGCTCACCATCAAAGCGGTGAAACAGGAGGAGAAGAAGGTCGAGAAGGAGGCGTATGTTCGCCGCGAGCGCTACGAAGGCGAGATGACCCGTACTGTCGAACTGCCCGCCGCCTTCAATGCCGAGGGCGTCGAAGCGACGTTCGAGCATGGCATCCTGACGCTGCACATTCCCAAAGCCCAGGAGGTCCAACCGAAACACATCCCGGTCAGGACCAAAGAGGTTGCGGGCGTGTAGTGGGGAGGGTCGGGACACCCTGCCGGGATAGCTCCGCTGCCGTCCCGGTAGGGTGTCACGGTAGCATTGCGTCCCCGGAGAAGGCTGCCGCTTTGCTTCTTGATTGCGCTGGAGAGTGAGGCTCAGGACGAGGCGATGATCGATGTCGCCATCGGGAATCGCACCTACATGCACTATCTGGAAATCGCCGTTCCTGCCAGCCTGCGCGCCGAGCGAGAACGCCGCACCGCTCAGGGCCAGATCTGTAGCTACATCGCGCTGGAGCGGCAGGTCGTCGGGCTGATCATCCTGGAGGACGTGCCACGCGCTGAACTCTCAGAGTTGACGCGTGCGCTGAAACAGGAGGGTATCCAGCAGACGGTGCTGCTCACCGGAGATAACGAGGGGGTCGCGCAGCAAATTGGCGCCGTTGCCCGTGTTGACCGCATCGTAGCGCGTTGCTTGCCGGAAGACAAGGTACGCACGATACAGGAGCTGGAACGGGGGCAGCACCGTGTGCTCATGGTGGGCGACGGGGTGAACGATGCGCCTGCTCTGGCGACGGCGGCTGTGGGCATGGCCCTGGGCATGCAGGGGTTGACGGCCGCTGCCAGCGCCGCCGATGCGGTGCTTATCTCCCCTGACATCATGCGCGTCGTGACGGCAGTGCGCGTTGGCAGGCGCGTCATGCAGATTGCTCGCCAGGGGATCTGGATCGGCATGGGATTAAGTATAGTAGCCATGTTGTTCGCGGCCTCTGGCTACATTCCCCCGGCCGCCGGGGCGATTTTGCAGGAAGGAATCGATGTCCTGGTGATCCTGAATGCCCTGCGCGTGAGCCGCTCGGTATAGGAATCATAGCCAATCCAGTTGAGAGGGGCGGGATGTCCTCCAGGACATCCCGCCCCTCTCAACTGGATTGGCTATTTAGTCAGCGGGCAGGGCCAGGGCTGCTGTATCGGCGGTGACAATGGCTGTGGATACCTCCACGATGCGGAAGGTATGCGTAAGATGCGCCACCTTGCCCAGCATTGCGCCCGCTCCGCAATAGCGCTCCGCGGAAAGATGGATCGCGCGCACCACCGCCTCCGGTTGAATATGTACGCCGGTGATGATATGCTCGATGGTGATTTCAACAAACACCATCGGATGCCCTTCGGCCCGTCTTCCTTCCACGCGAACCTCATAGGCCGTAACCTGCTGCCGCTTTTTGCGCAGAATGGAGATCACATCCATTCCGGTGCAGCCGGCCAGGCCGACCAGCAGTAATTCCATCGGACGGAAGCCGGTGTTTTCTCCGCCATCGGCTGTGGAGGCATCCAGGGCGACCGTGTGGCCGGAACCGCTCTCGCCCTCGAAGCGCATGTTAGATATCAGTTTCGCGCGCGCTGTCATGACTTCTGCCATCGTTTTGCTCCTCTCGTATGCGAATACATTCTCTGGAAAGAGTGTACCCCCGGCCCCTCACGGCTCCCTCACAGTCACAGGGCAGATTCTTACGGAGCCGTCACAGGTGCAGGAGATGAAGAAAGATAGGGGGGAGAAGAAGTTGAGAGCCTTTCGTGATGCCCGGGGCATGCATTGTGAACAGGACGTGAGAAGCGGGAGCTATGCTACTTCTGAGTCAAAGGATAGGTAATCGCACACATCCTTTCAGCAAAAAGTATCATGATAAGGAGGTGACAGGCTATGATGCGTATCATGATGCCCATACCACCAATGCAAGTTGCCACATCGTCCAGCGAGGTGCTCTTCTGGGGGATGATTGGCCTGCTCGTTGCTCTGTTCCTGCTGGCAACGATTCTCTGGATCATTGGAAACCAGCGTATCGCGCAGAGGCAGATTCAGGTCAAAGAGGCGGGCGGGCAGAACGAGGCGTTTCCTCCGCTCCTATCTGAGGAGCAACCGATTCTCCCGCCGCAGGAGCTTCTGCCCCGGCGGTGATGGCCTCGTGCACGCGTGGAGGCAGACCGAGAACAGGATACAATCGTCTCTCCTCGTTCTCTGCCTGCTTTACGCCCTATTCCACCAGAAGGAGGAAGAGAGAGCATGAAACAGCAGCAGCGAAAATGGAGGATCTTCAAGCAGGGACGCACCACTTTGGAGCTTAGCATCTCTATCCTTGTGTTTGTAGCACTCCTCAGCGGTGTAGCAGGCATATGGATAGGTCTGATGGCTAATATCCCCATGCTCATTGCCCTTGTCGTAGCCAGTATCCTGGTGTGGAGAACAACGCTGAAACACAAAGTCACGCGGATCGCACTCTTCGTTATCGCGGCTTTTATCGGTGTGAGTGCCATCCAGGGCGGCATTGCGCTGCTACAAGGTGCGTTAGATCAATGGGTGCAGCTCTCCTGGCTGGCAGGCACGCCTTTCAGCGACTACACGGTCCCCGGCCTGGTGCTGGTGATTGTCGTAGGGGGCACGGGCCTGCTCGCCGCAGCGACCGTGTTCATCCAGCGCGAATGGGCGGTGCTCGTCTCGGGGCTGGCTGGCCTGCTGATGGCCGGCTACGAGGTAGTAGAGATAATCAGTATTGACAGCAAATTGGGGAATGCCCTTCCCACCGCGCTCGGACTTCAACTCGTCTACTTTGTGCTTGGATTGGTGGTCTTTGGGCTGGCGGGATCCCTCTGGATGAGGGAATATCGCCGTCAGCATTTCCACCACCTCAGGCACGTCAGTCATGCCTAGAGGAGCACCTTACAATCGTTTTGTAACTATTGTTCGAACCACTCCACGCAGATCAGCTTCTGTCAGGTCGGCCTCCCGCAGATTGGCTGCGGCCAGGTCAGCGTCGCGCAAGTCGGTCTTCCTGAGCACTGCCTGGGAGAGATTAGCGTCATGCAGATCGGCGGCATGGAGATCGGCTCCTGTCAGGTCGGCCTGTACGAGCGCCGCTCGAAAGAGAGTTGCCCTATGGAGGCACGCCTCTCTGAGATTAGCAGCGCTCAGATTCGCCCTGCTCAGGTCGGCATGAGAGAGGTGTGCTCCGCTCAGGTGAGCGCCTTGCAGCCTGGCGTCGCTGAGACGCGCGCCTAAAAGATCAGCACCGCGCAGATCGGCGTCCTGCAAATCAGCTCCAGAAAGATCGGCCACACGCAGATCGGCCCGTGAGAGATTGGCACCTTTGAGGCTTGCCCCGATGAGATCCGCCCCGTACAGGTCAGGCGTGATGGCCGGATGCTCCTGCCGCCAGCAGTTCCAGACGTTGACTCCTGCTCGAAGCATCTCAAGATGTTGCTGGGTTGCCATACACTTCTCCTCCCTTTGATCTCGGATGATCTCCCGGTGGCACTTCGTCTATCTGCTCGGACAGCCTGCCCGTAGTAACTAACCAGCGAGCGAACTCCAGACGACGGGAGTCAAGGGCGGGCCGGTCCATCTCGTCGCGCGCGTACCGTCTGCGGAGGTGATACCACCGCATGATCTGCCGCTCGGTGAAACCTTCTCGGCGTAATCGGGTCAGTTCTGACTGGTCATACTGTATCCAATCCATCGGACTCCTCCTCAGTAGTTGCGCTCCTTCCTCCTGGAGCTATACTTGTCGGCAATGAGCGACACAAAAGCATCGAGTAGAATTTGGGTGTCGCCAATCACGACCTGTATTAACTGGCTAAGAGAAGCATACACTCGTCATATCACGAAACGATCACGAGGATATCGCTTTCCCTCACATCTAGAACACATGCTATGAGATGGAGCGCGCTCCATCTCATCATCCGTCAGGTAAACGACACGAATTATTTCTGCCTCATTATGCGCCCTCGCCCCTAGAGATCAGGGGTCGGGGACTGCGCCAGGCAGCAGGCACGTTCCTTGCGATGCCTGGCGCAGAAATGCTGGCAAGCGCGCGATAGAGAGCCACATGCCCATCAAAGGATGCGGGAAGGAGACCTTCTTCAGAGAGCGTCACCCGCCGATAAGATCGATCATCGACGCGGACATAGGTACCAGCCGGGGCCATCTCGCCTGCGTGCCAGATAAGAAACTCTTCTAGCTCATTGAACATACGTATCTCCTCCTTGAAGATGACTGATAAATAGAGGGACGTAAACAATGCTTTCGTGCACGCCTCAATTTCTCCTGTTTAGAGAGGCGACTCTAAGGAAAAGTATTAATCGGGCAGGTCACGTGTCCATCACGGGTGCCCCCGTACTTCTCACAGTGGCGTCACAGAGTTCTCCGGAGACGGCCCCGGGGACGTGACAGCACTCGGGAGGTAAGAAAATTATCTAATTGCGCTGCTGTGATGACTTTGTGCGGTTCAGACTCCATGCAGAGACGGGATCGTGATGCCTGCAATGTATGCTCTCGTTGGAAAGTGCGAAAACGGAGATGATGTCGAGGCCGGAGAGAAAGGAGCTGTAACGATGACCATTGATCTACTGCGTATGAAAAAGCGACTGGAGGAGAAAAGGGAGCGCCTGCTGCGGCAAATTGCCGGACTGACCGAGGCGCATCCCACGCCGGTAGGGCCGGTAGAGGCGAATGAAGGGCCACGCGACTTTGAAGAGGTAGCTGTGGATTTTCTCGAAACCCAGCAGGAGCAGTCGCTGCTGGTAAATGAACAGGCGCTTCTCACAGAGGTCCAGGCCGCCTTACAGCGTCTCGAGGATGGCAGTTATGGGCGCTGCATTGCATGCGGGCAGCCGATTCCGGAAGCACGCCTGGAGGCTATTCCCTGGGCGGCGCGCTGCGTAAAGGATGAGGCCGCGCTGGAGCAGAGAAATCTCAGCCGGGAGGAATTGTATCCTGAGCAGACTATGTGACATTGCCTTCCCATTGGAAGGCAGTGATTCAGAATTCATTAAGGTCAGAAATGAGATAGACGTACTTTTATACGCCCAACCGGAACGGCGGATACCGATCAGTAACCAGGATAATCGCATAAGCGATCACCCGGTTGTGCCAGCGCATGACGCCTTCCACAAAATCGAACAGCCCTTTGGGATAGTGTCCGCTGAACAGGATGGCGAACCAGGCGACGATGACGACCACAAAGACGGCAATATCCAGAAAGGCGAGCACGATGACGTGCGGGATCGCCAGAAACCACTTCACCAGGGGCAGCCACCGGTTCAAT
>Ga0209810_1003835_pt1 | contig 15224 bp, 17 predicted proteins | sample Coa_R1_7_FD_187159 | JGI IMG/M metagenome (GOLD analysis project Ga0209810, IMG submission 187159) | Surface soil microbial communities from Centralia Pennsylvania, which are recovering from an underground coalmine fire - Coalmine... | ecosystem: Environmental > Terrestrial > Soil > Unclassified...
TCCTGTTCGGCGACGAGGACGCGATGATCCAGGTCGACATGTCGGAGTACATGGAGAAGCACTCCGTGTCCCGGCTCGTCGGCTCGCCCCCCGGCTACATCGGCTACGACGAGGGCGGCCAGCTCACGGAGGCCGTGCGCCGCAAGCCGTACTCCGTGCTCCTGCTCGACGAGATCGAGAAGGCGCATCCGGACGTGTTCAACATCCTGCTCCAGATCCTGGAGGAGGGGAAGCTGACCGACGCCCAGGGGCGCCGCGTCGACTTCCGGAACACGATCGTGATCATGACCTCGAACATCGGGGCGGCCCAGATCTCGAAGAACACCGGCTTCGGCTTCACGGTCGGCGACGAGAGCGGGCTCTCCTACGAGGACATGAAGAGCCGCGTCATGGGCGAGCTGAAGAAGGTCTTCCGCCCCGAGCTGCTCAACCGGATCGACGAGATCATCGTCTTCCACAAGCTCTCGAAGGAGGAGATCCTCACGATCGTCGACCTCCAGCTCCTGCGCCTGCGCGAGCAGATGGCGGTGCACGAGGTCACGATCGAGCTCACCGACGAGGCGAAGGAGCTGCTCGTCGACAAGGGCTACGACCCCGCGATGGGCGCCCGGCCGCTGCGCCGCGCGATTCAGCGCGAGATCGAGGATCCGCTCGCCGACTTCGTGCTCGGGCGGGAGCTCGAGCCGGGCTCGACCATCCTCGTCGGGCGCACGCGCAACGACGACGGCGAGCCGGGCGACGAGGTGGACATCACGTTCATCCCGGGCGAGGTCACGCCGGAGAAGGTGACGGTGCCGCCGGAGGAACCGGCCGCCTCGGCCGACGACGGCGACGAGCCCCCCGGCGACGAGGAATAGCGAAGAGGAATAGCGAAGAGGGCGGCGCGAGCCGCCCTTTTCGTTCGCCCAGTCGGCCGTTTTCTTCCCTGTCTCCCGGTCAAGTCCCGGGGTGAACCACCTGAAAGGGGAAGCGTGAAGCGGGCCCGCCGTCCGAGGATGCCTTATGACGAACGGGCCCCGATGCGGCGGGGGCTCGAGTCAGATCCCCCCTCGAAGACGGCGGCCCCATGCGGCGGGGCCGTCTTCTTTTTGGGCGCGAACCCGCCGGGGACGCGTCACCATCGGCGTCCGGCTGGGCCCATAGGGTGGCGCTGTGGCGAAGGCGGCGGCCGTCCAGTTCAGCTGCACCGAGTGCGGTTACACCGCGGGGCGCTGGTTCGGGAAATGCCCGGGCTGTGCGTCCTTCGGGACCCTCGTGGAGGAGACCGTCGCGCCGGCGGGCGCAGCGTCCTCGGCCGGTCCGCGCACGCCGTTGCGGCTCGTCGACGTCGAGGTGGAGGAGGCCGCGCGCATCGGCACCGGCGTCTCCGAGCTCGACCGAGTGCTCGGCGGCGGCCTCGTGCCCGCGTCGCTCGTCCTGCTCGGCGGCGAGCCCGGTGTCGGCAAGTCGACCCTCCTGCTGACGGCGCTGCAGGAGATCAGCGCGACGCGGAAGGCGCTGCTCGTCACGGGCGAGGAGTCGACGGCGCAGGTCAAGCTGCGCGCCGACCGGCTCGGCGGCCCGGCGAACGTGCAGATCCTCGCGGAGACGGAGCTCGAGACCGTTTGCGAGACGCTTCGCGCCGAGCGGCCGGACGTGTGCGTGATCGACTCGATCCAGACGCTGCACGCCTCCGAGATCGGCTCCGCGCCGGGCTCCGTCGCCCAGGTGCGAGAGGCGGCCGCGCGTCTGCTGCGCGTGTCCAAGGAGTGCGGCGTCGCCACGATCCTCGTCGGCCACGTCACGAAGGACGGCTCCGTGGCCGGGCCGCGCGTCCTCGAGCACCTCGTCGACTGCGTCCTCCAGTTCGAGGGCGACCGCTACCACGCGCACCGCGTGCTCCGCGCGGTGAAGAACCGCTTCGGCTCGACCAACGAGCTGGGCGTCTTCGAGATGACCGGCAGCGGCCTCGCGGGCGTCCCCGACGCGTCCGCCGTGTTCGGACAGACCGTCGCCGGCGAGCCGGGCGCCGCCGTCGCCTGCGCGCTCGAGGGGACGAGGCCGATACTGCTGGAGATCCAGGCGCTCGTCGCGCAGAGCGAGCTCGCGATGCCGCGGCGTGTCGCCACCGGCGTCGACCCGAAGCGGCTGGCGATGATCGTCGCCGTCCTCTCGCGGCACGCCGGCGTGCCGCTCGGCCAGGCCGACGTGTTCGTCAACGTCGCCGGCGGCGTGCGGATCGACGAGCCCGGCGCCGACCTCGCGGTGGCGCTCGCGATCGCGTCCGCAGCGCGTCGGCTGCCCGTGCGCGCGGGGCGGGCGGCCTTCGGCGAGATCGGACTGACGGGAAGGCTGCGGCCCGCGGCGCAGGCCGAGCGGCGGCTGGAGGAGTGCGCGAAGCTCGGCCTCGTCCGGGCCGTCGCTCCTGCCGGCACGCCGGCCCATGGCAAAATCGGGGTCGAGGCCGCAGAGACGCTGCGCGCCGCGATCCGAGCCGGACTGGAGCCGCATGCAGACCGACCCGCCGAGGGAGACGAGGCCGCAACGACCGCTGAGTGACCTCGGCTTCACGCGCATCCCCGCCGAGGAGGATCCGCGCAGGAACCCGGAGCTGCTCGAGGCGATCGCGAAGATCGCGCCGGGAACGGAGGTGCGCCAGGCGGTCGACGACGTCATCCGCTCGCACGAGGGCGCGCTGCTCGTCGTCGGCGATCCCGAGGAGCTGAGCTTCCTCTACTCCGGCGGCATCCGCCTCGACGCGCCCTTCCGGCCGCAGCTCCTCTACGAGCTCGCCAAGATGGACGGCGCGATCATCCTCGACGCCGAGGTCAAGCGGCTCGCGTGGGCGAACGTCCAGCTGATGCCCGACCCGACGATCCCGTCCGACGAGACGGGGACGCGGCATCGCACCGCCGAGCGCGTCGCCAAGCAGACGGGGGCGCTCGTCGTCTCGGTCTCGCAGCAGCGCGAAACGGTCACGATCTTCGTCGGCCAGGCGCGCTATCAGCTCGACCCGGTCGCTGACGTCCTCGCCAAGACGAACCAGGCGCTGGGGACGCTGGAGACCTATCGGCAGCGGCTCGAGCAGGTGCTGACGCGGCTGACGGCGCTCGAGTTCCAGAACGCCGTCGTCCTCGACGACGTCCTCGTCGTTCTGCAGCGCGCGGAGATGACCTCGCGGATGGCCGAGCGGATCACGCGCGACTGCGTCGAGCTCGGCAGCGAGGGGCGCCTGATCCGGCTCCAGCTGGAGGAGCTCGTCGGCGACGTCCCGCTGGAGCGGGACGCGATCGTCCGCGACTACCACGTCCAGGGCGCCGCCGACGACGCGACCGAGGCGCTCGCGGCGCTGCGCCGGCTCTCGTACCAGGAGCTGCTGGAGTTCGGGCGGCTCGCAGAGCTGCTCGGCCACGATCGCAACGTCAACCCGCTGGACTTCGCCGTCGTCCCGCGCGGCTATCGGATCCTCTCCCACATCCCGCGGCTGCCCGAGCCCGTCGTCCGCCGCGTCGTCGGCGATCTCGGCAGCCTCGACGCCGTCGTGCGCGCGTCGCAGCGGGAGCTGGAGTCGGTGGACGGCGTTGGCGCCGTCCGCGCGCGCGAGATCCGCGAGGGCCTGCGGCGGCTGCAGGAGCACAACCTCGTGGACAGGTATCTGCAGCTTTAGGCCGGCCCGACACCGCGAATTCGGCTTGTTATGGCCGTTTCTGCTACACTGGCAAGCCAGAGGCCGGCGCCGCGATTGCGCCGGCTTTCTCGGCTGAAAAGGACACTTTCTTCCCAGGGAGGCGGGCTTGTACGACGTCGGCGACAAGGTGGTCTATCCCCACCACGGGGCGGGGACGGTCGTCAAGAAGGAAAAGCGCGAGGTGCTCGGCGAGCAGCGCGAATACCTGACGATCAAGATCCTGCACAACGACATGACCGTGCAGGTCCCGTCCGAGAACGCCGAGAAGGTCGGCCTCCGGCGCGTGATCGGCGAGAAGGAGATCGGCGGCGTCCTCAAGGCGCTGACCGGCGTCTCGACCGAGATGCCGAAGAACTGGAACCGCCGCTTCAAGCACAACCGCGACAAGATGAAGACAGGCGACATCCTCGAGCTGGCCGAGGTCGTCCGGAACCTCGCGCTCCGCGACCGCGAGAAGGGCCTCTCGACCGGCGAGAAGCAGATGTTCGTCAAGGCGAAGAAGATCCTCGCCTCCGAGCTCATGTACGCGAAGGACATGGACGAGGAGGAGTGCGCGGAGTGGCTCGAGGACGTCCTCGCCTCCGACGGCCCGGCGCCCAAGCGCAAGCCGGCGGCGAAGAAGAAGCCCGCAGCGGCCGCCACGGCGTAAGCTCGCGCACATGTCGGTCTGGGCGATCCTCGTCGCCGCGGGTCGTGGCGAGCGGCTCGGGCTGGACCAGCCGAAGGCGTTCGCCCGGCTCGGCGAGGACCCGCTCCTCGCTGAGCCGCTGCGCCGTCTCGACGCCTGCGAGTGGGTGGACTCGATCGTGCTCGTCGCGCCCGTCGGCTGGGAGGAGCCGGCGATCCTGCTCGCCGAGGAGGTCGGCGCAGGGAAGGTGAGCGCCTGCGTTCCCGGCGGCGAGACGCGCACCGACTCGGTGCGGCGCGGGCTGGCCGAGGTCGCGGAGGACGCGCTCGTCGTCCTCGTCCACGACGCCGCGCGGCCGCTCCTCACCGACGAGGTCGTCGAGCGCGTCCTCGAGCCGCTGCGCGAAGGCTGGGACGGTGCGGTTCCGGGCCTGCCCGTCCCGGACACGCTCAAGCGCGCCGACGCGCAGCGCGGCGTTCGCGAGAGCGTCTCCCGCGAGGGCCTGTGGGCCGTCCAGACGCCCCAGGCGTTCGCCGCCGACGTCCTCCGCCGCGCCTATGCGCGCGACGGGACGGCGACCGACTGCGCCGGGCTCGTCGAGGCTGCCGGCGGCCGCGTCCGCGTCGTGGACGGAGATCCGAGGCTGCTCAAGGTGACGACCGAGTCAGACCTGGCGACGGTGGGCGCATGGCTCTGACGACCGTCGTGTTCGACGTGGGGGAGACGCTGGTCGACGAGACCGCGACGTACGAGCGCTGGGAGGCGGAGGGCGCCACGGTCTTCGTGTTCTCCGACCGCGACCTGCACGCCGACGCGCTGCCCTGCTTCGCCGCGCTCCGCGAGCGCGGGCTGCGGCTCGGGGCCGCCGGGAACATGTACTCGCACCACGAGGAGTTCCTCCGCGCGCACGTCGACTTCGTCGGCTCGTCGGAGCGGTGGGGAGTGGAGAAGCCCGCCCCCGGGTTCTTCGCGCACGTCGTCGAGGCGGCCGGAGTCCCGGAGGAGGAGATCGCCTACGTCGGCGACCGGGTCGACAACGACGTGCTGCCCGCGCTCGCGGCCGGGATGAGGGCCGTCCACGTCCGCCGCGGCGTGCACGCGCACGTCGAGCCACCCGAGGGCGTGACGAGCATTCGCTCCCTGGCCGAGCTGCCCGAGGTGCTGCCGTGAGCGAGTACCGCGTGGGCACCGGCTTCGACGCGCATGCGCTGGAGGACGGCGTACCGCTCGTGCTCGGCGGCGTGCGGATCGACTTCCCTCGCGGGCTGGCGGGCCACTCCGACGGCGACGTCCTCGCGCATGCCCTGACGGATGCGCTCCTCGGCGCGGCCGGGCTGGAGGACATCGGCGCGCTCTTCTCCTCCGACGACCCTGCGCTCGCGGGCGCCGACTCGGTCGAGCTGCTGCGGCAGGCGTGGGAGCGCGTCCGCGCCGTCGGCTGGGAGCTCGCGAACGCCGACGTCGTGCTCATCGGAGAGCAGCCGCGGCTCGCGCCACACCGCGACGAGATGCGGCGGCGGCTCGCGGAAGCGTTGGGCGTCGAGCCGGAGCGCGTCGCCGTGCGCGCGACGACCACGGACGGCCTCGGCTTCACGGGGCGCGGCGAGGGCCTCGCGGCGCAGGCGGTCGCGCTGCTGCGGAAGTGAAGCTCGCGCTCGTCACGCACGCCGAGCATCCCGAGCTGCAGGGGACGATGTCGCGGATCTGGCCGGACTTCATGGCACACGACGAGGTGTTCGAGGCGTTCTGGCCGAAGCTGTACGAGCTGTACGCCGACTTCCAGCTCTGGGCGGTCGACCGCGACGAGAAGCAGACGGTCGGGTACGCGTGCAGCGTCCCAGTGCTCTGGGACGGGAAGCCTGACCCGCGCGGGGTCGACTGGGCGCTGACGGACGGCGTCGCGCGCCCCTCGACGGCGCTGTGCGCGGTCGTCGCCGGTCTCGTCCCCGAGTACCGCGGCCGCGGCATCGCCGAGGCGATCCTCCGCAGGCTCGCCGCGATCGCCGCCGCGCACGGCCTGCCCGCGCTCGTCGCGCCCGTGCGCCCGACCTGGAAGGAGCGCTATCCGCTGATCCCGCTGGAGAGCTACGTCACGTGGCGGCGGAGCGATGGGCTGCCGTACGACCCGTGGCTGCGAACGCACGAGCGGCTCGGCGGCGAGATCCTCGACGTCGCGCCGCGCTCGATGACGATCAGCGGCTCACGCGCCGAGTGGGAGGAATGGACGGAGCTGACGTTCCCCGAGGACGGCGACTACGTGATCCCCGGCGCGCTTGCCCCGATTCGCATGGAGGACGGTCGCGGTCTCTACGTCGAGCCCAACGTCTGGGTCAGACACCCGCTTTAGCGGCGCTTCTTCGCCTTCTCCATGCGGCGGCGCATCTGGCGGTTCGTCGCCTCCGGCGGCACCGCGCCCTGCTGCTCCTGCATCTCGAGCAGGGCCCGGCGCTCCTGCGCCGTCAGCTGCGACATCGCCGCCTGCGCGCGCGTGGGATCGCGGTGGGCGCCGGTCCGCTGCATCTTCCGCATCGCGCTGGCGAGCTCCGGATTCGAACGCTCGATCGCCGCCTCGGATGCCTTCTGCAGCCAGCGCTTGAAGAGCGGCACCTTGGACAGGAACTGGAACACCGGCCGCAGGTAGCGGCCGTTCTGGATGCGGCCGAGCAGCGACAGCGCGCCGACCAGGAGGAGCAGTCCGAGCAGGATCCAGATCGGGATCAGCAGGATGACGAGCGATGTCGCGAGCATCGGCAGGATGGTACTTCCCCGTCAGGCCGGGAGGGACACGACCTCGCCGCGCACCTCGACGAGGCCGTCGCGGGCGAGGGAGGCGACCGCTTCCGCGTCGAGCTCCCCGAGGCGGCGCTCGTCGCCGGTGACGAGCCGGAGCGTCCGAGCCCGGCGCTGGCGGAACGAGCCCTCGAACGGGCCCTGCCTGCGCAGCGGCTCGAAGCGCCGGCCGCGCGAGGGACAGGCTTCCGCCAGCGGGCAGACGCCGCAGCGCGGCACACGCGCGAGGCAGACGAGCCTGCCGAGATCCATCAGTGCCTGGGCCGCCGCCGGCGAGAAGTCCGCGCCCGTGCGCTCGCCGACGCGACGGACGTTCACGTCCACCGGCAGGACGTCCCCGCCGAACGCGAAGCACGCGACCGCGTCGGCGGTGTAGCGGCCCACGCCGGGAAGCTCCGTCAGGTCGGCCGGCCAGCCATGCGCGGCGACCTGCTGCGCCGCCCGCAGAAGCGCGAGCGCGCGGCGGTTGTAGCCCAGTCCCTGCCACTCGCGGATCACGTCCGCCGGCGACGCGGCGGCAAGCGTCTCGACGGTCGGCCAGCGCTCGAGCCAGCGCTGCCAGCGCGGGACGACGCGCTCGACCTGCGTCTGCTGCGCCATCACTTCCGAGACCAGGATCGCGTACGGATCGCGCGTTCGCCGCCACGGCAGGTCGCGGCCGTGCTCGGCGAACCAGGCGAGGAGCTCAGCTTCCAGCGGCCAGCCGCTCCTCGATCGCCTCACGGATGATCGTCGGGAAGTCGTACCGGACATCCAGACGCCAGTCGGGGTCGACGAGGCTCCCGAACTCCTCGAGCTCGAAGTCGGTCGCCGCGACGCGGTACGTCCGACCGGGCTGGAGGTTGCTGGCGTCGCCGGCGACGTGGAGTGGCCCGCGCGGCCTGCCGCGCAGCGGACGCGTCGTCGTCCGCTGGAACTCCGGGTCGCTGCCGCGCTCGAGCATTTGCGCGAGCTGCGCGCCGTCGAGCTGCGTGACGGCGGGGTTGGCAGTCGAGTGACACGCTTCCCACAGGTCGCGGCGGCGCAGCGGGCCCGGGGGAAGCGGGCGGTCGAGCACGACGGCGGACGTGACGAGCGCGATCTCCGCGCCCATCCGCTCGCGCACCATCTCCGCGACCCACTGCGCGTCGAGCGGCTCGTCGAGGTGGGCGACGATCTCCTCGAGCGAGGCGTCGAGGTCGCGCTCCGCCGCCGCCGCCGCGTCGAGCACGCCGGGGTGCGGCGGGATCTCCTCCGTCACCTCGATCACCGAGGGGGTGATCTCCTCGCCGTCCACCTCGATCCGACCGAGATAGCGGGCGTGACTACCGGTCTGGGCGATCGTCACGGAGCCGATGCGCTCGCCGCCCGGCAGCAGGTGGTGCGTGTGCGCGCCGACGATCAGGTCGACGTCGCCCTGCACCCGCTGCGCGAGCTCGGGGTCGAGCGCCGAGGGGTACTCGCCCTCGATCGCGTACCCGAGGTGGGAGAGGCAGACGACGAGCTCGGCACCCTGCGAGCGCAGCTCGCGCGCGCCGGCCCTGACCGCCTCCACCTCGTCGCTCGCCCGGATCCCGTACAGATCCCAGTTGGGAAACTGGCGGAACGGATCGGTGACGCCGACGAAGCCGACGCCGTCGATCAGCGCGGTCGCCTGCACGCCCTCCACCGGCTCGAGGTTCGCGAGCAGCAGCGGATAGCTCGCCGCTCGCGCCTGGTCGGGGATCACCTGCGGCCCGTAGCGCAGCCACGCGGCGTTCCCGACGACCGCGACCTCGCAGCCGGCCGCCGACAGCAGCCGGTGCATCGCCGCGCCCTTCGTCAGGTTCGAGAGCCTCGTCGTCGTCTCCTCGACGTCGCCGGCGTCCACGTACATCACACGGTGCGGCGTGTCCTCGCGGATCCGCTCGACGAGCGTGGCGACACGGGCGAGCCCGTCGACGTTCCCGTGGATGTCGTTCGTGTGCAGGAGCGTGAGGCGCATCAGCTCGCGTCGCCCTCGTCCGGCGGCGGCAGCGCGCGCCGCGAGGAGCGACGGCCCAGGCGGCGCGCGTACATGATCAGCGTCCCGAGGAGCACCCACTTCGGCCAGAAGTCGTGGATGCCGTTCCCCGAGAAGAGCCAGACGAGGATGCAGATGAGGTTGACGAGCACGTACTGGAGCGCGAGCGAGCTCCAGCGCCGGTCGCGGAGCCGCAGGCTCGCCGGAGGCTCGCTGCGCGGCAGCTGCCGGAGCGCGTGCTCGAGCGCGCCGCGCGTCCGCGCCGCGTTCACCTCCGCGAGCCGGCTCTCGAACTCGTCCAGCGTCAGGCGGCCCACGTCGAGGTGCTGCCGCAGCTCGTCCGCCGCGTTCGCCCGATCGGCGTCCGCGATCAGCAGGTCGAGATCCTCGGCCACGTGCCCAGCGTAGAACCTGGCGATGCTGGAGAGAAAGGTTGCACGCGTGGCCGGCGGGGCGACAGACACACGGGTGTCCGAGGAGGGGATCGAGCTCGACCTCTGCGGCGAGGGCGTGGCCGTTCCGGCCGACCTCGTCCGAGCGCTCGCGGCGGCGGCGGCCGCCCGGGCGGGCATCTCGTCCCGCCATCGCGACCTCTCGATCCTGCTCGGACGGGCGCTCGACTCGGGACGCGTGGCGCTCAGCCGCGCCGAGGTCCGAACGCTTCGCGCGGTGCTCGAGGAACGGGACTGGCCGAGCTTCGGCGCGGCCGCCGCGGAGCTCCTGCGGGCGAGCGCTAGCGCTTGAGCAGCAGCGCGGCCCCGGTCGCCGCGGCGCCGACGCCTGCGGCGATCGAGCCGGCGAGCCGACGGTGCTTCGACAGCGTCGTCTGGACGCTGTGCGCGTGCGCCCGGTCGTCGAACGGCCCGTGCGAGCCGCGGTCCTCCTCGCCGTCGACCGGATGGAAGAGGTTGTCGTGGTCGGGGCCACCGTGGAGCGGCTGCTTCGTCATCTGCCCGCTGTAGCCCGTCTTGGCGAGGTACCAGTCGAGGAACCACGGCGCCGTCCGCTCGCCGACGACGTTCAGCACCGTCGGCACGCCGACGTAGAGCTGGCGCCGCTTGTGGTACGCCGCCCAGTGGATCGCGTTCGCCGCGACCTCCGGCTGGTAGATCGGCGGCACGGGCTGCGTCTGCTTCGGCAGCTTCGTCCGCCCCCACGTGAACTGCGTGGTGTTGACGCCGGGGAGATGGACCATCGAGACGTGGATGTCCCAGCCGTGGTGCTTGATCTCGGTGATCACGGATTCGGTGAAGCCCTTGCACGCGTGCTTTGCACCGCAGTAGGGCGCCTGCAGCGGGATGCCGCGGAACGCCAGCGCGGAGCCGACCTGGACGATCGTGCCGCGGTTCCGCTCGGCCATCCGCTTCAGCGCCGAGCGCGTTCCCCAGACCATGCCGTGATACGTGACGTCGGTCGCGCGGCGGTACTCGTCCGGCTCGACGTCGAGGAACTCGGAGTAGATCGTCGCCATCGCGTCGTTGATCCAGATGTCGATCGGGCCGAGTTGCTCCTCGGCCGCCTGCGCCGCCGCCTCGACCTCGTCGGCGTCGGAGACGTCGGTGGGGAGGATGAGCGCCTGGCCGCCGCGCTCCTCGATCTCCCTCGCCGTCGCCTCGAGCCCCGCGCGCCCACGCGCGAGCAGCGCGATCTTCGCGCCGTCCTCCGCGAAGCGCCGCGCGGTCGCGCGTCCGACCCCGCCGGAGGCGCCCGTGATCACAACTACGTCGGCCATCACCTCGGTCTACCGGGGCCCGCACGAAGCCAAACGCCGCTACCGCGAGAGGACGTCGACCGTGTCGCCGTCGGCGAGCTCGTGCGCCGGCCCGACCCGCTGTCCGTCGAAGCGCGCCGACGGGCCCCAGATCCGGGCGCCCACGCAGCTTCCCGCCAGCTCGTGGTGGATCGCGTCGGCGACGTCGAGCACCGTCACGGGCGGGCGGAGCGCGAGCGGGTCGGAGCCGTCGCGCAGGTTGACCCGCACGAGACCGGTCAGCTTCCACAGCTCCTGCCGCAGCCGCTCGAGGCTTCCGACGTCGAGCACGGAGACAGGGACGACGCGCAGCTCGGGATGCGAGAACGGAGGAGCCTCGTCGGCCTTGGTCGCGGCGACGATGCCCGGCAGCTCGATTCCCGCCGCGGCGACCTCGGCGCGGATCGTCTCCAGCTCGGCGAGCGGCCGGTCGGAGGCGTGGCACCAGAGCACCGCGTCCGCGTTCCGCAGCACGCCGAGCAGAGCGCGGCCGCCGCCGCGGTCCTCCGCCGCGCCCTCGATCAGTCCCGGGATCTCGACGAGCTGGACGAGCACGCCGCCGAGCCGCGTCGTCGCCGCGACCGGACGTGTCGTCGTGAACGCGTAGTCGCCCGTGCGGATCTGGATCGCCGACAGCGCCTGGAGCAGCGACGACTTGCCGGCGTTCGGCGCTCCGACGAGCGCGATCTGGGCCGCACCCTCCCGCCGCACGGCGATCGAGTCGCGGTGGACGACGCGCCCACGCACGCGCGTTTTCGCAAGCTCCGCCTCGACCCACTTCCGCAGGTCGCCGTACGGCCCGTTCCGGTAGCCGGGCAGGTCGGCGAGGATCGCGCGAAGCTCGCGGATCCGCTCCGAGCCCTCCTTGCCGACGAGTCGGCGCTTGATCAGCTGCTGCTGGGTGCGATGTGGCATCGGCATCGCGACGTACACCTCCGTTTTCGGGGCGGGATCGCGTCGCGTCCCGCCGCTTCCCTAGGACGCTCGAGTGGGAAGCGGCGGACTAGCCGTTTTGGCGGAGAACAGTTGCGCGCCAGGACTCCATCGCGGGGCGGAGCTTACACTCGCTCGCGTGCCGGTCAAAGTCCGTTTCGCGCCGAGCCCGACGGGCTCGCTCCACCTCGGCAACGCGCTGAGCGCGGTCGCCAACCGGGCGTTCGGCGACCGGCTCCTGCTGCGGATCGACGACACCGACCCGCGGCGCAACGTTCCGGGCGGGGAGGAGGCGATCCTCCGCGACCTCGAGTGGCTCGGGGTCGCCTGGGACGAGGGCCCGGTGAGGCAGAGCGAGCGCGCGGATCGGCACCGCGAGGCGGCTGCTCCGCTGGGGGAGCGCTTCGACGGCGTCACGCTGCTGCGCGAGGACGGGTCGCCGACGTACCAGCTCGCCTCCGTCGTCGACGACATCGACTTCGGGATCACGCACGTCGTCCGCGGCAACGACCACCGCCCGAACGAGGCGCTGCATCGGCGGCTGTTCGCGGCGCTCGGTGCGAGGCCGCCGGAGTTCGTCCACCACGGCCTCCTGCTCGGCGACGACGGGCGGAAGCTCGCCAAGCGCAACGGCGCCGTCTCGGTCGCCGAGCTGCGCGAGCAGGGCCTTCCGGCGGAGGCGGTGCGCGCCTACCTCGAAGAGCTCGGCCTGCCGCGTCACGACGTCCATCTCGACCTCGCGCGCCTGCGCCGGCTTTCGACCGAGGCGATCGCGAAGCTGACGGACGAGGAGCTCGCCGCGCGGGTCGGCGTGCCGGTCTCGGTCGCTCCCGTCCTGCGCGGCGCGCGCGACCTGACCGAGGCGCGGGAGTACGCGGCGCAGGTGCTCGAGCCGCCGCCGGGCGCCGGGGCCGTCGCGCCGGAGACGCTCGCCCGGGCCAGGGAGCTCGCCGAGGCGGGACTGGAGCCGCGCGCGCTCGTCCGCGAGCTGAAGGCGGTCGGCGGCGACCTCAAGGCGCTGCGGCTCGCGCTCACCGGCCACGAGCGCGGTCCCGAGCTCGCGGCCGTGGTCGCGGCGCTTCCCCGCGACGAGCTCGTGCGCCGGATCGACGCCGCACTAGGCTAGGCGCGATGCGCCTCTACGACACGTTCACCGGCGAACTGCAGGAGCTGCCGGAGCCGCCGGGCCCGATCGGCATCTACTGGTGCGGGCCCACCGTCTACCGGCGGATCCACGTCGGCAACGGCTATGCGGTGGCCGTCCTGCCGCTGTGGCTGAAGCGCTGGCTCGACTTCCGCGGCTACGAGACGAAGCTCGTCGTGAACATCACGGACATCAACGACAAGATCTACGACGCCGCGCCCGGGCACAGCGCCGACCTCGCCGCCGACGCGACGCGCTGGTACCTCGAGGACACCGACCGCCTCGCCCTCGGGCGTCCGGACGTCGAGCCGAGCGCCGCCGAGACCGTCCCCGACCAGATCGCCATGATCGCGCAGCTGATCGAGCGCGGCTCCGCCTACGAGGTGCAGGGCGACGTCTACTACCGCGTCGCGAGCTTCCCCGAGTACGGGCGCCTCTCGCGCCAGCGGCTCGACCAGATGGAGGAGCAGGAGCCGAACCCGCTCAAGCAGGATCCCCGCGACTTCGCCCTCTGGAAGGCGAACAAGCCCGGCGAGGACACCGCGTGGGACTCGCCGTGGGGCCGCGGCCGGCCCGGCTGGCACATCGAGTGCTCCGCCATGTCGGAGAAGTACCTCGGCACGAGCTTCGAGATCCACGGCGGCGGGCTCGACCTGAAGTTCCCGCACCACGAGAACGAGATCGCGCAGTCGCGCGCGCTCGGGCACGGGTTCGCGCGCATCTGGATGCACAACGGGATGCTCAGCATGCGCGGCGCCGAGATGCACAAGTCGCTCGGCAACGACGTCTCCCTCGAGGACGCGCTCGACCGCTGGGGACGCGAGACGCTGCTGCTCTTCTTCCTCACCGGCCACTGGCGCAAGCCGCTCGACTACTCCGACGAGACGCTGGAGCAGGCGAAGGCGCAGGCGGACACGTTCCGCAACTTCTTCCTCGACGAGCGGCCGGGCGACGAGGGCGGGGAGACGATCCTCGCGGACGAGCTCGCCGCCGTGCTGGACGACGACTTCAACACGCCGGAGGCGCTCGCGCTCTTCCACGCCTGGCGCGACCGCGAGGAGTGGGCGTCGCTGCGCTGGGGCCTCGAGCTGTTCGGGCTGGGCTCCCTCGCGCAGGTGGAGCAGGCGCCGCCGGAGCTCGTCTCGCTCGCCGAGCGGCGGCGGGACGCGCGCAACGGCAAGGACTTCGCCGAGGCCGACCGGCTCCGGGACGAGATCGCCGCCGCGGGCTGGGAGGTGCGCGACGTCGCCGAGGATCCCGGCTTCCGGCTCGTCCGGCGGTCGTGACTCGCGAGCTGGTCTACGGGCGGCGGCCGGTGCGCGAGGCGCTGCGCGGGCCGCGCGAGGTGCTCGAGCTCTGGGCCGGCGAGCGCGCGCTGAAGAGCGAGGCGTGGCTGCGGGAGGCCGAGCGCCCGCGCGTCCACCCGAAGCAGGAGCGCGAGCTCTCCGAGGCGGCCGGCACGCGCGACCACCAGGGCGTCGTGGCCTGGTGCGAGCCCTACCGCTACGCGGACGCCTACGAGCTGGCCGCCGGCGACGCGCCGCTCCTCGCTTGCCTCGACCAGGTCAGCGACCCGCGCAACCTCGGCGCCGTGATCCGCTCGGCCGAGGGCGCGGCCGCGTCCGGCGTCGTCGTCCCGGCGCACGGCTCGGCCCGCGTCACGGCGGCCGTCTGCCGCGCCTCCGCGGGCGCGGTCGAGCACCTGCCGGTCGCGGTCGTGACGAACCTCGCGCGCTACCTGACGGAGATCAAGCGCGGCGACCTCTGGATCGCGGGCGCCGCGGGCGAGAGCGGGACGCCGATGTGGGAGGCCGACCTCTCCGGCGGCGTCGCCTTCGTCTTCGGCGCGGAGGGGAAGGGCCTCCGGCCGCTCGTGCGCCGCGCGTGCGACCTCGAGGTCTCGATCCCGCAGCTGGGCAGCGTCGAGTCGCTCAACGTCAGCGTCGCCGCGGCGCTGCTTCTCTACGAGGCTCGCCGGCAGCGGGATGGCTGAGCCGACTCTGTACCTCTTCGACGGGTTCAACCTGCTGCACGCGGGAGGGTTCGGCTCGCCCGAGGAGCTGCGCGACCTGCTCGCGAGCTGGGTTGCGGCGCAGGGCGCGCGGGGCGTGCTCGTCTTCGACGGCGTGGGGCCGACCGAGCGCCACGGCTCGCTCGAGGTGCGCTGGGCCAAGGACGCCGACACGCTGCTCGAGCGACTCGCCGCCGAGCACCGCGCCGCCGAGCAGGTGGCCATCGTCTCCTCGGACACGGCAGTGCGCGGCACCGCCGGCGTCGAGGTGCGGAAGCTCGCCTCGCAGACGTTCCTCGGCGAGCTCGCCCGGCCCGAGC
>Ga0209810_1003836_pt1 | contig 15224 bp, 15 predicted proteins | sample Coa_R1_7_FD_187159 | JGI IMG/M metagenome (GOLD analysis project Ga0209810, IMG submission 187159) | Surface soil microbial communities from Centralia Pennsylvania, which are recovering from an underground coalmine fire - Coalmine... | ecosystem: Environmental > Terrestrial > Soil > Unclassified...
CGCATGTTGACGATAGCACCTCAATAGCTGTTTTCAGTCCAAAAAGAAGGAGGCTTCTATGGAACGCGAGCGTAAAGAGGATTGCGAAATGCTGAGAAAAATCGGCTTTGCCGAGGCCGAAGTGCGCGAATTGAGCAGGCTGCGCCGCGACTACTACGAAAAGATGCGGCAGCAAGCAACCATAGAAATGCGCCGCTTCGAGTTCGTCCGCTGGCTGGTAGATACAGGGAAACTGACAGACCAGATCGCGTAGAGCATAAAAAGAGAGCAGAACCGGCATCATCACAGGAGGTTTTTTCAGAGGTAATCACTTCCTGTCCGTGTTTTCAAGAAAATGCCAGATAGATGTCAGGGCAGCGCCGCCAGGGCATAGATCTGGCATTGCGTTTTTTTGAATCACCTTTTTCTTCTGGCTGATTGGCTGAAAAACAAACTCATGACGGTTCGCATTGTTCCCTGCGCACCACCAGGCCATCTAACTGTCCCCAGAGATCCAATTCCGCTTGCTCGTCCCCGCTTGTCTCTGGAGCGATTTCATTCACCCCTTGCAGCGTTTCCGGTATCTCAGCAGGCACCTGCGCCACAGACTCCCCCGGAACAGTAACTTCAGGCGATACGGGATATGGCGGCAATTGCGACACAGAAGAGAGGATACGCTCAATGACGGATGGAGGCGGCTCAACCTGCTCTAAATTACGAAATAAGGTATCAATATCATCTTCCGGCTCAGGAACGGCATCAAAAAGATCATCGGAAAAAAAGATGCGCGGCGTATAATGCATACCTGACTGCTCCCTCTTACGCTCGATTCGTAGCCAGCCTATCTCTGCTGTTAGTACGAATCGGAGAAAAAGGAAGTTTCAGACAATGGGACTTTTGCGCCAGCTTCCGTCTAACAAGCTGCACCCACGCCAAAGCCCCGCTATTTCAGTGAGTAAGGAATGATTGCCGCTGTGAAGAGAGGGCGGTACGCAGCAGCGGTTTGGCGCGCTGGAAGTACGTTTTGGCTGTAGCCTCTGGCATGTTGAGCGCCTGGCCGATCTCCGCGAAGCTCAACTGAGAAACATAGCGCAAAAGCACCACCGAGCGGAATTTGATCGGCAGGGACAGAATCGCTCGCTGCAAGGTATCCTGTAGATCGTGCCGCTCCGCCAGTTCCTCCGGTAGCGGCTGCGTATCCGGCATGGCGGTCAGCGGAGAAAGCTCCTCCTCCTCGCTGCCTGCCTCAAGGTCAGAGAAGTGAACGGCGCGCTTGCGACGCAATTCATCCAGGCAGCGATTGCGCGCAACCTGAAACAGCCATGCCTTGAACGGCTCACCCGTGCGCAGGGTTGGCAACGAAACATACAACTGGAGAAAGACCTGTTGCAGCACGTCGCACGCCAGGTCGTAGTCGTTTAAGAAGCGGTAAATAAAATTAAACAGGGATGTACTATAGCGATGAACCAGCGCCTCAAAGGCGGCCTGATCGCCAGCCATCGCCTGCTGTGCCAGCATGCCATCCGTCATGATGGGAGCCGACGTCTGCTCATGTTCTCGTGTCTGCATGATTCTTATGCCTCGCTTTCTTGATCTCTATTCATAAGATTATCGTGTCCTGTTCCAAATATCAAGCGGTTTTGTTATATATAAACTCTGCTGTATACACTTCTAAGCAGATACTAACAAATGCTAATACGAGTATCCGCTGCGAAATGGAGGCTTTAAGACGACTTGAGAAGCCAATGTGCCGGGAAGGAAACGTGCTGGTATGAACAAGAAAGGAGGAATATGGTAGAATAGGGGTAGAAGAAGAAAGAAGCGCAAGGAGGTGTTGGCACATGGTGATCGATCGCTCCCCAGAGAGGATATCTTTGCCCGTGTGCCTCAAATGGCAGGACGCATCGAGGCGCTGTTGCGGCAATTGGATCGGCTCCTCAACGATGACGAACTCTACTTTGCTACCCACCTGCGGGATGGAAACTTTCGAGGATGGTGCGTTCCACCATCTGTTCGGCCTGCTGGCGCAGGGCTTTCAGTCCCTCACTGAAACGCACAGGGTAGGGTTCCGTGACTGAGAGCTGGCGGTATTCCTGTGGGAGCGCGGCCAGGTTTTGTTGCGCCAGTTCGCGAATCTCTGAAAGGGGGGGCAGGCTGCCCGGAATCATTTCGCCACTACGCATGACGGGGCGCAGCAAACGCTGGTAGCCCGCCGGGGCGGGTTCGTGGGCCAGCTGGATGACATCTTCCTTCCATTCAGGATGACGGTAGACCTCTTTTTTGCCCGGCCATGTCGATTTGGGGCCCGCGATTTTCACCTTGGGGAACTCGTTGCCCGTTTCATCGACGTACCAGACCTCTTTATAGACCGCACCCAGCGCGCCGCCGGGGATGCCGTGATCGGGCGAACCAGCGCCGACGCCCAGTGTTGTGCCGACGCCGAACGAATCGATGGCGGCCCCGGCCTGCAAAAGCTCCTGAATTTTCCACTCGTCCAGGTCGCCGCTGGCGAGGATGCGCACATTGTGCAGCCCGGCTTTATCCAGTTCCTGCCGCACATAGATGCTGTCGCCGACGATATCGCCGCTATCGAGGCGCACGGCGGCGAGCGTGTGGCCCAGTGTTGCCTGCGAACGCTGCGCGACGGCGATGGCCGTCTGAATGGCGTGGCGCGCATCGTAGGTGTCCAGCAGCAGCGTGTAGCGGTTATACGCCTGGGCGATGGCTTCAAACGCCTCCTCCTCGGAAGGGAACAGTTCAATCAGCGCGTGTGGCACCGTGCCGGTGGCGGGCAGGCGGAACTCGTAGGCGGCGTTGAGCAGGGAAGTGCTGGCGCAGCCGCCGATGTAGGAGGCGCGCGCGACCGTGAGCGGCTCCTGGGCGCGCCGGAAGGCAAATTCGGCGACCCGCCGTTGTTTGCCGCCCTCGTTGGCTGCGTAGACAATGCGCGATGCCTTCGTTGCGATCAGCGTCGAGAGGTTGATGGCCTGTAGCAAACCGGCTTCGAGCAGCAGGGCCTCGCGGAACGGCGCGGTGACGCGCAGCAGCGGCTCGTTAGGAAAAGCAATCGAGCCTTCGGGGAAGGCGAGAATCTCGCCGGTGAAGCGCAGGTGGGCCAGTTCGTCAAGGAAGGCGGCGTCATAGTCGCGAATATGGGCCAGAAACTTCAGCTCGTCCGCCGTATAGCGAAACGCCTGTGCAAATTCCAGCGCCGACTCCAGCCCGGCCACGAGCAGGTAAGCCCCGCCAAATGGCGCGACGCGAGTATACAGATCAAACGTGGTCAGCCCATTGCGCCCGGCCAGCCACGAAATGTAGGCGGCATCTGGATGATACATATCAGTCATTAATCCCGGGTGAAACCCCGGCGCTCGCCGATGCATAACAATTACCTCTTCAATTACGTTGTCCAGGTTAGTGTACATTGTACCATATCGTGGCAAGAGGGAAATATTCCGCCCTTCTCAATTTTTGTGACCTCCAACAATTGACATCTTGCCCCACGTTGTGATACGTTTAATATCGCTTACCTGAGCAAGCCTTGCAGGCACATCCGGTGCCGGTGCGGGAGGGTATGCACGGCTTTACCTGTCGGTTTCCTGTCAATGGTAATTGCTCTTTGATATTTCAGGAAGGACCCTGCACAGGCGCTGGCATCGTTGCCCGTTTCGCCATTTGAAAAAGCAGGGTAATCTGTTGTATCTTCTTCGCGTAGTATAGTATCGGGAGAGCATCATCTCTACCTGAACTGGCAGGTGCAGATTGACCGGTGGGAGCGGAGAGGCAGTCGAGAAGACACTGACGCCTGTTGCAGGAAGCAGAAGCCAGCAAAGGCGCAGTGCTGTTCTTTAACAGGCAAAAGAAAGGGGTGAGAGCAGAGCGATTCTCATGCACGCCCGGTCAGCAGGCCGGGCGAGGGTTGTCAATGTCCACAAGATTAAACAGATGGAGGTAGCATCGATGGCGATGAAGCGCGAGATTACTGTCACCGTGAATGGTACGAAATACCATTCAGAGGTTGAGCCGCGTCTGCTGTTAGTGCATTATTTGCGCGATATTTTGAATCTCACGGGTACCCATATCGGCTGCGATACCTCGCAGTGTGGGGCGTGTACCGTCTTGCTCAACGGCGAGTCTGTGAAATCATGTACCATGTTTGCCGTTCAGGCTGATGGCGCTGAAGTGACCACTATCGAAGGGCTGGCCCAGGGCGGGAACCTGAACCCCATTCAGGAAGGCTTCTGGGAGAAGCATGGCCTGCAGTGCGGTTTCTGCACGCCCGGCATGATTATGGCCTCGTACCAGCTCCTCAAGAACAACCCCAACCCCACGGAAGACGAGATTCGCAAAGGGCTTGAAGGCAACCTGTGCCGCTGCACGGGCTATCAGAACATTGTGCGCGCTGTCCAGTATGCGGCTGACAAAATGCGGGAAAGCGCAGAGGCGCCTGTCGGGGCCGGCGGCGAGTAAGCGTCGGGACCAGCCAGACAATCACGAGACTCTGAACAAACTGCTATTTCTCGCGATGAGAAAGGATAGGCATACATATGGGTATTGCAGCTATGCTTGGCACGTCCATCAAGCGACGTGAAGACCCCCGCTTGATTACGGGGGAGGCGACCTACGTTGACGACATCAAGCTCGTCGGTATGCTCCATATGGCCGTGTTGCGCAGCCCCTACGGCCATGCCCGCATCAATCGCATCAACACCGAAGCGGCGCGCAACCACCCCGGCGTCGTCGCTGTCTACACTGCCGAAGACCTCAAGGGCGCTGTGCAGGCAGTGCCGGTGGCCGTTCCTCTGGGCAAAATCGCGGAAGGCATGGGCGTGCGCGGCCCGCTGGCTGAGGGCAAAGTCCGCTTCTATGGCGACCCTGTAGCCGTTGTTATTGCCGACGACCGCTACACCGCCCGCGATGCCCGCGACCTGATCGAAGTTGACTACGAGCCGCTACCTGCCGTTGTCGATGTTGAGAAGGCCATGCAGCCGGACGCGCCTCTGCTGTACGAAGAATTCGGCACCAACGTCCCCTTCAGCATGCATCCTCCCACCGATGATATCGATAAGGTCTTTGAGGAGACGAAGGCCAATGGCGGTGTGGTCGTCAAAACACGTATGGTCAACCAGCGTGTGGCCCCTGTGCCAATGGAGACGCGCGGCGTCGTCGCCAGCTACAACAAAGGCGAGAAGAAGCTGACGCTGTGGAGTTCTTCGCAGATTCCTCATCTCCTGCGCGATTTGCTTTCGGCGCAGGTTGGCCTGCCGCAGCACCAGGTACACGTCATCGTCCCTGAGGTAGGCGGTGGTTTCGGCTGCAAGCTGAATGTGTACCCCGAAGAGACAGTGGCCGCATTCGCGAGCATGCGGCTGGGACGTCCCGTCAAGTGGATTGAGGATCGCAGTGAGAACCTCGCCGTCACTATTCACGGACGCGACCAGGTGGACTATGTCGAGGTTGCCGCGACGAAAGAGGGCAAGATCACCGGCCTCAAGGTTCATGGCATCTCTGACCTCGGTTCCTACTGCCAGGTCTTCACCGATGTCATTATGATTGCTTTCGGCTTCCCCGTTTCCTGTGGCGCCTACGATATCCCGGCCATCCATCTTAGCGCCGATATCGTCTTTACCAACAAGGCCGCCACCGATGCGTATCGCGGCGCGGGTCGCCCGGAAGCGACCTATGTTATCGAGCGTGCAATTGATCTGGTAGCGCGCGAACTGGGCAAAGACCCGGCTGAGGTGCGGCGTATCAACTTCGTGAAGCCGGAGCAGTTCCCCTACAAATCGGCGGCTGGAGCCGTTTATGATACGGGCAACTATGAGGGTGCGCTGGACAAGGCGCTGGCCATCGTGGGTTATGAGCAACTGCGGGCCGAGCAGCAGCAGGCGCGGGCGCAGGGAAGGCTGATGGGCATTGGCCTTTCGTCCTACATTGAGATCTGCGGCTTCGGCCCCAAGGGCAGCGCGCCTGTCGGCCTCTATGAGAGCGCGCGCATGAAGGTCGAGATGAGCGGCGATGTGATGGTCTACACCGGCTCGTCTCCACACGGTCAGGGTGAAGAAACAACCTTTGCGCAGATCGTTGCCGAAGAGTTCACCATTCCGGTCGATAATGTGACCATTCTGCATGGTGATACCGACTCTACCCCGGAGGGGCGCGGCACCTATGGCAGCCGCACTACGGCCGTCGGCGGCTCGGCGGTCTTCGAGGCCGCGCAGCGGCTCAAGGAGAAAATGAAGCAGATCGCGGCCCACATGCTTGAGGCCAGTCCATCCGACGTGACGCTGGAAGATGGTAAGTTCTTCGTTGCCGGTTCGCCGCAGAAGGCCGTCACTTTCAACGAAGTTGCGCTCGCGGCCAATTTCTCCAATACGCTGGCCCCCGGCATCGAACCTGGCCTGGAGACGACAGTTTTCTGGGAGCCTCAGGCCTGCGTCTTCCCCTTCGGAACGCATGTGTGCGTCGTTGAGATCGACAAAGAGACCGGCGAAGTAGAGATCAAGCGGTTCGTCGCCGTCGATGACTGTGGACGCCAGCTCAACCCGATGCTGGTTGAGGGCCAGGTGCATGGCGGACTCGCTCAGGGTATCGGCCAGGCAATGGTCGAGGGTGTTGTCTATGGTGAAGATGGGCAGTTGCTCACTGCGTCATTGATGGACTATGCTCTGCCCTATGCGCACGAACTGCCCCACTTTGAGACGGACTCTACCGTCACACCCACTACTGTGAACCCGCTGGGCGTCAAAGGTGTTGGCGAGGCCGGCACGATTGGTTCGACGCCAGCAGTGGCCAACGCCATTGCCGACGCGCTGGGCGTGGCCCACGTCGATATGCCCTACAGGCCCAACCGGCTGTGGGAGTTCATTCACCAGCAGTAGCCGTTAGAAGGAGAGTATATCATGTCTGTTCCAGCAGCATTTGAATATCATCCCGCGACCTCAGTGGATGAAGCTATCTCCCTTCTCCAGCAGTATGGAGACGATGCCAAGCTGTTGGCGGGTGGACATAGCCTGATTCCCACCATGAAGTTGCGCCTGGCGCAGCCTGCCCACCTGATTGATCTGGGCAGGGTCTCCGGTCTTTCCTACATTCGCGAAGAGGATGGCACGGTTGCCGTCGGCGCGATGACCCCGTATCGGCAGATCGAGACCTCCGAGGTGCTGGCCCGCTATTACACGGTCTTGCCCGAAGGCACCTCGCAGATCGGCGACCCGGCGGTACGCAATCGCGGCACCATCGGCGGTAGCGTCGCGCACGCTGACCCATCCGCTGATATGCCCGGCATCGTTCTCGCCCTCAAAGCCGATCTCGTCGCGCAGGGTCCCAACGGCAGGCGCACGATCAAGGCCGACGATTTCTTCCAGGGTCCGTTCGAGACGGCGCTGCAGCCCGACGAGGTACTGACGGAACTGCGCTTCGCCACACCCGCCGCGCACACTGGCAGCGCCTACATGAAGCTGGCGAACAAGGCTTCTCACTACGCTGTCGCGGGCTGCGCTGCGGTTATCACCCTCGATAGCTCCGGCGTTTGCACCTCTGCCAGCGTGGTCATCACCGGCGCGGCCTCGAAGCCAACGCGGGCCAGCGGCGTGGAAGCTGCCCTCGTCGGCAAGAAGCTGGACGAGGCCACCATCGCCGACGCCGCCAGCCATGCCTCCGAGGGCCTCGACCTGATCGAGGACATCCACGGCTCCAAAGGCTATCGCAGTCAGATGGCTCAGGTGATGGCGCGCCGTGCCGTCGCTGCTGCCGCCAGCAGGGCATAAACCTTTGTGAGCTTACAACAGAGTGCAGATTTCGGCAGCCATCGCGCCTGCCGAAATCTGCACTCTGTTGTGTTTTTATTTTCTGTGATTATGAATTATCTTCCTCTTCCAGTAAATCAGCGACCCGCACGCCAGGCGCCTGAGCGATGCGGTAGAGAATCTCTGTGAAAGACTGGCTAACATCCCCTGTTATTCGTTCTATAAACAGAAGGTAACATTGCCTCAGATCAGTTTAGAAAGTGTCATCATCATGCAAGATATTCGTCTGGAACGCTGGGCGCACACACTGGTACATTATTCGCTGTATCTCAAGCCCGGCGAAACGCTGGCTATTCGCACGACACCACTGGCCGCTCCTCTGGTAGAGGAGGTTTATCGTGAGGCGCTGCACATCGGGGCCTATCCACTTGTGCTGCTTGATTTAGAATCGCTGGATGAGATTCTGCTCAAAGAGGGTAACGAGCGGCAGCTTAGCTGGATACCGCCCACACAGACGGCGCTCGCTAACCATATCGATGCGCAGCTTTCGATTGGGGCGCGCAGCAATACGAAGGCGTTGAGCAGCGTGGATGGGGCGCGGATGGGGAAACGGCGCATCGCGATGAGAGAGGTGGGGAAGATTCTGCGCCAGCGCGAACAGGCGGGGAGCTATCGCTGGGCCTCCACGCTCTATCCGACGGCGGCCTACGCTCAGGATGCCGAAATGTCGCTGCGCGATTTTGAGGAATTTGTCTTCGATGTATGTTTTCTCAATGAACCTGACCCTATCGCCTGCTGGCAGGAACTCTCAAAGCGGCAGCAGCGCCTGGTCGACTGGCTTGTGGGCCACAGGAAGGTACATGTGCTTGCAGATGGCACCGACCTTACCCTCTCCATAGAGAACCGCGTCTTCATCAATAGCGATGGCAAGCGCAATTTTCCCAGCGGCGAGTTTTTCACCGGTCCGGTCGAAAACAGCGCCAACGGCGTCATCCAGTTCAACGTTCCTGCTTCCTACGACGGTCATGCCATTGAAGGGGTACGGCTGGTTTTCCGCGAGGGCAAGGTGGTGGAGGCCAGCGCACGGCAGGGACAGGCGTTTCTGGAGCAGATGCTGAATATCGACGCGGGCGCACGCTATCTCGGCGAGTTCGCCTTTGGCAATAACCCGCGCGTCGACCGCTACACGCGCAATATTCTTTTCGATGAGAAGATGGGCGGCACTATCCATATGGCGCTGGGCGCGAGCTACCCCGAAACGGGCGGTCTCAACCAGTCCGCGCTGCACTGGGATATGGTATGCGACCTGCGCAAGGGCGGCGAAGTCCGGGTGGATGACGCCCTCTTCGCGAAGGATGGGGACATTCTGGTATAACTACCTACCCCTGCCCGGCAGAGATAATTCCTGCCTACTGCCCCGACTTGCGCATCTCGTCTTGCTGTTCTGGTTGCCCGGTCCAGGTTGCCGGAGGGACATTGGGATTATACCTTCCCTCCGGCCTCACCGCAGGCTGTGTTTCCGGCGGTGGTTGCATGCTCGCGTTGTAGTTGGCAGGTAGCACGTTGTCGTTGTATGTCCTCTGCTGGCCGGTGGATGAGGAAGGGATCGAGCCTGCGCCAGTAGCGGGCTGGACATTAATATCGCTGGCGCCGTAGTTGCGCAAGATCGTTCGCGCCTCCTGTGGGTTCTGCCTGCGCTCATCCACGTTGACGGCAACGATAGTACGGCCTGCTTCAAACTCTTGCTGGTAGTATTCTGCCTCTTCCTGCGATACACCGAGTCCGGTCAGCGCGCCGATAATGCCACCGGCGGTCGCGCCAACGAGAATGCCGCCGAGGGTAGCCGCCAGGATACCGCCCGCGACGACCGGGCCGATGCCTGGAATGAGCAGGGCCACCGCCGCGCCGACGATACCGCCAAGAATGCCGCCGCTGATGGCGCCCCCGGCAGTATCTGTCGCAATCTCGGCCCCCGGACCGGGTGGCGGGATTTCCGCGCCTTCGGCTCTGTTCCGTACCAGGAAGCCGATCTGCTCATTTTGGAAACCCGCCTTGTGCAGCGCCCTGATAGCCTGTTCTGCCTGCGCCACACCCTCAAAAGAGCCTATCACAATCACATGGGATGCGCCTTGTTCTGTCATCTCTTTGCTGCCTTTCATCGATACAATTGCATGCTCTGGCTGTGTTCGTGTGTACGTTCTCTACACGCTCCGGCCCTGGCAAACGATGCATGCAAGGGGAGCTTCCAGGTGATAATACCCTCTATCTTGCCTGCAGACCGGCTTTGCTCGTCCCACTTTGATGATGGGCAAAGCTGGCTCGATGAGTATCTCCCCTGTTTGATTTGCCACTCTTTTGATGTTTCTCCTCTCTCCACCGGTGACTGGTGACTTTTACCTGTGGCAGTCGTCTCAACAGTACGATATACTGTGAGGAAGTACAGGCTCTTTTCAGAAAGCACAGATGGAGGATATGATGGATAAAGCTGGTCTTGAGGCTGCGTTCAGAGCTGCAGGCTTATCGCGCCTGTTAAAAGACATTGATTACATTGCGAAATCGGCGATTCGGCTCAGTGCGGCCCCTGTAGATGAAGCTACTCTGGCAACAGGCGCATCGAAGCTGGGTGGCTTGCCAGATTTACCTCCCGCTCTCTCCTGGCCCGACTGGAAGGGCCTGCCGCAGTCCTTTATCGGGCAAATCCGGCTCGCCGATGTGCGTCCGTATGACATCAACCATGTTCTGCCTGCTGATGGCATGCTCTGGTTTTTCTACGATGCCAGGCAGGAAACGTATGGTGATAATCCTGCTGATCGCAGCGGCTGGCGCGTCTTCTTTCGCAATGCTGCTGATAGCTTGCAGCGTCTTCCTGTCCCTGCCGCGCTGCCGCCGACGAGTCGGTTTCGTGCTGCTTCTCTTACCTTCACCGGCGACTTGACGCTTTCGCAGTTTCCAGATATGGAGATTCCGCACTTTGACTGGACAGATGATGAGCAACACAAATATGAAATGCTGCTCTCGGACCTGCACGCTCGACTCACGCAGCCGGAACATCAGTTGCTCGGCTTTCCCGACACTATTCAAGATGATATGCGCCTGGAATGTCAGCTTGCCTCGCATGGCATTACTGATTCCGATAGCCCTGCTGCCGCCGCGCTTGCGAAGGGCGCATCAGACTGGCAATTGCTCCTGCAAATCGATTCCGATGATCGCCTGGGCATGCGCTGGGGAGACAACGGCCTGATCTATTACTGGATGACATCCGCGAGTATGCAGGCCCGCCGTTTTGACGAAACGTGGCTGGTATTGCAGTCTGAATAAGCTATCTGTTGCCTGCACGGCCTTTATGAGAGTACGGGATTTTCCGTGAGAGGAGCAAGCCATGAGAAGATATGTTTCCACGCTGATTGTGATAGTGGCGCTGGCCATCATCTTGAGCAGTTGTGATGTCTCGGTTACCGTCCCCACTGGCACGGCAACGGTAACAACGACAACCGCAACGGCGCACCGGTGGGGGGTGCGCACCAGAACATCCGGCTGCCAGGCGCAAGGGCCATTGCAGGACTCCGCCTGCACGCCTGGAGATATCATTCCCACTGCCACGAAAGATGTCATCTGTAAGTCTGGTTACGCCAGTTCGGTGCGCAACGTGCCGACCAGCGAGAAAAATGCTGTCTACGCCGAATATGGCATCACGCATCATTCCGCCGGACAGTATGAGGTTGACCACCTCGTCAGCCTGGAGCTTGGAGGCTCCAACGATATCTCAAACCTCTGGCCGGAAGCGGCTTCTCCGACGCCGGGTTTCCATCAGAAGGACAGAGTCGAAAACTACCTGCATGACCAGGTCTGCTCCGGTGCGGTTTCTCTGCAACAGGCGCAGTTCGATATCGCCACCGACTGGCTCACCATCTACAACCAGATGCCTGCCAGCGACCATTAAGTGATAGGCTGACGCACCCACAGGCCAGCCCTTATGGCTGGCCTGTGGGTGTCAGGGATAATGCTTGACGCTGCATTGAACCACGTCATACAATATACGTACTTACTAATTGTAATGATATGTGTCCCTATCTATGCTGGAAAGCACTAGTTTTTTTGTTGGAGGCCCTCTTGGAGCAAGAACAGGAACAGGCAGCACTGACCTCATTTAACACGATTGAAGACGTACAGCGGGCGATGTTTGCCCAGCGTTATATCGCAGACCGCAGTCTGGCAACAGCTGTGTTCCTGGCACTCAAACGACGCAAGCCGCTGTTGTTAGAGGGTGAGCCTGGGGTGGGCAAGACGGAGATCGCGAAAGTTCTTTCCGCCGCACTGAACACAAAGTTAATTCGCCTGCAATGCTATGAAGGCATCGATGTCAGTACCGCCGTGTATGAATGGAATTATACACGCCAGATGCTGCATATTCGCTTGATGGAGGCTGGCGGTATCAATCGCCAGCAGGAATTAAAGGAGATTTTTGGCCCTGAATTTCTTATCCAGCGTCCTCTCTTGCAAGCCATCGATCCCGCCAATCCTCAGCCGCCGGTGCTGTTGATTGATGAGCTTGATCGCAGCGATGAAGAGTTTGAGGCGTATCTGCTTGAATTGCTCTCGGATTTTCAAATCAGCATTCCAGAGATTGGCACGATTGAGGCAAAAGAGCCGCCTATCGTGATTATCACCTCGAACCGTACCCGCGAGATTCACGATGCGTTGCGCCGTCGCTGTCTCTACTACTGGATCGATTTCCCCACACTGGAAAAAGAGTACGCGATTGTCACGGCTCGCATGCCAGACGTGCCGGAGCGGCTTGCTCGCCAGGTCTGCGTCTTCGTGCGCGAACTACGCAGCGTCGATCTTTTCAAGGCGCCCGGTGTCGCCGAGACGCTGGACTGGATCAGTTCGCTGCTGGCGCTCAATCAGATGGAACTGGTGGAAGGCCCGGTGCGCGATACGCTGGGAGCTTTGCTCAAGTATCAGGATGACGTTCTCAAAGTTGGTGGTAGCGAGATGACGCGCATGTTGCAAAAGGCGCGTGGAGCTTCATAAAGTGAGTATGGATTTCCTGTCACAACAGAACGGCGATTACTTTGCCACAGAGCCATTATCGGTGAAAGAGATCGAGCGCGGCGAGCGTCTGCTCTTTCGCCTGACCGAATTTGGCCGCCTGCTCTGGGAGGTCGGCATCGATGTCGGCCCGCGCAAGATGCTCGATGTCGCCGAGACGTTGAACTATATCGACCTCACCAGCAAGGAAGATTTTTACGATGCGCTCAAGGCGATGCTCTTGCCCCGTCACGAGCAGGAACCGCTGTTTGACCAGATGTTTCTCTATTACTGGTACATGCGCGATCGCAAGGAGAAGCCGGGGCAGGCTCCACCTGGGGCGGCCAGGCGCGACGACAAGACGATGCGCCTGCCGCCCTCTGAGCGCAAGCGGCTGGCCGAGCATCTGAACGTTACCGAGACCTCGCGTAAAGAACTGCGCGCGCACATGCGCGAGACCGAACGCCGCCATCGCTCGCAGGATTTCGAGGAGCAGGAAGAAGATGACGAGGGCAATCCGCAGGGGACAGCCTATAGCGCCATCGAAGTGCTGCGCAAAAAAGACTTCGAGTCTTTCACCTGGGAAGAGGTGCAGGAGGCGAAACGCTTGATGTCGGAAATGCGCTGGAATCTTGGCATGCGCCCGACGCACCGCAAGCGGCCTTCGCGTCGCGGCTCGTATCCCGATATGCGCCGTATTGTGCGACGCAACCTCAAGTATGGCGCGGAATTACTTGAATTGACGTGGCGCGAGACCAAACGCAAGCCGCGCCCGCTCATCATCATCTGCGACATCAGCGGCTCCATGAGCCTCTACTCGCGGCTGCTGCTGCACTTTATACACACCATCTCCAACGGTCTGATGAATGTTGAAGCCTTCGTCTTCGGCACCCGCCTGACGCGCATTACTCGCCAGCTCAAGCGGCGTGATGTCGATGATGCTGTGCGCGACGTTTCTAAGACGGTGCAGGACTGGTCTGGCGGCACGCGCATCGGCGATGCTCTGCATTACTTTAACCATAGATGGGCGAAGCGCGTGCTGGGTCGCGGCGCCGTTGTGCTGATTATCAGCGATGGCTGGGATCGCGGCGATGCCAGTGTGCTGGAGGTCGAGATGGACCGTTTGCAGCATAGCTGTCACCGGCTCATCTGGCTCAACCCCTTGCTCGGCTCGCCCGATTACCGCCCGTTGACCATTGGCATGAAGACGGCTCTGCCCTATATCGATAACTTTCTGCCTGCCCATAACCTGGACAGCCTGATTTACCTGGGCAACTTGCTGCGCGACATTGACGACAGCCGCCCTGCGCGCAACCCGGCGGCGCGCCGCAAAGCTGTTGCCGGGTGGAGCAAACCCAGGATAGAGAGCTAGTGTCTTGTCTTTCCCTGCCAGGCGCGCTCTTGCTACCCATGGCAAGAAGCCGCTCACGTACAGAACAGGAGGTCTTTACCATGCGGGATGTATTACCTGATATTGAACGCTGGCGCGCTCGCGGCGAGCGAGTTGCCATTGCGACGGTGGTGAGTATGGCCGGTTCGGCTCCGCGCCAACCGGGGGCGAAACTGGCGGTCAGCGAAAGCGGCGAGCTGTCCGGTTCGGTCAGCGGTGGCTGCGTCGAGCCGGCAGTAGTGGAGGCCGCGATGGAAGTGATCGAGGACGGCAAGCCACAGATGCTTGAATTTGGCATTACCGAAGAGGAAAATATCGAGCAGATCGGCCTTGCCTGCGGCGGCACCATTCATGTGTTTGTCGAACGCCTCGACTGGTGAGCATGGATGGACGCAAGCAACGACATCCATAAAGGAAATCTGCGATGAGTGAGCTTTTTGAAACATTGCAAGCCATGCTGCATCAGGAGAAAGGTGTAGCGGTGGCGACGGTTGTGCGTGGCGCCGATGCTATCGGGAACAAACTGCTGGTGCTTCCCGGCGGGCGCACGCAGGGCAGTCTGGGTCATGCCGCCCTCGATGCGCTGGTGGCCGCAGATGCCGAACGCGCCATCTGGAACGGCGAGGCGGTCACGCGCACCTACACGGTCGAAGGCGAGACCGGCGCGCAGCCTTATGATGTCTTCGTCGAGGGCTTTCCGCCGCCTCCCACCCTCATCATTGTGGGCGCAGGTCATATCGCCATCCCCCTCACCACCTTTGCCAAGACGCTAAACTACCGGGTCGTTGTCATCGATGCGCGTGCCGCTTTTGCTACCCGTGAGCGTTTCCCCCATGCCGACGAATTAATCGTCGAGTGGCCGGACGAGGCCCTGGAAGGTATGGATCTCAACCCCTCAACCTCGGTGGCCGTCCTGACCCACGACCCCAAATTTGATGAGCCAACGCTCAAGGTCGTTCTCTCACACAATGTTGGTTATGTCGGCGCCATCGGCAGCCGCAAAACCAGCGCGGAACGGGCCGAACGCCTGAAAAAGCAGGGCCTCACCGATGAGCAACTGAGTCGCATTCATGGCC
>Ga0209810_1003837_pt1 | contig 15223 bp, 16 predicted proteins | sample Coa_R1_7_FD_187159 | JGI IMG/M metagenome (GOLD analysis project Ga0209810, IMG submission 187159) | Surface soil microbial communities from Centralia Pennsylvania, which are recovering from an underground coalmine fire - Coalmine... | ecosystem: Environmental > Terrestrial > Soil > Unclassified...
GAAGTTTCCGGAGTCAACGCCGCCATGGCCTACGGCACCGACGGCGCAATTACGGCGCTCGGCCTCGTCGCGTTGTGCGACGACAAGGGGGCGCAGATCGTCTATGCGCCGGCGCCCGTGGTCCGCTCCGCCGTTCTCCAGGAGTATCCGGCCATCGCGGATGCCCTCGATCTGATCTTCGCAACCTTGACCTTGGAGACGTTGCAGCGGCTCAACGCGAAAATCGCGGTGGAGGGGGCGCAGCCGGAAGCGGTGGCTCGCACCTACCTTGCGGAAAGGCACCTGCTGCCGTGACGGCGGTGCGCGTGCACAACCGCGTCCTGCTTGCGCTGGTCGCAGTCGCCACCGCCGCCGTGCTGCTTACCGGCTTTGTCGCGCTCGCCCCGAACCGGCTCGTCTCCGGCAAACCGGTGCCGCTATGGCAAGACGTGGGCTGGGCGATGACCGGCGGCATCGCCGTTATCGGCATCGTGCTGCTGGGCAGTTCTCTGACGCGCCCGCGGCGGCAGATTCATCTCCTTGTCACGGCGGCGGCGGCCGGGCTGATCGTGCTGCTGCTGGCGGCGCTTGGCCGGGCCGCGGCGACGCTCGCCGCGGGCGCCCCGCCCTTGGCGCGCATTGCGGCCGATGCCGGGTTCTGGATTCCGCTCGGATGCGCCGCCCTCGCAATCGTCGATGCGCAGCAGCGGCTCGGCAGCGCCGCCGCGATGCGGCTCGCCATCGTCGCCGCCCTTGCCGCCGCCCTCGTCGGGTTAGCGGCCGGCGGCACGTTCCAGGCCCTCTCGCTGGCGCGCGAATACCAGGGGCACCGCGCGGCCTTCGCCGCCGCGGTATTGCGGCATATCCTGCTCGTGGCGGGAGCGGTGGGGCCGGCGGTTCTGATCGGGGCGCCGCTTGGGATCGCGGCATTGCGGCGGCCGCGCCTGCGCGGGCCGGTGTTCGCGGTGCTGAACCTGTTGCAAACGATCCCGTCGATCGCGCTGTTCGGGCTCTTGATCGTGCCGCTGGCGGCGCTGGCCGGCGCCGTGCCCGCGCTCGGCCGCGCCGGCGTCGGCGGCATCGGCGTCGCGCCGGCGCTGATCGCGCTCGTGCTGTACGCGCTGTTGCCGGTCGTGCGCAGCACCGTCGCCGGCCTCGGGGGCGTGGACCCGGCCGTGCTCGACGCCGCGCGCGGCATGGGCATGAGCCGGCGCCAGCGGTTCTGGCGGGTCGAGCTGCCGCTCGCGGCGCCGGTCCTGCTCGCCGGATTCCGGGTCGTGACGGTGCAGGCGATCGGCCTCGCCGTCGTCGCGGCGCTGATCGGCGCCGGCGGCCTCGGCACCTTCGTGTTCGAGGGACTGGGCCAGTACGCCGTCGATCTGGTGCTGCTCGGCGCGCTGCCGACGATCGCGCTGGCGCTCGCCGCCGAGTTCGGTTTGCAGACCGCGACCGCCGCTGTCGCCGGGCGCTTCGGCCGATGATCGAGATCGAGCACGTCTCCAAGCGCTTCGGCCGCCAGCTCGTCGTCGCCGACCTGTCGCTGACGGTGCCGCAAGGCGCGTTTTGCGTCCTGCTCGGCCAGTCGGGCTGCGGCAAATCGACGACGTTGCGCATGATCAACCGGCTGGTGCCGTTCGACGAGGGGCGTATCCGCGTCGCTGGCGAGGACGTGGCGCAGGTTCCGGCCGAGGTGCTGCGGCGGCGCATCGGCTATGCGATCCAATCGATTGGCCTGTTCCCGCACTGGAGCGTCGAGGACAACATCGCGACGGTGCCGCGGCTCTTGAAATGGCCGACGCCGCGCATCCGCGACCGGGTCGAGGAACTCCTCGAGTTGTTCCGCCTCGCGCCGGAAGCCTACCGCCGCAAGTACCCGCACCAGCTGTCGGGCGGCGAGCAGCAGCGGGTCGGCGTCGCGCGCGCGCTGGCGGCGGACCCGGAGGTGCTGCTGATGGACGAGCCGTTCGCGGCGGTCGATCCGATCACCCGCGCCGCCTTGCAGGACGAGATGGCGCGCATCCACGCGGCCACCGGCAAGACGATCCTGTTCGTCACCCACGACATCGAGGAGGCGCTGCGTCTCGCCACCCTGATTGCGATCATGGACCGCGGTCGCATCGTCCAGTCCGGCACGCCGCTCGACATCGTCGAGCGGCCGGCCGGCGACTTCGTCGTCGATTTTCTCGGCCGCGAAGGCATTGGCCTCAAACTGCTGTCGGTGCGCCGCGTCGCCGACCGCATGCGGGCGGGCGAGCCGGCGGAGGGAGCCGCCGTCGCGATCACGGCGCCGCTGCGCGACGCGCTCGCGGCGATGACTGCGCGCCGGACCGATCATCTGCCGGTGTGCGACGCCGAAGGGCGGATCGTTGGAGCCGTCCATCTGAGAGACCTCGTCCGATGACCGCAGCGGCCAACGGCCGCTTGCCGCGGCCGGCCGATATTGACGCCTTGCGGGCCGCGGCTTACGTAGGCCGCATGGCTCTGCTACCGATCATCACCGCCCCCGATCCTCGGCTGAAGCTCAAGGCCAAGCCCGTCGCAAAGGTGGACGCCAGTGTGCGCCGCCTGATGGACGACATGCTGGAGACGATGTATGGCGCGATCGGGATCGGTCTGGCCGCCCCCCAGGTCGGGGCGGCGCAGCGCGTCATCGTCCTCGACGTGGCGCGCGAGGGCGAGAAACCGGCGCCGCTGCGCTTGGCGAACCCTGAAATCGTGTGGCGTTCCGAGACGGAGACCGTCGCCAACGAGGGCTGCCTGTCGCTGCCGGAGCATTACGCCGACGTGACCCGCGCCGCCGAGATACGGCTGCGCTATCTCGACCACGAGAACGAAATTCGCGAGATCGAGGCGGCGGGCCTGCTGGCGACGTGCCTGCAGCACGAGATCGACCACCTCGACGGGGTATTGTTCGTCGATCACATCTCGTCGCTGAAGCGCGGCATGATCCTGCGCAAGCTCGCCAAGACGAAGCGCAGCCGAGTGTTGACGCCAGCTTGAAGCGGCCGGCACCCGTTGCCGCAAGCTGACCACCCGAACCTCTCCGGCGCCTGCCCGGGTCTTTGCCTCTCCCGCCTCGCGTCACACCGGAAGGCCGAGGCCCGAGCTGCTGCCGCGTGGATCCCGGCCTGCGCCGGGACGACGACGCGGGAAGATGGTTGATCCTCGGAATTGCCGAGGCGATGGAAGCCGATGCCCCGCCATCTGAAGATCGTGTTCATGGGCACGCCCGAATTTGCCGCCACCGTGCTCGACGGGCTGCTCGCGGCCGGGCACTCGGTCCTGGCCGCATACACGCAGCCGCCGCGTCCCGCACGGCGCGGCCATCGCCTGCAGCCGTCGCCGGTACAGGCGCTCGCCGAGGCGCGCGGCGTGCCGGTACGCGCGCCCGTTACGTTGCGGGACCCGGAAACGCAGGCCGAGTTCGCCGCGCTCGGGGCCGACGCGGCGGTCGTCGCCGCATATGGGCTGATCCTGCCGGCAGCGGTTCTGACGGCGCCGCGGCTCGGCTGCATCAACGTGCACGCCTCGCTGCTGCCGCGCTGGCGCGGCGCCGCACCGATCCAGCGCGCGATCCTCGCCGGCGACCGCGAGACCGGCGTCACGATCATGCAGATGGAGGAAGGGCTCGACACCGGCCCCATCCTGCTGCAGCAGGCCGTGCCGATCGGCCCGGAAACGACCGCGGTGACGCTGTCGGAACGGCTGGCCCCGCTCGGCGCCCACCTCGTCATCGAGGCGCTCGTCCGGGCGGCGCAGGGAAGCCTGACGGCGCGGCCGCAGCCGGCGGAAGGGATCACATACGCCAGGAAAATCGGGCGGGAGGAGGCTTGGCTCGACTGGCGGCATCCGGCGGCCGCGCTGGAGCGCCAGGTGCGCGCCTTGGGCGGCGGCGACTTTGAATTCCGCGGTGAACGCATTCGGGTTCTCGCCGCTGCGGTACTCCCCGAGCCGCCCGGCGTTCCGGGCAGCGTCCTCGATGAGCGCCTCTCGATCGCCTGCGGTGAAGGCGTGTTTCGGCCATTGCGGCTGCAGCGGCCGGGACGGACGGCGCAAGAGGCGCCGGCGCTGCTGCGGGGCTTTGCGGTCCCCAAGGGGACGGTGCTGGCATGCCCCGCTACAGGCTGACCGTCGAGTACGACGGCACCGGCCTCGTCGGCTGGCAGCGGCAGCCGAACGGCCTGTCGGTACAGCAGGCGTTGGAGGAGGCGGTGGCGGCCTTCTGCGGACAGAAGCGCACGGTCCACGGCGCCGGCCGCACCGATGCCGGCGTCCATGCGCTCGCGCAGGTGGCTCACGTCGATATCGAGCCGGAGCATCCGCCTGACGTCGTTCGCGGCGCGCTCAACCATTATCTGCGGCCGGCCGCGATCACGGTTCTCGATGTCGCGCAAGCGGCGCCCGATTTCGATGCGCGCCTCGACGCGGTCGAGCGCCGCTACCTCTACCGCATCCTGAACCGGCGCTCGCCGCCGGCGCTGGAACGCGCGCGGGTCTGGCACGTCGCACCGCCGCTCGACGCGGCGGCAATGCGCGCCGCCGCGGCCTTTCTCGTCGGCCATCACGATTTCTCGACGTTTCGCGATTCGCTGTGCCAGGCGCGCTCGCCGGTGAAGACGCTCGACGCGCTGGAGGTGCACCGCGTCGGCGACGAGATCCACATCGCCGCCCGCGCCCGCTCCTTCCTGCACCACCAGGTCCGCAATATGGCGGGGACGCTGAAGCTGGTGGGTCTCGGCCGCTGGTCGCCCGAAGATGTCGGCCGCGCCCTCGCCGCCCGCGACCGCCGCGCCGGCGGCCCGACCGCTCCGGCGCAAGGCCTCTACCTCGTCGGCATCCGCTACCGCGACCGGCCCTGAAAGAATGCTCAGGCTCGCTGAGAACATTGCGGGAAACTGTGGACGCACCGCCTGCGCGGTTTTCCACCAACAACCGGCGCTTTCTCCGAGGTGGCCGTGCGGCGGGCGGCGGCCTACCTGAAGTTGCGTCCGATATTCTCGGATGACAGACAAAGGAGAGGGTCAGATGACCCGCAAGTTCTTGCTGATCGCCGCCGTCGCTCTGTTCGGGCTCACTTCCTCGCTGAGCATCGGCTCGGCCCAGGCGCAGGGCTGGTACCACCACGGCAACGGCTGGTATCACGGCTGGGGCTACCCCGGCTGGGGCTACCGCTACGGCTACAGCTATGGCCCATACTACAATTACAGCAACTGCTACTACGCCTATAATGGCGCGTTGGTCTGCTACTGACGGATCGGCGGCGCGTCGCGGGCACCGAGGACTGGCCGGGGACGTTGAACCGACACCGTGAGCGCCGCCTATCTTGCTGCTGAAGGCTGCATCGCCGAGCTCGCCCACGAGCTCGGCGATGCCGTTGTCGGGGCGCACGAGCGCCTGCTTTTGACGGCGCCGCCGCCGCGCCCGGCGGCGTGGGCGGCGAATGTCTGGATCGACCCGGTCGAGATCGAGATCGCCTCGATCGCCGACGCGGCGCGCAAGCTGCGCCACATCCAGCGCAACTGGGCGCCCTACGCGCCGCTCCATCATCGCCGGGCGATGCTGATCCAGGCGGCATTGCCGCCGGTCGCGGCGCGGCCCCTCGCCTTCCCGGCGCCGCCGCCGCAGGCGCCGCTCGGCTCGTGGACCCTGCTCGACGGGACCCGGCTGCTGGCGGCGCCGCACTGCACCAGCCCCTTCCCCAACGGCGAGGCGCGCTTCGTCGAGGACCATACGGGACCGCCCAGCCGCGCCTATCTGAAGCTGTGGGAGGCGCTTACCGTCATCGGCCACCGCCCCGGCCCCGGCGACCGCTGCCTCGACCTCGGCAGCAGTCCCGGCGGCTGGACCTGGGCCTTGCAGCGGCTCGGCTGCCGCGTCATCAGCGTCGACAAGGCCCCGCTCGCGCCGCAGGTCGCTGCCCTGCCGCGGGTCGAATACCGGGCGCAGAGCGCCTTCGCGCTCGATCCCGAAGAGATCGGCCCCGTCGATTGGCTGTTCAGCGACATCGTCTGCTACCCCGCCCGCGCCTTCGCCTTGGTCGAGCGCTGGCTCGCCTCCGGCCGCGCCCGCCGCTTCGTCTGCACCGTCAAGTTCCAGGGCGAGACCGACCACGCCGCCGCCGCCCGCTTCGCGGCCATCCCCGGTTCGCAGCTGCGCCACCTCTTCCACAACAGGCACGAGCTGACCTGGATCAAGCTCGACTAAGCTGACATGATCGCCCCTCGCCACAAGGGGAGGAGGAGCGGCATGGACCTCAATCTGCGCGGCCGCAAGGCATTGGTGACGGGGGCCTCCAAGGGCATCGGGCGGGCCTGCGCCGAGGTGCTCGCGGAGGAGGGATGCGACGTGGTCCTGGTGTCGCGCACCGCCGCCGACCTCGAAAAAGCGCGCGACGAGATCGCCGGCCGCCACAACGTCGCGGTCCGCTATTACGCGCTCGATCTCGCCGACAGCCGCAACGTCGACCGCCTCGCCGACGAGTGCTCCGACACCGACCTTCTTGTCAACAACGCCGGCGCCATTCCCGGCGGCGACATCCACGCCATCGACGAGGCACGCTGGCGCGCCGCCTGGGACCTCAAAGTGTTCGGCTACATCAACATGACCCGCCGCTTCTACGCGCTGATGGCGGCGCGCAAGGCGGGCGTCATCGTCAACATCCTCGGCGCCGCCGGCGAGAACCCCGATTTCGATTACATCGCCGGGTCCTCCGGCAACGCGTCGCTGATGGCATTTACCCGCGCGATGGGCGGCACCGCGCCGCGCGACGGCCTGCGCGTCGTCGGCATCAACCCCGGTCCGGTCATGACCGAGCGCCTCGTCACGCTGATGCGCACCCGCGCCCAGACCCGCTTCGGCGACCCCGAGAAATGGACCGAGCTGATGCAGCCGCTGGCTTTCGGCCGCGCGGCGAAGGCGGAGGAGATTGCGTGGATGGCCGCCTTTCTCGCCTCCGACAAATCCGCCTACACCACCGGCACGATCGTCACGATCGACGGCGGCGGCACCAGCCGCCGCTCGGCGCTGTAGTCCTGAACCTATTTGCCGTCGCCCCCGTGAAAGTGGGGCCCTGGGCCATGGGCATTGCGGGTCACGCTCAAGTCCTTCGAGATGTCGCGAGCGGCCCTGGATTCCCGCTTTCGCGGGAATAACGTGAGAAAAAGGAGATAGGCCATGCTGCCCACGCTCGGTTTCCACCACATACACCTGCGCTCGGTCGATCCGGATGCGGCGATCGACTGGTATACGCGGCAGTTTCCGAGCACGTCGCGCGTGCGCTGGGGCGATTTTCCGGCGCTCGCGTCGCCGAACGACTGCCTGATCCTGTTCACCAAGGTGGACACGCCGCCGCCGACCCGGCCGCAGAGCGCGATCTGGCACTTCGGTTGGCACGTCACCGACACCAAGCGCAGCCTCGACGCCTTCAAGGACCGGCCCGACGTCCGGCTCTGCCCGCTCTACACGAGCGAGGAAGGCGGCTCGGTCTGGGCGAGCAGCGACACCTGGCCCAATGTCGGCAACACGCTCGGCCTCACCAAAGCGCAGATCGCCGAGGCCAAGGCCAAAGGGGTGAAGCCGACAGGGGTCGGCGGCTTTGCCTATATGGAGGGGCCCGAAAACATCCTCGTCGAGTATGCCGGCAACTACCCCGGCGAGCGCTTCAACCACGTGCACCTGTGGCAGGAAGATCCCTTCTGCGCCCTGCTCTGGTACCAGAAGCACCTGAACGCGCCGGTGCGCCCCGGCTTCGAGCAGACCACCTTGACCGAGGCCAACTGCAAGGTGGCGCGGGGTGAGGACCGCACGTGGCCGGCGCTCAACCGCGAGGGCATGTTCCGCACGCCGCGCGCCGGCGTCGAGTTCGGCGACGTGGTGCTGACCTGGTACGCCAACCAGGGCGACGCGCCGCTCGCCCGCTCCCGCGGCCAGCAGCAGGACAGCATCGGCCTCAAGGTCGCCGACCTCGACCCTTGGGCCGACAAGCTCCGCCGCGAGGGCGTGACCATTGTCGAGGAGCCGCACCCCTTCGGCCCCACCCGCGCCCTCACGATCGAAGGCCCCAGCCGCGAAACGCTGGTCCTTGTCGAGGCGGCGTAGATCGCCGTCCGCCCCGTCATGGCCGGGCTTCGACCCGTCCATCTCCGGGCCGCTCCCCCGGCGGCGACGGCGCACAGACGGGTGTCGTCACAGCGCGCCGCCGTTGGCGAGCCGCTCCAGCCGCCGCATCAGCACCATGCGCGCGTCGTCCTCGCTGCCCTCGGGCGGCGGCGGTGCCGGCGGCTCGTTCCGCACCGCCGCGAGCACGCGCGGCAGGCCGTCGAGCATCTGTGACAGCGACAGCGCCTCTTCCGGGGTCAGCCGGCCGTCGCCGACCGCCGCGGTGACCGCCGCGACCGCGGCGCCGAGATCGCGCATCGCCGCGACCGCGGGCAGGTCGAGTTCGACCGGCTGTCCCCGCCGCACGCCGAGAAGCCGGCCGAGGCAGAACCGCACCGCCACCGCGTCGCCGGCGAGCGCCATCTCGATCGCCTTCTCGGTCAGCGCCTCGGCTTGTGCATCCAGCAGCAGCGCCGCCGCCCGCGTCCCCGCCCGGAACCGCCCTTTCGGCCGCCCGCCGGGATTGCCCGACCGCCCCTTCTCGAACCGCGCCGCCGGATTTGCCGACACGCCCTTGACGAACCGCCCCCGCCCGTCCCGTGCGATTTCAACATTATCAGCAGGCCCGCCTCCTGTTACCGTGCTGTTGTCCTGCCGCAAAACAGGAGGCCCATCGCAATCGTCCATCCCCCGCCCTCCGTGAAATGGAGCCAGATCCGGATCCCACGCGACGCTTCTGGCGTCATCGCCGGGCTTGACCCGGCGATCTTGGCGGTGCGCTTAAGATGGCCGGGTCAAGCCCGGCCATGACGATTTCTGGTGGATCCCGCTCCGCCGCAACCGGAAGAGCAATCCTATATTGCAATTATGGCAACTTTAGCGTCCCCTCTCCCTGCTCGCGGGTGAGGGGCGACCGCCGCCGCTAGCGGCGCCGGGAGGCTCACGCAGCCTTCAGCCGCTCCATCTCCTGCGCGAACTCGAAGCGGAGCTGGTTCGCCTCGTCCTCGGGCAGCCAGTTCGCCATGTTCGGAAACACGATCTGCCACATCCGGGCATCGTGATCGGACCACGGCATCGTTTCCGCCGACCGCGCCTTGTCCAGCAGCGCCTTGAGGCGCAGCCGCACCTTGGCCGGGTCCGGCAGATGCGACCGGACTGGCGGCTGCAACCGGTTTTCCCCTTCGCCGAACAGGCTCCCCTGCGCCGGACCATGCCCGAAAAGATCAGCCTGTTCCGCCATTGATGACCCTTCGCCTATGGTCTGGTCCGCTTGCCGCGAAGGCGAACGGCTGGTTCGCCCTCGATAAGAATCGTTGAAGCGAGATCGGGCCAAAATTTCCACAGCCGTCGCGCCAGAAGGGTAAGCATTCCCCCCGATGCGGAGACATTTTGCAGTGCGGCTTCCGGGGCCGCTTCGAGTGCATAATATGAAAAGGATGCAGCATCTGTCGCAATGATAGCTCTGATCTCTATCGGATTTGGGCTTTGATCTGAGGCAGCATCCAAGTCGAATATATAGATCCAGGCCGGAACATGCTCAGGCCGATCTTGCATCGGCTTGAACAAGTTAAACGTCCCGTCGGCGTGCGGTTGTAATACCGGATCAGCAAGATGCGGCTTCCAGCTATCCCATACGGACTGCTGGATCGCGAGCACGCACCCGGCGGATTGGTCACTTCTCGCAAGCTGAAACTTGAACATCATCTGGTAAAATGTCCGCTTGAAGACATTTGCTATGTTCGGTCCTTCTATCCGTTCAGATAGAAGTTCACGATGCGTTTCAAGGGTCGCGCCGAAGTCGCCCGGAAACATCCTTAATGTCTCTTTCAAGTTCCGAACCGCATGACCATACGTTCCGTGAAAATCCATCGTCTGTATTTCAAGGACGCCAAAACGGCCAACAGCAGGTAGATCGTTAAGCAAAATGATTTCTATGATAGTTACATCAAACGAAAATTCAGGGGAGCTCATTGTTCGAGGTATCGAAAGTTCCCCACCCAATTTTTCGTCAAGATAGATAAAAACCCGATGTTCCGTTTGTAGTTTTTCCAGTACCTGTATTTGGATGTCGGCCGAAGCCAACCGCACTGCCGGTACGATAAACGTCAAGCCAGACCGCAGGCCGCCGAATAGCCTAGAAATAGCTGAACTGAGCAAACCGGGGTCCAGGGCACGATAGGGGCAGACGATCCAATCCCGCCGCGCCCCGGTTGGCATCGTACTAACAGTGCAGACGCCGCGCGATTTTTCCGGCTTGATGCACATGCTTTGGGCGCCTTTGGCGGCGCTTAGAAATGGACACGTCTCTATCTGCTGATCAAGGATGCTACCTGCTGTAGATCGGACGAAAGGGAAGACGCGGTGCCCAAACCATTCGCCGACAAAATTTCCCCTCTTCCCCCGCTGTAGAGCCGGCTCGTCCATGGACACAATCAGGCAGGAATTTTATAGCGCGACTTAACGGCCACTTCTGCTTCACCGCCAGCGAGCAAGTTGCGGATTTCTGTGGCGACAGCCTTGGCAAGCAGGGGAGGAACCGCATTCCCGACTTGATCATATTGATCGGTGTACGTGCCTTTTACAATAAACCAGTCGGGAAAAGATTGAATACGGGAAGCCTCTCTGATCGATATTGTTCTGGCCTGATCAGGATGGATGTATTCACCGGACTTGGGATCCCGAAATCTGGTGATGATCGAGCGGGCGATACCATCCCAAGTCATCCGCCTGAAGCGCCGCGTATGGTCCTTGCGGAGTGCCCGCTGCATTCCGGCCGGCAATAGATGTTGAGGCAGGTCACGCCAATCGTCGCCGGGCCTCAGACATTGGATGCGCGCCAGGTTCACGGAGGAGAGCTTCGGCGCATAATGATTATATACGACATTTCTACTATGTTTCCGCATCGCCCGCTGAAAGGGACCTTGCGGTGGCCTGTCGTAGTAAACTTCAACCTCGCCGCTTCGCACCGGGGGCAGATCGCCTATAGCATCCCGAACCGTCAAAAACCCCGCGCTTTCGTGTGAGGTGATTGTCCGATTCGGCACCAGATCTCCGATGCCAGCGTTCCCGTGAGAGGGTGTCGGAAAACGTGCCCGGCGGCCGATATCGCTGCGGACAGCAACGAAGAACATTCGCCACCGCATCTGCGGCACTCCATATTGCGCGGCTAAGAGCTCAGCACATTCGGCAGTATAGCCAAGATCCCGAAAGCATCCACCGATCTGCTGTAAAAGTATTCCTTTGTGCATAGTTGCAAGCCCCGGCACGTTTTCGATTACGACAACTTTCGGAAGAACTTCTCCAACAACCCGCAGAAATTCTGCGAAGAGATGGTTCCTTGGGTCGCTGAGTTTCCGTTGGCCAAGGATGCTAAAACCTTGGCAGGGCGGCCCTCCGATAAGTAAATCAAGTTCTCCTCTAGCAAGACAAAAGCGATGCAGTATCGCTCTGCCTTGCAGTTCACGTATATCACCGCAATGAAACTCGATCCCAGGAAAGTTTCGGGTATATGTCGCTGCGCACGAAGTGGATATGTCCGATGCGAAGATTACATCGAAACCGGCGTTCACCAGCCCCAGCGATATGCCACCCGCACCGGCAAACAGATCGATTGCCAACGGTCCGCCGCTACCGAACAACGGTCGGGACGGTGGATCGAGCTTGTAGAAGCTCTCGAGAATCGGGAAATTTTTGTCCATGCGTGTGGAACGATAGCCTAGCTTTAGAAGCGGCGTCAACCGAGGCTACTATATATAGAGGAGACGGCACTTTGGACACTGTTTGTTCCCATCACCGTAGCGCGATCATGGCGCGAATCAAGAGCAAAGATACAACGCCTGAACTCCAGGTGAGACGAATGGCTCACCGGCTCGGCTTTCGGTTCCGTTTACACCGGCGGGACCTCCCTGGTGTGCCAGACCTCGTTTTCCCGCGCTTGCGGCATGTCCTCTTCATTCACGGTTGCTTTTGGCATCAGCACGAAGGTTGCCGCCGGGCACATCGGCCCTTGTCGAGGGTTGATTATTGGAGGCCAAAGCTCGCGAGAAACGTGGCCCGCGATCGGGCAAATATGGCCGAGCTTCAAAAGCGAGGCTGGCGCGTGGGGGTCATTTGGGAATGTGAGGCCGGTTCCGCTGACATTCTGGCGATCCGCATCATCGAGCTGCTCTCAGGAACCAAATCCGAGTAGAATGAACGCCCGCTCATTCTGCTGCTCGTCTAAAAGCTCTCGTCCAGATCGCCGCGAGCTCGCGGCGATAGCCGATGCGCCATCAGGGCTTGGATCGGCGGGCAGCAGCGTGGCGCTCGCGGCCGCGGCGGCCGATGTCTTGGGCGGGTTGCCGCATCGACTCCTCGGTGATCTCGGTGCCGTCGCCGCTCGCGAGTGCGGCTTCGCCTTCGACGGCGGTCGGGACCTCATCCCTCTGCCGCTCGCGCTCAACCCAGAGGGCGAGCGCCTCCCGCAAGGCTGCGTCCGCGGAAGGCAGTCGGCCTTCGGTCACGGCACGGTCGATGTAATCCTGTTGCTCGGCCGTCAGGTCTATCCGCATCGAGCTGTCCTCAACCCGCCTTCAGCCGGCGGGCCGCCTCGACCGCGAAATAGGTCAGCACGCCGTCGGCGCCGGCGCGTTTGAAGCAGAGGAGCGATTCGAGCATGGCGCGTTCGCCGTCGAGCCAGCCGCATTCGGCGGCGGCGCGGATCATCGCGTACTCGCCTGACACCTGGTAGGCGAAGGTCGGCATGCCGAAGGCGTCCTTTACCCGCCGCACGATGTCGAGATAGGGCAGGCCGGGCTTGACCATGACCATGTCGGCGCCCTCGGCGATGTCGAGCGCGACCTCGCGCAGGGCCTCGTCGGAATTGGCCGGGTCCATCTGGTAGGTGCGCTTGTCGGCGCTGCCGAGCGCGCTCGCCGAACCGATCGCGTCGCGGAACGGCGCGAAGAAGCAGGAGGCGTACTTCGCCGCGTACGACATGATCTGGACGCGCTCGAAACCGGCCTCGTCGAGCGCGCGGCGGATCGCGCCGACCCGCCCGTCCATCATGTCGGAGGGCGCGACGATGTCGCAGCCGGCCTCGGCCTGCACCACGGCCTGGCGGCAGAGGATTGCGACGGTCTCGTCGTTGGCGACGTAGCCGCCGCGGATGACGCCGTCGTGGCCGTGCGAGGTGAACGGGTCGAGCGCGGCGTCGCACAACACGCCGAGGCCGGGCAGCGCTGCTTTCAAGGCGCGGGCGGCGCGGCAGACGAGGTTGTCGGGGTTGACCGCCTCGCGCCCCTCCGGGTCCTTCAGCGCCGGATCGACCGCCGGAAACACCGCGACGACCGGAATGCCGAGCGCCGCCGCCTCGCCGGCGGCGTCCACCAGCGCCGACACCGACAGGCGGAACGCTCCCGGCATCGCCGGCACCGGCGCGCGGCCGTCCGCGTCGTGCACGAAGACCGGCCAGATCAGGTCGGCGGGCGACAGCGCGTTCTCGGCGACGAGGGCGCGCGACCAAGGTTCGCGCCGGTTGCGCCGCGGGCGCGACTGCGGGAACGGGGGCAGGGGCGGAAGGTAGGATCGGGTCACGGGGCCAGTCCCCTCGGAGCGCGGCGGCGCCGCCGCAGATGCGGCGAACATAGGCGCAACCCGAGGCGGCGACAACGCGCCGCCGCGCCGCGGCGAAATCGGTTATGCTGGCTTGGCGCAGCGTGTGTTGGGAGGCGACGATGCTGATCTTCCGGCAGCTGTTCGATCCGCAATCCTCGACCTACACCTACCTGCTCGGCGACCGCGCGAGCGGCGCGGCCGTCGTCATCGACCCGGTGTTCGAACAGGTGCGGCGCGACGCGGCGCTGGTCGCCGAACTGGGCCTGCGGCTCGTCGCGACGCTCGAAACCCACGTCCACGCCGACCACGTGACCGGCGCCTGGCTATTGAAGCGGCGCGCCGGCAGCCAGATCATGCTGGCGGCGGCGAGCGGCGCCGCCGGGGCCGACCGCTACCTGGCGCAGGACGACGTGATCTCGTTCGGCCGCCGGCGGCTGCTGGTGCGGCCGACCCCCGGCCATACCGACGGCTGCCTCACCTACGTGCTCGACGACCGCAGCATGGCCTTCACCGGCGATTGCCTGATGATCCGCGGCAGCGGCCGCACCGACTTCCAGCAGGGCGACCCGGCCGCGATGTACCGCTCGGTGCACGACCAGATCTTCAGCCTGCCGGACGAGTGCCTGCTCTACCCGGCGCACGACTACCGCGGCCTCACCGTCACCAGCGTCGCCGAGGAGCGGCGCTTCAACCCGCGGCTCGGCGGCGAGATCGGCCTCGGCGACTTCACCGGCTACATGAAGAACCTGCGGCTCGGCCACCCCAAGCTGCTCGACGTGGCGGTGCCGGCGAACCTGCGCTGCGGCCGCCCCGACGACGAGGACGCCGCCGCCGCCGACCCCGGCTGGGCGCACCTGCGCTACAGCTTCGCCGGGGTGTGGGAGATCGACCCGCTCGGCCTCGAGGAGCAGGCGGCGAACGTGCAGATCCTCGACGTACGCGAGCCGGACGAGTTTGTCGGCCCGCTCGGCCACATCAAGGATGCCGTGCTGATCCCGCTCGACCAGCTGGCCGACCGCGCCGGCGAACTCGACCGCGCCCGGCCGATCGTCGCGGTTTGCCGCGCCGGCAGCCGCTCGGCGCAGGCCACCGTCATCCTGCAGCAGGCCGGCTTCGCCAACGTCGCCAACCTGACCGGCGGCATGCTGCGCTGGCGCGCCGAGGGCCACCCGGTCGAAGGCGGCAGCGTCTGAAAACCCGGCAAAGGAGCAGAAACATGCCCGACCATCCGCGCTGGAAGCGCCGCCCGCCCGGCTCGACCTGGGGCGACTGGGGCCCCGACGACCAGCTCGGCCGGCTCAACCTGTTGACCCCGGACAAGGTGCTGAAGGGCGTCGCCGAGGTGCGGGAGGGCCGCACCTTCTGCCTCAGCCTGCCGCTCGACTACCCCGGCGGCACCGTCGTCAACCCGCGCCGCCACCCGCCACGGCTGATCGCCAACCAGCGCAACGGCATGCCCTACATCGCCTATCCGCTGGCGCGCGAGGACCCGAAGCTCGTCGACGTGATCTGCGACGACGTCGTCGAGATGACGCTGCAATACTCGACGCAG
>Ga0209810_1003838_pt1 | contig 15219 bp, 16 predicted proteins | sample Coa_R1_7_FD_187159 | JGI IMG/M metagenome (GOLD analysis project Ga0209810, IMG submission 187159) | Surface soil microbial communities from Centralia Pennsylvania, which are recovering from an underground coalmine fire - Coalmine... | ecosystem: Environmental > Terrestrial > Soil > Unclassified...
GGTCGGCCAGGCGGGACAGGCCGGCCAGCAGGGCCAGGTTGTGCTCGGCCGTCTTGCCGAACCCGATGCCGGGGTCGATCCACACCTCGCCCACCCCCGCCTCGGTCCCCGCCTCGGCCCGGCGGGCGAGGAAGTCCGCCACCTCGCCGACCACGTCGTCGTAGCGGGGGTCGGCCTGCATGGTGGCCGGCACCCCTCGCATGTGCATGGCCACCCACCCGGCGCCGGTCTCCGCCGCCACCGGCCACAGGCTGGCGGTGATGTCGTTGATCAGGCTGGCCCCCGCAGCCACCGCCGCCCGCGCCACCCCCGCCTTGGCCGTGTCGACCGACACCCGGACCCGGCCGGCCAGGGCCTCGACCACGGGCAGGACCCGGCGCAGCTCCTCCTCCTCGCCGACCGGCTCGGCCCCCGGCCGGCTGGATTCCCCCCCGACGTCGACGATGTCGGCCCCCTCGGCGATCATCTCCAGCCCCCGGGCCACGGCGGCCCCGGTCTCGAAGTAGTCGCCGCCGTCGGAGAAGGAGTCCGGCGTGACGTTGAGGGCCCCCATGACCAGGGCGCGGCCCCCCGGCGGTGTCGTCTCCAGGGGCAGGCCGGGCACCCTGCCAACTTAACCGTCAGCGGATCGGCCGACCGGACAGGAACTGCATCGCTTCGGCCCTGGTGGCCGGATTGGTGCGGAACAGCCCCCGCACCTGAGAGGTCACCGTCACCGTGCCCGGCTTGCGCACCCCCCGGATCGACATGCACAGGTGCTCGGCCTCTATGACCACCATGGCCCCCCTGGGATCCAGGCGGCGGACCAGGGCGTCGGCGATCTGGGTGGTGAGCCGTTCCTGCACCTGGGGCCGGCTGCAGTACCCGTCGACCAGCCGGGCCAGCTTCGACAGCCCCGTCACCCTGCCGTCGTCGCTGGGGATGTAGGCCAGGTGCGCCTTCCCAATGAATGGCAGGAGATGGTGCTCGCAGATGCTGTGGCACGGGATGTCGCGCACCATGACGATCTCGTCGTGGTCGAGCTCGAAGGTGACGGCCAGGTGGCGGTCGGGGTCGTCGTGGAGCCCGCTGAAGACGTCCTCGTACATGGCGGCCACCCGGGCCGGGGTGCGGGCCAGACCGTCGCGGTCGGGGTCCTCCCCGATGGCGGCCAGGATCTCCCGCACCGCCGCCTCGATGCGGGACTTGTCCACCGGCACGGCGCCTACCCCAGCGGGCCCTTGTAGAGCCGGATGCTGCCCAGGTTGCGGTAGCGCTCGTCCACGTCGAGGCCGTAGCCCACGACGAAGTCGGCCGGTATGCGGAACCCGACGTAGCGCAGGTCGGGGTCGACCCGCTGCTGGCCGTCCTTGACCAGCAGGGCGCACACCTCGAGGCTGGCGGGGTTGCGGGCCAGGAGGTTGCGGCGCAGGTAGGACAGGGTGAGCCCGCTGTCCACGATGTCCTCGACCACCAGGACGTGGCGGTTGGTGAGGTCGGTGTCGAGGTCCTTGACGATCCGCACCACCCCGCTAGTCTTGGTGGCGCTGCCGTAGGACGCCACCGCCATGAAGTCGCACTCGACCGGCAGGCCGATGGCCCTCGACAGGTCGGCCACGAACATGAAGGCGCCCTTGAGCACGCCGACCAGAAGGGGGGGCCGGTCGCCGTAGTCGCTGGTGATCTCCGCCCCCAACTCGGCCACCCGGGCCGTCAGCTCCTTCTCCGGTACCACGACCTCGCCGAGGAACGGGTCGTCGCCGGCAAGGGTGTCGGCCTCCGGAACGGTCATGCCGCCAGAAAGATACCTGCCGCCCCCCGTGGCGCCCGGCCCGGTCAGGGCGGGGAAGGCGGAGCGGCCTCCAGCCTCAGCCGTCCGGCCGTCCGGCGCACCAGGAGCCCACCGCCCACCTCGGCCGCCCTGGCCTCCAGCCGGACCACCTCCATCACCCGCTCAACGGCGGCGGCGGAGGGGGGATGGCCCTCGGCGCTGCGCAGCCAGCTGCGCAGGGCCCGCCGGGCCAGGGGGGCCGGGGCCCGGGCCAGGTCGTCGACCGAGGTGGGATCGATGCCCACCGCCAGCCGGTCGAGGAGCTCGGCGTCGTCGGCGAGCAGTTCGGCCTGCCTGGCGATGACCGCCGCCACGTCCCGCTCGGCCACCTCCTCCAGGAGGGGGAGCACCTGGTGGCGCAGGCGGTTGCGGCGGTAGGCAGGATCGACGTTGGTGGGGTCGCTCACCACGGAGAGACCGGCCTCGGCGCACAGCCGGCGGGTCTCGATCCGGCGCAGGGCGAGGATGGGGTGGCGGGGACCGCCCCGCATGCCGGCCAGGCCGTCGAGGCCGGCCCCCCGCAGCAGGTTGAGCAGGACGGTTTCGGCCTGGTCGTCGGCGGTGTGGCCGGTGGCGGCGTCGGCCGGCAGCGCCGAGCGCCGGGCCGCCCGGGCCCGGGCCTCGAGGTTGGGACCGGGCTCCACCTTCACCGACAGGGCCCGGAAGCCGGCTCCCAGCCGGTCGGCGGCCGCCGCCACCACCGCCGCCTCGTCCGCCGATCCGGGCCGCAGGCCGTGGTCCACGTGGTAGGCGGTGGCCCGGCACCCGGCCGCCACCGCCAGGACCAGCAGGGCCAGAGAGTCCGCCCCCCCGGAGACGGCGCAGGCCACCTCGGTGCCAGGCGGGGGGAAGCGGCACCGGCCGAGCAGGGTGGCACCGGCCCCCCCGGCGACCGGCTCAGGCCTCGGCGTCGGGGATGCCCCCCTGGCGGGCCAGGGCCACCAGCTCGGGCACGCTCGGCACCGATAGGCGTCGGGCGATGCGCCGGAGGCTGGCATAGACGTTGGACCGGCTGACCTGAAGGCGGTCGGCGGCGTCCTGCACCGTCGAGGTGCCGCCGACGGCGGCCAGCAGCTCCCGCTGGCGATCGGACAGTGCGCCCACCGCCTGGGGCGATACCGACACCGGGGCCGGGCCGGTCGGCGTCGGCGCCGGGGGGCGGTCCAGCCTGGTCAGCCGGGGGCGGGCCGGCGCCCCGCCGTCTCCCCCCCGGCCCGCCTCCAGCCGGGCCAGCTGCTCGAGGGCCGCCCGCTGGGCCGCCCGGCGCTGGTCGGGCTCGGATCCGGCCCGCAGGGCCCGGCCCAGATGGGCCTTGAGATCGGCGGCCGAGAAGGGCTTGTTGATGTAGAACAGCGCCCCTTCGATGCCGCCCCGGATGCGGTCCATCTCCTCTCGCCGGGCGGTGAGCATGATCACCGGGATGCTCGACACCGACGGCTCGGGGTCGGACTTGAGGGCCGTGAGCACCTCGAAACCGTCCATACCGGGCATGGTCAGGTCGAGGATCACGGCGTCGAAGGCACCCTCGTCCACCTTGGCCAGGGCCGTCTCGCCGTCGTTGGCCACGGTCACGTCGTAGCCGTCGGCCTCGAGGGTGATGCGGACCAGCGAGGCGATGTCCGGCTCGTCGTCGACGACCAGTACCCGGGGACCCATTGTCAGGGAACTTAGACGGCCTGGCGGGCCTTTCCCACCCTTTCGAGCCACAGGCGGGGCTGGCGGATCTCCTCGTAGGTGGGGAGGCGGTCGGGCCCCTCCCACGCCAGGTTCAGCACGTCGGAGCCGCCTTCGGCCTCAACGGCGGCGATGAAGCGCTCGCCCTGCTCGTACTGGCGCAGCTTGGCCTCGATCCCGACCAGCTGTTGCAGCATCCGGGCCGGCCCGCTCATCTCCTGGCGGCGCTGGCGCAGGACGCGGGAGAAGCGCTCGGCCTCGGGGATCACGTCCACGGCGGCCCGGTCCATGGTCACGTCGCCGTGGCCCTCCAACAGGCTCATCAGCGCCTGCACCTTGCGCAGGACGGCGGCCTGCTCGTCGCCGGCGATCAGCCCGAGGATGCCTCCGTCGGCGAGAGGGTTGTGGCCCAGGCGCAGCTCCTCGAGGGTCCGGCGAAGGCCCTGCAGCAGCCGCTTGGGGTCGGGCTCGACGGCCGACATGGCCTCGGCCACCAGCGACACGAAGTAGTCCCGCATCCAGGAGATGCCGGTGAACTGGGCCCGGTGGGTCACCTCGTGCAGGGCCAGCCACAGGCGGAACTGGCGGGGCGGGAAGGCGTAGCGCTTCTCGAGGGCCAGCACGTTGGGGCCCACGTAGTACACCAGGTCCTGCTCCTCGGGGCTCTCCTCCTCCACCAGCAGGAGGTCGTACTGGCCGAGCACCCGGGTGGACATCCAGCCCAGCAGCAGCCCCACCTGGGCCCCGGCGGCGTGGCCGCCGACCACCCCGATGGGGCTTGCCGGCATGCGCTCGGCGATGCGGGTGGTCAACGGCTCCACCAGGCGCTGGAAGGAGGCCACGTTGGCCCTGGTCCAGCCGGGCCGGTCGGTCACCCGGGCCCGGGCGGGGCCGGCCAGGGAGACCAGCCCGGTCGCCTCGGCCACCAGCCCCTCGGCCTTGGCGGTGGCCTCCTCGAAGTCGGCCTGCAGGGAGTCGTAGTGGTAGGAGCTGGCCAGCGGCTCGGTGCCCGCCACCCGGGCCGCCACCCGGGCGGCCAGATCCCAGTTGACCGGGTCGCTCAAGCTTCGCCGCCGGGGGGGCCCATCGGGCCCAGACCTGGGCCGGATCCGTCCGAGCCCATGGAGCCGATGGAGCCGACGGAGCCGGAGTAGAGCCGGATGTGCTCCTGGTGGATGGCGGTGGCGATGCGCAGGCGCAGGGAGTCGGGCACCTCGTCGCGGCACTTGCTGGCGATCATGATGCGGAGCTCGGCCTCGAAGTCGAAGGCCTCCAGGCAGGGCGAGCAGTCGTCGAGGTGGGCCTGTATCTGCAACCGGCGCTCGGCGGTGAGCTCACCGTCGAGAAAGCCATACAGGCGCTGGATGGCCTCGTTGCAGTCGTCGTCCGTCATGCCTCTAGTCCGCCCCCTGGGCCAAAACCGTACCTCTGCCTGGGACCAGGGTGGTCCTGACCGGGCTCATCCGACCAGGCCACGTTCCCGGCCAAACTCGAGCAACGCCTTCTGCAGCCCTTTTCTTCCGCGGTGCAGCCGGCTCATGACCGTCCCGATGGGAACGTCCGTGATGTCGGCGATCTCCTGGTAGGAGAATCCCTCGACGTCGGCCAGCAGCACGGCCAGGCGGAACTGCTCGGGCAGGGACTCCAGCGCCTCCTTGACCTCGACGTCGGTGAAGAGATCCATGACCTGGTCCTCGGCGCTGCGCCCCACCGTCGAGGCCTCCAGTCCGCCCAGGCGGCGGAACAGGTACAGGTCCTCGATGTCCTCTATATCGGACTCGTCCGGGCGCCGCTTGCGGGCCCGGTAGGTGTTGATGAAGGTGTTGGTGAGGATCTTGTACAGCCAGGCCTTGAGGTTGGTGCCCTCCCGGAAGGACCCGTAGGCGCGATAGGCCTTGAGGTAGGTCTCCTGCACCAGGTCCTCGGCGTCGGCCGGGTTCCGGGTCATGCGCAGGGCGGCCGAGTACAGGTTCGGCATGTGCGCCATGGCGGCGTCGGCGAAGCCAGCCTGGTCAGCCATGACCCACCCTACCGCCGGTGGCCCCTGATTCATACCCCCCCATCTCCGCCCGGAGGGGGACCTCCAGGCGGCAGGCGGGATCAGGCGCTGCGGTCTTTGGCGACCTCGTCGAGGTTCTCGTACTCCTCGCCGGTGTCGACCCAGTCCTCGAACTGGATGACGCTGATCTCCGTGAAGCGCTCCCGCAACCAGCCGCCGGCGGCGTCGAGCAGGCCCAGCTTCTTGCAGTTGGGCACGATCTTGGCGAACAGCAACTGGTTGAACAGGTCCTGCTCGGGGTCCTGGGGCAGGCTGCGCATGGCGCGGATGGCGGTCTTGGGGTCGACGCCCATCCGCTCCCAGACCTCCTGCTGGAGGAACCGGTCGCGCATCCGCACCGCCGCCTCGAAGGCGAACTCCTGGCGCTCGCGCATCTCGGCGTCGGAGAGCTCGCGGTAGTACTCCTGCAGCGACAGCACGCCGAAGGCGACGTGGCGGGCCTCGTCGCTCATGACGTAGCGCAGCAGCTGCTTGAGCAGCGGCTCCGGGGTGACGGTGTGCATGAGGCCGAAGGCGGCCAGGGCCAGGCCCTCGACCATGATCTGCATGCCGAGGTAGGTCATGTCCCAGCGGCTGTCGTTGACGATGTCGTCGAGCAGCATGCGCAGGTGGGCGTTGATCGGATAGTGGCCCGACAGCTTGGTGTCGAGGTACTTGGCGAACACCTCGACGTGGCGGGCCTCGTCCATCACCTGGGTGGAGGCGTAGTACTTGGCGTCGATCCAGGGGACGGTCTCGACGATCTTCGCCGTGCACAGGAGGGCGCCCTGCTCCCCGTGCATGAACTGGGACAGGGTCCAGTTCTGGCTCTCCACGCCGAGCTGGACGAACTCCTTGTCGCCCCACTTCTCGAACGGCGTGCCGGTCAGGTCCATGCCCTGGCTGAGCCCGGTGCCGGCGGCGGCGGCGTTGGCCATGACCACCGCCTCCTGGTCCACCTCGGTGTCCCAGGGCAGGTCGGTCTCCCCGTTCCACTGCGACGTCTTGGCCTTCTCGTACAGCTTGTTGAGGCCGGGCCGGGCCCCCTTCTCGTAGTCCCAGGTGAAGATGGCCTCGGCGTTGTCCTTGACGGTGTGCATCACCTCGTCGACATCGCTGTTGGTAATGGCCAGGATCGCCTCGAGGTCGTTGACGTCCTCGCGCCCGATCAGGTCCTTGTTCGACGTGCTCATCGCTCTCCTCGGGCTCGGGGCCCACTGGGGGCCGGTTCGGTTGGGTGGTCGGAGGGCCCACCGGCGGGGACCGGGCGGGCGAGGGCAGGAAGAAGGAATCGGCCGGTCAGGCGGCGCACCGAAGCCTCGTCGGTGAGATCGACCTCGTCGGAGGGGCAGGTGAGGTAGGAGGCCATCAGCCGGCACACCCAGCCGGCCGCCCGGCCGGCGTCGTCTCCCAGCCAGCGGGCCAGTGCCGGGGCGGCCACGGCGGCGGCGGCGGCCAGCACCCGGTCGAGGGCGGCGAAGGCCATGTGGGGCAGGGCCAGGTCGGGCTCGTAGGCCAGGACGAACTGCAGGGCATCGTGGTCGGCCACCCTGGTGGCCGCCTCGTGGATGCCGCCCACCAGGCACTCCTCGAGGCAGACGGCGGCGTCCATGCGGGCCCGCACCGCCGCCACCAGCCGCTCCACCTCGCGGGCGACCAGGGCCCGCAGCACCGCCTCCCGCCCGCCGGGGAAGGCCCGGTAGAGGGTCGCCCGGCTGCAGCCGGCCTGGCGGGCCAGGTCGTCCAGGGTGGTCTTGGAGATGCCCCACCGGGCGATGCAGCGCAGGCCGGCATCGAGGATGCGGTCCTCGAGCGGGACGGGAGCAGCGCGGCGCCCCACCGGCACCGACTCGCCCGCCCGGAGCGGTCGGGTCGGTCGGGCCGGTCGGGCCGAACGGCTGGGCCGCAGCTGGTCGGTGACTGCCTGCACATTGAGACACTATTCCCATCTTTGTCTCATCATCAACCAGGCCGGACCCCCGAGCGGTGGGCGGCGGCCAGCCCCACCCTCTCAGGTGACGGCGGCAAGCATCTCGGCCTGCACCAGGGCCTCGACCTGGTCGCGGTCGGCCAGGTCCCAGGAGCCGGGGGAGCCGATGTAGGACAGCAGCAGCCGGCCCAGGAGGTCGGCCGCCTCGTCCGGCCCGATGCCCGGGCGCAGGCCGGCCGGGCTCAGGTGGGGGCGCAGGAAGCCCTTGACGAAGCCGAGGATGCGGGCCCCCTCGAAGGTGAGCTGGGGCAGCAGCCGCTCGGGCTCGGTCTCCAGCACCTTCTGCAGCACGGCGTGGTCGAGGACCGCCCGGCGGGCGAAGAGCAGGGTCTCCACCAGCACGGCGTGCAGGTCGGGGGCGCCGGCCACGGCGGTGGCCAGCTGCTCGAAGAACACCGCCGCCTGCCACGACACCACCTCGGCCACCAGCTGGTCGCGCCCGCCGGGGAAGTGCCGGTAGATGGTCGCCCGCGACACCCCCGCCGCCCGGGCGACGTCCTCCACGGTGGTCTTGGCCATGCCGTAGCGGCCGATGCAGTCATAGGCCGCCTCGAGCAGCTGGCGGCGGCGATCGGGCATCCCGCCCGGGCTAGGGGAGCTGGTAGCCGGCGAAGCGGTCCCGCAGGTCCTTCTTGGAGAACTTGCCCACCGAGGTCTTAGGCACCTCGTCGATGAAGGCGATGTCGTCGGGCAGCCACCACTTGGCCACCCTCGGCTCGAGGAACGACATCAGCTCCTCCTTGGTCAGCTCCTCCCCGCCCTTGACCACCACGCAGGCCAGCGGGCGCTCCACCCACTTCTCGTGAGGGATGGCGATGACGGCCGCCTCGGCGACCTTGGGGTGGGCCATGATCTCGTTCTCGAGCTCCACCGAGGAGATCCACTCCCCGCCGGACTTGATGAGGTCCTTGGTCCGGTCCACCAGGTGGATGTACCCCTCCGGGCTGATGGTGGCCACGTCGCCGGTGCGCAGCCAGCCGTCCTCGGTGAAGGACTCCGACGCCCGGTCGTCGTTGTAGTAGGTGCTGGCGATCCACGGGCCCCGCACCTGCAGCTCGCCGCTGGCCTTGCCGTCCCACGGCAGCTCCTCGGTCGTGCCCGGCTCGACGATGCGGTCCTCCACCAGGGCCACCGGTATCCCCTGGGTGGCCCGCAGGTCGGCCAGCTCCTCCTCGGGACGGCCGTCCAGGGCGCTGATCACCCGGCACACCGAGGCCAGCGGGCTGGTTTCGGTCATTCCCCACGCCTGCAGGATCGGGAGTCCCAGCTTCTCGCGGTAGGCCTCCGACAGCGCCCGGGGCACGGCCGATCCGCCGCACGGGATGGCCCTCAGGCTGGAGGTGTCCCGACCCTCGAGGAGGGGCAGCACCCCCATCCAGATGGTCGGGACGCCGGCGGCCAGAGTCACCTTCTCGTCCACCACCAGGTCGGCGATGGCGGCCGGGGACAGGTCCCGACCCGGAAAGACGATGCTGGCTCCGGCCATAACCCCGGCCTGGCACAGCCCCCAGGCGTTGGCGTGGAACATCGGCACAACCGGCAGGATGACGTCGGCCTCCCGCACGGCCAGGGAGTCCACCAGCATCGTGCCAAGCGAGTGCAGCACGACCGAGCGGTGGGAGTACACCACCCCCTTGGGGTTGCCGGTCGTGCCGCTCGTGTAGCACATCGACGCCGCCTGGTTCTCGTCCCTCACCCCGAACTCGACCTGGGCGGAACGGTCCAGCAGCTCCTCGTAGTCGATGATGCGGGGGTCGTCGGGGACGTCGCCGGTGCCGTCGTCCATGACGACCACGTGGCGCACGGTTCGGAGCTGGTCTATGAGGGGCCACAGCAGGGCCATGAGGCTGCGGTCGGCGAAGATCACCTCGTCCTCGGCGTGGTTGGCGATGTAGGTGATCTGCTCGGCGAACAGGCGGATGTTGAGGGTGTGCAGAACCCGGCCGGTGCACGGGGCGGCGAAGTAGAGCTCGAGGTGGCGGGTGCTGTTCCAGGCGAAGGTGGCCACCCGGCCGGTGGCGGAGATCCCCAGCTCGTCCAGCGCTCCCCCCAGGCGGCGGGTCCGCTCGGCCCAGGCCCCGTAGGTCGTGCGCTCGACGCCGGCGCCGGTGGCCGTCGCCACGGACTTGTAGGGGAAGAGCCGCTCGGCCCGCCGGAAGATGGAGTCGATCGTGAGCGGGAAGTCCTGCATGAGGCCCTGCATTGGCTCACCTGGCTTTCAGACGGAAACCGGCCGCGGAAACCGGCGCTGACCTGCGGAAACTACAAGACCGAAGGGTAGTGCGGCCACCCCCGAGGGTTGGCTGCGGCGGCCGGCCGCCCACAGCCGCCGGCCCAACCGCTGCGTCGGGGGACCGAGCCCGTCACGGGAGGACCATGGCCTCGTCGAGCCGTTCGAGGACGGCGTCGGCGGTCCCCTCCGGATCGAGCGTGGTGGTGTCCAGCCACAGCCCCACCCGGCGGGTGGCGGTCCTGATCTCCTCGTCGATCCAGCCGAACACGTCGGCGAACGGGCTTCCGATCGCCTGCCAGCGCCGGTGGACCACCTCGAAGGCCGGCACCAGCATCACGAACGCGAACGGCAGACCGGCCAGGTCTTCGATCAGCTCATCCAGGCGGGCCCCGGCCACGATCTCGTCGACGACGGCGGTGAACCCGGCGGCGGCGAAGGACCGGGCGAGGAGGCAGGCGTTGCGCAGGCGGAGGCGGAGCTGGCGCGCCGCCTCCGGGGTCATCTCCCGTGGGCCCTCCGGCCAGACCCCGCCGGACACGGTCATCTCCTGCAACCTGTCGGCCTCGACGTGGGCGGCCCGATCGAGTCGGGAGGCCAGCAGTCCCGCCGTGGTGGTCTTGCCGGCCCCGGGCAGGCCGGAGACGACGATGATCACCGGCTCTTCGGGCGGGCGGACGGCCGACTCAGCCGCCCAGGCCGAGGAGGGCGTCGAGCCCGACAGTGAGCCCGGGCCGGACGCCGACCCCGCGGACAGCGAGCAGCACCCCGGGCATGAACGAGGTGCGGTCGATGGTGTCGTGGCGCAGGCAGAGCGTCTGTCCGGTGGTCCCGAGGATCACCTCCTGGTTGGCGACCATTCCCCGCATGCGCACCGAGTGGATGTGCACCCCGGCGTCGGTGGAGCCGCCCCTGGCCCCGTCCAGCACCTCCTCGGTGGTCGGGTCGGGCGCCCACGCCCGGCCGTTGCGGGCCGCCGCCATCGCCCGGGCGGTGGCGATGGCGGTGCCGGAGGGGGCGTCGATCTTGGTGTCGTGGTGCAGCTCGATGATCTCGGCCGTGTCGAAGTAGGGCGCCGCCATGGCGGCGAATCGCATCATCAGCACCGCTCCGATGGCGAAGTTGGGAGCCACGACGCAGTGGGCCGTGGTCCCCGGTCCGAACAGCGAGGCCAGCTCGGCCAGGTCGGCTTCCCCCAGCCCGCTGGTGCCGACCACGGCGTGCACGCCGCTGGCGGCGCACCAGCGCAGGTTGGCCATCACCGCGTCGGGGCGGGTGAAGTCCACCGCCACCTCGGCTCCGGCCTCGGCCAGGGCGCCGGCCTCGCCGGCCACCGCCAGGTCGGGCACGGCCGGGCCGGCCACCGTCGCCAGACGGGCCCCTACCGCACCCGGATCCACCGCCGCCACCAGGTCGAGGTCGTCCTGGGCGGCCACCGCCCGGCACACCTCGGCGCCCATGCGGCCGGCCGCTCCGAACACACCCACCCTCACGGCCCTGAACCCTATGGGACCCGGCGGCTACCGTCGCCGCTCATGGACACCCCCTTCGACCTCGAGATCACCGACGCCCTCCTCTCGACGACCAGGGCGGTGCGCAAGCGGCTCGACCTGGACCGGCCGGTGGAGCGCCAGGTGCTGCTCGACTGCGTGAGGATCTCCCAGCAGGCGCCGACCGGCTCCAACACCCAGGGCTGGCGCTGGCTGATGGTGACCGAGGCCGGGCCCAAGGCGGCTCTGGCCGACATGTACCGGCGGGCGGGGGGCGAGTACCTCAAGGCCAACGCCGCCTCCATCGGCGACCAGAAGAACCAGCTGTCGAGGGTGCTGGACTCGGCCAGCTATCTGGCCGAGAACCTCGAGCGGGTTCCGGTCCTGGTGATCCCCTGCATCCAGGGCCGTCTGCCGGCCAGCGCCCCCGCCGGGGCCTGGGCCGGCTTCATGGGCTCGATCTTCCCGGCGGTGTGGAGCTTCCAGCTGGCCCTGCGGGCCAGGGGGCTCGGCTCGGCGCTCACCACCTTCCACCTGGCCTTCGAGTCCCAGGCGGCCGAGCTGCTGGGGATCCCCGCCGACGTCACCCAGGTCGGCCTGCTGCCGGTGGCCTACACCAAGGGGACCGACTTCCGTCCCGCCGACCGCCCCCCGCCCGAGCACATCGTGAGCTGGGAGCGATGGGGCAACAAGGAGGAGCGGTCCTGAGCCGGTAGGGGGCCCGGCCCGGTCAGGCCGGCCGGGTCAGGGCGAGCAGCGGCCGCACGTCGTCGAGGTCCTCCAGCCGGCCGACGGCTTCGAGCAGGGCGGCGGCGGCGTCCCCGCCCACCACCGGGGTGGCCAGGGCGGCGAACTTGGCCTCCAGCCGCCGGCGCTGCAGGGCCAGGTCCGACTCGGGCACAGAGACGTCGTGGGCGGCGCTCAGGCGGCGGCCGTCCCGCAGGACCACGTCCACCCGGGTGGGACCGGGCTGACCGTCGGGGACCACCACCACCGCCGAGCGCAGCCTAATCAGCTCGGGGCGGGCGACGGTGGCCTCGCTGTAGGTGTCGGCCGAGGCGGTGTCCAGCCCGGCCAAGGCGAAGGTGGCCGTCTGGCGCAGGCTGAACTTGGCCTGCAGGCCGGTGACCGGCTCGGCGATGTTGCACATGCCCAGCTGCAGCTCATCGGCGTGCACGGTCACCTCGGCGACGTCGGACACCTCGATCCCCTCGCGCTCGCGCATCCGTCGCAGGCCCTCGATGGTGGAGTGGGTCTGGAAGCAGGCGGCGTGGTACTTGAACAGGTTGGACAGCAGGTGCCACCCGCCCGCCGGCTCCTGCAGCCCCCGCGCCGCTTCGAAGCTCTGGCTGTGGGTGGCGGCGAAGCCCTGCTCGGTCTCCACGGCGGCGGGGGCGGAGGTGAACCCGCGGGCCGCCAGCCGGGCGGCGAGCAGGCCCGCCCTGGAGGCGGCGCCGGCGTGCAGTGGCTTGCACATGGTGCCGAACATCGACTTGAGCCCGGCGGCCTGGGTGGCGGCGATCCCCAGAGCCTGTTCGAGCACGGACGGGGCCGAGGCCATCAGCCGGCTGCATGCGGCCGCCGCCCCGAACGTGCCGGCCGTGGCCGTGGTGTGGAAGCCCCGCCGGTAGTGCTCGACCCCCAGGGCACGGCCCAACGAGCACTCCAGCTCGTAGCCGGCGACGAAGGCGGTGACCAGGTCGGCGCCCCGGGCGCCGACCGACTCGGCCTGGGCCAGCAGGCCGGCCATTATCGGGACGGAGGGGTGCCCGAACATGGCCTGGTTCACGTCGTCGTAGTCGAGGGCGTGGGAGCCCGTCCCGTTCACCAGGGCGGCGTCGAGGACGCCCGCCCCCCGCCGGTGGCCCACCACGGTGGCCGGGCCCTCGTCGACCTCGTCGAGCAGGATCCCGACCGCGGGCTCGCCGGCGCCGGCCAGGGTGACCCCCAGCCAGTCCAGCAGGCACTGACGGGCCAGCTCGACCACCTCGCCGGGCAGGGCATCGAAGCGCGTGGCGCCGGCCCGGCGGGCCAGCTCGGCGGTGAGACCGGCCGGCGAGGCAGCGGCCGGCGAGCGGGCGTCGGTGCTGCTCACGCCAGGCCCGCCTGCTCGGCCCGGCGCAGGATGGTCTCGAAGATGCGGGCGGTGGCGGCGTCGATCATGACCCCGTCGAGGTTGGCCGCCCCCTCACCGGCCGCCTCGGCGGAGCGGACCGCCGCGACCACCGCCTTGGCCTGGTCGATCTCGCGCTGGCTGGGTGAGAACATCTCGTTGGCGATGGCCACCTGGTCGGGGTGGATGGCCCACTTGCCCACCGCCCCCAGCGTCGCCGCCCACCCTGCCTCCCGCCGGTAGCCGTCGGGGTCGCGGAAGTTGGCGAAGGGGCCGTCGACGGGGTCAAGCCCGTTGGCCCGGGCGGCCACGATCATGCGGTTGCGGGCGTAGTGCCACACGTCGCCCGGATAGCGCTCGGCTCCGGCGCCGATGTGGCCGAGGCGCACACCCTGGCTCGCCGACAGGTCCCCCACCCCCAGGATCAGCGCCTCGAGGCGGGGGCAGCAGCCGGCGATCTCCTCTACCCGGGCCAGGGCCTCGGTCTCCTCTACGAGCACCTCCAACCCGATCCCCCCCGCCGGCAGGCCGAGACGCTCCTCCAGCTGGCCCAGCAGGGTGTCGACGAACCACACGTCCCGCGGCGCTTTGACCTTGGGCACGATGACCACGTCGAGGGCGGCCCCGGCGCCGGAGACCACCGTAACCACGTCCTCGTGACACCACGGGGTGTGCACCCCGTTGACCCGCACCGCCCTCGTCGTGCGGCCCCAGTCGAGCCCGGTGAGGGCCTCGACGATCGGCTGGCGGGCGGACGCCTTCTGGGCCGGGGCGACGGCGTCCTCGAGGTCGAGGAAGACCAGGTCGGCCTGGCTGGCCGCCGCCTTGGCCATCATCTTCTCGCTGGTGCCGGGGGTCGACAGCTCGCTGCGGCGCAGGCGGAAGGGGCGGGGGCTGCTCATGTGGTCTCCTCCTCCAGGTCGGCCAGCACCTCGGCGGTGTGCTCCCCCAGCAGCGGCGCCCGCCGGTGCACCGCCGCAGGGGTGGAGCCGTAGTGGATCGGGCTGTGGGGGAACACCACCGGTCGGGACATGCCCGGGTGCTCGACGGCGACCAGCATGCCGCGGGCCCGCAGGTGCTCGTCCTCGAACAGGTCGGGGGCGCGGTGGACCGGGCCCACCGGCACCCGACCGCCAAGGGCCTGCACCACCTCGGCGGTGGTCCGAGCCGAGGTCCACTCCACCATCACCTCGCGCACGAAGGCGGCGTTCTTCATCCGATGACCGTTGGTGAGGGTCCGCTCGTCGGTGAGCAGGTCGGGCCGGCCCATCACCTCGCACAGGATCTCCCAGTGCTTGGCCGACGGAGCGGCGATGGCGCACTTGCCGTCGGCCGTCGGGTAGAGGTCGAAAGGCGACAGCTGGGGGTGGCTGTTTCCGGTGGGACCGGTGACCACCCCGGCGTAGGACCACCGGTAGACGATGGCCTCGCACAGGGCGGTTACGGCGTCGTACATGGCCACGTCGATGAACTGGCCCTGGCCGGTGGTGCGGGCGTGGAGCAGGCCGGCGGTGATGCCCAGGGCCGCCACCGTGGCCGGGTACAGGTCGCCGACGCTGGGACCGACCCGCACCGTCTCGCCTTCGGTGGTGCCGGTGAAGCTCACCACCCCACCCATGGCCTGGGCCACCACGTCGAAGGCGGGCCAGTCAACCAGCGGGCTCTCGCCGGTGCGCGGGTCGCCGAAGCCGCGGATGGCCCCGTAGACCAGGCGGGGGTTGAGGGCGGCCAGCGTCTCGTAGGACAGCCCCAGCCCGTCCATGACCCCGGCCCGGAAGTTCTCCACCACGGCGTCGGCCCGGGCGACCAGGGACTTGAGCCGCCGGCGGTCCGCATCGGTCTTGAGGTCGAGGACGATGCCCCGCTTGTTGCGG
>Ga0209810_1003840_pt1 | contig 15217 bp, 12 predicted proteins | sample Coa_R1_7_FD_187159 | JGI IMG/M metagenome (GOLD analysis project Ga0209810, IMG submission 187159) | Surface soil microbial communities from Centralia Pennsylvania, which are recovering from an underground coalmine fire - Coalmine... | ecosystem: Environmental > Terrestrial > Soil > Unclassified...
GCGGTTACTAGCAACTCCGACTTCATGCAGGCGAGTTGCAGCCTGCAATCCGAACTGAGCCCAGCTTTGAGGGATTGGCTTCACCTCGCGGTGTCGCAGCCCGTTGTACTGGGCATTGTAGCATGTGTGTAGCCCCAGGTATAAAGGGCATGATGACTTGACGTCATCCCCACCTTCCTCTGGGTTTCTCCCAGCAGTCTGGTTAGAAAAATACAACTAACCACAGGGGTTGCGCTCGTTGCGGGACTTAACCCAACACCTCACGGCACGAGCTGACGACAGCCATGCACCACCTGTGCAGCCGCCTTTCGGGGAGCGTGTTTCCACGCTTTTCGACTGCATGTCAAACCTGGGTAAGGTTCTTCGCGTTGCCTCGAATTAAACCACATGCTCCGCTGCTTGTGCGGGCCCCCGTCAATTCCTTTGAGTTTTAACCTTGCGGCCGTACTCCCCAGGCGGTGCACTTAATGCGTTAGCTACGGCACTGAGAACGTCAATATTCCCAACACCTAGTGCACATCGTTTAGGGCGTGGACTACCGGGGTATCTAATCCCGTTCGCTCCCCACGCTTTCGCGCTACAGCGTCAGTTGCGAGCCAGAAGGCCGCCTTCGCCACTGGTGTTCCTCCCGATATCTACGCATTTCACTACTACACCGGGAATTCCACCTTCCTCTCTCGCACTCGAGCCGACCAGTATTGGAGGCAGTTCCAGGGTTGAGCCCTGGAATTTCACCACCAACTTAGCCGGCCGCCTTAACGCGCTTTACGCCCAGTAAATCCGGATAACGCTTGCCCCCTACGTATTACCGCGGCTGCTGGCACGTAGTTAGCCGGGGCTTTCTTGGAGGGTACCGTCAGAACTTCGTTCCCTCCGACAGAGCTTTACAACCCGAAGGCCTTCATCACTCACGCGGCGTTGCTCCGTCAGGCTTTCGCCCATTGCGGAAAATTCCTAACTGCTGCCTCCCGTAGGAGTCTGGGCCGTGTCTCAGTCCCAGTGTGGCTGACCATCCTCTCAGACCAGCTACCCATCATCGCCTTGGTAGGCCGTTACCCCACCAACAAGCTAATAGGCCGCGAGCCCGTCCACGAGCGGGTTGCCCCTTTACTCACAGCACGATGCCGAGCTGTGACCACATCCGGTATTAATCCTGGTTTCCCAGGGCTATCCCGGACTCGAGGGTGGGTTGCTCACGTGTTACTCACCCGTTCGCCGCTAGATGTGATTGGGGTTACCCCCGCACACACCGCGCTCGACTTGCATGTTTCATGCACGCCGCCAGCGTTAATCCTGAGCCAGGATCAAACTCTCCGAAAAAACGTCCTGTGTTCAAACCGGACGAGCCGGTTCAAGTCAGACGCATGACGAGGTCCCCACGTCGAGACGCCGTCCTTGCGGACATGGCGCTCCGGGGCCTCTGTGGAAAGTCGTCTCCACTCTTCAATTGTCAAGGTTCAGGGCGCGTGCAGCCCATCGGACTGCTCGCTCACCCTCCGAGGCCGGGACCCCGGCGGGCAACTTTCGCATTTTACGGACCACCGGGGGCTCCGTCAAGGAGCGGCCGGGCGGGTCCAGGCGGCCACCGCTCCGCCGGAGCGGGTGCGGGGTCGCACGGGGGCCGCAGTATAGCGGAGCCACGCGCGGCGCGGTATTGGCCGTGAAGGGCCGTCCCCCACGCCCGACCCAGCGGCCCTAGATCGCCCTCCGCCCGGAGAAAGCCCTCGCGACGGTCAGCTCGTCCGCGTACTGGAGGTCGGAGCCGGCCGGCAGGCCGTGGGCCAGCCGGGTCACCGCCACCCCCAGGGGGGTGAGCCGCTCGGCGAGGTAGAAGGCGGTCGCCTCGCCCTCGACGTCCGGGTCGGTGGCCACCACCACCTCCTTCACCTCTCCCCCACGCACCCGCTCCACCAGCTCCGCGACGCGGAGCTGCTCGGGCCCCACCCCGTCGATCGGCGAGATGGCGCCCTCGAGGACGTGGTAGAGGCCCGTGAACTCGCCGCTGCGCTCGATGGCGAGCACGTCGAGGGCCTCCTCGACGACGCAGATCTGGGCCTGGTCACGGCGCGGGTTGCTGCAGACGCCGCAGAGCTCGCCCTCGGCGATGAAGAAGCACCGAGAGCAGGGCCGCACCTGGTCGCGCAGGTCGAGCAGGGCGCCGGCGAGCGCCTCGACGGTCTCCCGGGGGGCGCGCATGCAGTGGAAGGCGAGGCGCTGGGCGGTCTTGGGGCCGATGCCGGGCAGGCGGCCCAGCTCGGTGGCCAGCCGTTCCAGGCTGGCGGGGACGAGGCTCAGAGGAGACCGGGAGGCAGGCCCAGCCCGGCGGTGAGCTGGCCCATCTGCTGCGCCGCCAGGTCGCGCGACTTGTCGAGGGCGTCGTTGGTGGCCGCCATGACCATGTCGGCGAGCAGCTCGGCGCCCTCCTCGAGGACGTCCGGCTCGATGGTGACCGCCATCACCTTCTGCTGCCCGTTGACGGTGACGCTGACCGCGCCGCCCCCCGCCGTCCCGGTGACCGTCGCGTTGTCGAGCTCCTCCTGCATCTTGGCCATGCGGGCCTGCATCTGCTGGAGCTGCTTCATCATCTTCTGGTTCTGCACGACGTCCTCCGGCTGGGTGTGGCGGTCAGTGTACGGCCGCGCTCAGTCATGGGCGTGGTCGCGGAGGCGGCTGCCGGTGATGCGGGAGCCGGGGAAGGTGGCCAGCACTGCCTGGGTGGTGTCGGGCTCGGGGGGTGAGGGGTCGGCCGGCTGGGCGGAGGGCTCGCCGTTGGCAGGGGGCGCGGCGTCCTGCTTGGCGGCACCGACGAAGAGGATCTCGACGGTGGTCGGGGCGCCGGCGAACTCGGAGACGGACTCGACGAGCTTGGCGAGGCGGTTGCGGAGCTGCTCCTCGTGGAAGCCGAAGGGGACGCCGACGACCAGGCGACCGGGGGTGGACTCGACGGCGCGGCAGTCGCGCAGCACGCCGGCGAGCATGCGGTCCCTGCGGTTGACCACGTCGATGAGGGCCGGCCAGCGGGCGGTCCATTCGGCGACGTCGGTTGGGGCGGCGCCGAGGGCCGGGGCGGGAGGGGCGTCGGGGGGGTCGACGTGGCGGACCGGTTCGGGCGGGGCGGTGGGTTCCGGCGCCGCGCTGGGGATGGTTGGTGCGCTCTCTGCGACGGGTTTCGGCGGCGCATCCTTCTCCTGCAGAGGAGCGGCGACGATCGCCGCGGGAGGGTCCGGCGGCGCGCTCTTCTCGCGCGGGGGAGCGGCGGCGGGTGTCGGTGGCGCGACGGTGCGAGGGGCGACGGCGGTGCCGCGGTCGCGGAGGGCGGCTTCGAGGGCGGCGACGCGCTCGGCCAGCGCATGCACATCGCCGCCGCCGCCGGATGCGGGGGCGCCGTGGGCGAGGTGCAGGATGCACAGCTCCACGGTGAGGCGGGCGTCGACCGGCATGCGCAGGTTCGCCTCCGCCTCGGCGAAGCGGTCGAGGGCGTCGACCCAGAAGCCGCCGCGGGCGACGGTGGCCAGCTCGCGGCAGACGGGCTCGTCGTCGGCGTCGAGGTCGGCGCCCTCGGCGTAGCCGATCGAGAGCAGCTCGGCGGCGCGGGCCAGGCGCGCCGACTCCCGCAGCAGCTGGCGGGCGTCGGCGCCGGCGTCGAAGGCGGCGGCGACGGCACGCAGCGCGGCGGCGGCGTCGGCCGCGGCGAGGGCTCCGAGCAGGTTGCGCACCACGGCGGGGTCGGCCAGGCCGAGGGCGCGCCGGACGGTGGCCACCGTCACCGGGCGCTCCCCGGAGGCGAGCGACTGGTCGAGCAGCGAGAGGGCGTCGCGCACGGAGCCCTGGCCGGCGCGGGCGACGAGGTCGAGCGCGGCCGCGTCCACCACGGCGTCCTCCGCGGCGGCGATGCGGCCGAGGTGGCGGGCGACGGCATCGCGGTCGACGCGGCGGAAGTCGAAGCGCTGCACGCGCGAGCGCACGGTGTCGGGCACCTTGTGCGGCTCGGTGGTGGCCAGCACGAAGAGGACGTGGGGCGGCGGCTCCTCCAGCGTCTTGAGGAAGGCGTTCCACGCCTCGGTGGTGAGCATGTGCGCCTCGTCGATGATGTAGACCTTGCGGCGCAGCGAGGCGGGCAGGAACTTCACCTTGTCGCGCAGGTCGCGCATCTCGTCGATGCCGCGGTTGCTGGCCGCGTCGATCTCCAGCACGTCGACGGCGGCGCCGCTGAGGATCTCCTGGCAGGCGGCGCACTCGTTGCAGGGCTCGCCGTCCCGCGGGTTCAGGCAGTTGACGGCGCGGGCGAGGATGCGCGCCGTCGAGGTCTTGCCGGTGCCGCGGATGCCGGCGAAGAGGTAGGCGTGGGCGAGGTCGCCGCTGCGCACCTCGTTGAGCAGGGTCTGGGCGACGTGCTCCTGCCCGATGAGGTCGGCGAAGCGGGGGGAGCGGTAGCGGCGGTAGAGGGCGGTGCTCACTCGGATCCTCGGGAGGGTGAAGTAGTCGCGCACCCCATGTCGAGGCGCGCCCCCAGCGCTCACCCGAAGGGCCGGCTCGGGCCAGGTTGGCTGCGGCACCCCCAGGGAACCGCTTACCGCTGCTTCCTTCCGGACCTGACGGGGTTCACGGGCCTGAGTTGCGCAGGACCCGGCCGTCAACGTCGACACGATCGGAGCAGACCCGGGAACGCAACCCCTCGATGGGGAATTCAGCCCCGCTGTAGCGGATTGCGGGTACAGGGCACCGCTAGAGCCCCGCCTAGCGCGACCGAGGGGCATTGTACGCGCCCGGCTCCGGGTCGGAGCCAGGGGTGGCCCGGGCTAGGAGGCGTGCGACACGGCCGGCTCGCCGTCGAGGTCGCCGCGCTCGCGGGCGACGTTGAGCGCCTCGTTGGCGGCGGCGGCGGCGCGGGCGGGCCAGAGCAGGGAGAAGCGCGTGCCCTTGCCGACCACGCTCTCCACCTCCACCTCGGCGCCGTGCGCCTGCACCAGCCGCTGCACCAGGGCCAGGCCCATGCCGGTGCCGCCGAACTTGCGGGTGGCGCTGTTGTCGACCTGGTAGAAGCGCTCGAAGATGCGCGGGATGGCCTCCTCGGGGATGCCGATGCCGTCGTCGACGACGTCGACGCGGAGGCGGTCGGGGGCGTGCCCGTTCTTGCCGGCATGGACACGAACGTGGCCGCCCTTGGGGGTGAACTTCACGGCGTTGTCGACCAGCGCGCGCATCACCTGCTGGAAGCGGTCGGGGTCGGCGTAGACCTCGGCGTCCTCGGGGATGTCGACGTCGACCGACACCGGCAGCCCGCCCTTGAGCCGCTCCTGCACCTGGGTCACCGCCTGGTCGACGGCGGTGCGCACCCGCGCCTGGCTGGGGTTGAGGCCCAGGGTGTCGGCCTCCAGCAGGGAGAAGTCGATGAGCGTCTCGACGATGTCGTAGAGGTTCTTCGCCGCCATCTGGATGTCGTGGACCGCCTCCATCTTGGGGGCGTCGTCCCACATGTCCCAGCACATCTCGAGCAGGTCGCTCATGCCGAGGATGGCGGTCAGCGGGGTGCGCAGCTCGTGCTGCACGGTGGCCAGGAAGTCGGACTTCATGGCGTCGAGCTCGCGCAGGCGGCGCACCGTCTCGCGCTCCTGCTCGAAGAGGCGGGTGTTCTCCAGGGCGATGGCGGCGTTGTTGGCCAGAACCGCCAGCGCCTGCTCGTCGCCCTCCACCGGCGTCGAGCCGGCGCCGGTGATCACCGCCACGGCGCCCACCACCTCGTCCTGGTAGAACATCGGCACCGCCAGCATGCCGCCCGCGCGCCAGCCCGCCGGCGCCTGCTCGACGCGCACTGCGCGGCCGGCGAGCAGGTCGGCCTCGACGTTCCAGGCGTCGAGGGAGCGCACCTCGCCCTCGATGCCGTGCGTCGCGCTGGTCACCAGCCGGCCGTCCTCGCGCGCCAGCAGCATCGCCGCGGCTGCCTGGCCGCCGAGCCGCGCCGCCGCGCCGACGATGGCGCCGCGCAGCGCGGGCAGTCCGGCGGTGGTCGTGGTCAGCGCGCGGGACACGCCGCCGAGGCGCTCCACCGCGTCGTCGAGCCGGGCTCGCTGCGCCTCGATCTGCGACACGTAGTCGTTGATCTCGCCGCGCATGCGGTTGACGCTCTGGGCCAGCCGTCCCAGCTCGTCCTGGGAGGTGACGGCGATGGCGGTGCTGTAGTCGCCGCCTGCGATGCGGGCCACGCCGCGCTCCAGGCGCCGCACCGGGCGGCGCACCGTGCGCTCCACGAAGACGATGATCCCCAGTGCCGTGATCAGCAGCGCGAAGAGGGCGATCAGGCCCAGCGTCACCTCGTCGGTGCGCTCCTCGCCGACGAAGACGCTGACCGGCGCCTCCACCCCGACGTACGCGGCGACGGTGCGCGAGCCGGGCGCGTCGACGGGGACGAAGCTGCCGGCGACGTCGCCGCTGCCCCCGCTCTCCAGCGGCGCGGAGTAGGTGGCGTGCACCTGCGTCCCGCCACCCGAGGCGATCGCCGAGCGCAGCGGCTCCGGAGTGGTGTAGGTGCGCGCCTGCTGGTTCTGCAGGCGGATCAGGAAGTCGGGATGCGCGGCGGGGATGAAGGCAAGCGGGTACTGGGTGATGGAGGCGAAGGTGATGAGCTGCTGGGCGAGCGGCGCGATGTAGAGGATGGCGCCCACCACCTGGCCGTTGCTGCGCACCGGGATGGCCACGTCGTAGGCGGCGATGGAGCTCTGGATGTCGGTGCCGATCAGCTCCATGCCGGCGGCGTTGCTGCCGCCCAGCGCGGCGCGCACCGAGTTGAGCTGCGCAGTCGGCTGGGGCAGCGAGGCGGGCACGCTGGTGTAGGGCACGTGCCCGTCTGCGGCGACGATGGCCAGGAAGCGGTCGCCGAAGTTGAACAGCGTGGTGCCCGCGATCAGGGTGCGCACCGTGTTGTCGGCGGTGGCCGGCTGGGTGAGGGTTGCGGCCAGGGCTGTCTGCAACGCGGGCGCCTGGGCCAGCTCGTTGGCGGCCGACGCCGACTGCGCGGCGGTGACGTGCTGCAGCAGCTGGAGGACGACGGCGGCGCGGTTGTCCGAGTTGCTGAGCGCGGCACCTCGGGTCTGCTGCCCGCGGCTGACCAGCAGGTAGGAGCTGACCCCTCCGATCAGCACCACCGCCAGGGTCAGCCCGCCGACCAGGAGCTTGGTGGCGAAGCTGGTCGCGAAGGCGTTGCGCAGGCGTTGGAGCACGGTGTCGGCCTCGTCGGCCCGGGCGTCAGTCGGAGCGGGTCGCCCGGAAGCGGCGCACCACCAGGTACACGGCCGCCAGGCCCAGCAGGTCGAGCAGGCCGAAGAGCGGCCAGAGGATCAGAGCGTGGCCGAAGAGCAGCCCTGAGACGGGGCTGAGCTGCTGCACGGGTGGGATGGAGGCGACGCTCAGCCCGAGCGGGATGGCCGCCGCAGCGCCGCCCGCCGGGTCGCCGGCGGTCAGGCTGCCGCCGCCGAAGGGTGAGAAGGTCCCCACCGACTGCGGCTGCGAGCCGCCGCCCGGGCCGCCGCCGCGACCGTCGTTGCCACCGGTGCCCTGGTTCCCGCCGCCGCCCGGGGTGCAGCCGCTCGTGCAGCCGCTGGGGCCGCCGGTGTTGACGATGCACGACGGGTCGGTGGAGCCCACCGGGCAGGAGGAGCTGGAGGGCAGCACGCAGATGCCGCCCGGCAGGGTGACGGTGCAGGTCTGGCCCGATTGCTGCGTGTTGACCAGACCGCCAAGGAGGCCGCCGCCACCGGTGGGCGTGGGGCTCGACTGGGTGACGCTCCCGCCGCCCCCGGGGAGGCTCACCGTCGGCGTGGCCAGCGGGAGCGTCGGCGAGGACAGCGGGTCGGTCAGCGTCGGCAGCGCGGTGGTCAGCGTGGGCAGCGGGGTGAGCGTCGGCAGGGCCACCGTGGGCAGGGGTGTCAGCGTCGGCAGCGGGATCGGGGTCACCGTCGGCAGCGGCACCGGCGTGCAGAGGACGAGGATGCACGGCGCCGTCTGGGCGCTGGCGCCGACCGTGCCGACGCTGAAGAGCCCGCCGCACACGAGGCCCAGCACCGCGACGCCCCGCCGCAGCGCACGCGCACGCATACGCTGCGCTCCCGTTCCTCCGGCCATGCTCGACATGATACGGGCAGTTCCGGCGAATGCCCCGATCTGGGTTGCACGACTTGGTGACAGTCGCGTCGTCGGACGCCTCACGCAGGACGCCGGTGCAGGCTGACCCGAGGCTCCTCACCGCGCGCCAGGCGGCGCAGGTTGGCGCGATGCCGGGAGACGACCACGGCCGACACCCCGGCGGTGAAGGCGAGCTCCTCCAGCGAGCCGCCCCGGGCCAGGTGGACCGCGGCCCCGGTGGTGGCCGCCGCCGCCGCGCTGAGCGAGGCGACGCTGACGATCCGCGTGCCCACCAGGGCCGGCACGCCGACCGCCACGGCGCAGGCGGTGGCGAACGGCGAGACCACGATCAGGCCGCCGAAGGCGGTGGCCACGCTCTTGCCGCCGCGGAAGCGCGCCAGGGCGGGCCAGGAGTGCCCCACCACCGCGGCGAAGCCGGCGGCCGCCTGCCCCGCCGCGTCGGCGCCCAGCGCCCGGGCCGCCAGCACGGCCGCCGCTCCCTTGCCGACGTCGAGCACGAAGGTGGTCGCGGCCGCGGCGGGGCCGATGGTGCGCAGCACGTTGGTCGTGCCCATGCTGCCGCTGCCGAAGTTGCGGATGTCGATGCGCCGGATGCGCCGGCCCAGCCACAGCCCGACGGGGAGCGAGCCGAGCGTGTAGCCGGCCCCGGTGGCGGCGAGGTCGGCGGCGGCGACGGAAGGCATGCGCGCGGAGTATAGGTGGGCGCGGCTCAGGGCTCGGCGGCGAGGTGGACCCGGGGCGGGCGTGCCCAGTCGAAGCCGGCCAGGCCGCCGGGCGCGGCCAGGGCCCGGCGGGCGGCGGCGGCGTCGCGGACCAGCCGGGTGACGTCGACCCCGAGCCGCTGCGGCTCGAAGGCGGCCAGGTGGGCCAAGCCGCGGTCGAGCAGGCTGAGCGCGCCGGCCAGGTTCCCGTTGCGGGCGTGGTGCAGGCCGACCCCGACCTGGAGGATCCCCTGGTAGAGGCGGCGCAGCGACGAGCGCTCGGCGATCCAGGCCTGCTCCAGGACCTCGTGCGCCTCGAACCACCGGCCCTGGTTGAAGAGGCGGATGCCGTCGAGGAGCTGCGGCGGCGGCTCCTCGCTCATGGGATGAGGACGTCGGGGGCGAGAGCCGCGAGGCCGGGCGACGGCTGGAGCAGCCAGGCGCCGCGACCGCCGGGTTCGGGGAGCACCGCCTGCATGGCCGCGATGCACCGCCCCGCGTCCATGACGTCGACCAGCGCGATCGCCGTGCCGCCGAAGCCGGCGCCGCACATGCGCGCACCGAGGCAGCCGGGTGTCGACTCCGCCGCGGCGACCACGGCGTCGAGCGCCGGGGTGCTCACCTCGTAGTCGTCCCGCAGCGAGGCGTGGCTGGCGCTCATCAGGGCGCCGACCCGCGCCGCGTCGCCGCGGCCGAGCGCGCCGGCACACTCCAGCGCCCGGCGGGTCTCGGTGACGATGTGGCGGGCGCGGCGCCGCAGCAGCGGATCGGCGAGCGCCTCGACGGCGTCCAGGTCGACCGTGCGGAAGGACTCCGCGCCGAGCAGCCGCAGGGCCGCGTCCGCCTGGGCGCGGCGGCTGCGGTAGCCGTCGCCGCCGACGTCGTGGGTGTCGCCGGTGTGGCACGCGGCCAGCGCGAAGCCCTCGGGCCAGGGCGCGGCCGAGGTCTCCAGGTCGCGGCCGCAGTCGAGGACCAGCGCGCCGCCGGACGGGGAGAGCACCACGGCGCGCTGGTCGAGCGGCCCGCAGGGAACGCCTGCGATGTCGCGCTCCGCGTGCAGGGCGACGTCGCACAGCTCGGTCGCCGGCAGCCGGGTTCCGCTGAGCCGCAGCGCGGCGACCGCGGTGGCGCAGCAGAGCGCCGCCGAGGAGCTGAGCCCTGCGCCGGCCGGCAGCGTCGCCTCGATGGCCACCCCGAGCTGCGGCAGGGCGATGCCGCGCTCGCCCAGCGCCTGGAGCGTCGCCGCCACCAGCGGCGGCGGGGGCGCCGTCCCACCGCGGTCCAGCGTCACGGTGATGCCGAGGTGCACCGCCATGCAGACAACCACACCGTCCGCGTAGTCGACGTGCTCGCCGACCAGCGTGCAGCGCCCGGGCGCCGTGGCGCGGGCGGACTCGGCCGTCACGGCGGCGATGCTACATGGCGGCGGACATCGCGCTAGCCTGAACCGTCGTGCACCGCATCGCCGCCCACCCCGTCGCCGCCGCCGCGCGCGCCGTCACCGGGTCGCTGTGGTTCCGGCTGGTGGGCAGCGCCGTCGCCGTGTTCCTCTTCGTCCACGGCGTCGACCTGGGCGCGGCGATCCACCTCTTCCAGCACATCGACGGCGGCTGGGCGCTGCTGGCGGTCGCCCTCGCCGCGCTGTCGGTGGCGGCCAGCGTCCTGGAGTGGGGCGTGTTCCTGCGCGGCACCGGGCACGGGCTCGACTGGGGGTTCCTCGGCACCTGGTACCTGAAGGGACTCTTCGTGAACCAGGTGCTCCCCGCCGGAGTCGGGAGCGACGCCATGCGCGCGCTGCGCATGGGGCGCATCACAGGACACGGCGCGATGGTCGCCTCGCTGGTGGCCAGCCGCATGGCGGGCACCCTGGGCATGTCGCTCTGGGGGCTCTGCGCCGCGGTGCTGCTGCGCAGCCTGCTCGACATCCCCGCCTTCGCGGGCTTCGTCATCTTCGCCGCGCTGATGATGGTCGCCTGGGTGCTGGCGCTGGTCGCCGAGCGCTACCGGGCGCGGATCCCCGAGCACCGGCGCTTCTGGCACGGCTTCGGTCGCGTGCTGCATCCCTTCACCACCGCCTTCGACGAGTACCGCACCCGTCCCGGCATCGTGGTGCAGAGCATCGTCGCCGGCACCGTCGGCTGGGGGCTCAACCTCTTCTCCATGCAGGCGTTCTCACTGGCGCTGGGCGGGAACACCTCGTGGGAGGTGTTCGCCGTGGCGCTGCCCATCGCGCTTCTGGCCACGTTCATCCCCATCTCCGCCAACGGCATCGGCGTGCGCGAGGGGCTGCTCGTGGTGCTGCTGGTGACCTACGGCGTGTCGCTGCCGATGGCCACGGCGCTGGCGCTGTTCGTCGACCTGCAGCTGGTGCCCTTCGCCATCCTCGGCGGCCTCGTGTACCTCGTCGAGCACGGGCGGCTGCACCACCCGATGTGGTTGGTGCGGCGGCTCGGCGAGCGCGTCAGCACTGCGATGGGGTTGACGCAGCTTGGCTCGACACCGGCTCCTGAACGGGTGGTCGACGGAACAGAGAGAAACCGCTGAAGCGGAAGCGGCGCCGCGCGATCAGGTAGCAGAGCATCCCGGCGGCGGTGGCGATGCCCTTGTCGGCCGCGCGATGCAGCACCGCGACGGTGGCGCCGATCTGGATCGACGTCCCCTGTGCCACCAGCAGCCCTGCGATGCTCGCCTCGTAGGCCCCGAGCCCGCCGGGCAGCAGGCTCACCGCGCCGGCGATGTGCGACACGGCGTAGACGAAGGCGGCCTCGGGCCAGGTCAGCAGGGTGGGTTCGATGCTGTGCACCACCAGCCAGAACAGGGTGATGGCGATGAGCACCCCGAAGAGGCTGAGCACCGACCACAGGTACGTGTCGGGACGGCGCAGCAACCCCACCGTCTCGCGCCGCAGCTCCATGACGTCGGGGGCGAAGCGGCGGAGCACCGGGGTGTGCTGCACCACGACGTGGACGACGCGGAACACGCGCGGCACGGTCAGCACCGCGAACACCGCGACGGTGAACACCAGCGCCGCCACCACCGCACCTCCCCAGGCGCGATGCTCGAAGGAGCCCGGGATGGCCGCGGCGATCATGAAGATGGTGTAGATCAGCTCCTGCACGGTGATGGTCGCCACCACCGAGCCCAGCTCCGCGTCCGCGGCCTCGGAGACGAGCACCGCGCGCGTCAGCTCGCCGAGCGGCAGCAGGCCGGCGGCCTGACCGGCGACGTTGAGCAGCACCGTGTCGCCGAGCGGGAGCTGCACTCCGATGGCGCGCAGCAGGAAGTGCCAGCGCACGCCCTGCACCAGGTAGTAGCTCAGCGACAGCACGACGACGAAGGGCACGGCGACCAGGCTGAAGCGCTGCGCGTCGGTGCCGAACTGGCGCGGGTTGATGACCACGATCAGCGCGGTCAGCGCGGCGACGCCGATGGCGAAGGGGATCAGCGCGCGGATGCGCTTGCGCGGCGGGGGAACCCACCGCAGCAGGGCTCTGCGGCGTTCTACGCGTCCGTCCTCCGTCCCACCAGCGGGCGTCCCGGGCGCTCGTCGCGGACCAGCCGCCTGCCCACCACCCGCCAGGGATGCCCGTAGCGGCGCACGTCGGTGGTGACACCCTCCAGCCGGCGCAGCAGCACCAGGATGAGCAGGCCCACGCAGCCCAGGGCGATCACCCCGCTGGAGACCACGGCGGCGACCAGCGGCAGCAGCACGAAGCCGCCGAGAACGCCCTCGGCGATCTCGTGCAGCAGGGCGCCGACCGCGTAGCAGGCGAGCAGGGCCAGGAGCGCCCACGGGCTCAGCCCGGCGACGGCACCCGTGGCCACGGCGATGCCGCGCCCGCCGTTGAACTCCAGCCAGATGGGCCAGCCGTTGCCGATCATCGCGCAGAGGGCGGTGAGCACGAGGGCGCCGTCGTCGAAGCGCAGCGCGCGGGCCGCCAGCACGGGCACCAGGCCCTGGACGAACTGCGTCGGCCCCACCACGACGGCGAGCCCGGTGTCGACGTTGCGGTAGATGTTGCTGGTGCCCACGTTGCCCGATCCCAGATCGCGCACCTCGACCCCCTTGGCCCTGGCCAGCAGCCAGCCCACCGGGATGCTGCCGACCAGGTAGGCGAGCGCGCCCAGCGCGGCGAGGGTCCACGTGTTCTGGTCGACGATGGCAGCAACCATGCGCGCCCCTAGGGGACCTCGTCGAGCTCCGCGCCGCGCAGCGGCATGGCGGCGAAGCCGGTCATGCCCGGGCCCGTGTAGGCGCCCATCACCGGGCTCAGGGTGATCGTCTCGCTGCGCCGCACGGTGAGCTTGGCGTGCAGCGCGTCGCGCAGCTCGGCGGCGGGCTCGGGCGCGCCGGAGTGGAACACCGCGAGCCAGAGCGGGGTGTCGGCGTCGAGCAGCTCCAATGCGCACTTCTGGAAGCTGCGCACCACGCGCTTCTCTCCGCGCACCAGGGCGAGGCGGCGCGCCTCCCCCTTGCTCAGCTCGAAGATGGGGCGCACGTCGAGCAGGTTGGTGATCCCCGCGACCAGGGAGGGCACCCGCCCGCTGCGGGCCAGGTAGGTGAGCGTGCGCAGCGTGCCCAGCATCACCACCTCGTTGCGGGCCTGCTCGACCCGCTGCAGCACCGCGTCCGCGGGCCGGCCGGCGGCCACCAGCTCCGCCGCGGCCCGCGCCACCAGCCCGAAGCCCGCGGCGGCGTTGCCGGTGTCGACGACGTGGACGCGCCGCGAGTCGCCGCTGTCGTTGAAGAGGCGCGCCGCCAGGGTCGCCGACTCGTTCATCGCCGAGAGGCTGCGGGGGATGGTGAGGCAGACGATGTCGGACTCCGCGTCGCTGGCGCGGAAGGCCTCCAGGTACTCGCCAGGGCTGGGCGTCGACGTCGTGGGCACGTCGCCGATCTCGAGGCGGGCGTAGAAGGAGTCGGCGGTGATGTCGATGCCGTCGCGCAGCACCTGCTCGCCGAAGACGATGCGCAGCGGCACCACCTGGGTGCCCGCATAGCGGCCCTCGTCGAGCACCGCGCCGCTGTCGACGACCAGCGAGCAGGGCCGCGTCATGCCGCCGCTGCGCCGACGCGCAGCCTCCGGTAGACCGCCAGCAGGCGGTCGAGGTTGGCCTGCAGCGCGTAGTGCTCGGCGGCGCGCGCACGGGCGCGCAGGCCGAGGGCGACGCGCATCGGCGCGTCGTCGCGAAGCGTCTCCAGCGCGGCGCGCAGGTGCGGCTGCAGCGGGTTGGCGGGGATGCGGACGCCGGCGTCGGCGAGCGCTGCGCCGTCCTCGCCGACGTCGGTGGCGACCACCGCGCAGCCGGCCGCCATCGCCTCCAGCATCGACAGCGCCAGTCCCTCCGCGGTCGAGGGCAGGACGAACACGTCGGCGCCGCGCAGCAGGGAGATCCGCTCGCCGGGGTCGGCGACGACGCCGAGGACGCGCACGTTGCCATGCCCCTCGGCGAGGCGTCGCACGCGGTTGCGCTGCACTCCGTCGCCGGCGACGACGAGGACGTGGTCCTCCGGCCAGCCCATGCCCAGGAAGGTGCGGATCAGCTCGGGCACGCGCTTCTCGGGGTCGAGGCGGCCCATCGAGAGCACCACGAACCGCGCGCCCAGGCGCTGCTTCAGCGACGACGGCCCGGGAGTGATGGCGTCGACGTCGACGCCGTTGTGGATCACCTCGATGCGCGAGGCGGGATAGCCGGCCTCGACGAGCAGGTCGCGCTGCCCTTCGCTGAGCGCGACGCAGGCGTCGTAGTGCTGCAGATGGCGCACGTGGTAGCGATAGAGGCCCTGCAGGACTCGGCCGCGCGCGCTGTGCGGCGCGGCGTAGGGCAGGTGGAACGTCGCCACCGCCGCCGCGCCGCGCCGCCGCGCCATGCGGCCGATCTGCCCGTCGAGCAGCGAGAAGCTCCACGAGCAGTGCACCACGTCGGGACGGAACCCGTCGAGGACTCGCTCGATCCGCTCCGCGTAGCCGGGCACCGGCAGGGTGACCGTCTTGAAGCGCAGCGCGCGCAGGCTGGTCGACACCGGCGCGGGCGCGATGTCGCCGTCGAGGGCGTGGGAGACGAACTGCACGTCGACTCCGCGGTGGCGCAGGCCCTGGACCGTCTCGCGGCTGTAGGTGGAGAGCCCGTCGGCGCGGCGCCCCTCGGCATGCCCGAACCAGGCGACCCGCAGCGGGGATGCCACAGGCGCCGGAGTGGGTCGCCCCGGCGCGGTCTCAGGTGCCAAGCTGCGCTCCAAGTGGCTCCTCGGTGTGGCGGGCATCCTGCCGCCCGCGGCGACCACCCCGAGGATACGGTATTGCCGGGCCTCCAAGCCGACAACCCCACTATAAGAAAAGGACCTATCGCCGCGGGCTGCAGGTCTGTCAGATGTC
>Ga0209810_1003842_pt1 | contig 15211 bp, 14 predicted proteins | sample Coa_R1_7_FD_187159 | JGI IMG/M metagenome (GOLD analysis project Ga0209810, IMG submission 187159) | Surface soil microbial communities from Centralia Pennsylvania, which are recovering from an underground coalmine fire - Coalmine... | ecosystem: Environmental > Terrestrial > Soil > Unclassified...
CACCCTTCGGCCGCTCAATTATTGGACAAGTAGATGCCGGCCTCCGCCGGCATAGGACCAGGGTCAGCACACTAGGCCTAAAAGTCGGCGCCTAGCTGGCTCACCGCATCGGGGCAAAATAGGGCGGCCGCAAGCCAGACGATCGTCAGCGCGAGCAGTAGCGCGAAAAGCCCGGCGAGCCCCGTGGGCGGGTTTGCCGCCTCGTGGCTCGCCTCTTCGCGCTCATCCCATGCGGCATAGCCGTCAAACATCGCTATTTCCTTCAGATGTCGCGAGCGACCGCCAAAGCGGCGGCTGCCCCGCAAAGTCCATTACATGCCGGGCATCTCGGCGATCATCGACACGAGCAACGGGAAGCGCTCGATCGCGAACAGCGACAGCGCCATTCCGCCGAGCGAGAAGACCAGGATTTCGACTAAAGCATCCGACGGCAGCCAGCCGTGCCTCAGGCCGTAGCGCGACGCCCTGAAGCGGCGGCGAGCCGCTCGGGCATACCGCCCCATGGCTGCGGCGCGCCAGGCACGACCCTGCGTCTCGTCTTGAGATGGCAACCAATTTCGATAAGGGCGAGCCATGGCTTCCTCGCTGCTCCGGCCGGGTTCGGAATTGGGTGCCGGTGCGGCAAGAATGACCGGATGCGCGACTGGAAGCTTTGAGGCCCGCTTGAATTTCCCTTAAGGCCGGCTTGTCTTTTCCTTACCGCAGCTGCGGTTGGCGGCAAGGAGCATCGGGCGGTTTTCGCATTCGGCGACCCTGTGCTCGATGTCGAGCGGGGCGAGCCGCGGCGGCTTGGCGAGCGGGTCGCGGTCGAGCCTCAGGTCTTCGACCTCTCGTCTACCTCGTCCGGCCTGCGCAAGGTCGGCCAACGCGGCTAGGGCGCCGCGGCCAGCCGCCGCGATAAATGGGCTTCAGTTGCCCGGCATCTCGCTGGCGATGGGGCCGGTGGGAGCGGCGTCCGCCTGGCTCGGGATGTCGGCGAGGCTGCGGCCGCGGGTTTCCGGCAGCAGCAGCAGCAGCACGACCATCACCCCTGACGCGACGGCGCTGAAGATCGCGATCGTCGCGCCGAGCGGCAGCACCTGGCTCAGATAGCCGACGCCCGTCGGGAAGACCGAGCCGAGGGCGCGGCCCGCGTTGTAGCAGAAGCCCTGCGCGTTGCCCCGGACGCCAGTGGGGAACAGCTCCGTCATGAACGGCCCCATTGGCGGGAACTTCATCAGGTAGACGATGAAGAGCGGCAGTCCGGCGAACAGCAGCGCCGTGTTCCCCATCGGCACGAACATGTACGCGAGCACGAATACGAACGACAGGATCGCCGACCACATGAAGGTCTGCTTGCGGCCGATCGCGTCGCTGAGATAGGTGCCGAGCAGGAAGCCGAGCAACGCGCCCAGGATCTGCACGAGCAGGAACCAGCCTGTGTTGGTGGCCGAAAGGCCCCGGACGGTGCGCAGATAAGTCGGCATCCAGATGCTCAGCGCATAGCCGCTGCCCTGCGCGCCGGCGACCATCAGCGATACCTTTACCGTCGTCCACAGATGCGGTGGCCGGAACGCCGAAAAGAGATGCGAAAGGCCGACCGCTGGACGCGTCTCGCGGTGCTGACGGAAAATATCCGGCTCATCGATGTGGCGGCGGATCCAAAAGACGAACACTGCGGGCAGCAAGCCGATGCCGAACAGCACCCGCCACGCCAGCCACTCGGGGAACATGTAATAGGCGCCGATGTAGACGAGGGCGGAGAGGCCCCAGCCGACGGCCCAGCCGGTCTGCACGATGCCGACGCCGCGGCCGCGGTACTTGTCGCGGATGACCTCGCCCATCAGCACGGCGCCGGCGGCCCACTCGCCGCCGAAGCCGAGGCCGTGCAGCGCGCGCAGGATGAAGAGCTGCTCGAAGTTCTGGGCGAAGGCGCACAGGAAGGTGAACACCGAATACCACAGGATTGTGATCTGCAGCATCCGCACCCGCCCGAAGCGATCGGCGAGCGTGCCGGAGAACCACCCGCCGAGCGAGGAGATCAGCAAGGTCACGGTGCCGATCAGGCCGGCCTCGCCCCGACCCAGCCCCCACAGCGCGATCACCGTGGGGATCACGAAGCTGTACATCTGCACGTCGAAGGCATCGAGCGTCCAGCCGCCGAAGCAGCCGGCCATCGTCCGCCGCTCTTTCGCCGTAAGGTCCTTGTACCACGCCAGCATCCGTTCCTCCCGCAGGCATCGGCTTTGGGATAAAGTGAAGCCCAATCGAGGGTCTCGTGTCACGCCGGAGTTGAGGCGGCGATGGATTCGGCCGGCGAACGCGATGTGCTGATCGTCGTCGACGTGCAGAACGACTTCTGCCCCGGCGGCGCGCTCGCGGTGCCAGACGGCAACGCCGTTGTGCCCGCGATCAACCGGATCGCGCGGCGCTTTCGCCATGTCGTGCTGACCCAGGACTGGCACCCGCAGAGCCACGCCTCCTTCGCCAGCACCCACCCCGCCCGCCAGCCGTTCGAAACCGTCGATCTCGCCTACGGACCTCAGACCTTGTGGCCCGACCACTGCGTCCAGGGCAGCCCCGGCGCCGCCTTCCACCCCGGCCTCGACCTCCCGCGCGCCGAACTCGTGATCCGCAAGGGCTTCCACCCGAAGATCGATTCCTATTCGGCCTTCCAGGAAAACGACCGCAAAACCCCGACAGGTCTTGCCGGCTACCTGCGTGAGCGCGGCTTTGTTCGGGTCGTGCTGTGCGGCCTCGCCACGGATTTCTGCGTCTCCTTTTCGGCCCTCGACGCCCGTGCCGCGGGGTTCGAGACGGCGGTCATCCTCGACGCCTGCCGCGCCATCGGCCTCGACGGCTCGCTCGCCCGCGCCCTCGCCGCGATGCGCGACGCCGGCGTCGCCTTTATTTCCTGAGCCGGGCGCCTCAGCGGTCCCTAACGGCCGGCAGAGGTGACGGCGCCCGGATGATGCGATTGAGCCGCCCGGTGCGACGGCCTATGCTGGTTCCATCGCACAACGAGAAGCGCCGGCGAAGGCGCGAACAGGGAGAGGCACGCAATGACCAAGCCGACCAGGCGCTCGATCCTCCAAGGCTCCTTGGGGCTTCTCGCCGCGGGATCGTTCGCCGCCCCGCACGTCGTGAACGCGCAGGCAAAGACCGCGACGGCGTGGTGGGTGCAGGGCTTTGCCCACGAGGAGGACATCGCGTTCCAGAAGCTGCTCTCGCAATACGAGAAGGCGAGCGGCAACACGATCGACGCGACCGTCATCCCCTACGCGCCGGGCCGCCAGAAGATCGTCGCGGCGATGACCAGCGGAGAGGTGCCGGACCTGTTTCAGAACAACCCGCCCGAGATCATCGCGCTGTACGCCTGGGAGGACCGGCTCGTCGATGTCGGCGACGTCGTCGAGACGCAGCGCCAGCATTATTCCGAAACCGCGCTGTCGCTGGTCAACTGCTACAACAGCGTGCAGAAAAAGCGCGGCATCTACGGCGTGCCATATACGATCGACGTCTTCACCAACCATATCTGGCAGTCGCTCGTCACCAAGTCGGGCGCCAAGATGGAAGACATCCCGAAGACGTGGGATGCGTTCTACGACTTCTTCAAAGGCGTGCAGAAGAAGTTGCGCGACCAGGGCGTGCGCAACATTTACGGGTTGGGCTTTCAGGTGACCGCCAACGGCGGCGATCCCAACGCGTTTTTCGACCAGTGGCTGATCGCCTATGGCGGTCAGAACATTGTCGACAAGAACGGCAAGCTCCACCTCGACGACCCGCAGGTGCGGGAGGCGGCGATCAAGGCGCTTACCTATCCCACGACCGCGTACAAGGAAGGCTTCGTGCCGCCGAGCGCGATCAACTGGAACGACGCCGACGACAACAACGCCTTTCACTCCAAGCAGATCGTCATGGACCTCGACGGGTCCATCTCCACGGAAGTCGCGATCATCAGCAAAAAGGAAGACTACGACGACATCGTGACCTGGGGGCTGGCCGACGGCAATGACGGCAAACCGGTGCCGAGCTGGTCGTTCAGCGTCTGCGGGCTGATACCGAAAGGGGCGAAAAACGTCACCGTCGCAAAAGACTTCCTGAAGTATCTGATCCAGCCGGAAGTCCTGAACGAATACCTGAAGACGGGGCTCGGCCGCCGCGTGCCGGCGATGCCGTCGATCGTCAAGAGCGACCCCTGGTGGATGGCGGACCCGCACCGCAAGGCGTACACGACGCAGGCCTTGCTGCGCCCGACCCTGCCCGAGTTCTGGGCCTACAACCCGGCCTACGCGCAGGTCCAGAACGAGCATGTCTGGCAGACCGCCTGGGCCGAGATCATGCGCAACGGGACGGCGCCGCAAGCCGCCGCCGACAAGGCGTTCAAGCGCATCGAGGAAATGTTCGCGAAGTATCCGATTGTTTAAAGCGGGCGCGATCAGGAGAAATCTCTTTCTCGTCATCGCCGGGCTTGACCCGGCGATCTCCGGGGTGCCGCAGATGGCCGGGTCGAGCCCGGCCATGACGGCTTATGCGCAGGGCGACTCCGTTCGCACGGACAACCGCTCCAGGTCACGGCTGCCGGTTCAGCTCATGCCGGCGCGGCGCAGCCCCTCGTGAAACCGGTCGCGTCCGGCGATGACGAAGGGATGTTCGTTTGGGGTCGCGCGTTCGTTCTCGATGACTTGCGTCAGGGTGTAGCCGCGAAATTGGCCGTGGAATGCGCCAAGAACCCGCCGCGCTGCCGGCGATTGTTCGGCATGGGCGTGGGCGCTGACGAGGTAGAGACGGTTGTACCAGACGTTGGACCACGCCCGCACCGAGGCCTGCAGCTGGGGGATGGCCTCGGCATCCTGGCCCATGAAGAACCGGGCGCGGCCGATGACCCAGTAGAAATAGCCGCGCACCGAGCTCTTGGGGCTGATCGCGATCGCCTTTTCGACCTCGGCTATGCCTTTTTCGGGCTCGCCGAGATAGACGAACTGTTCGCCCTTCTGCGCATAGACCCGCGCGAAATCCGGCGCCAGCCTGATGGTTTCGTCGAACGCCGCGAGCGCCTCCTGGTGCTGGCCGCGGCTGCGGTGCAGAAACCCCTTGGCGTAGTGCGCCAGGAAGAGACCAGGATCGTGGTGGAGGGCGGTCGCGATCGCCGCTTCGGCGCGTTCCAGCTCGGCCGGCCCCGCGTCGTTCCACCGGTTCAGGTATTCGCACAGCGCCGTGGTTGCGGACAGCGCCGCGGTTTCGGCCGCCGAGTCGGCGAGCAGCCCGCGCATCTGCCGGGTGCGCTGGGGCGTGACCGGCTTTTCATAGAGGCTGCTCGCGCGTGCAAAGGAATCGCCTCTGCCCCTCATGTCGGCCCTCCTGCGCGGGATCCGATTTGAACCTTTACGCGAGCGCGCGGGATCGCGCAAACGCGGCGGCACAAGACCAGCTCAATGCCGCTTCATGCCCGCGAGCAACAGACCTTCGTGGAATTTCGCGCGGGCCGCGATGACGACGGGGTTGTCGTTGGGGCTAGCCGCCTCGCGGGCCTCGACAATTGCGAGTGTGTAGACCGGGTTCGAAAACAGGCGGTTGAATTCGGACAGGGCGCGTGCGGCCTGTTCCGGCATGTCTGCCAGCGCGCAGGCGCTGACGAGGTAGAGGCGGGTGAACCACAGGTTCGGGCGCGTCTGGACCGATTTGCGGAACCAGACGATGGATTCCTCGTACCGCCCGATAAAGAACAGCGCCCGGCCGACGATCCACTGGAACATGCCGATTGACGGATCATACGGGCTGAGCCGGATCGCCTGCTCGACGAGCGGCGGCGCCTCCTCGGGCCGGCCGACGAGGATCAGCTCGTTGCCCTTGTGGGCATAGGCGAAGGCGAAGTTCCGATCGAGCTCGATCGCGCGGTTGAACGCCTCCAGCGCCGCGTGATGCTCGCCGCGAGCGCGCTGAATGAGGCCGTGCGCGACGTGCGCGAGGGCGTGGTTCGGGTCGATCAACAGCGCCTTGCGGACGGCCTCCTCCGCCTCCCGCAGCTGCTCCGGCCCGGTGCCGTTCCAGTGCGTCAGATAGTCCGAAACGATGACCTCGCCGAGACGCGCCCATGTTTCGGCCGAGTTCGCATCGAGCGCGGCGGACTGCTGCAGAAGCTTGCGCGTGGCGAGCGTGTGCTCCGGCGCGACCGAGCTGTAAAAAAGGCTGGTCGCGCGCAGCCGCAGGTCGAGCGCGTCGGGTTCGGTCGCGGTCTCGGCCAGGCGCCCTTCGGCCCGGACGAGCTGGATGTTGAGCGATGCCGCGATCCGGCCGGTGATCGCGTCCTCGAGGCCGCCGAGCTCGACGAAGCGATTTTCGAAACGGTCGCCCCAGAGCTGCGCGCCGGAGGCGGCGTCGAGCAGCTCGACGTTGGTTCGGACAAGATCGGCGATGCGCGCGATGGCGCCGACGACGAGGTAGCGGACGCCCAGCTCGCTGCCGATCTGCCGGGGGTCCAATTCGCTGCCCTTGAAGGTCAGCGCGGTCGCGGCCGAGATCACGACGATATCCCGCATCCGCGACAGATCGACGGTGAGGTCGCTCGTCACCGCGTCCGTGAAGTAATCCTGGGCGGGATCGCCGGTGGCGTTGCGGAAGGGCAGTACCAGGATCGAGGCGCGCTGGGTGGGTGCCGGGTCGAAACCGTCTGCCCGCGCCGGCCGCGGCGCCGCTATGCCCGAATGCTGCTCCTGAACCTCGGCGACGAAGCGCACCCCTTTGCGCGCCACCGTGCGGATGACGGCCTGCACCGCGCCGCTGTCGCCGACCGCGCGCCGCGCCGCGTTGAGGCGGGTGGTGACGGCCGAGTCCGAAACGATGCGGCCGCCCCAGACCGAGGCGATCAGGTCGTTGCGGCTGACGACCCGATCGCGGTTCTGCACGAGATGCACGAGGAGGTCGAACACCTGCGGCTCGACCGGTATCGGCCGGCCGCCGCGCCACAGTTCGCGCCGCTCGATATCGAGCGAATGCTCGCCAAATTCAAAGCGCACCGCCGTCCCCCGGCCCGACCTCGGCGATCGTAAGGAAAAGACAAGCCCGTCTTAAGGGCAAAACAACCTGCCCTTCAAGCGTCCGCTCCGGCAACTGGCCATCCTGCTGCTCCGACGGCCGTTCGAGCCGCCAACCGGAGGGAGAGCCAATGTCGGCGACCATTCTCAGAAAACCTGCCCTGACCGCCGCCGCGGTGCTGCTGCTCGCAACCGCCTGCGCGGCCTTGACGCCAGCCGCAACCCGGCTCGGCACCGCAGCGCTTCATGGCCTCCACGACCTGCTGTCGATGTCGGGACACCCCGGGCAGATGAGCCCCGTGCACGTCGTGCTGGTCGCGGCGGTGCTGTTCCTCGCGGGGGTCGTGAGCGGGCTTGCCGGCTTTGCCTTTTCGGCGGTTGCCGCCGGCATCCTGTGGCTGCTGCCGCCGCTGCAGGCCGTACCGCTGATCATGCTGCTGTCGGCCTGCAACCAGCTCTTGTCGATCGGCAAGCTGCGCCACGAGATGGCGATCTGGAGCAGCGCGGACTGCGAAGGCGCGTTGCCCTACATCGTCGGCGGTCTCGCCGGCGTGCCGCTCGGGGTGGCGCTGTTGCGCGCCTTGCCGCCAGATCTGATCGCCGGCGGCCTCGGCGCATTTCTCGTCGTCTACGCGTTCGCCATGCTGCTGATGCCCGGCTGTCTGCGGATCGGCGCGTGCGGCCGCATGACCGCGGTGGCGGTCGGTGCGCTGGGCGGCGTCGTCGGCGGCTTCTCCGGCTTCGGGGCGTCCGCGCTGGTCGTCTATCTCGGCCTGCGCGGCGCCAACAAGTCAGTGACCCGCGGCATCACCCAGCCCTACATCTTCACGATGCAGCTGGTATCGCTGGCCGCCCTGGCGGCGACCGAGCCGGCCGTGTTCGACGCGTTCTTCTGGTTCTTATGGGCGCTGGCGCTGCCGGCCGTGCTGCTCGGCTCCAACACCGGCGTCGCGCTCTACCACCACCTCAACGACCGCAATTTCCGGCGCGCGGTCCTGCTCCTGCTCATCGCTTCGGGCGCGAGCCTGATCGCGAAGAGCATGATCTGAGGAGCAAGGCGATGGGAAGCGTCCAACTGCGATGGATCGCCGAAGCGGAGGCTCGCCGCGTCTGCGAATTGGCGGTGGCCCAAGGCGTCCGGTCGGGAGGGCCAATCGGGGTCGTGTGGTCGGAACCGGCCCCGTTGTGGCGGACGTGGCTGCTGAAGACGATGTCGCGGGTCTCGATAGCGCCGAGACCGCCCGTCCCGCCCCAGCGCAGCCGGCCCCGGCTCGTCTAGTACCCAAAGCCGCAAAAGAGCGGAACGCGCCCGGGGGAGGTTCCCTCTCCGCCCCAGGGGCGGAGAGGGAGCATACCCGCAGCGGCCGCTACTTTGCGTATTTGCCGGTGAGCTGCGGCGTGATGTCGGGATAGGCCCCCGGCGTCTTCTGGTTGGCCGCCTCGTGCATCTGGAGGCGGGTCTTGCGCGCCCAGGTGCGCTTCAGCTCGTCCTTGACGTGGAAGGTCAGGCGGCCGAGGCCCTCGGTCTCCAGCTCGATCTTGTCGCCGTCCATGAACGGGTTGAGGCCGCGGTGGTTGGTGCCGGTGGCGACGATGTCGCCCGGCAGCAGCGTATGGATCGACGACAGCCAGGCGATGCATTTCGGGATTTTGTGGCCCATGTCGTCGGTGTTGAAGTTCTGCATCAAGGTGCCGTTGTTCCACAGCCGGATCTGCAGCTTCTGCGGGTCCTTGATCTCGTCGGCGGTGACGAGATAAGGCCCGATCGGCGCGAACGTGTCGCGCGACTTCATCTGGAAGAAGACGTTGCCCGGCGGCGGCAGGCCGCGTGCCGACCCGTCGATGAAGTTGGTGTAGCCGAACACGTAGCTCATCGCGTCGGCTTCGCTGACGTTGCTGCACTTCTTGCCGATGACGACGGCCATCTCGGCCTCGCCCTCGAAGATCGTCGCCGGCACGTCGGGCAGCACCATCGTGTCGCCGTCGCCGATGATCGCGCTCGGCGATTTGTGGAAGGCGTTGATTGGCGCCGGCGCGCTGCGGGTGCCATCTTCCATGTAGTTGACGGCCATGCAGTCGATCGTCGTCGGCCGCGGCAGCGGCGGGCGGATCTTGACGCTCGCCAGCGGCACCCCCTGGCCCTGCGCCGCCGCTGCTTCGAGCTTTGGCCGGTAGGCCGCGAAGCGCTCGATGAGGCCGTTCATCAGGTCGCCCGGGCCGGTATGCGGGATGTCCTTCACCGTCGCGGAGACGTCGACCACGGCGTCGCCCTTCAACACGCCCAGCTTGTAATCGTCGAAGTACAGCAGCTTCATGTGGTTGCTCCCTCGGGCTGGTGTCGGGCCTGCGCCAGTCGTTCGAACCGTCGCCGGCGTGCGCGCCGCTTATAGCGGGTTCCCGGCGGCGCGAGAACCGGGTTGTTCGATCGATCTCGGCGTCCGGGCCCCGCGGCGCGCCGGCGGGCGGCGCAATGCCCAGAATGCGACGACGCCGCAGAGGTAGGACGCGATCGACAGCATGAAGGCGAGCCGGTAGCTGCCGGACACGTCGAAGATGAAGCCGGCGGCCCACGAGCCGATCGCGGCGCCGAGGCCGCTGCCGATCGTGATGACGCCGAGGATCGTGCCGAGCTGCGGTCCGGGGAACAGGTCGGCGGTCTTGGCGGTGATTGCCGGGCCGCGCGCGCCCCAGGTCAGGCCGAAAAAGCAGGCGTGCAGCCACAGCAGGAGGTGCTGGTCGGGGCTGGTGATGAACAGCGCGCAGACGACGCCGACGATCGAGAAGCCATAGGCGAGGATCGCCGACACTTCCCGCCCGACATAGTCGGACAATGTGCCGGTCACGATCGTGCCGAAGATCGCGAGGAAGGCGCCCATGCCCAGCACCTCGGCGGCGTAGAGGCGGTCGAAGCCGACATCGACTGCAAAGGCGAATTGGTGCAGCGACACGAAAAAGCTGCCGAGGCCGGTGAACATGTAGACGGCGAACAACAGCCAGAAATGCGGCGTTCGCATCGCCTCCGTTAACGTCCAGCCGCGCGGCGCGGCGCTTACCGACGCGGCGGAGGGCGAGGGGGGCGGCGACGCCTCCGCCGCGGCGATGTCGGTGCGCCGGAACACGGCGGCGAGCGGCAGCACGACTGCCGCCATGAACGCGGCCTGCAGCAGGTATGTCGTGCGCCAGCCGGCGCCGGCGATCAGGTACTGCACGAGCGGCGCCGAGGCGGCGCGGCCGAAGCCGTTGGCCGACTGCACGATCGAGATCGCCATGCCGCGGCGGCGCACGAAATGCCGCGACAATAGCGGCACGAACACGACGAGCCCGAGGCAGTTGGCGCCGAACGTCATGACGACGCCGTAGAGCGCCACGACCTGCCACAGCGCCGAGACCGCCGCGCTCGCGGCGAGGCCGGCGACCAGCAGGGCGCCGCCGAGCAGCAGCAGCCGGCGCGGCCCGAGCCGGTCCACGAGCATGCCGACCAGCGGCGAGCTGCCGCCCGCGACGAGCTGCGACACCGAATACGCGACCGAGGTTTCCGCGCGGGTCCACCCGAACGCCTCGATGAAGGCGAGCAGGTAGACGGCGTAGGAATGCATGATGCCGGCGCTGATCGTGAAGGCGGCGAAGGCGCCGCCGAGCATCAGCCAGCTCTTCGAGGCCGGCTTTTGAACGGAGACGGCGGCCATGCTCATGACACCTGGCGCAACGACAACGGCGCATCCTGCGCGATTTGCGCCGCAGCGTCACCCGTCCGCCGCCGCCCTCCGACGCGCATCACCCTTGCAGCGGCTTGAAGCCGGAATGGCGTGGCTCAACCGCCTCGCGGAGATATCTGCTCGACTCTCTCTATCGTCATGCCGGCCCACGGGCCCGGCGGAAGGCCGGCCCGAGGATGAACTCCGGCCGGCACCACGCGTCCGATGACCGAGCGGCTGAAGCGTGGGTCCCGGCGCAGCGCCGGGACGACGAACGGGAAAGCGAAGTTGATCTCGGTACTTCGGAATCTTAAGAAAAATTGGGCGACTTGTCGGCTGGCGCGGCGTTGGCGGCGATGGGGGAGGCGGCGCCTTGTGCGGCGAGCTTTTCGCGCACGTTGTCGAGGGCCGTCAGCGCGCCCAGAAATCCATTGACGGGCAACGCCACGATGACCTCGGTGACCGGTTTCAGCTCTCGGTTGCCGCCGCGCTGGACCGATTCGAGGCGCTGAAATTCCAGTCGGGCGACCCCGTTCAAGATCGTCACCTCCTTCAGCCCATCGCAAAAATACGTCGTCATGAAAACTCCGTCAGGGTTCGCGCATGCTCTCGTTGAACACGCGGGTGATCGGGTTGGTTACATAGCTGAGCAGCGTGCGCCGGCCGATCTTGATGTCGGCCACGACGCGCATTCCGGGACGCAGCACGAAATCGTCGGGCAAGTTGCGGAACCGGGTCGTGCGCAATTCGATGCGGCCGCGAAAATGGATGCCGCTCTGCTGCACCTGCGGCTTCATCCCGGGGGCGGACAGTTCCTCGACGGTCTCGGCGGCGTTTTCGTCCGTCAGGGTGTCGGGGGTCAGCGCGGCCAGGGTGCCGTAGGCGAGGCCGAATTGCTGCCACGGCAGCGCCTCGAACTTGACCGTGGCGGGGTCGCCGACATGCAGGCGCGCCACGTCGCGGGTGTCGATGCGCACCTCGAACACCAGCGGCGCGTCGTTCGGGACGAGGCGGATCAAGGTTTCGGCCTCGCGCAGCACCGAGCCGGCGGGGCGGTCGGCGGCGGCCAGCACGATCGCCTCGCGCGGCGCCGTCAACACGTCGAGGTCGTGGCGCAATTGCGCCTTTGAAAGCCGGGCCGCGGTGGCGTCGCGATCGCTGCGCGCCTGGGCCAGTTCTTCCGACAGCTTGCGCTGCCATTCCTGGGAAAACCCCTCGGCATCGGCCTCGGCTTCGGCGATCTGCTGGCGCAGTTTCAGCTGCTCGCCCAGATTGGCGTCGAGGCGGGCCTTGGCATCGACCAGGCGCTGGCTCGTCTCGATCAGCCGCAGCTTCGAAGCGAGGCTCTGCGCCACCAGCGTCTGATAGATGCCGCGGGCCTCGTCGGCGAGGCGGATCTGCTCCTGCAGGCTCTGCACTTCGATCAGATGCGCCCCAAGATCGGCCTTGTAGCGCTCGATCTTGCGTCTCGCCGCTTCGAGTTTCGCGACGTACTCGGCGTGCCGCTTGCGGTAAACGTCGCGCTGCGTCGCCTCGTCCGGATTGGGATCGGAGGGGTCGTAAGCGCGGCCCTCGATCTCTGCCTGAAGCCGGTCGAAGGTCGCCGACAGCGCCCGCAATTTGGCGGCGAGTTCTTCCTTGTCGGCTTTGGAAAAGGTTGGGTCGAGCGTCGCCAGAACCTCCCCGGCCTTGACCCGCTGCCCCATTTTGACGTTGACCGAGCGAACCACCGACGTTTCCAGCGGTTGCACGACGATCTCGCTGTCGCTGGTCACGACCCGGCCGTTGGCGCTGACGACGACATCGACCTTCATGACCGCCAGCGCGGCGGCTGCGGCGGCGACGAGCACCGCCAGCAGCCACAGAACCCGCCGCTGCTTGGGCGGCGCGGTCAGCACCGTTGGAAAGTCGTAGTCGAGGAAGGCGCGCGGCGCCGGCAGGCTCGACGGCAGGGCCGGCGGACCGGTGCGGTTGGCGGGAAGGCTCGGCAGGCTCACTGGTAGACCCTGGCCTGCTGGTTCCACAGCTGCTTGTACGGCAGGCAGCTGCCGAGCAGCACCTCGTGCGGGGCGATCTGCACGACGCGGCCCTGGTCCACCACGATGATCGCGTCGGCGCGCGCGACAAAGGACAGCCGGTGGGTGATGACGACGACGGTGCGGCTGCGGGCGATCGCCGTAAGATGCGTCTGGATGATGGCTTCGCTCTCCGGGTCGAGCGAACTCGTCGCCTCGTCGAACACGAGCACCGGCGGGTCGTGGATCAGCGCCCGGGCGATCGCCAGGCGCTGGCGCTGGCCGCCCGAGAGGTTGCCGGCACCTTCCTCCAGCATCGTCGAATAGCCGTGCGGCAGCCGCTGGATGAACTCGTGCGCGCCCGCCAGCTGGGCCGCGCGCACGATGTCGGCGAGCGAGGCGGAGGGCTTCGTCATCGCGATGTTCTCGCGCACGGTGCCGCGGAACAGGAAATTCTCCTGCAATACGACGCCGATCTGCGTGCGCAAATGACTGAGGTCCAGCTCTTTCAGGTCGAGGCCGTCGATCTTCACCAGCCCCGCCTGCGGCCGGTAAAGCCCCTGGATCAGGCGGGTGATCGTCGTCTTGCCGGAGCCGCTGCGGCCGACGATGCCGACGGTCTGGCCCGGTGCGATCGCGAAGGAAACATCCTTGATCGCCGGCGCCGCCGAGCCGGGATAGTGGAACGTGACGTCCTCGAACTCGATGGCGCCGCGGATCGCCGGGGCAAGTTGGCCGTTCGCCGGCTCCGGCGCGGTCTGCATCAATTGCGCCAGCAATTTCAGCGAGAGCACCGCCCGCTGGTAATCCTGCATCAGGGTGGAGGCCTGGATCAGCGGCTGCACCAGCCGCATGCCGAGCATATTGAAGGCGACGAGGGCGCCGACCGTCATCTGGTCGCCGAGCACGAACAGCGCGCCGAGGGCGCCGATGCCGACGCTCATGCCCCGTTCGAGGCTGGTGACGACGCTGCGCGCGCGCGCCGCTGTGTGATCGAGCGACAGGCTCTTGGCCGCGGCGTCGTCGCTGTACCGCCGCCAGCGCAGCATCGAGCGCGGCTCGAGCGCCAGCGTCTTGATCGTCGCGATGCCATTCAGGATCTCGAACAGAAAGGCCTTGCGCCGCCCCTCTATCTCGTTGACCTCGGTCAGCTTGGCGCGGAACACGCGCGACATGATCGCCAGGCTGACGAAGCCGATCGCGGCCACCGCGACGACGATCAGCGTCAGCCGCCAGGAATAGATCAGCAATACCGGCAGATAGATGACCACCGCGAGAAAATCGAGAAACGTGTTGAACAGCCGGCTCGCCAGAAAATCGCGAACGTTGTTCGCCTCCTGCAATTTGTAGGCAGTCACCCCCGAAGGGTTGGCCTGGAAATAATCGATCGGCAGGCTCAGCAGGTGCTCGATCGTGCTGTTGGCGACCTGGTGATCGAGCCGCCGCGTAATGAACGCCAGCAGGTAGTTCCGCAAATAGTTGAAGCCGGCGTCGAACAGGATCAGGACGCCGACCCCGGCGGTGATCGCGTAGAGGGTCGCCAGCGCCTGGTTCGGCACCACCTTGTCGACCAGCAGCTGGAAGAAGATCGGAACGGACAGCCCGATCAGATGCATCGTCACCGCCGCGAGGACGATGTCGCGCATGAGGCCGCGCTCGGCGAGCAGCTTGCGGGTGAACCACGAAAACCCGAAGGCGGCGTCCTCTTTCGACGGCGGCGCCGGCGTGATCACCAGCGCCTCGCCCTTCCACGCCTTTTCGAGGTCGTCGCGGGTGAGGAAAAACGGCTCGCCGTCCCGGAACAAGGGGTCGGAGACGGCGATTTCCTCCGCCCCGTCCCGCCGCACGCCCATAAAAACAACGGCGTTTCCGTTGTCGAGCAGCAGCAGCGGCGGATGGCCGAACGGCGTCTTGCGCAGGCTGTTCCAGTCGAACCGGCCGCGCGCCGCGCGCAGCCCGAACTCCGGCGCGATCTCGACGGCGCGCTCGATCGCCATCGTGCTGTCGTCGATCAAATTGCGCCGCCGCACGGCGCTGATCTCGGCATAAACGCCGTGCTGCACGCCGAGGCGGAACAGGCAGGCGAGAACCGTATCGCACGACAAGAGCTTGCCGCCGTCCCCTGCCATCACGGGCAGCCCCGCACCAACCAGGTCCGAGCGGCATCCTAGCGTTTGCTCCTTTCGTCTTAAAGTTTTTAAATTAAACAACCGATTATTTGGTGTGATAAAAATGGGCGTGGATTTAGAGCGGAATCCGACCGGGGTCCGAACCTTCTTTCGTCATCGCCGGGATTGACCGCCGGTCTCCGGGGACCCCGCAGATGGCCGGGTCACGCCCGGCCATGACGCTCTTATGCGGAGCGGCTCGTTCGCAGGGGTACCGCTCTATGTCACCCGCAAGACCAGCAGCCGAAACGTTGGGTCCAACCACGCCCGAAAGCCGCCTACCACTTGTTCCGCAGTTCGCGCAGCCGCAGAAATACCGT
>Ga0209810_1003843_pt1 | contig 15210 bp, 15 predicted proteins | sample Coa_R1_7_FD_187159 | JGI IMG/M metagenome (GOLD analysis project Ga0209810, IMG submission 187159) | Surface soil microbial communities from Centralia Pennsylvania, which are recovering from an underground coalmine fire - Coalmine... | ecosystem: Environmental > Terrestrial > Soil > Unclassified...
GACGGCTCCACCGCCTACTCCCGCGCCGGATCGTTCAGCGTGAATAGCCAGGGAAACATCGTCACCGCCGAAGGTTATCCGGTCCTCCCGAATCTGACGATTCCGAGCAACGCGCAGTCGATTTCCATTCTTCCGACCGGCACCGTCTCCGCGGTGGTGGCGGGAAATTCGGCGCCTCAACAGATCGGGACAATTGAACTGGCGCGCTTTACCAATCCGGCCGGGCTCAACAGCATGGGGAAAAATCTTTATCAAGCGACCGCCGCGTCGGGAGATGCGGTCACCGGAGCGCCGGGGCAGCAAGGCTTCGGCACCGTTTTGCAAGGCGCGCTCGAAGGGTCGAACGTGAACATCGCCGAAGAAATGGTCAATATGATTGTCGCTCAGCGCGCCTATGAGCTGAACTCGAAGGCGATTCAAACGACCGATGAGATGCTGTCGATGGTCAATAACCTGAAACGGTAGGAGAAATGAGAAAGTTTTTTCAAATCGCATTGCTTCTTTTCGCGATGACCCTCTCAAACTTTGATCGATCCGACGCGGTTGAGCAGCAGGGAGCTCCTTCCGCAGAGGAGAAGATCAGTGCGGCGATCCGTACCTATGTCGCGGGGCGCCTTCACTCAAAAGAAAGTGATATCCGAGTTCACCTGCTTCAGTCTCCGGAGTCCGAAACGGCTTCCGGAGAAATTGTGGAGGTGAAAGAAGGCTCTCAAAGCGGCGTGCTGGGGCGGGTGGTTTTTCTCATTGCAACCCGGTCGAAAGGAAAGCCGGCCGGGTATGAGTGGATCACGGCGAACGTCGAAATGATCCGATCGGTTCTCGTCTCGACGCGATCGCTTCGCCGTGCGCAAGTAATCCAGCCGGAAGATTTGGAACTCCGATCGATCGGGGTAGTCCATGTCGGGGAGTCGTACCCCCTCGACCCGGAGATGCTGATCGGAAAAAGATTGATCCGTTCCCTCAGTCCGGGGGCACCGATCTCCCTTGAGATGATCGAAACGGCGCCGATCATCCACCCGGGAGACCGGGTGACCCTGTTGGTTGAGAGCCGGGGGCTGCGGATCGCCACGATCGGACGGGCGAAAGAGGAAGGATTCCCCGGAAAGTCGCTGGCGATCGTCAACCTTGATTCCCAGAAAACAATTTATGGAGAAGTGATCGACGCCTCCACGGTGAAGGTCATCCTTCCCGAATAAGAGGAGACTGAACATTCGATTGAAGATGACATCAATACGCTCAATAAAATTGAAGGAGAAGATCTCGGTAGCCGTCGGAATGGGTCTCTTTCTTTCCCTCTTCGGCTGCAGCGGCCTGATGAAAGAGACCAAACCTTTGGAGAACGTTCCTCCCGCCTATCTTCAGCCCGCGGATCTCCACCCTTCTGAGGGCTCCCTTTGGACCTCCGATCAATCGAGAACATTTTTCTTTCAGGATACTCGGGCCAGGCATGTCGGGGATATCGTCACGGTCCATGTCATCGAGAATGCCTCAGGAACGAAGAACGCTGCGACCAAGAGCGGCCGCACCTCCACATTGGCCGCCACGACCAGCGCCCTTTTAGGGCTTCCCGCCAGCCGGGTCCAACGACTCGGCGCCACCGGAAGCTTCGCCGACGCGTTTGACGGTTCGGGGGCGACCAGCCGGAGCGGGACGTTGACTGCCGATATCACCGCCGTCGTAACGTCGGTCTTTCCAAACGGCAACATGGCGATCGAGGGAAAACGAGAAGTTCTGATTAATAACGAAAAAGAGTTGATCTCCCTTTCCGGAATCATCCGTCCCGAAGACATCGGCTCCAGAAATACAATTCTTTCAACCTATATTTCCGAAGCAAAGATCGAGTACAGCGGAAGTGGTGTGTTGAACGACAAACAGGGGCCCGGATGGCTCATCCGGATTCTCGATTGGATCTGGCCCTTTTAAGTGCGGAATGCGGAGCGCACAATGCGGCGTAAAAAAAATCATTGGATGAAAAGCGGCATGATCTTCCTTGCCGCAATCGATCTTCTTTGCACTTTCCCCCTGAGCGCGGAGGCGGTGCGGATCAAAGATATCGCCCAAGTTGAGGGGGTGAGGGAGAACTCCCTCATTGGTTATGGTCTCGTGATTGGTCTCAATGGCACCGGCGATAAGTCCGGGACCACCTTCACCGTCCAAACTCTTACCAGCATGCTGAATAAAATGGGGATTACGGTCGATCCGCTCTTAGTCAAGGTGAAAAATGTCGCGGCCGTCATGGTGACGGCCAAGCTCCCTCCGTTCGTGAAGAGCGGAAGCCGAATCGATGTGGTGGTCTCTTCTCTGGGAGACGCGACAAGTCTCCAAGGGGGAACGCTCCTCCTGACGCCGCTGAGGGGGCCCGATCAGCAGGTCTACGCGGTGGCGCAGGGGCCGATCTCCATCGGCGGATTCATCGGAGGGAAAGACGGAGACAGCATTCAAAAGAATCATCCCACGGCCGGTCGGGTGGCCGAAGGAGCGCTGGTCGAAAAAGAGGTCGGGTTTGCGTTTGTGAATAAAGATCGATTGAACATTCTCTTACGCCAGCAAGATTTTACCACCGCGCTCCGGATTTCGCGAGCGATCAATACGCAGCTGGGGATGGAAGCGTCCGCGACCGCCGTCGATTCCGGAACGGTCACCCTTCAGGTTCCGGAGGAATATAAGGGAAGACTGGTGGAACTGTTGGCGGCGATCGAAGGGGTTGATGTCACCGTCGATCTGCCGGCGAGGGTGGTGGTCAATGAACGGACCGGAACGATCGTCATGGGCGATCAGGTGAAGATCTCCGATGTCGCGGTCTCCCACGGGAATCTGACCATCCGCGTGAAAACAGAGTATCAAGTTTCACAGCCGCCTCCTTTCGCGCCGAAGGGGTCCGAGACGGTGGTCGTGCCGCAGCGACAGACCGAAGTGAAGGAGGAAGAGGCGAAGATTCTGGTGCTGAAGGGGGGAACGACCATCGGAGAGGTGGTTCGGGGTCTGAATGCAATCGGGGTGACGCCTCGCGACCTGATCGCCATTCTTCAGGCGATCAAGGCGGCCGGGGCCCTTCAAGCCGAACTGGAGATTCTCTAATGGATCGTCGGCTGTTGGGAGTTGGGGGTGAAGGACTCGGCACATCTCCGTTGAAACCGATCAATCCGGCCCGGCGGGCCGATTCGAAAAACCCGGAAGAGATCAAGAAAGCGGCGCAGGCCTTTGAAGCATATTTCATCTCCTCTCTTTTAAAAGAGATGCGAAAAATCATTCCCTCGGAAAGTTTCCTTGGGGCTGCCCCTGGAAAAGAAATCTATGAAACGCTGTTGGATCAAACGCTCGCAGAGAAAATGTCAGAACGGGGGGGGATCGGTCTGGCAAAACTACTCGTCAAAAAGTTGACGGACCGGCCCTCAAGTTTCAATGGAATTGACCGATAAGGAAAGGTAATAAACAGACCTGATCGGTCAAAAGGAGAGCGACGATGAAAATACCCGGAGACGACTCGATCCACCTGCTGGAGACGATTCTTTTCGGCGTCAAGAAGACGGAACAGAAAGGTCCCACTCGCCCTTCCGACGGAGGCGGGGAGACCGCTTCGAGCGATCGCGTCGAGATTTCAGACCGGGCGAAAGCGTATCAACAGTTGGACCGGCAGATCGCCGCGCTTCCGGAGATGCGATCCGAAAAGGTGGCGTCGCTTCAGCAGAAAATTGAGGCGGGCACCTACCATCCGAAGAGTGAAGAGATTGCCGAAAAGCTGGTCCGATCGACGTTGTTGGATGCCGTTCTATAATCGTTGAAGGAGAAGACGATGCGGGATGTTGGATTTCGGATGGGGCATGAGACAGAAGGCGCCGATGATTTTGCACCCTCCCGAACGTTTTCCTCCGATTCCGAAACATTGATTCCCCCGGATGTTGTTTTGGCCCCGCTTCTTTCGACCTTGGAAGAGATGATTCACCTCCAACAGGAAATGCTTTCCGTTCTTCAACGAGAGAAAAAACTGATGATCGGCGGAGATCTCGATGACCTGCTCCATTGTCTTCAGGAAAAGGAGATCCTCCTCGGACATCTTCAACGATTGGAGCAGCGGCGTCAGGAGGAGATCCTCCCGCTCGCCCAACAAGGGGGAGTCGCGGATCGCCCCTTGACGCTCAAACAATTGATCCAGATCGTGCCGGTACCCTTTCGAAAACAGCTCACATCTTGCCATGCCCGACTGGAGGCCGTGACAGCGAGCATTCAGGAACTCAATCAGATCAATGGTCTTTTGGTGAATCGGATTTTGGAGCAGGTGACGGCCCTCATCGGCCTTTTAAGACACCTTTCATCGCCGGTCCCGATCTACCAACCGAACGGCGCGCTGCAACATTTTCCATCGGGCGGAAGGGTTATCAGCCAAGGATAGCAAGGACAGGGACGATGCCGAGCATTTTTGGAATTTTTAATATTGGGAAGCTGGCCCTTTTTGCAAATCAGCGCGCACTATCGGTCGTCTCTCAAAATATTGCCAATATCAATACCCCCGGTTATAGCCGCCAGGATGCGGTTCTCCAATCGACGGAGCCGGTCAACAGCAGCCCAGGCCAGATCGGAACCGGCGTTCAGGTGACCGAGATCCGCCGGATGTTTGATCAGTTCATCCAGGACCAGTTGACGTCGGAGCAGTCGAATCTCGGGCGTTTCGACGTGGAGCAGGGAACCCTCTCCCGGGTGGAATCGGTTTTTAATGATTCGCAGGGGACCGGCCTCAGTCAATCGCTCTCCGATTTTTTTGCGGCCATTCACGATGTGGCGAATAATCCGCAAGGGATTGCGGAGCGAAGCGCGCTTCTGGAGAAAACGAAAACCCTCGCGTCTCAATTCACGACGGCGAACGGTCAACTCCAGCAGATACGAAAAGATCTCAACGGGGAGATCCAGGGGGTGATCGGGGAGATCAATACGGAGGCGACTCAAATCGCCGATTTGAACAGTCAGATTCGGCAGGCGGAGATTGCCGGACAGAATGCCAACGATCTTCGGGATCAACGGGATAATCTTCTCAATAGCCTGGCCGAAAAAATTGATATCACGACAATCAAAGGAGATTTCGGGCAGGTTTCGGTTCTCATCGGAGGAGGAAAACCGTTGGTCGAAGCGAAAGCATATACCTTGCGGGGCGTCGCCGATGCCGATAATTCCGGATTTTTAAATGTGGTGTTGGATCCCGGAAACGGGGCGACCACCGACGTCACCGCTTCGATCACAGGCGGGCGGCTGAAGGGCTTGATCAATCTTCGCGATAATGTCGTTCCTGGATATATTAATCAGCTGGACCAGATGGCGGCGGCGGTTGTGAATGAGGTGAACCAACAGCACCAGATCGGTTACGGTCTGGATGGTTCCACCGGAAATAATTTTTTCTCTCCGCTTGCGCCGGCGGCGACCGGCTTGAGCAGCAATACCGGAACGGAAACGGTGAGCGCCTCGGTCAATAATCCGGCGCTCCTCACCTTTGACCCATATCAATTAACCTTCGCGGGAGGCAATTATACGGTTCGGAATCTCACGACCGGCGCGTCCACCACCGCCGCCTATGTCAATCCGACAACCGTCACATTCGAAGGACTACAAATCGTCATCAACGGCGCGGCGACCAACGGAGATACCTTCAACATCAGCGCCCATCAAGGGGCGGCCGGTTCAATGGCCCTTGCGATCAGCGACCCAAACAAAATTGCCGCGTCCTCTTCCGCGAACGGCGTGCCCGGCGACAACAGCAATGCCTTGCTCCTCGCGCAGCTGCAGGATAAAGCCGTCACCGGGTTGGGGGGGACGACCTTTCACGATTTCTACAGCCAATATATCGGCCAGATCGGGTCGCAATCTCAGTCGGCACAACGCACGCTGACAGCGGAAAAGGTGATCAATCAAAACCTGACGAATCAGAGGGGAGAAGTTTCCGGGGTTTCCCTCGATGAAGAAACGACCAATTTGATTAAGTTCCAGCGGGCCTTTGAAGCCTCGGCTCGTTTAATAACGCTGGCAGACCAGCTTTTGCAAACGATTTTAGATATTAAGACGTCCTGAAGCGCCTGCGCTTCTTACTTTGACGCAGATTTTATTTGAGGATGGATCGATGCGCGTATCGGATCAGATGCTTTTCCAATCGGTTGTGGCCTCCATGCAGCGGCAGACCGACGCGCTCTTTCAACTTCAGGCGCAGGTTTCCTCCGGAAAAAGGATCAATCAGCCCTCCGATGATCCGATCGGGCAGCCGCTGGTGCTCAATTATGGGAACACGCTTGCGGCGACCGATCAGTACCTGCGGAATATTGAGAGCGGCAATTCGTATATGACCAGCGCCGATTCGACTTTACAAAATGTGTCGGATCAACTTCAAAGAGCGCACGAGCTTGCAATCCAGATGGCCAATGCGACGTATTCCTCAGCGGACCGGGCCGATGCAGCCAAAGAGGTCAAGGAGATCTTCAATCAACTGATTGCCCTCGGCAATACGTCAGTCGATGGACGGTATCTTTTCGCCGGAGATCAAACAAAAACGATTCCTTTCCTTGACCAGGGCCGTTATATCGGAACCGCGGTTGCCCTGCCGGTGACGATCACGGCGGGGGTCAATGATCGGATGACCCTCTCTCTAGATGGCGTGACTTCGACGGTGACCCTTCCCGCCGGGAATTACGCCACCGGCGCAACCCTATCCGGGATGATTCAAAATGCAATCAACACCGACCCGACTTTTCAAACGGCCGGTGTTTCAGCGTCGGTGACATTTGATACCAATCATTTGGTCGTCACCTCGAATGCGACCGGAGGGAATTCGTCGGCCGTCCCGACGGGCGGCACGGCGCTCGCGAATTTGGGATTGGCGGCTGGAACCAATCAGCCGTCGGGAACCTATTTGGGCGATTCGAACGAGGTCTCTCTTCTGATCGGCCCCAACACGCCGGTCGTCACGAATCTTCCGGGAGATCGACTCTTCAAAGGGGTCGGCGTAACGGGGGGCGTGGACATCTTCTCATCGGTGTCGGGGCTGCAAGTTGCACTGCAGAACAATGACGTCGCGGGGATCCAGACCGCGTTAACCAATATCAGTGCGGCGCAAGATCAGGTGACCAACGAACGTGCTTTGCTGGGGGCTCGGCTCAATCGGATGGATGCAACCAAAAACATGCTGAGTGATTTCAAAACATCGATCACCCAATTCAAGTCTGATATTGAAAATGTCGATCTGACCAAGGCGATTTCGGATCTATCGCTCCAGCAAACCACTTTGCAGGCGACCCAGGCCACGGCGGCGAGAATCCTTCAAACGTCACTCCTCAACTTTCTCAAATAGGGGTGTTTTTAAAAATGCTTCATCGACGGGGTTGATCGAAGAGGATCATGGATTGTCGGCCTGCCCCTGGATGGTCCAGACGGGTAGGGGAATCCACTTTTAGGAGGAGTCGGTCGAATGCTGGTCCTGACACGGAGGTCGGGAGAGGGAATCGTCATCGGTGATCAAATCCGGGTTGTGGTGATCGAGGTTCATGGGGGGCAGGTCCGGCTCGGTATCGAGGCGCCCGCCGGCATTACAATTTATCGTGAAGAGGTTCTGAACAAAATTAAGCTTGAGAACAAAAAAGCGGCCGATGTCGATCCAACCCAATTGAAAAAGATTTTATCGAAGAAGGATCGCCCATCGGAGGGAGAAAAGGGGCCGAAGAAATGAATATGATGATTGAAAGCGCAAAACTCGGACCGATTGCAATCGATTCGGAACGGTTGATCACCTTTCCGGAAGGAATCCCCGGTTTTCCGGAGGTCAAGCGATATGCCTTGGTGGAAAATGACAAAGGCCATCCCTTTTTCTGGCTTCAGGCGGTGGAAGATCCCGATTTGGCCTTCGTGGTGACCGATCCGCTGATTTTCAAGCCCGATTATCGCCCGGCCCTTTCTCCGGAGGAGTTAAAGGAACTTGAAATCGAGCAGCTGGACTCCGTGGTGGTATTAACGATCTTAACCATCCCGCATGACGATCCCCTCAAAATCACGGCGAATCTATTAGGGCCATTGATCATCAATACAACGACAAGAAAAGGAAAGCAGTTTGTTCTCTCCGATCAGAATTACAGCCACCGAGAACCGCTTTCCCTCACGCAACTCTTAAGCGCCCCCGCGCCGGAGATCGCCGGCAAAAAATGAGGAGAAAGAAGGCGCAGATCCTCACGAACGCGAATCGAGGCCGGCCCTTTTCTTCCTCAACCTTTTTCTTTTCTTCTGTCATTGGAGAGTCCCCCCCTGTCAACGGATTGACATCCGTCCCTCCTTGTTCGCCCGATGTAATACCTATATTGAAGGAATCCTCAAGGGGATAGTGGCAAGAATATTGCACTGAATCAGTCGGCAACCAGTCTAAAGTCGGGGCACGATCCGTGGTTGATCTAAATGGGAAAACAATTTTGGTGACCGGCGGGACCGGATCGTTCGGGAAGCGGTTTGTCCAGCGGGTTCTCTCCAAGCATCGGCCGGAAAAACTGATTATCTTCAGTCGCGATGAATTTAAGCAGTACGAAATGCAACGGACCTTGGATGATCCTCGGCTTCGGTTTTTTCTTGGAGATGTCCGGGATAAAGATCGGCTCTACCGCGCTTTTGAAGGGGTCGACTATCTCGTCCATGCCGCCGCGTTAAAACAGGTTCCCTCCGCGGAATATAATCCGTTCGAGGCGATCAAGACAAATATCATCGGCGCGCAGAACATTATCGATGTCGCCATCGACATCGGGATCAAGCGGATCGTCGCTTTGAGCACCGACAAAGCATGCAATCCGGTCAACCTCTACGGCGCCACCAAGCTCTGCTCCGACAAGCTTTTCATCGCCGGAAACTCTTACGCCGGGCGAAAGATTACCCGGTTCAGCGTCGTCCGATACGGCAATGTCGTCGGAAGCCGCGGAAGCGTGGTGCCCCACTTTCTACAGCTCAAAGAGGGGGAGGCGGTCCCGATCACCGATGAGCGGATGACCCGCTTCTGGATCACGCTCGACCAAGGGGTCGATTTTGTCTTAAGAGCGCTCGACAAAATGCATGGGGGGGAGATCTTCGTCCCGAAGATCCCGACCGCGACAATCATTGATATCGCAAGAGCCATCGCCCCCAAATGCAAAATCAAAATTATCGGCATCCGGCCCGGCGAGAAGCTCCATGAACTTCTGATCTCGGCCGAAGACGGACGGCGAACCTTGGAGTATCCGGAGCATTTTGTGATTCAGCCCGACTTTCCTTGGTGGTCGGACGAGAAACGAAAAAACGGCGGGGAGCCGGTGAAAGAGGGTTTCGTCTACTCCAGCGATCAAAATCCGTGGCGACTGAGCCCTGCCGAAATCGAGAAGATGGTGAAGGGATTCTGCGGTCATGAAGACGATCCCCTATGGACGTCAGACCATTGAAGAAGAGGATATTCAGGCGGTCGTCGATGTCCTGCGCTCCGACTGGCTGACGCAGGGGCCGACGATTGAGCGATTTGAAGAGGCGCTCGCGGCGTACTGCGGCGCCCGTTTTGCCGTCGTCTGCTCCTCCGGAACGGCCGCGCTCCATCTTGCTTATCAGGCCGCCGGAATTAGCGAGGGAGAGCAGATCGTGACCTCTCCGATCACCTTTGCGGCGACTGCCAATGCAGCGCTCACCCTTCGGGCCAAAACGCTCTTCACCGACATTGATCCGATCACCGGCAACCTGAGTTCCTCTCAAATCGAACAGACCCTCGCAACACTTCAGAGCGGATCGTCTCATCTGAAAGCGATTGTTCCGGTTCACTTTGCCGGAAATCCGTGCGACATGGAGGCGATCGCGAAAATTGCAGAGCGGCATCGGCTCCTCGTGATCGAAGATGCCTGTCACGCCCTGGGGGCTTCGTACGCCGGGAAAAAGATCGGCGGCCTCTCCGATATGACGGTGTTCAGTTTCCATCCGGTCAAGACGATCACCACCGGAGAAGGAGGGGCAATCCTGACGAATCGGGAAGGGTACTATCAGCGTCTGAAGCGGCTTCGATCGCACGGGATCGAGCGGACGCACTTTTCAGAGCCGTCGCATGGGGACTGGTACCATGAAATCCAGGAGCTGGGGTACAATTATCGGATGACCGATATTCAAGCCGCTCTCGGAATGGCTCAGCTTCGGAAAGTCGATCGGTTCGTCGCAAGAAGAAGGGAGATCGCCGCTCTTTATCAGACCGCTTTTAAAGGGAACAACTATTTTGATCTTCCGACCGAGTCATCGGATGCGATTTCCTCGTACCATCTCTATCCGATCCGTTTGAAAGATCCTTTCAAATTGAAGAAGAAAGAGATCTTTCATCGACTCCGGGAGGAGGGCCTCGGCGTTCAGGTTCATTACCTTCCGGTTTATTGGCATCCGATTTATCTGAAAATGGGATATCGAAAGGGACGCTGTCCCATCGCCGAAGATTTTTATCAGAGAGAAATCAGCCTTCCCCTCTTTCCTTCGATGACCCAGGAGGAAGCGACCTATGTCATTGGGACAGTCAATCGAGTTTTTCATGAACAGGCATAGCACGCTTCCAACCGGTCCCTCCGCCGAAAAGGAGATCGAAGTGAAGTGGGTTCTCGGATCTGCGAATTTCGGCCTCTCTTACGGGATCGCGAACGGAAAGAAATTGACCCGCGAAGAGGCCTTCCAGATTCTCTCGCAGGCGCAGTCCCGTGGGGTCTGGGGGATCGATACCGCCAAAGCGTACGGCGATGCCGAAAAAATCATCGGGGAATATTTCAAAGAGCGGGGAAAGAATTTCCAGGTCATCACCAAGCTCTCGTCGAAGGAATATAACAATCCGAAAGAGGTGGAGCGTGAGATCACCGACTCTCTTCGGGCGATGAACATCGATTCGATCGATATCCTTCTCCTCCATTCTTTCGAAACATATCGACAATCGGGAAAGGTGATCTTTCCCGTCCTTCAAAATCTCCACCGGGAGAAGGTCATCGGACGTTACGGCCTTTCCGTTTATCATCCGGAAGAGGCGATCGAAGCGGCCCGTGAATTCAAGGACGCGTTGGCGATTGAGTTTCCGATGAATCTTTTTGATCGGCGTTTTCTAAAGGGAGATCTCCTCGAGCGGCTGAACGCGGAGGGGGTGTTTTTGCTGGCCCGATCGGTCTTCTTGCAGGGACTCTTTTTTATGAAAGAGCAGGCCATTCAGGGGGATTTGAAAAAGGTGAAGAAGAAGGTGAAGGCGATCTCAGAACTTGCTGAGAGATCGAATTTATTGCCGGAGTGGCTCCCACTGGCCTTTGTTGCCACACAGCCCTGGATCGACGGGGTGGTGATCGGCGTTGACTCCGCCGATCATCTCGGGACCAACCTCCAGGCGCTCGCAAAAGAGAACCTTGCCCGATATCGTCAAATCGAGGATCAACTCACCGAGTTGGAAGTCGACGATGAGGCGATCCTTCTTCCTTACCGGTGGAACCGATGAAGATTCTTTTTCCGGAGACAACCGCAGTTGCCTCAATGGAAGGGGTGGAACTGAAGCAGGGAACGGTCAAGAAAGAGGGGCCGGTCCTCTATCCTCAATATCCCTGGGAGGGAATTCACGCCTATCTCTACGGCTCGGTCCTGGAGCGAAACGGGCGATTTCGGATGTGGTACCAATCGTACATCGATGGAGATGATTTTTTCGTCAATTATGCCCGATCCCGCGACGGGAAAAAATGGGAGAAGCCGCTGATCAATAAGTGGCCGATCGATGAGAAGCGGTTTTATCCGAACATCGCGTCGGACAAAGCGGCCGAAGCAAAGGCGATCGCATTTCGAAACGGGAGCCCCGGCCACTGGAAGACCAATATCGTTTCAACCTATCACATCCCCAGCGTCGTCTACGATTCGGATGATCCCAAATATCCGTACAAACTATTCGGTTTCACCAATGAAGGCTACCGGGTGGCCTTTTCAAAAGACGGGATTCACTTCAAAGAATATGATGGAAACCCAGTTCTTCCGCTGATGCGATTTCCCAATCCGAAAACCAAAAAAAACTGGGTCAGCGATGTCTCCCCCGTTTTTAAAGATCCTCTCAAAAAGAAGTTTGTCGCATTTGTGAAGACCTACGTCATCGATGACGAGGGGAGGACGCGACGCTCGGTCGGCTACTCCGAAAGCGACGACTTTATCAAATGGTCCCCTCCGGAAACGATCTGGACGCCCTCGGCCGGGGATGATCGGCTGGCGGTCGCGCGCGGATTTAAGTGGGCCGACTTCTACGGACTCTGCGGGTTTAATTACGGGGAGGGCTATCTCGGACTGCTCTGGCTTTTTTATATGGATTATGAATTTGCCAAAGGAACCCACGAGGGGAAGATGGAGGTCTTCCTCGCCGCCAGTCCCGACGGCAAGCAATGGACGCGCTTCTCGGACGAGCCGTTGATTCCGCTGAGCGAATCGGGATGGGACTCGGGGATGATTACGACCGCGAACATTCCCCTCTTCAGAAAAGAGGGAATTGACCTTTACTACGGCGGGTCGAATTTCAGCCACGGCGTCGGGAATGCCCAACTCACGTTTGACGAGCAGAGCCATCGTTTCAGCATCGGCCTGGCCAGCCTGAGGAAGGACGGGTTCATTTACGCCACCGGTTCAAAGGGATCGATCGCCACCCAGCCGTTGATCTTTCGGAAAGGGACGATCCGGGTCAACGCCGACGCGACCGGAGGAAGAATCTCGGTCGATTTGATCAAGAAGGGACAAGCGGTGGAATCTTACCGGATCGAGGGGATCGATTCGATCAATCATCTCCTCCGAACCGGAGTAAGAGGAGAGGGGACATTGAAGATCTCGATCGAAGGGGCGAAGCTTTACTCTCTGGAGGTATGTTGAGATGCCGCGCGCCGTGGTGGTTCAAGCGAGAAACAGCTCCAGCCGGTATCCCAAAAAGATGCTTCATGCTCTGCTCGGGAGACCGGCGCTCGACTGGGTCTTGGAACGATGCGAGAAGATCAACATTGACCTGCGGATTCTCGCGACCTCCGAGGAAAAAGAAGACGATTCGCTCGCGGAGATCGCCAAAAAGCGCGGCTGGCAGGTGGTTCGGGGGAGCGTGGAGGATGTTCTCGGCCGATTCGCGAAGGCGGTCCGCGCCTATCGGCTCGACGCGGTTGTTCGGATCACCGGCGACTGCCTCCTCACCGACCCGCGCCTGGTCGCAAAGGCGATCGCTCAGTTCGACGCGCAGAAGGCCGACTATTTGATTCTGACGAATGTCATCGACGGCTTTGATGTCGAGGTGATCTCCGGGAAGGCAATTCTCAAGGCCGACTCGGAGGCGAAGCTGCCGTCCGAGCGGGAGCATGTGGGGCCGTATCTTCGTCGGTCGAAGCGCTTCAACACGATCACCCTTCCCTATGAGGGGGAGGATCTCTCCCACATTCATCTCAGTCTCGATTACAAGGAGGACGCCGACGTTCTCGAATCGATCCTCAAGCAGTTCGGCGGGCGGGACTTCACCTATGATGATGTGGCGAATCTCATCAAGTCAAATCCCGAATTCGTCGAGAAGACCAAGCACATCGTCCCGAACGAGGGGTATCGGCGCTCTTTGGAGGGAGACAAAGGGGCGATTCTGGCGATGAAGGGAAAGCCGCTCCGATTTGAGAAGAGCCTCTCCCAGTTCGAAAAGGTGATGCAGATCATCCCGAACGGATCGCAGACCTTCAGCAAGTCACACCTGCAATTCAGCGTCGGCGCAGCACCGCTCTTCGTCCGCGAGGGGAAAGGGGCGCTTCTCACCGACCTTGATGGAAATCGATTCATCGATTTCACGATGGGGCTCGGCGCCTGTCTTCTCGGCTATGCGTTCGAGCCGGTTAATCGTGAGATCGAAGCGACCTTAAAGAAAGGAACCGCTTACACGCTTCCCCATCATCTGGAATATGACCTGGCCGAATTGCTCACCCGCGTCATCCCCTCCGCCGAGATGGTCCGGTTCGGGAAGAACGGCTCCGACGTCACCTCCGCCGCCGTCCGCCTGGCGCGCGCCGCCACCGGAAGGGAGATCGTCGCCTGCTGCGGCTACCATGGCTGGCAAGACTGGTATATCGCGACGACGACCCGCAGCCTCGGCATTCCTGAAGAGGTCAAGAAGAAAACAGTCACCTTCCAATATAACCAGATCGAGAGCCTTCAGGCCTGCTTCGATCGTTATCCGAATCAGATCGCCGGCGTGATCATGGAGCCGGTCAGCCTCGAAGCGCCGCAGAAAAATTTCCTCTCCAAAGTAAAGAAGATGGCGCAAGAGCATGGAGCGATTTTGATTTTCGACGAAGTCGTCACCGGGTTTCGATTCGATATCGGCGGGGCGCAGGCCTATTTCGATGTCACCCCCGATCTGACCTGCATCGGCAAAGCGATGGGGAACGGCATGCCGATCTCCGCCATCGTCGGAAAGCGGGATGTCATGAAGCTCTTCGACGAGATCTTCTTCTCGTTTACCTTCGGGGGGGAGACCCTCTCGATCGCGGCGGCGATCGCGACGATCCAATACATTCTTGAAAATAAGATCACCCCTTCTCTCTGGAAGCAGGGGGAGCGATTGAAGAGCGGAATCGACCAGCAGATTCGAGAGAAGGGACTGGAAGGGATCCTGTCGATCGACGGTTATCCGATCCGGACAGTCCTCAATTTCAAAGGGGAAGAGCAGGATGTTCTCAAAATGAAGACCCTTTTCCAACAGGAGTGCGTGAAGCGAGGGGTGCTCTTCACCGGTGGACACAACATTTCTCTCCCGCACGACAACGAAAAGATCGATCGGGTTTTGTCGGTCTATGACGAGGTGATGGAGATTTTGAAGTATACCTTAGAGTACAAGATGCTTGATGAGATGATCGAGGGGCGACTGCTGGAGCCGGTGTTTCGGAAAGTGTGATAGGAGAATCAACGATGGCGGAATTAAGACGCTGCACCCGGTGTGTCCTTCCCGAAACCCACGAGACGATCACTTTCGATGAGGAGGGGGTCTGCAACATCTGCCGCCAGCAGGAGTACAAGCAGACACAGGTCGATTGGGCGGCGAAGAAGAAGGATCTCGATGCGCTGATCGCAGAGCATCGAGGGAAGTCTGATTACGATTGCATCGTCCCCTTCAGCGGCGGGAAAGACAGCACCTGGACCCTCTATTATCTTGTCAAAGAATATGGCATTCGGCCGCTCGTCGTCCGGTTTGATCAT
>Ga0209810_1003844_pt1 | contig 15206 bp, 12 predicted proteins | sample Coa_R1_7_FD_187159 | JGI IMG/M metagenome (GOLD analysis project Ga0209810, IMG submission 187159) | Surface soil microbial communities from Centralia Pennsylvania, which are recovering from an underground coalmine fire - Coalmine... | ecosystem: Environmental > Terrestrial > Soil > Unclassified...
GCCCTTGCTGGGCCCTTTGGTCTTTATCGGGCTGCATGTGTTTGTGGCTTTTGTACAAGCCTTCGTGTTCACAATTCTGCCGACCATCTATGTGGCAGGTGCGGTGGCGGAAGCTCACTGAACGAAGGCGAACGAGTGTTGTTGTCTGCCCGGCGCGTGGAACGCGGCGGACCTGTCAGACACCTATTACGGGACAGCAGGGAGGGAAGAAACGGATGCGTAGAGTGGCAGCAGTGCTGATGCTCATACTGGGCGTGTGCCTGTTTGCGCCGGCTGCTCTGGCAGCGGATCAGGGAGGTGGCGGAGCAGGAGCCAACTGGGTCGCGATTACCTCAGGTTTCGCGATGGCGATTGCTTCGGGACTGTGCGGTCTGGCGCAGGGCCGGGCCAGTGCCGGTGCCTCCGAAGGGTTCGCCCGCAATCCGGCGGCCAGCACGGTGATTCAGAATATGCTGATTCTTTCACTCGTGCTGATCGAATCCATGGCGCTGTACACCTTCATTATTATTTTCGTGAAAGTAAAGTAGAGACGACCGGCTGCGCCGGCGATGACCGTCAGCGTCAATGGCGAACAGCGTGAGGTCCCCGACGGGCTCACGGTGGCCGGTTTGCTCGCCCACCTCCAGATACCGGCCGAGCGTGCTGCCGTAGAGCACAACGGCCGGGTTCTGCCGCGGCCCGAGTGGGATCGGACTCCGGTGCAGGCGAACGATCGTTTTGAAATCGTGCAGCTCGTCGGTGGCGGCCAGTGCGATGGGCAGAGCCGCCCCGATACTGATCTTCCTCATGTCTGAGCGGGCTGTAGAGCGAAAACTTCCGTCGCGGGCCGATGACTTCGCGGAGTGGTACAACCAGGTCGTTCTCCGCGCCGAGTTGGCCGACTACGCCCCTGTCCGCGGCTGCATGATCATCCGCCCCTACGGCTGGGCGATCTGGGAAGCCATTCAGCAGGCCCTCGATCGCCGCTTCAAAGCCACCGGCCATGTCAACGCGGCGTTTCCCATGCTGATTCCGCTCAGTTTCATTGAAAAGGAGCGGCAGCATGTGCAGGGGTTTTCACCGGAACTGGCGGTCGTGACCCACGGTGGCGGCCAGAAACTCGAGGAGCCGCTCGTGCTGCGACCGACTTCCGAGACGATCATCGGCCACGCCTATGCCCGGTGGATCAAGTCCTATCGGGACTTGCCCGTTCTGATCAATCTCTGGAACAACGTCGTACGGTGGGAGTTGCGCACGCGGCTGTTTCTGCGCACGCTGGAGTTCTACTGGCAGGAGGGCCATACGGCGCATGCGACCTACGAGGAGGCGGAAGCGGAAACACGGCGCATGCTGGACATCTACGCAGAGTTCGCCGCGACCGAAGCCGCCATTCCGGTGATTGCTGGCCGGAAGTCCGAAGCAGAGCGGTTTGCCGGGGCGGATCAGACGTACTCCATCGAAGCGATGATGGGTGACGGCAAGGCTCTGCAGGCGGCAACCAGCCACAACCTGGGACAGAATTTCGCGCGGGCGTTCGAGATTCGCTACCTCGACCGCCAGGGGCGCCTGCAGTACTGCTGGACGACTTCGTGGGGCCTCTCGACGCGGTTCATCGGGGCCATCGTCATGGTCCACGGCGATGATCAGGGCCTGATCCTGCCGCCGCGGCTGGCCCCGCTTCATGCGGTGATCGTGCCCATCTACAAAACCGAGGCCGAGCAGGCGGAGGTCCTCGAGGTGGCCGCTCGCATGCGCCAGGACCTCGAGGGTGCAGGACTACGAGTCCGTCTGGACGATCGGGAGGGCTACAGTCCCGGCTATAAGTTCAACGACTGGGAGCTGCGAGGCGTTCCCGTGCGGATCGAACTGGGGCCACGCGACGTTCGTCAGGGCACTGCTGTACTCGCCCGACGTGACCGGCCCGGAGCAGGCGGCAAAACGACGGTGCGTGCCGAAGAGCTGGTCGAGCAGGTGCGCCGTTTGCTCGACGAGATTCAGCGCGCGCTCTATCAGCGCGCGCTGGAGTTTCGCAACGCACGAACCCAGCAGGTCCACGATTACGAAGGTCTGCGCGCGGCGGTCGAGCAGGGGTTCGCTCTGGCCTGGTGGTGTGGATCGGCGGCCTGCGAAGCACGGATTAAAGAAGAAACACGGGCCACCATGCGCTGCATTCCGTTCGACCAGCCAGGAGGCGAGGGTCGCTGCGTCGTGTGCGCGGGCGAAGCTCGCGAGCAGGCCGTTTTTGCCCGGGCGTACTAGGGGTAACTGGCTGATAAACACCCTCCCCAGTGCTGGTTGCTCGAACGAACGGCTGCGTTAGTCTGAAATTCCCACCCGTACAGGGTCCCCTTCCACGGGAAACGTCTCGGATGCTGCGCCCGGCAACTCTGCGTGCGCTGCTGTGGACAGGCGCGCTCCTGCTGTTCTTGCAACTGGCAGCGCAGTTGATTCCTGCCTGGTTTCAGGCGCTCGAGCTGGGCGAGCGCCTGCGCGAGGAAGCTCGGCTGGCGGCCGTCGAACATCAGGATCCCGAGCAGGTCCGTGCCGATGTTCTCAAGCTGCTGCGCGAGCTGCACGTGCCTGTGAGTGCCAAAGACGTCGACGTGGAACCGATTTTCGGCGGCTACCGCATCCGAGCCCACTACGAGGTCGAGATCCACCTTCTGTGGTATCGCTGGAGGCTGGTGCTGACTCCTACGGGCTCGACCGATAGCGTCTGACAGCCGCGCAGCCGAGAAGTAAAATGCTTGTAGAGTCCGGGATTCTGCTGCGGGTGCATTTTGCACCTGCGCGAGGAGCAATGGTGCGCGTTCGGCGCAACCTGTGGACATCGAAACCGGTCCTGGGGCTGCTCGCAGCTTTATTGCTGGCGTTTACGGTCGCTACCGGCGTGCTGGTGGTGTACTGGGTCCGCATGTCGCGGTGGATTGACCAACGCCTCGGTGGGCAGGTGTTTGACCGCGCCTCGACCGTCTACAGTGCACCCGCACGGGTCGAAGCAGGCGAAGTTTTGAGTGCAGGTGAACTGCTGAGCTATTTGCAACGCGCCGGCTATACGCCCTATCCAAGCCAGACGGCTCCGGGCTGGTATCGTCAGTCGGGCACGACCGTAGAGATCCATCCAGGCCCGCATTCCTATTTCAACGGTCGGAATGCCGTGCGGGTGGAATTTTCCGGAGGACGCGTTCACCGTCTGGTATGGCTCGACACCGGAGCCGAAACGAAGGCAGCCGAGCTTGAGCCGGTGGCGCTGGCGACCCTCTTTGGTCCATCCCGAGAGAAGCGTCGCGTCGTCCAGTACGCGGACCTTCCACCGGTGCTCGTTCAGGCTGTGCTGGCTGCGGAGGACAAACGGTTCTTCGAGCATCCCGGCCTGGATCCGCCGGGTATTCTGCGGGCCGCATGGACTGACCTGCTGCACGGCCGCAAAGTCCAGGGAGCCAGCACGATCACCATGCAGGTGGCGCGGAGCTTCTTCCTGACCCGCGAGCGCACCTGGCGGCGGAAGCTTGCCGAAACGTTGATGGCGCTGATTCTCGAGCAGCGCTTCTCGAAAGAGCAAATCTTCGAGCTCTATGCAAACCAGGTGTATTTAGGCAATCGGGGCAGCTTTGCAATCCGCGGCTTTGGCGAGGCGGCGCAGGCGTACTTTGGCAAGGACGTGCGCGACCTAACGCTGCCGGAGGCCGCTTTTCTGGCCGGAATGATTCGCGCCCCGAACCGTTATGCGGAGAGTGACCGTCACCCCGAGCGTGCGATCGAGGCCCGGGATCGGGTGCTCGAGGCGATGGTGGACGACGGCATGATCACGGCCGCCCAGGCAGCAGCAGCCCGCAGCACGCCTCTGCATCTGCGGCCAGCTCTGCTGATCGCTTCGGCAGCTCCCTACTTTGTGGACATGGTTCGTGACGAGCTGCTCGAACGTTTCGCTGAAAACGACCTCGTATCGCAAAGCTACAGCATCTACACCACGCTCGATCCCGATCTGCAGCGAGCTGCGGCGGAGGCTGTGGCGAGCGGTATGGCGGCGATCGATCAGAAGCTGACGCGCCGCTATGCCCGCTGGCAACAGCAGAGGCAACCGATTGTCCGTCCGCAGGTCGCCCTGGTGGCGCTCGATCCGCGCACGGGTGAAATCCGGGCGCTGGTCGGCGGGCGTGATTACGGAGAAAGCCAGCTCAATCATGCTCTGGCTCGCCGCCAGCCCGGCTCTGTGTTCAAACCCTTTGTCTACGCGGCCGCCTTGCTCAACGCTGCTGAGGGCCGGCAGCCGGTGATCACGCCCGTGACCACCGTCGTGGACGAGCCCACCACCTTCGAGTTCGACGGGAAAACCTACAGCCCCAATAATTACGGCCAGCAGTTTTACGGTACCGTGACCGTGCGCCAAGCACTGACACATTCGTTGAACGTGGCCACAGTGAAGATTGCCGAAATGATCGGCTATGACCGCGTGCTGGAAGTTGCCCGTCAAATGAAACTCGACGAGCATCTGCAGGCCACACCGGCCCTGGCCCTGGGAGCCTATGAAATGACGCCGCTCGAGGTGGCGGCGGCCTATACCGCCTTCGCCAACGGCGGTGTGCGGGCTGAACCGCTGACGCTGCGTCGGGTCGTCTCTCCCGATGGCTATCCTGCTTTGACCCGTCAGCCTGTGACAACCCCCGTCCTTGATCCACGCGTGGCTTACATGGTCACAAATCTCATGGAAGATGTGCTCAATCGCGGAACCGGCGCCAGCGTCCGTGCCCTGGGGTTTACCGCTCCGGCCGCGGGCAAAACGGGCACATCGCACGACGGCTGGTTCGCCGGCTTCACCACGCAATTGCTCTGCGTGGTCTGGGTGGGGTTCGACGATAATCGCGAGCTCGGTCTATCGGGTGGAGAGTCGGCTGCCCTGATCTGGGCGGAGTTCATGAAGCACGCGGTGACACTGCCCGGCTACGACTCGCCGCAGCCCTTCGCGCCACCGGCCGGCGTATTGCAGGTGAGCATCGACCCCGAGACCGCAGCCCTGGCGACGCCCCAATGCCCCGAGCAGCGCACAGAGGTGTTCCTGGCGGGAACCGAACCAAACCAGTTGTGCCCGCTCCACGGCAGCGGGTGGATGGCCCGGGTGCCGCCGTTTTCCTGGTTATCACACTGGTTTGGAGCCTCACCGGCGCAGCCCCCTCGACCTCCAGCAGGATCTTCGCCAATTTTGGCAAGGCCGCCTGGCGGTCGCGCCGAGCGATCGGAAACAAAATCGGAACCGCCGACCACTTCAAGGCCGCGCACAGATACCGCAGCTCCATCGCAGACAAAACCGCGGAAAGGGTTCTGGCAAAAGATTTTCGGCGTTTTCAAAGGGGGCGGAGCCGAAAGCGGGCCCTCGCAACCGAAAAGACAAAAGCCATGAGCTTCTGGCGGGCGTTTCTGCTGATTTTGAGCCTCGCCACTCTCTGTGCGCGGGGCCGGCCGGCGCCGCAGAGACCCGAAACGAGCGAAGCGCTACGGCAAGAGGAAGCGCGCGGCGACCTTCTGATGGCGCGGAAAATGTTCCTTGAAGCCGTCAGCGTGTACACGGGCGTTCTACGGGAAAAGCCGCACGATGCCCGGCTGTTGAACAAAATCGGGATTGCCTACCATCAGCTCGGAGACCTGCGCGAGGCTGAGCGCTATTACCGGCGCGCAGCGCGTGCCGATAAAACCTTTGCGAGTCCGGTAAATAACCTGGGAACACTTGAGTACGCCAAGAAGAAATACAAAGGAGCTATCAAATACTATCGGCGAGCGCTGCACTTAGAGCCGAATTCGGCCGTTATTTACAGCAATCTGGGTTATGCCTATCTGGCACGCAAACAGGTGCGCGAGGCAGTCCTGGCCTTTCAACAGGCTGTTCGGCTGGACCCGGAGGTTTTTCTGCGCCGGGAGCAGGCCGGCTCGATCGTGGAACAGCGAGGCGGCGCCGACCCGGCCACTCTTTACTTCACGCTGGCGAAGACCTTCGCTCTGCTCGGCAATGTGGAGCAGTGCGCTCACTATCTGAAGATGGCGCGGGACGAAGGGTATCCGCGACTGCGCGATGTGCTCAAGGATCCAGCTTTTCGCAGCGTTCTCAAGGATGCCCGAATCCAGGAAGTGCTGGCTCCGGTGCTGAATCCAACTCCGGGTCCCTCCGGTGCGTCGTTGCGGATCACGAAGCGATCTCTCGGGCTAACTTTTCTCGGTCGCCCGCATGCGATCCGTTGCAGCGCCTGTTGAGAAGTTCTCGGAAGAACTTCGTGGAGCAACGCGGACGATCCCTTGATCTCCTTTTTGAGTTCTCAGTGTCCTCCTCAGTCCAGACACTTTTCATGCCCGGCACAGGTCCAGGCCTTCGATAAGTCGGACACGACGAATCCTTGTACAGAGCGCTTGCCTGTGGCAGCAAGAAAAGAGTTTTGCTCCGAGGACTAAGCGGGAGCTAGCGCCGGACGGGTGTCGAGCAGCCGCCAGAGCAGCCCCGAGCGGGTGGAAACGTCAAGTTTCGCCAGCAGGGATCGGACATAGGTTTTAACTGTGTTGGCGCTGATCCGGAGGCGTCCGGCAATCTCTTTATTGGACAGGCCGAGCAAAGCAAGGCTGAGGATCTGCGACTCGCGGTTGCTGAGGCGAAAGGCGCGGCGGGCAGCGGCGATGAGAAGGGGCATGTGGATGGGCCGCTCGAAACAGACGATCGCTGCTAAATTGCTGGCGCATGTGCCGGGCGGGCAGCGGTAGACCCAGCAGAGATACCGCCGGCGGCCCGAAAGCACCCAGCCCAGAGCTGGGGATCCCTCAGCTGCCGATAGAGGGCCGAGCAAATATCCGAGCCGATCCTGTGTTGTGCAGTTGCGGGGGGCTCCGGGTGGGCCGGATAGATAGGTAAGAATTGTCTGTGCCGCGGGGGAGACATGGATAAGCGTTCCTGCCCGATCGAGCAATACAACCGCCGGCGGAGACGCCGTGGCTTCGCGACCGGGTCGCGATGCGTGCGCCTGGGGCTCGAGTTCCTTCGTTTTCTTACAGTTGGGCTGCGCCAAGCGTAAAGGAGATGGCGAAGAGGGCATGGGTGATGGTTCCCAGGGCGCGGACGAACGGGGCAAGGAAGGACGACGTGCAGACCTTGCGTTGCGCCTGAGGGCCATCGTAGTGAAATCCCCGCCCACCCAAAGCAGTTGGCAAGATGCTAACAGCGGTCTGGGGGCGTGTCAACAAAAATTCCTCTCGCGAGGGAGCTGTCGGGCCGCGCTTCTGGGATGGCTCGGGGTTGATCGCAAAGATAAACAAGAAGGGGGCGCCTTTTGGCGCCCCCTTCTCAACCATCGTTTGATGCCTCCGCGTGTTACTGAAGCTTTTGTTCGTTGGTCAGCCGCGTCGGGGCAGAAAGCACCCTTCACCTGCAGCCGCACAGCGGACAGGTTGCGGTTCCGGTGTTGGAAACGACCTGACTACCGAGGAACGTGCCGGTAATCGTGACCTTGTCGGCAAACCTATACGAGCACGCATCGGTGCCCCCGGACGGCTGGGATGGCGTATAGCTGCCGGAGAAGTTCACGCAGTCCCCAGACTTTCCCTGTGGCTGCAGAGTGGTCACGTTGCCAGCGAATGTGACCGTCCCGCCGCTGCCAAGGTTACCGGCAAAGTTCGTGTCGGTCTGTATATCGGTCCCTGTGAGATTGCTGATGACATACGGCGAGGTGTTGCAGACTTGACCATTGAAGGACACAATCGGGGATGCTGGGAATGAGTTGCCGAGCGAAGTCAGGCAGGCCTTGGTGACCGAGATGGAAGCCCCTGGACCTGCCGGACAGGTGGCGGTGGGCAGGGGTCCGCCGCCGGGTCCTGTGCCGGTGACGGCTCCGTTGTTGGCTGTAGCAGCGGAGACAATGTTCGACGGTCCGTTGGTCGTCGTGTCAAAGGTACTGCTGCTGAAATCTGTGGCCGGCTGATCCTGCGGGAATGCATTGGAGCAGGGGTTGCCACTCGGCCATTCTACGCACGCGCCCTTCGGAATCGAGGCGATGACAAACGTGCAGACGTTGGAGGGGTTGCAGGAACCGTTGCCGCCGATGTTCGTCGCATCCGCGGGGAAAGTATCGGTGATGGTGACATTGCTCAGTGTTCCTGCGCCTGTGTTCTTAATCGCGCCACCGAAGGGGTAGCGCAAGGACGTCCCGTTCGGGCTCACGCTGGGGGTGAAACATTGCTTGGTGACCTGAAACCCGCAGAGGTTGAAGCTTCCCAGCACAAAATCTTCGAGCTGCGCCGAGACGGACGAGGACGAACGCGTTTCGGCGATAAACGTGGTAAAGCAGGGAGTGGAGCCGAGAATCGCGGTCACGTCAATGCCGCCTTCAAAGAAGCTGGCCACCGGAGCGCAGTTGGTTGCACTGGTACAGGTGCCCTGCGGGAACTTCCCCTTGACGGCAAACTTGGGGGTATAGGCCCAGTAGAGTTGAGCGGGAGCCGTGTTGCTGGAAGCGCAGGCGGTGGTCACAGATCCGTTTTCGCATGCAGTGGTGCTGGGAGCGAGCTTGACCACTAGGTTTCCACTCTGCCACTCCAGAACCTCGAAGCTGGCCACCTGGCCGCCGCTGGTAAAGTCCGCCAGGACCAGAATGTCGCCATCGGAGTGCGCGGCTGGACCGAAAGTTCCACCCGGCTGTGGCGCCACCTGGCCTTTGAGAAACCAGAAGCCGAGCTGGGCGTCGCCGTTGTTGGCCAGTCGGTCGGCGCCGAAGAAAATCAGCAGGTCGCCCTGGGTGATGCTGCCCGCCGTTGTAGGTGCGGTATAGGCCGCTGCATACGCATGCAGAATGTTGTCCTTGTCCGGGACTGAGCCCGCCGTCCAGCGCCACAGGCTGATGTCGTTGATATCTTTCGAGCCGCCAGTTGTGAAGGTTGTGGGGTCGGGCGTCGGATCCAGCACGATCCCTGTCCACGTGCCGAAATTGGCGTTGGAGCTACCGTTGTTCGCCACCAGAGATTGCCAGTCGTCTTCCGAGCTGTTGCCGAAGGACGAGTTCGCATTGCCGGTGGTGGCGTCACCATCGAGTGCGAACAGCCCCGTAGCGTCAATGCCGCTGATCACAGCGTACACCAGAGAGCTCACCAGCGCGGCGGCGGCAAGGCCGAGCAATAGAATCCAGCTCCGGCGGCGCCACCGTCGGCTCAGTTTTGAAGGCTTGTTCGACATCGTTCATCCTCCTCGTGCGTCAAAAGATTCTTCGACCGTGGGTGAGAACACTGAACCTTGCCGCCATGCCCTTCGGCGGACGGATGCCTAATGCGTCCAGGCCGATCCGTTCGGGATGTCTTGTTCAAAGGTGGTGTCCGCCCCCGCCGATGCGCCAATTCTGCATGCGGGAGTCTTGAGAAACAATGCCCCGTTGCGCGGCATCTGAAAGGATTCATTCAGAGGGATGAACGTCGGGAAGGCTGGATCGAAGGCGACACTTCGATCGAACGCCCCGGCGCCTGGAATAGGGTCAGTTATGCGTACAATAGTTTCCGATGCGCGTGCAGGGGGGTGCGGCCGCAGTCAAGACTCGCCGAGACTGACAGCAGGCGCGGGGGTCCAAATGACCGTCAGCGAACGCTGGAGGACGGAGAGGCTTCTGGCCGTTGGGCGAGCGGTGCTGGCGGTGGTGTCCGTGCTCATCGTTACCGGTCAGCTCGAACCGTCCTTCACCGAGCATCGCCGGCTGGTGGTTGTAGCGGTCGAGGTGTACGGTGCGATCAGCCTGGGTGTTTTGCTGGCGTTGCTATGGGTGCGACGGATCCCTTCCGCGGCGGTAACGATCGTCCATGTGCTGGATCTCCTCTGGGCCGCCTTCATCACCACCTCCACGCAGGGTCCGAGCAGTCCCTTTTTCGTGTTCCTTTCCTTCGTGCTGGTCGAGGCGGCTTTTCGGTGGGGCCTGACCGCAACTCTGTGGACCGCGGCAATCGCGATGGGTTTGCTGGTTTTTGAGCTGCGTGATTGGCGAAGCCTGTCCAGTGCCTCGGCTGTGGGCGGGACCACCAGCCTGTTGCGCGGTCAGCTCGCCATGCGTGCCACCTTTCTGCTCCTCATGGGCTTCCTGCTGGGCTATCTTGCCGAGCTAGAGAAGAGATTCAGGCGTCGTACGCGCCTTGTGGCCAATGTGCTGGCCGGCGTGCAACGACAGCCGGGCCTGCGCGGGGTGGTGCGTACGGTTCTGGGTAGCTTTCTGGACTTTTACCACGCCGACCAGGGGGTGGTGGTCGTGGCTCCCAGTGAAAAGAGGGCGGTTGTTACCTGGCAGGCGCGCCGGCTACCGAGCGGACAGGTTACCCTCTCGCTCTGCAAACCGGCAGCCTGGGGGGAATGGGTGGCGAGCGTGCCACCAGCCCGGCTCTGGCATGCGCAGCGCAGGCGCGGAAGCCTGGATGTGCTGGCGTTGAATGACACGGGTAGGCTGCAGCACCTTCAAATGCCTGTGGAGCCCTTGCGGGAAAGGCTGCATGTGGAGTTCCGGTCGCTGGTGGGAATCCAGTTTCATGTGCAACGGGGCGAGCCCCGGCAGGCCTGGTTGGTGCTGTTCGATCCGCAGTGGACTTCTCCGCGCAGCGCCGAACTGCGGTTTCTGGCTGAGCTGGGCGCTGAACTTGACCCCGCGATGAGGTACGCGTTGCTGCTTCGGCGACTGCAGGTACGTACGGCAGCCATGGAGCGGGGGCGCATTGCGCGGGAGCTCCACGATGGTGCTGTACAGTCCCTGCTCGCCGCCGAGATGGAGGTCGGAGTCCTGGAGCGGCAGACGCGCGATCCGGTTGCGGCGCGCGTGCTCGAGCGCGTGCGTCAGTTGCTGCATCAGCAGGCGCTGGCGTTGCGGAATCTGATGGAGCTGCTCCGTCCGCTGTATGTCAGCTCGACAGAGTTGCCGCGTGTGCTGGCCGAGGAAGTGGAAAAATTTCGGCGAGAGACCGGGATCGCTGCTCGGTTCGCCTGTCCCGACGGCGGGCCGACCTGCTCGCCCGTGGTGAGCCGGGAGCTGGTGCGCATCGTGCAGGAGGGTCTGTTCAACGTTCGCCGTCACAGCGGCGCCACCGCAGTGGTCGTGAGCCTGGAACAGCGCAACGGCCGCTGGGAGCTCCGGATCGAGGATAACGGTCGTGGATTCGATTTTACGGGCACGCGGCAGCTCGACGAGTTGGAGGCCGAGGGACGGGGTCCGCGAATTATCTGCGAACGCGTGCGCGAAATCGGTGGCCGGCTGTGGATTGCCTCGGAGCCGGGATGCGGTGCACGGATCGTCATTGCCTTGCCCGAAGAAGCGTAACCATGGCCAGCTTGCGGCGGACGGCAACGGTGCGGATTTTGATCGTGGATGATCATCCCGTTTTTCGCCACGGCCTGAAGTTGCTGCTGGCTCAGGAGGCCGATCTGCAGGTGACGGGCGAGGCACCCGACGGTATCGCCGCGCTCGAGCAGGCGCGCCAGCTGCAGCCCGACATCGTGGTGCTGGATCTGGCCCTGCCGGGCCTGCATGGCCTTGACGTGTTGCGGGAGCTGGGCGAAGTAGCGCCACAAGCCCGGGTCATCGTGTTGACCGTGGCCATTGAACAGCCGCAGATCGTCGAGGCTTTGCAACTGGGCGCGCGCGGAATCCTGCTGAAAGATGCAGCGCTGGAGCTGATCGTCGAGTGCATTCGCACGGTGGCGCGCGGGGGTTACTGGGTGCTGCGGGAGGCGGTGGCCGAGATTCGGTCCTACCTGGAGGAAAACGCCGTGAGACCTGTCCGGCAGCTCACGCGGCGCGAGCGCGAAATTGTGGAAGCGATTCTAGCCGGCTGCTCGAACCGCGAGATCGCCCAGCGGTTCGGGATTACCGAGGATACGGTGAAGCATCATCTCAGCAGCGTGTACGCGAAGCTCGGGGTGTCGAATCGCCTTGAGCTGGCCCTGCTTGTGGTGCGGACAGGTTTGCTCCGGCATTCTGCGAACCCGTAATCGGCGCCGTGTCCACACCCTGCTGCCCGGTGCCCTCGAGAAATTGCCAGATGGCTTCGGCACGGGCGCGCGGCACCACCTGGGCAAGCGCTTCCAGTCCTGCCCGCCGAATCCCAGCGAGGCTACCGAAGTGGGCCAGCAGGCGCCGTGCAGTGCGCTCGCCCACGCCGGGGATTTGTTCAAGGACGCTGGTCAGCGTACGCTGCGTCCGTCGGCGGCGATGGAAACTCACCGCAAAGCGGTGTGTTTCGTCCCGGATCTGCTGGATCAGGTGGAGCACAGGGGAGCGAGCCTCTAGCCGCACGGGTTCGTCCTCATTGCCGTAGAGATAGATGAGTTCTTCCTTCTTGGCAATGCTGGCCACTGTCAGACCGGAGAGGCCCAGCTCGTCCAGGGCCTGCACGGCGGCATGTAGCTGGCCTGGGCCCCCGTCGATCAGGATCAGATCGGGCAGTCGGGCACCTTCGGCCAGCAAGCGGCGGTACCGGCGGCGGACGGCTTCGCGCAGGCCGGCGAAGTCGTCATTGCCGGGCGTTTCGCGGAGCAAGAACCGGCGATAGGCAGCCTTGTTCATGCGCCCCCGCTCCCACACGACGACGGAAGCTACGGCATCGGAGCCCTGCAGGTGCGAGACGTCGAAGCACTCGATGCACTGCGGCGGTTCCTCCAGTCCGAGCGTCTGCTGCAGGGCTTCGGCGATCGCGGACGAGTCCGGCCGCAGCATGCGGAATCGCTGCAGGAAGGAATGCTGGGCGTTGCGCATCACCAGTTCGACCATGCGGCGGCGCGTGCCGCGGCGGGGCACGCAGATCTGCACGCTGTGCTGGCTCCGCTCGGCCAGCAACTCTTCCAGCAGCTCACGTTCTTCGATCGCGACCGGAAGATCAATGCGCCGGGGAATGTAGCGGGCGTCCAGATAGAGCTGCTTGAGGACCGAGGCGATGAGCTCGGCGGGCTCCAGACATTCCAGGTTCTCCCAGTAAAACTCACGGCGGTCCACCACGCGCCCGCCACGGATATGGAAGACGTTAACGGCCACCAGCGGTGGCTCGGCATAAAAGCCGACGACGTCGCTGTCATCGCCGTGGACGGCAGCCATCTTCTGCCGCTCCTCCATTTCTTCTACCGTGGCGAGTAAATCGCGGTAGGCGGCAGCCCGCTCGAATTCTTCGCGCTCGACTGCCTGCTCCATCGCGGTGCGCAACTGCTGCTTTAGATCGCGCAGCCTCCCCTGCAGGAACAGGCGCACCTGCTCCACTGCCTGGCGATAGCGCGCATCAGCCTCGGGATTGCCCATCTGCGGCCCCAGGCAGCGGTGAATTAGAAAGCCCGGGCACGGCCGTTCGCGTGTGCGGCTCAAGTCGCAGCGGCAGGAAGGGATCTGGAAATAGCGGTTGATAAACCGGACGATGCGATGAGCCAGGTTGTGAGGAAAGTAAGGCCCGAAATACTCCGAGCCGTCGTCGAGAATCCGCCGGGTCACATAGACGCGGGGGAAGGGTTCAAAGGCGGTGAGCCGGATGAAGGGATAGGTTTTGTCGTCGCGCAGCAGGATGTTGAAGCGCGGCCGGTGCGTTTTGATGAGGGAATTCTCGAGTGCCAGTGCTTCCTTTTCGTTGTCGACCAGAATGTAATCAAGGTCAGCCGCCTCGCGCAGCAACGTGCCTGTTTTGGCGTCAGCCAGGCGGGTACCTGCGAAATAGGAGCGTACGCGTGTCCGCAGCGAGCGGGCCTTGCCGACATAGAGAATCTGCCCGCCGGCGTCGCGGAAGAGGTAAACGCCGGGCAACGGTGGCAACAAGGAGGCTTTTTCTTCCAGATCCATCGCGAGTCGGCCAAGAGGCGCCCTTCTGTTGTCAGCATAGCCCACCAAGGGCCTGACCGGTCAAGGTGCATGCGGATCTACGGCTGGAGGTTCAGATCGGAGAGAATTTTAGGTGCGTGTTCGTTCATGGCGACCACATTGTGGCAGGCACTGCAATCATTGGTGACCGTGCGACCATCGGAAGTGCTGTGGTTGCCGTCGTGGCAGCGGAAACACCCAGGCCAGTTCACATGGCCCAGTTGATCGGGATACGTACCCCAGCCAATGTTCATAGCGGGGAAAATATTGTGCGCGTAGATCGCCTGTGTGGCTGCAATGGCCGCTTCGAGCACCTCTTTCTGGGACTGCAGGACATCGGGATAGTGTGTGCGGTAGAACTCCTCCAGATGGCGGCGGATGCCCTTTAGAGCAGCGTCGCGACTGGGATAGCTGGCCTGCAGAGCGGCCAGAGCCTCGCGCTTGACAAAGGGCAACTGCGGGCTGATGGCTCCGCGCGCCAGCGCTTCGTCCAATGCGTCGCTGGGCAGTAAAAACTTGTGTGCGACGCGATTATGGCAGTCCACACATTCCATCTGCCGGCGAATGCCGGAGCCGCTTGCCGCGTTGGTGTCGCTGCTCCGATATACGGTGGTCCGGCCAGAGGTATCCGTATAGCGCACCTCCGCGATTGTCTGCAGGCTGGCATCGGTGGCTGTGTATTCCACGCGCACGCCGGGGCCCAGATGCGCACCGTGAATGCCTGCCGGGCCGGTCAGGCCTACCCCGCCCACATGCATGACCAAAACCGAGGTCTGCTCGGTATTGGCAGCATCGGTATCGTAGTGTCTTCGGACGACCAGCCGCTCGCCGATCCATCGCCAGCGATTGTGGCAGCTTTCGCAGGTGGTCACCGTAGAGGGAAGCTCCAGTCGCGCCGGCCGAATGGGACGCGGATAATGGCCGAACGTCACTTCGAGCGTCTGCCGCACACCTCCCAGTTTGGCGCGTAAAAATCCCGTCGGGCCTGGTCCCACGTGGCAGTCGACGCAGGCGATGCGCGCGTGTGAGGACTGCCGATAGGTGGTGTACTCGGGCTCCATGACGCTGTGGCAGGTGCTGCCACAGAAGGTCGTCGAGTCCATGTACTGGACGCCCTTGTAGGTGGCGGCGGAAAGAATGACGACGTTCGCCAGGGTGACGATCAGAACCAGGGCTGCGGCTCGGCGCAGGAGTGGGTCGTTCAGGTCGATGCGGGGATATCGCGACGGCAGAGTGCCCGCTCGGGCCAGGCGGCGCCGACGCAGCAGGGCTCCTGTCGGTATCAGCAACAAGCCGAGGACAAACAGGGTGGGCAGAACGAGGTAGAAGACGATACCGGCGTAAGGGGAGACGGCTAGCCCGCGTCCGGGCAGGAGTTCGAGCCACCAGAAGGCCACCACGGTCAAA